>Ga0299906_10001815_pt1 | contig 18089 bp, 16 predicted proteins | sample RVTome_14_FD_200259 | JGI IMG/M metagenome (GOLD analysis project Ga0299906, IMG submission 200259) | Soil microbial communities from uranium-contaminated site in the Upper Colorado River Basin, Wyoming, United States - RVT145D125 (version 2) ...
GCTTGACGGAGGACGGCTGGGTGCGTCGAGGGGTCCGAATGCGAAGCGCCGTTCTTCGCGGCGGTCGCCGGCACAACGCCCCTTTTGGGGCGCGCACACCGAGAGCCCGCCGTTACGCGGCCGCGGCCGCGGGCGGTTCGGAAACGACGGTTCGAGGCGCGGACATATCGGAAAGATTGATACCACAACCGATAACCATATCATCGACGAGCTCAACGTAGACGGATCTCGGTTCGACCGCGCCGCTACGCGGGTTTCGCCGACGGAAATCGTGCCAACCTCTTCCCTTAGCCCGCGCAATCTCGACAAACGCGCGCGCGAAGTCCTTGCCGTCCGCATCCCTTGCCGCGAACCCGTCTCCGAATCCGTTCTGCCCAACCGTGGACGGATAGGGCGAATACGCGCGCCATGTACCGTCGACCCCTATGGCGAAAACGTAGTACTCGCCGTCCGAATACTCGCTGTCGGGATCGTTGAATTCGGTGCACGCTCGTTCTGGGCCGACGCGGCGCACGCGCTCGACCGCCTTCCTAACCAACTTTACCGCACGCTCGCGGCTTTCGCCCCGATCGAGCTTAAATGTCTGCACGACTTCCCGCAGGTGCCCGGCCTCCTCCTCGAAAGCGAGCGCGGCGCTGGCCACCTGCTCCACCAGCGCGGCGTTTTCTTGCGTCACCGTATCCATCTGCACGATGGCCTTGTTGATGCCGTCAACGCCCGCGCTCTGCTCGGCGGACGCGAGCGCGACCTCGCTGACCATCTCGCTCACTTGCTTCACGCTTGCGAATACTTCGCTCATGATCTGACCGGCACCGTCGACCGCGCGCGCGCCTTCCGACGCGCTGCCGACCGACCGCTTGATCAGAGCTTTAATGTCCTTCGCGGCTTCGGCGCTGCGCTGGGCCAGGCTGCGGACTTCCGCCGCGACCACGGCAAAACCGCGCCCCTGATCGCCGGCGCGCGCCGCCTCGACCGCCGCGTTCAGCGCGAGGATGTTGGTCTGAAACGCCAGGTTCTCGATCGTTCCCAAGATGTCGCCGACCCGCCGGGCGTCGTCTTCGATCTGCTTCATCGTCTGCGCGACTTTACGCATGCGCTCGTTGGCCTCGCCCGCTACGGCGCTCGCGTTGCCGGCGAACGTGTTCGCCCGGGTGCAATTCTCCGCGTTTTGTTTGACCGTTGCCGCGAGTTCCTCGATGGCCGATGCCGTTTCTTCGAGCGCCGACGCTTGCTCTTGCGTGCGCTCCGATAGTCGCGTGTTGCCTTCGGCTCCGGCGCGCGCCATCGAGACGATCCCTTCAGCGCTCCCGCGCACTTGACCGACGATGTGGATCAGTCGTGCATTCATGCGACTAAGCGATCCCCACAGCGAGGTGGAGTTCGATCCGGATGCCAAGCCCGGATCTATCTGGGACGTCAGGTCGCCGCTCGCGATGAGCTCGAATTTTTCGCCAAGACGTTCGATACCGACCGAGACCCACAGATAAATCGCCATCATGTAATACAGGGCAACGAGAGCGACACCACCCGCTAACACAAACCCGGCGCCGCTCACGGCCGAGCCGGCGATCGCAAGCGTCGCCAGCCAGAAAAGACTCACGAGCACGAAATTCGTGCTCAGCGCGAAACGATTGATGAATGCAAATGCCGGTACAAACGCGGTCCGCATCGAGCGCCTCCTTAAAGCTATTGCGCCGCGCCCAGTGGCTCGCCGAACAAGGGCGAAACGCCGCCGACGCTGGAGCGGCCGATCGGCCGGGTCGCGCCCGGAAATGTCGTTAAGTCGGGCCGAAGGAAACAATACATCCGTTATTCTCCTGGGCAGGCGCATCGGATTTACGGCGCGCCGAGGGTATCTACTCATACCGCAGAGCAAGTTACGTGCCTGGCATCCGAGCCTTTCGAAGCGGCCTCCGCGCGATAATGCCCGCGGAGGGGTGTTCTATGAGTATAGGGGGGGCGGGAAGGACCTGCGATGTGGAAACAAATTGCACGTAAAGCCGCGCCCGGCGGGGCCGCAACCGGCTTAGCCGCCAGAGAGGACCCATGCGCAGGAAATTCAGGGTGGTACCGCGGGGGTACCCCCCAGAACTACTACCCTATAAAGGACGAAGGAGGACGGCGGCCTATGGTATCGGGCAAAAGGAAAGGACGGCGAGTGACCCCACGGGCAAAGCGCGCCCCAGGGCAAAAGCGGGACGGCGCGGAGCGCCTGCGGCGAATCATCACGTTAGCGTCCGATTTCTATTGGGAACAAGACGAGCATTATCGTTTCGTTCGGATCGAAGGCCCGACGCCGGAACTGTCCCAGCAGCACTCGCGCGCGCTCGTCGGCAAAATGCGTTGGGAACAGGACACCGCGGCGCTCAACCACGGCGGCTGGGTGGCGCACCAGGCGACGCTTGCCGCACACCGGTCTTTCGCCGACTTTCTCTATGAAGTCAAAACCTCGCAGGGCCAAGTAAACCGTCCGGGGCGCATCGGCATGCACGGCGGGAACACGCGAATGGGGCGCCCATCCCCACCACGGCTGGGTTACTACCTTCCCCGCGTGTCGGAATCCCAGCGCAAACGATTGTTTAGCTCTTGCAGCTGATATTGATTTAGAGAAATTTCAATCGGCTATCCTTGAGAGAATCATGGCGGCAGGCGCAAAGACAACTAGGCTGAGACGCGCGCACCTCCATTCGCCGCACGAGCGGCTGCGCCGGATGTACGCGGCCATAAATTCCACTAATGAAGCGGTGCTGCGCGCGCGGTCGTCGGAAGAACTGTATCGCGGGATCTGCGACGCTGCCGTAAATGCCGGGAAGTTTCTCTCCGCCGCCGTTTTCCTGAAGGACGGGGCCACCGATCGCGCCGCGTTGATCGCCATCGCGGGCACGGGCACCGATCATTTGCACGACGTTTACATTTCACTGGATGACAGCGTCGCGGAGGGTCGAGGTATTATCGGAACCGCATTTCGCACCCGCTCCCCTTGCGTCATCAACGACTATATGCGCGATGCGCGCACCGCGCCTTGGCGCGACAGGGCTCGCCAGTCGGGCATACAGTCCGGCGTCGGTGTGCCGCTGGTGCGCGGCGGCAATGCCGTCGGCGTGATCGGTTTTTATTTGGGCGAGACTGGAGCGTTCGACGACGAAGTGATCGCGCTGGTCCAGCGCCTCGCCGACAACGTGGCATTCGCACTCGACAACTTGGATCATGAGATAGAACGGCGCCGCGCCGAAGAATCGAAGGAACGATTTATCCGCATGTACGCCACCCTGAGTTCAACCAACGAGGCGATCTTGCACGCCAAGTCACCTCAAGATCTGTATCAGCGCTTGTGCGACGCCGCGGTGCATGGCGGAAAGTTCCGCATTACCGCCGTACTGCTTCCGGACGAGGAAACGAAATGGATGCGCGTCGTCGCGGTCACCGGGCCGGGGGAGAAACAAATGCGCGAGGACATTCGCCTTTCGGTCGATCCGTCGATTCCCGAAGGCCGCGGTCAAACGGGCATCGCGTTCCGCACTCAAGAAGCGTGCGTCACAAACGACCTGCTCGGCGACCCGCGCAACGTCGCCTGGCACAAGCCTGCGCGTAAAATCGGCGTTCTTGCGGCCGCCTCGGTTCCGCTCGTGCGTAACGGCCGTTCGATCGGCGTACTCAATTTCTACGCGGGGGAGAAAGATGCGTTCGACGCGGACATCGTCGCTCTGCTCAAGCGCATGGCGGACAACGTCGCATTCGCGCTGGAAAACCTGCGACGTGAAGCCGAGCGTCTGGAGTCGGAGCAGCGGCTGCGCGAAAGCGAGGAACGCTTCCGCAGCCTGACCGAGCTGTCCTCGGATTGGTTTTGGGAAAAGGACACTGAGCTGCGCTTCACGCGCTTTGAGGGGCATGGCGGCCGAGCGGTGGGGCAACGCTACCTCGGTAAAACCGCCAGGGAACTTCATATGGTACCTGAGCTTGGCTGGGACGAATACGACGCCGCCCACTACAGCATGAAACCCTTCCGCGACGTTGTAATGGCAGGGACCGTTCGCGGCGAGATCCGCTACGCGGCCGTAAGCGGCATGCCGCGGTTCGACGCCAACGGCAAACACATCGGCTACCGCGGCTTAACGCGCAACGTCACCGACCGCAAGCGCGCCGAAGCGCGGATCGAGTACCTCGCGACCCACGACGGGCTGACCGCGCTTCCCAACCGCGTGATGTTCGGCCAGCTACTGACGCTTGCCATCGAATCGGGGAAGCGCTACGAGCGCAAGTTCGCGGTGCTGTTCATCGACCTCGACCGCTTCAAGCTGATCAACGACACGCTCGGCCACGAAGCGGGCGACACGCTGCTGAAGGAGATGGCGGAGCGGCTCAAAGAGTGCTTGCGCGCGAGCGACGTCGTCGCCCGGCTCGGGGGCGATGAGTTCGTCGTATTGGTGCAGGAAGTGGGCGAGGTGGCGCAAGTCACCGCGGTGGCGCGCAAGATTCTCGCCGCCGCCATCAAGCCGATGACCATCCTCGGTCACGAATGCCGGGTGACGGCGAGCATCGGCATCGCCCTGTACCCGGGCGACGCCGAGGACGAGCAATCGCTCATGAAAAACGCCGACATGGCGATGTACCTCGCCAAGGAAGAGGGCAAGAACAACTTCCAGTTCTATTCGAAAGAGATCAAAACCCAGTCGCTCGAGCGGCTCACGCTCGAAACCAATCTGCGCCACGCGCTCGAACGCGAGGAGTTCGCCTTGCACTATCAGGCGAAGGTCGATCTCAAAGCCGACCGCATCACCGGGGTCGAGGCGTTGATCCGCTGGCAGAGCCCGGTGCTCGGCGCGGTGTCGCCGATGCAGTTCATTCCGCTCGCCGAGGAGACCGGTCTTATCGTGCCGATCGGGCGCTGGGTGCTGCGCACCGCGTGCGCGCAAAACGTCGCCTGGCAGCGCCAGGGGCTGCCGCCGGTGTGCGTGGCGGTCAATCTCTCGATGCGACAGTTCCAAGACGCGCACCTGCTGAGCGACATACGCGCCGCGCTGGACGACGCGCAGATGCGCCCGGAACTGCTCGAGCTCGAGATCACCGAGGGCATGGTGATACAGAACGTCGAGCGCGCCGTGCAGTTGCTGACTGCCATCAAGGCGATGGGCGTGCGCCTCGCGATCGATGACTTCGGCACCGGCTACTCCTCGCTCGCGCAAATCAAGCGCTTCCCGATCGATACCTTAAAAGTGGACCGCTCCTTCATCCGTGAAATTCCCAAAGATTCGGAAGACAAAGCGATCACCAAAGCGATCATCGCCATGGGCAAGACCTTGAGCCTGACCGTCGTCGCCGAGGGTGTCGAAACCGAGGAGCAGGAAACCTTCCTGCGCGAGCACGCCTGCGATGAGATGCAGGGCTACTACTTCAGCAAACCGGTTAGCGCCGAGGACTTCGGCGCGCTGTTGCGCACGCACCGGCCGAGAACTAGCGCCCTGATTCCTTGACTTCCGAACGTTGCTTTGTTGCGGTCGCTGGGAGCGACGGCTCGCCGGTTCCCTACCCGATGGCCTGATCAGGCCGGGCGGCAAAGATCGGCAAAACAGGCGTGCCTCGCAATATCCGGCGCGGATTAATCGATGCACTCAATCTCTGGATTCGATCGGCCCGATCATTGATATAGGTCAAGGGTCGCAAGTTCATGGTTATCTAGACTTTCAGTGGTCTTCCTGCGAGGAATAACCATGAAATCGCTCCAGCAACTGCTGACCCAGGATCATAAGGACTGCGACCTGCTGCTCGCCGAAACGGAGTCGGTGGTCGCAAAGGCGGAAATCGCGACCGCACGCGCGAACTTCAGACGCTTTCGCGAGGCGATGGAACGCCACATGGACGCGGAGGAGCAGATTTTGTTTCCCGCCTTCGAGGCCAGAACCGGGGAGCGCCTCGGTCCCACGGAAGTCATGCGGCGCGAGCACCAGATGATGCGGGATCTCCTCGCTAAAATGGACGCGGCGCTGACGCAACAACAGGCGAAACAATATCTCGGCCTGTCGGAGACACTGCTCGTGCTCATGCAGCAGCATAACGTCAAGGAAGAGAGCGTGCTCTACCCCATGATGGACCAACAACTGAACGCCGAGCGCGAGGCGGTTCTCGCGCGACTGCGCGCCGCCGGCATCGGCTGAGCGATGGGCGAGCGGCTGCTCGACGTGAGCGCGCTCGAGCCGCCCGAGCCGCGGGACCGGGTGGTCGCGGCGCTGGAAATACTCGCCGACGGCGAGTACCTGCGGGTACGCCACCGGCGCGAACCGCTGCTGCTCTATCCGTGGCTGCAAGAACACGGCTTCGCCTGGCACACCCAAGCGGGCGATATCACCGCGTTCGAGATCATCGTATGGCACACCGACGATGCCCGAGCGACGGCGGCCGCGGCGCGGGTCCTGAAACCGTGAGCGGCATCGGCCTGCGGCTCGACCAAGCGCCGCCGTTCTCCGTTCCGTTGCGCTTTTTTCTCGCCGCGCCGTTCTTCGGCGCTATCGCCGCCGTGGTGGTGCTCGCGATCGGACCCGAGATACTCGCCTCGCGCTGGCAGCCGGCGCTGCTCGCCGTGACGCATTTGCTGACGCTCGGCGTGTTGACGATGGTCATGCTCGGCGCGCTCATGCAAATGCTGCCGGTGCTCGCCGGCAGTCCCGTGCCTCGCCCGGTGACCGTCGCCGGCGTGGTGCACGGACTCCTCGTCGTCGGCACGATCGCACTCGCGGTGAGCTTCCCGATTCCCTACACCGGATTACGCAACGCCGCACTTATCGCGCTCGGCGGGGGGCTCGGTGTGTTTATCGCCGCCGCCGCGTCTAGTCTTGTGCGCGCTAGCGCGAACGCGTCGATAACGGCGATGCGGCTTGCGTTGCTCGGCCTGACGATCGTAGCGTTGCTCGGTCTCTATGCCGCTTCCACCGCCGCGCGCGCGCGCTGGAGTTATAACCCCGCGTACGCTGACGTGCATCTGGCCTGGGGGCTGGTCGGATGGGTCGCGCTGCTCGTGATCGGCGTCGCCTATCAAGTCGTGCCCATGTTCCAGCTCACGCGCGCTTATCCGCAGTGGTTGCGGCGTGCGCTGGTACCGACTCTTTTCGCGGCGCTCGTGCTCTGGAGCGGCGTTACCGTCATCGGATCGTCACCGGCGTGGCTCGCACAAGCCGCGGCCGCGATTATTGCCGCCGCGCTCGCGCTCTATGCGATCGCCACGCTGTGGCTGCAAACCACGCGCCGCCGACGCTTGCCCGACGCGACCGTACGCTTCTGGACGCTCGCGATGCTGAGTCTGCTCGCCTGCGTCGTTCTGTGGAGCGCACATGCCGTCGGCATGGTCGCCGACGCGCGGTTCGCGGTGTTGGCCGGCGCGCTAATGATTCTCGGCTTCGCGGGATCCGCCATCATCGGCATGCTGTACAAGATCGTGCCCTTCCTCGCGTGGCTGCACTTGCAGGCGCTGGGTACGAGCACGCTGCCGAATATGAAGGAGTTCCTGCCCGATGCGTACACGCTGCCGCACGTCTGGCTGCACGCGGCGGCATTGGTGCTGCTCGTCCCCGCCGTATTGGCGCCACGACCTTGGTTGTATCCGGCCGCGGTCGTACTACTCGTGTCGTTCTTGTGGCTCGGCTGGAATCTAACCGCCGCGGTACGGCAGTATCGCAGGTCCGCCATTCCCGTTAACGTTTGATCGATGAACGAAGCGACGGAACCAGGCGAGCTGACCGAAGCGGCCGCGCGCGCGGCGCGCGATTACGATCGGGAGGCATCGGTCGAAGACTCTGTCGTCTGCCGGTCGCCGCCGGCCGGCGTGTAACCGCGACGACGGGGTCTCACTCCGATCGCACAGCCAACCGCTCGCCCGCCATTTCGCCGCCCAGGCGTTCGGGCGCGTCTGCGACAATCCACGTTTCCCCGCTTTTCAGCAACTTGGTGAGATCGCCCTTGCCCTTGGCTGCCTGCGCTTCGTCGCGCAAGCGCAGGTTCAGCGCTTCATAGGCCGCGGCGTCCACGTCGCGAAATACACCGAGCGGCACCGGGAAGTCCGGCGCGTCCAGCTGCGCCAGGACGTAGGCGAGCCCGCCGTGACCCGCGCGTTCGTCGTGTATCGGCAAGTCGGCCTCGGTCACGCCGTTCTGACCGAGCGCCACAGCTTCCGGCTCGAGGCCGTTCAGACGGATGCCCTTGTCGCGGTTCTTGCCGAAGACGAGGGGCTCACCGTGGGCGAGCACGAGGCGATGGTCGTCGCGCGTCTTCTTGTCGGCGAGATGTTCGAAGGCGCCGTCGTTGAAGATGATGCAGTTCTGCAGAATTTCGATGACCGCGGTGCCGTTATGCGCCGCCGCCCGCCGCAACACGGCGCCCACCATCGGCTGATCGACATCGACCACGCGTGCGACGAAGCTGGCGCCGGCGGCGAGCGCCACGGCCACGGGATTGAGCGGCCGATCGATCGAGCCGAGCGGCGTGGTTTTGGTTTTTTTTCCGAACTCCGACGTCGGCGACGCCTGTCCTTTGGTCAGGCCGTAAATGCGATTGTTGAACAGCAGTATCTTCAGACCGATGTTGCGCCGCAGGGCATGGATGAAATGATTGCCGCCGATCGCGAGCGCGTCGCCGTCGCCGGTCGCGACCCAAACCGACAACTCCGGCCGGGCGATCTTGAGGCCGGTGGCAATAGCCGGTGCGCGGCCGTGGATGCCGTGCATGCCGTAGGTTTCCATGTAGTACGGAAACCGGCTGGAGCAGCCGATACCGGAAATGAAGACGAAGTTCTCGCGCGCGATGCCGAGCGTCGGCAAAAGCTTCTGCAATTGCGCGATGACGGCGTAGTCGCCGCAGCCTGGACACCAGCGGACCTCCTGGCTGGACTCGAAGTCCTTCTTGCTCAGCGTGCCGGCTGTCGTTGTCGCGCTCATTACGCCAGCTCCATGAGCTTCTCGTAGATCTCGCTCACCTTGAATGGCTTGCCCTGCACTTTGTGCAGCTCGATGACATCGACGAGGAAGCGCGCGCGCAGCAGCTGCGCGAGCTGCCCGAGATTCATCTCCGGCACCAGAATGCGCGCGTGGCGCCGGAGGACGTCGGCGAGGCCGCGCGGAAACGGGTTCAGATGCCGCAGGTGCACGTGCGCCACTTTGCGCCCGTGCTGCTGCGCCGCCGCGCGCGCCTGCGCGATGGCGCCGTACGTGCTGCCCCAGCCCACGACCAGGAGCGCGGCGTCGGCGTCGCCCTCGATCTGCACCGGCGGAACATCGGCGGCGATTCCGGCGACCTTGGCGGCGCGCACCTCGACCATCTTTTCGTGATTGCGCGGCTCGCCCGAGACTTCGCCGGTGAGGAAATCTTTCTCCAGCCCGCCGATGCGGTGCTCCAGCCCCGGCGTGCCCGGTCGCACCCAGGCGCGCGCGAGGTGTTCGTTGCGCGCGTACACCTGGTACCCCCGAGGATCGGTGCGGTACGTCACGTCAAGCCGCGGCAGCCGGTCGACGTCCGGAATGCGCCAGGGCTCCGCCGCGTTGGCGATGCCGCCGTCCGAAAGCAGAATCACGGGCGTCATGTATTTCACGGCGATACGAACCGCCTCGATAGCGCACTCGAAGCAATCGGCCGGCGAGCGCGCGGCGATCACCGGCACCGGACATTCGCCGTTGCGGCCTTGGACCGCCTGCAGCAGATCGGCCTGCTCGATCTTGGTCGGCAGTCCCGTGGACGGACCGCCGCGCTGCACGTCGACGACCACCAGCGGCAACTCGGCCATCACGGCCAGGCCGATGGCTTCGGTCTTGAGCGCCATGCCGGGCCCGGAGGTGGTAGTGAGTCCGAGCGCGCCGCCGTAGGCCGCGCCGATGGCGGAACAGATGCCGGCGATCTCGTCTTCCGCCTGAAACGTCGTGACGTTGAAATGCTTGAGCGCCGCCAGCTCGTGCAAAATATCCGATGCCGGCGTGATCGGGTACGAGCCGAGAAACAGCGGCAGACCGGAAAGCTCGGACGCGGCAACGAAGCCGAACGCGGTCGCCTGGCTGCCGGTCACGCTGCGGTAGCGCCCCGGTTTGAGATCGACCATCGGCCTCACTTGATAAGTCGTGTCGAACATCTCGGTCGCATCGGCGTAGGCGTAACCGGCCTTGAGCGCCGTGACGTTCGCTTCGGCGAGCACCGGGTTCTTGGCGAACTTGCGGCGGATCGTTTCGATCTCGTCGTCGATCGAGCGGTTGTACAGGTTGAGCATGAGGCCGAGCGCGCAATAGTTCTTGCTGCGGCCGGCGTCTTTGCGCGACAGCCCGGAGTCTTTGAGAGCCGATGCCGTCAATTGGCCAATGTCGATCGGATACAGGCGATAGCGCTCGAGGCTCCCGTCTTCCAGCGGGTTCGCCGCGTATCCGGCCTTGCGCAGGTTGGCTTCGCCGAATGCATCGGTATTGGCGATGACGACGCCGCCGTGCTTCAAGTCCGGCAGATTGACTTTCAACGCCGCGGGATTCATCGCCACCAGCACGTCCGGCGCGTCGCCGGAGGTGAACACCGGGCGCGAGGAAAACTGGATCTGATAGCCGGATACGCCGAAGAGCGTACCCGCCGGCGCGCGAATCTCGGAGGGATAGTCGGGATGCGTGACGAAATCGTGCCCGGCCTTGGCCACCACCTGGGAGAACTGCGTGCCCGTGAGCTGCACGCCGTCGCCGGAGTCGCCGGCGAAGCGGATGATGACGCTGTCCAGCTCCTCCACCGGCCGGGTGTGCGTTTGCGGCAGCTCGTCGGCGGGCGAATCGACCGCCTTCTTATGCGCGGAGCCGGTCATGCGCTCCTCCGGCGCGCGCGCGCCTCGTAGTAGTCGCCGCGGCACGCGCCGGCGCGAACGGCGGCGATGAAACCGGCCATGTCGGTCACGGGCTGGAAGAACTCGGTCGCGCAGCGCCCGACGGCGTCGACCTTGTGGCAATCGCTGCCCCCGAGCGTCGGTAGGCTTCGGTGCTCGGCCGCGCGCAGGGCCAGCGCGTTGTCGTCACGGGCGTTGCCGCCGTTGTGCGTCTCGACGGCGGCAATACCCGGAAGTTGCAGCACGCCGTCGAGCAAACTGGCCACGCCGATCCGGCGATACGGATGCGCCGGTACGCAAATGCCGCCGAGGCTACCGACGCGCTCGATGACCGCCGGCAGCGGCAAGTAGGTGTCGCGGCCCCAAATGTTCCAGCCGTCGTCGGTGACGCCGTAGGCGAGTAGATGTCCCTTGTCCGTGGAAATTTCCACGCCGCGCAATACCAGCACGCCCTCCTCGCCGCCGAGGCGCTCGACCGGCGCGGAGGCGTCGTACGAATGATGTTCGGTGATGACAACGCCCCCGAGACCGAGCACGCGGGCGCGCTGAATCAGGCGGACCGGCTCGAGCCAGTTATCGTAGGAGTACTTCGTGTGGCAATGTGTGTCGATCCACATACCCGTGGTCACCGTCGAAATGTAAGCGCCTCAAGGAATCGACAACTCCAGATTAATCCGCTTCGAGGGCGCGAACTTGTGGCTGGCGAAGAAGCGCTCCAATGAAAAATCGTTCCAGTTCACCAGCGTGTAAATCTTGCTCACACCCGCGGCTTTCATGTTCATCACGAATTTTTCCAGCAGCTCGCTCGCCACACCGCGGTTCTGCGCCGCCGCTTCCACGCCGAGCGCCTCGATCGTGGCGCTCGCGTCGGAGATGCCAAACTCGCCGAAATAAATATCGCCCATGATGAAGCCAACGGGTTTTCCGTCGAGCTCCGCTACCAAGGATGAATTGACCGTATGTCGCCCATCCAAGAGGATCGCGATCTTGCGTTCGTAATATTCACGGCGGTTCTCGCCGGTTGTCCGTTGGTCGATCGCCGTGATCGCGTCCAGATCGGTCTCACGCATGACCCGAATCGTCGGTTCTACTGCCATGGCTCGTCTCCTCCGTTATCCCGCTGCGCTGGCTTGACCGCAATAACCAAGACATCACGGGAACAACTCGTCTTTGTCCGTCGGCGCGTCCGCGCGCTTGCGCAAGTAAACGTCGCCGTAGACAGACCCTGCTTTCGCGCCGACCTCGAAACACGAATTGCAGCCGTCGCCTTCGACACGGTGCTCGATCACCTCGACCTCGTAGCCGAGCGCGCGATACGTCTGCACAACTTCGGACAAGCGCGGCTCGCCGAGCGTCGTTTGCCGCACCCAGCCCTCGAGACGGAGCTTCGCTTCGCGACTCATGTCGGCGGGAAGAACCGGAATAGTGCGCTTGGCGCTCATCGAACCTCCTACCAGGAATGCCGGATCGCGCCCGGCGTGCACGCCGTTGTGCAGGGCAGCGTGGTGTGGCCGCCGGCCGGCTTGCACCCGGTGCAGTCGTAGGCAAGCGTCTTGCGATGCGGCGCCTTGATCGCGGCCACCCGGTCGTCGTAGTCGTCCGTGATGATCTCGTACATGTCCTTCGGGCACGCCCGCGTGCAGGCGTGCTCGATCGGACACTGGGTGCATTTGTCGGTGTCGATCGAGATGTAATACTCGCCCGACCCGTCCTTGTAGCCGTAGTTCGCGATCATCCGCTCGCCGCCTTGGCCGGCACGCCCTGTTTCTGCACCAGCGTGTAACCGAACAGCGCCGCGCCGAGCGCGCCGGCGATTTGGCTGTCGTATTTGGTCTGCACCGATTCGAGCTTGAGCAGGCGCTCGAGCCGCTTTACCACGCCCGGGTTCTTGGCGATGCCGCCGGTGATGAAGAAGTCTTTCTCCACGCCGATGCGTTCGAGCAACGACACCACGCGCTCGGCCATCGCCTGGCAGTAGGCTGCGACAACTTTGTTCTTGCTCCAGCCGGCCTTGAGCAGGCCGAGCGCCTCGGATTTCGCGAACACGACACACACGGACGAGACCGCCGGCGGTTCCACGTCCACGTCGAACGAGCGCGGCCCGAGATCGGCGATCGGGATTTGCATGAGATCGGCGATCACTTCCATGCCGCGGCCGGTGCCGGCGGCGCACTTGTCGTTCATCAAGAAATTAGTGACCTTGCCGCGCTCGTCGCAATGGATGGCTTTGCAGTCCTGCCCGCCCATGTCGAGAATCGTGCGGATGCTTGAGCCGCCCATGTAATTCGCGCCGCGCGCGTGGCAGGCGATCTCGGTGATCGCCTTGTTCGCGAACGGCACGTTGACCCGCCCGTAGCCGGTGCCGACCACGAACTGGAGGTCATCGAGCGTCATGCCGCCGGCCTTCTCCAACACCGACTTGATCGCGTTGTTCGCGGAGTCGGGACTGTTGCTGCCGGTGCGCATGGAGCTGTAGCCGTACAGCTCGCCGTCGCACATCACAACCGCCTGCGAGGATACCGATCCGACGTCGATGCCGGCGGTGATAAATTTCGCGTCACGCCAGTTCTTGGTCTCATCGACCCAGACGCTTTCCTGCCAGCGCCAATATTCTTTCTTTTCGCCCGCCGCCGGTGCGGCCGCTGCCGTCGTGTTCATAAGACCTCCTATGCGTGCGCCTCGGTGGCGACTAGCGCGGCGCCCAACGCGCCGATGTACTCGGGCATTTCGGGCAGCAGCACCTTCTCCACGCCGAGCGCGTTCTTCAGTGACTGCACGAAGCCCGGGTTGTGCACCATGCCGCCGATCAGCACCACGTCCTCCTCGATGCCGACGCGCCGCGCCATGGCCGTCACCCGGCTCGCCACCGCGTCGAGCACCGCCTTGGCGATGTCCTCCTTCGGCGTGTTCGCGTGGATAAGCGATACCACCTCGGACTCGGCGAACACGGTGCATTGCGCGTTCATCGGGATAGTCTTCTGCGAGCGCAGGCTCGCCGCGCCGAAATCCGCGAGCGGCAGCTGCAAGGCGCGCGACATCGACTCGGCGAACGCGCCCGCGCCGGCGGCGCACTTTTCGTTGCCGGCGAAGTCGACGACCTTGCCGTCGGGCGCCGCCTTGATGCCGCGCCCTTCCTCGGCGCCGACATCGATCACGGTGCGCGCGCTCGGGCACATGAAGACCGCGCCGCGCGCCCCGGCGCTTACTTCGGTAACGCTGTCCTGCGCGAACTTCACCTGTTTGCGCCCGGTTCCGGTCGCAACCACGCGGCCGATCTGCTCGCGCGTCAGGCCCGCGGCCTGCAACGCTTCGCCGTAGACTTTTTCCGCCGCGACGTCCATGTCGAGGTCCTCGGGAAACATGATGTGCGTTTGCTTGACGCCCCATTTGAGTTGCGGCGCGCCCTCGACCTTAAGCTCCTCGAGCAGCACGACCTTGACGGAGCGGGCGCCCATATCGATTCCTGCGGTATACATCGTCACCTCCTCGGGGCTCACGCGTGAGCGAATTCGCGCCTCAAGCCGAGCGTCTCCATGAACGAGTCCACTCGGTTTGTCGTGCGCACCAGATCGAACTCGCGATCATCGCCCATGTTGCCTTCGTACGTCATCACCGGTATGCCCGCGGCCGCGATGCCGAGGCGGTTTTCCATGATGCCGAGCGAGAGTCCCTCGCAGCCGCGGTTCAGGTGCAGCATCACGCCGTTGACCTTCCACTCGCGCACGATGGTTTTCATCATCTCGGTCTTGAGCCGCGGATCGTAGAAGTGCTGCCACTGCGGCTTCGACAAATTCCAATCGGCGTACAGCCGCATCGCCTGCTCGCGCGTCTTGATCTCCACGCCCTGATCCATCGGCGTGGTGCGCGGTCCCCAGCTGCCGTCGGGCTTGGTTTCCCAGATGCCTTCGAGGCCGAAGGTGTAAAGCGAGCCGATCGACACCGCGCCGAATTCCTCAAGATAGCGGAACACTTTCAAGAACGCCCACGGCGGCTGCGTGTCCGACATCACGCGGCAGCGCTCGTTGCCGACCGCCGCGATGCCGCGCTTCACGCGATCGGCGACCTCATCGCGCAGCTCGGCGTAAAAATCGGCGCACCAGGGCTTCGACTTGTTAAGCGTCGCCAGCACGTACAGCGAGTACATCGTCTTCTCGTCGAGCGGCGCCGGCACGGCTTTGTTGAGCGTGCAGACCTCGGCCCAGAGCGACGTGGCGCGCATCTCGTTTTTGATCGCTTCGATGAACAACCCGTCGTCGAATTTTCGCCCGGTGATTTTTTCCATCCACGGGATCGCGTCGAGGCCCTGATTTACGACGTACGCGAGGCGCGACTCGGTGAGATCCTTGTACGGCCCGACACCGACATCGATATAGAAATCGGGGACCGCTTCGAGCTTCGAGGCGTGCTGATACCACTTGCTGTGGGAGCAGCAGATCTGCGTCTGAAAGTTGAAATCGGGCTTCGGGAACTCGCCGCCGAAAAGATACTTATTAAGGTATATCGAGCCCCAATAGGTCCGCATGTAGGCGCACAGGTCGCGCGCGAACCCAGCCGCCGCCGCGGCGTCCTGGCATTGCTTGTTGAACTTCGTGTCGTGCGCCACCGATGCGGCGTAGGGCTCGCCGGTCAACCCGTACACGTCCTTGCCCAAGCCCGCGGGGATCGCATCGAGCGCCCAGGCGCTCCCGCCCCAGCGGATGCCGCCGTTTTCCTTGGCCCGGGCATAATCCAGGTAATACTGCTCGCGCAGCTCCTTCGCCTTCTTCCAGAGCTTCAACGGTTCGGTCGGATATTTTTGCGCAGCGGTCATGAGTGCTCCTTGAGTATGCTCTAGAACAGTTCCTCTTCGCGCAGCGTCTCGAGGAACGCCTCGACGCGAATGCGGAACGGCCCCAAGGGATTGGTGATGTCGAACTCGAGGAACAGCGTCGGAATTCCGTTCGACTCCAGATGCTTTTTCAAGTCGGGATAATCGCCCTCGTGCGGATCGCAGAATTTCTGCTGCAGGAAAATCGCGGCGCGGGCGTTGTAGTCCTTCGCGAGCTTCAGCACGTGATCGAAGCGCGTGTGCGCCGGGTAGTCCTTGGTCGGGCACGCCGGGCGCTCGCAGTAGCGATCGGCGATGCTCGCGATCGGGTCGTCCTGCACGCGCGCCTCGTTCCAAAAGTAGCGCGTGCCCGAGCACTGATCGTCGATGACGATCGTGCAGCCGACCGATTCGATCATGGCCATGAAGCCGCAGTCGTCGTTCTCGCTGCCGATGGTCATGAGCCGCACGCCCTCGTCGCGATCTTGCGGCCGCTTCTTGACCTCCGCGATCACGCGCTCGAGTTCGCGGTTATGTTCCTCCTTATCCACGAACTGCGCCGTGATCGACGCGTACAGCGCTTCGAGGCCGGTGACGCGCGGATTCTCTTCCTTGCGAAGGTCGAACAACTGCTTCAGCAGGCGCCGATTCTTGTTCACGGTTTCGATCGCCTTTTGGAGATCGGCGTCGCCGATCTTGCGGCCGCTCGTCACCTCCATGAACGCTCGAAATTTCTTCACTTCCTCGTACTGCGTCTGCTTCGCGTGGCGCGACTGCACTTCGTTCGGCATCGGCAGGTAGTAGTCCCACTTCACGGTGGGCACGTGCATGCGCCAGGAATTGAACGCCTGGCGGTACTGGATGCACGACTGCGTGAGGGTCACGCCTTCGGCGTAGTCGTAGCGACCGAGCAGCCCCTGCGCGAGCGAGTCGCGGCAGAACGGGCAGAACATGCCGAAGATATGCGGCTCGGTCACGTTCTGCGGCTCGTGCGCCCCGAGCACGCGCACCGGCAACATGCCCGCCGCGATCAGCATCTCCTCCGGCGTGTAGGTGCACATGGTCGCAACGACGCTACCGCCGGTACGCGCTTTCCAGGCGCGCGCATAATCATGACGTTTGTCGTACCACTGGCTGAACTGGCTGAACAACTCGCTCATGATGGTCTATCTCCCGTCGATGGCTCTTTGTACCTGGGTTCGATCTCCGCTGTTAACACATGCAAAATAATTCATTGGCAATTTTAGCAATCGCTTTCCAGTCAAGTTTTGATCGAAATCAAAAAAAGCCTGCTTTTCCCACATAGAATATAAGCAGAAGATTCAGTACTCGGGATTGATCTGGGTCAACTCTTTAACAGGTCCGGCAACGTAAGCTTTGAACATGCATTATTTCGCATGCTTCGAGACGAGCGGTTTTGGAGCGGCGCCGTCTCGACTACCTCAGGAAATGGCTTATGGACACGTCCACAAGAGAGTCCGGGAGAGCAAAACCACGCTGGTATAGGAGCGCCGAAGGTTCCGCCTCGCCGGTGGAAGTCACGATCGACGGCACGCGGGTGACGGCGCCGGGCGGGGCCTCCGTGCTCGCGGCCGCGACCGCCGCGGGCGTCTACATACCCGCACTTTGCGCCCATCCCGACCTGCCGCCGTCCAGCCAGCGCGGTGCCGGCGGCGGCTGCGATTTGTGCCTCGTCGAGATCGTCGGGATGACCGGCCCGCGGATGTCGTGCTCCACGATCGTTTCCCCGGGCATGGCCGTGGTAACGAAATCGCCGGCGCTCGAAAAGCTGCGCCAAGAGCGCATCGCGAAAGTTTTGGGCACCCATCCGCACGTCTGTCTCACCTGCCCGCAGCGCGAGGGTTGTAGCCGCACGGAGTGCTCTTACGGCAATCCTCCCGAGCAGCGCTGTTGCTCGATCTTTAATAGTTGCGAGCTGCGCAAGGTAGCCGACTTCGTCGGTATTCCCAACACGACGCCGATGTACAAACACGTCAAGCTGCCGGTCGTCACGGACGAGCCGTTTTACGACCGCGATTACAATTTGTGCATCGATTGCCGTCGCTGTCTGGTTGCCTGCAACGACGTGCGCGGCGTCGGTTGTCTCGAAGTCAAGAATACCGACGGGCGCACCTGGGTCGGCACCATCAAACCGACCTTGATCGAATCCGGCTGTAAGTTTTGCAGTGCCTGCGTCGCCGTCTGTCCGACCGGTGCGCTGATCGACCGCACCCTCGACATCGCCCGGCTCGAGGCGACGCAGGTCCCGTGTAAGGCCGCCTGTCCCGCCGGCATCGACGTACCGCGGTACGTGCAGCTGGCGGCCGAAGGCAAGTACGGCGAAGCGGCGGCGGTCGTGCGCGAGAAGCTCCCGTTCCCCGGCATCCTCGGGCGCGCCTGTTTCGCCATGTGCGAGTCGGCATGCCGGCGCGGCATGCTCGACGATCCGCTTTCGAT
>Ga0299906_10001816_pt1 | contig 18082 bp, 19 predicted proteins | sample RVTome_14_FD_200259 | JGI IMG/M metagenome (GOLD analysis project Ga0299906, IMG submission 200259) | Soil microbial communities from uranium-contaminated site in the Upper Colorado River Basin, Wyoming, United States - RVT145D125 (version 2) ...
ATGAAGGCGATCAGCATCCGTCACCACGAAACGCTCCCGGATTGGAACTACACGATCTCCGCCTGAGGAGCACGCCCAGCGGTAAGACGACCACCAAAGATGCCAACTAATTCTTGAGCAGGCCCTAAAGGGGGGCAAGAGCCACCCTCCGGTTCCCCCCTTTTAACTGATCTTCCCCTTGCCGATGGCGGCCTGGACCGTCTGGATGGTCTTCTCCATCTGCAGCCGCAGAGCGCGCTCGTGCTCTTCCTGGCCCAGCTTCTCCTCCACCAGGTCGCTGTAGGAGATGCGCTTGAGCCAGAGCACGGAGCCGCCGTCGTAAACCCGGGTCTCGTAGGCCGCGACGTCCGAGCCGAGGTCCTCGCACTGGACGTGGAAACGCCGGCCCTCGTGCTCGTAGATCCGGTTGATCCCGGTAATGATGACCATGACGGGTCGCAAGCATAGCACGTTCGGACCGGGGCTCAGAGCTCGAAGCTCATCAAGTCCTCGGCGACCACGATCCGGCCGCGGTATCCCCGCGCCGCGGCGCACTCGCCGAGCGCGCCGGCGTCGAGCTCGCGGTAAAGGTGCGAGCACACCAGGCGCGCGGCGCCGGAGCGCACCGCCAGCTCCACGATCTCGTCGTCGTCGAGGTGCCCGGAGTCGATCACCGCCAGGTCGACGCCGCGCAGGAAGTCGACCTCCTGGTCGTGGAAGGACGAATCGCCGGTCAGGGCGACGCTGGTGCCGCCGTGCGTCCAGCGCAGGCCGTGGTTGCCGGCCGGCGGCAGGTCGCCGTAGACGAAGGCGTGCGCCGTGCCGCCGCGGCCGGCGATCCTCAGGCGCTCGTCAGTGACCTCGTGGAGCACGACCCGGAAATGCTCGGGCCGCGCCAGGTCGCGCGGGCCGAAGAGCGAGAGGAGACGCATCAGTTGCACGTCGAGCCCCTCGGGACCGTAGACGTGCAGGTCGCGCCGCCGGGGGTCGATCCGCGACCAGGCGGCGGCGTGGACGTAGGGAATGAGGTCGGAGAGATGGTCGGGGTGGAAGTGGGAGAGCACCACGTGCTCGACGTCGTCCTGGGCGAGGCCGAGGCCGACGAGGCGGTGAGCGACGCCGCGGCCGAAGTCGAAGACGAGGCGCAAATCGCCGAGCTCGACGAGCGCCGAGGAGGCCATGCGGTGCTCCTGGAGCTGGCAGGTTCCGGTGCCGAGCAGGACGAGGCGGTCCATCGGATCCCGATCCTATCGCGGGCGTCGCCCCGGCCGTGATGACGCGTCGTGGTCCGGCTTGACTGCCGAGGCGCCGGAATGTACATTTGGGCGCGAGGAGACTGACGGATGTCCGCGATGTCGACGGTCGAAGCCCGAAGCCACTTCTCGACGCTCATCAACCGCGTCGCTTTCGGCAAGGAGCGTATGGTCCTCACCCGGCGCGGGGAGGAGCTGGCAGCCGTCGTTCCCGTGGAAGACCTGCGTCTACTGGAGCGCCTGTTCGAGCGGCTGGAGGACCAGCTCGATCTCGACGACGCCCGGGGCGCTCTCCGCGAGGCCGAGCAGGGCGGCACGATCAGCCTGGCCGCGCTCAAGTCGGAGCTCGGTCTTTAGGTGTACGCCGTCGAGGTGGCCCTTGCCGCCCGCCGGCAGCTCAGGAAGCTGTCGCCGGCCGTTCAGCGGCGGATCGTCGAGAAACTGGAGAATCTGGGGACCGATCCCCGGCCATCCGGGGTCAAGAAGCTCTCCGCCGGCGAAGGTCTCTTTCGTATCCGGGTCGGGGACTACCGGATCGTGTACCGCATTGACGATCAGGTGCTTCAGGTCCTGGTCGTCCAGATCGGCGATCGGAAGTGGATCTACCAGAAGCTCCTGGGCAAGGCGTGATTCTCCCGAGAGCTGACGTAGAATCCCGCCGACCCGACGACCGAAGAGAAGAAGAGGAGAACGTCTTGCCCGATTACGTCTACACCTTCCAAGCGGGCGACGCCAGGGGCGGCGCCGACATGAAAGCCCTGCTCGGCGGCAAGGGCGCCAACCTGGCCGAGATGTGCCGGCTCGGGATCCCGGTGCCCCCCGGGTTCACCGTCACCACCGAGGTCTGCACCTACTTCTACGGCCACGGCAAGACCTACCCCGAGAGCCTGCGCGGCGAGGTCGAGGACGCCCTGAAGCAGATGGCCGGGATCATGGGGGCGCGCTTCGGCGACGCCGGCGACCCGCTGCTCGTGAGCGTGCGCAGCGGCGCCCGCAGCTCGATGCCGGGCATGATGGAGACCGTCTTGAACGTCGGCCTCTGCTCGTCCACCCTGCCCACCCTGATCGCCAGGACCGGCAACCCGCGCTTCGTCTGGGACGCCTACCGCCGTCTCGTCGCCATGTACGCCGACGTGGTCATGGAGAAGGCCGCGGGGATCGAGCCGGCGGAGGGCCGGGGCATAAGGGTGCAGCTCGACCGCCTGCTCGAGGAGGTCAAGAAGAAGCGCGGCTACGCCACCGACGCCGAGGTCTCCGCCGAGGAGCTCGAGGCGCTCTCCGGGGCCTTCCGCGACCGCGTGCAGGAGGTGCTCGGCAAGCCCTTCCCCGACGACCCGATGGAGCAGCTCTGGGGCGCCGTCGGCGCCGTCTTCCAGTCGTGGAACGGCAAGCGCGCCGTGAGCTACCGGCGCATCGAGGGCATCCCCGACGAGTGGGGCACCGCCGTCAACGTCCAGGCCATGGTCTTCGGCAACATGGGCGACACCTCGGCCACCGGCGTGGCCTTCACCCGCAACCCGGCGACCGGCGAGAACGCCTTCTACGGCGAGTGGCTGCCCAACGCCCAGGGCGAGGACGTGGTGGCGGGCATCCGCAACCCGAACGCCTTGAACGCCGCCTGCCGCACCGAGATGAACGCGCATCTGGCCACGCTGGAAGACGCGATGCCCGAAGCCTACGCGACGCTCGTCGAGATCCGCGACCACCTGGAGCGCCGCTACCGCGACATGCAGGACATCGAGTTCACGATCCAGGAGGGGCGCCTGTGGATGCTGCAGACGCGCACCGGCAAGCGCAACGGCCCCGCCGCGCTGCGCATGGCGGTGGAGATGACGAAGGAGGGCCTCATCGGCAAGCGCGACGCCATCGCCCGCCTCAGGCCGTCGCAGCTCGACGAGCTGCTGCACCCGAGCGTCGATCCCGAGGCCGAGCGCGGCGTCGAGCCGCTCGCCAAGGGGCTGCCGGCGGGCCCGGGCGGCGCCTGCGGCAAGATCGCGCTCACCGCGGAGAAGGCGCACGAGATGGGGCAGGCGGGCGAGGCGGTGATCCTGGTGCGCCCGGAGACCAGCCCCGAGGACGTCGACGGCATGCACGCGGCCCAGGCCATCGTGACCGCCAAGGGCGGCATGACGTCGCACGCCGCGCTCGTCGCCCGCGGCTGGGGCAAGACCTGCGTGGTGGGCTGCGGCGCCCTCGACGTCGACGTGGCCGCCGGCACGGTCACGGTGGGCGAGACGGTGCTGCGCGAGGGCGACGTGGTGACCGTGAACGGCAACCGCGGCCTGATCTACGCCGGCGAGCTGGCGCTCAAGGACGCCGCGTCGGAGAACGAGCTCCTGGACGAGCTCCTCCGGTGGTGCGACGAGGTGCGCCGCCTCGGCGTGCGCACCAACGCCGACAGCCCCGCGGACGCGGCCCAGGCGCGCCGCTTCGGCGCCGAGGGCATCGGCCTGTGCCGCACCGAGCACATGTTCTTCGGCGACGACCGCATTCGCGCCATGCGCGAGATGATCCTCGCCGACAGCGACGAGGAGCGCGAGCGGGCCCTCGCCAAGCTGCTGCCGTACCAGAAGGCGGACTTCAAGGGCATCTTCGAGGCCATGGCGGGATTGCCGGTGACGGTGCGTCTGCTCGATCCGCCGCTCCACGAGTTCATGCCTCACGACGGCGAGCAGATCCGCGAGCTGGCGGCGGCGATGGGCAAGAGCGAGGACGCGGTGCGCGCGCGTCTCGAGCAGCTCAAGGAGGCCAACCCGATGCTCGGCCACCGCGGCTGCCGCCTGGGCATCAGCTTTCCGGCGATCACCCGCATGCAGGCGCGGGCGATCCTCGAGGCCGTCGCCGAGCTGCGCAAGGACGGCGTCGACGCGCGCGCCGAGATCATGGTGCCCCTGGTCGGCCATCCCGAGGAGCTGCGCCACCAGAAACGCATCATCCTCGAGGTCGCCGAGGCGGTGAAGGCCGAGACCGGCGTCGGCGAGCTGCCGTTCCTGGTGGGGACGATGATCGAGGTGCCGCGGGCCGCCCTGGTGGCCGGCGAGATCGCCGCGGAGGCCGAGTTCTTCAGCTTCGGCACCAACGACCTGACGCAGATGACCTGCGGCTTCAGCCGCGACGACGTGGGCTCCTTCCTGCCGCTCTACCTCGAGGCCGGCGTCTACGGCGAGGACCCCTTCGCCAGCCTCGACCAGGCCGGCGTCGGCCAGCTCGTGGCGCTGGCCACCGAGCGCGGGCGTGCGGCCCGCGAGGGGCTCAAGGTGGGCATCTGCGGCGAGCACGGCGGCGATCCGTCGTCGATCGGCTTCTTCCACCGGACCGGGCTCGACTACGTGTCGTGCAGCCCGTTCCGGGTGCCGATCGCGCGGCTGGCGGCGGCGCAGAGCGTCCTCGCCGAGAGCTGACGCCCAGGGTGCCATGACGTCCGCCGTCCGGCGCGGCGACCTGGTGCTCGTCACCCTCTTCGGCGCCTTCGGCGCCGGCTTCCACTGGGCGGCGGCGCTGGTGCGCTTCTAGCTAGCCTTTCCGCGCTTCGAGGAAGGTGACGCGGTTTGTCGAGCCTTTCTCGTTGAGCTTCTCGACCAGGATCCGCGTCAGGTGGATCTCGGGATCGGCGGAGCCTATCACGGCTCGAGCGGTTTCCCGCAATGCGGACAGGTCGGCGCCTTCTTTCGTTTTTGCAGCTCCTCCACGAACCCGGAGCCGAGAATGCCCGTGGGCAAGGCGAAGAAGCCGATCCCCAGGACGGCCACGATCGCGCCCAGCACCCGGCCTGCCGTGGTGGCGGGCACCACGTCGCCGTAGCCGACGGTGCTCAGCGTCTCGACGGCCCACCACATGGTGGCGGGGATGCTCGGAAAGCTCTCGGGCTGGGCCTGGTGCTCGACCTGGTACATCAGGCTCGACGACATCACGAGCAACATCGCCATCAAGGCGCTGGTCAGGAGGAGCTCTTCGCGTTTGGCACGGGCGACGCTGCCGAACAGCCGCAGCGCCGCGACGTAGCGCGTCATCCTCGCGATCCGCAGCACCCGCAGCAGCCGCAAGGCGCGCAGCGAGCGGAGGTCGGCATCCAGCCAGATCAGGAGGAAGGGCAGGATCACCAGCAGGTCGACGATCGCCAGCGGCGTGAGGACGAACCGGATCCTCCCCCGCACCGGCGACGCGAAGCGGGAATCGGCGACACAGGAGACGACGCGTGCGAGGTACTCCGCCGCGAACACGGCGAGCGAGCCGAGCTCGAAGGCGTCGAGCGCCCGGCCGAAGCGGGTCTGGATCGACGCGACGCTCTCGGCGATCGTGGCGGCCACGTTCAGCGCGATGAGGCTGACGATGAAGACGTCGAAGATCCGGCTCCAGCGGTCGCCGGGCCGGGCCGGCTCGAGGATTTCCCAGAGGCGGTGCACCCTTCCCTCACGCCCCCGTCACACGCTTCAGGTCCCCGTGCGGATCGGCTGCCGGATGAACGACGTCTCCCCCGAGAAGTCGTCGTGCACGCCCACCGCGATCATGTGGTCGCCCGGGCGCATCAGGAGCTCCACCGCGTAGACGTAGTGCTTTCCGCGCGCCGCGTCGACGTCGGCCGCGGGGATCGTCACCGGGAACTCCTTCTGGTCGACGGGCGACATGCGGCCGTCGTCGTCGAGCACCGCCACGGCCACCCGCAGGTCGCCGCGGTAGACCTGCTCGTGCGGCACCAGCCCCACCCGCGCGAGCGGAATGTGGACCTCGAGCGGCAGCAGGCGCTCGCCGTCGTCGTTGAGACGGGCCTTGCCGAAGGCGAGCCGGATCTCGAGCGGGTTCTTCTGCGGGCCGTAGAGCAGGCTCGCCAGCGTGCCCTCGTGGACCCGCGTCGACGCCACCTTGTCGCGGTAGCCCTGGCGGTGGCGCACCTTGAGACCCTTGCCCTTCACCCGCACCTCGATCTCGTGGTAGCGCCCCTGCACGGCGTGCGCCGGCGCGTAGCCCAGGGAGTAGTAGTCGTCGAGATCGCGGGCCAGCGCGTCGAGGGCGCCGTCGATGTTGTTGGTGTTGAGCGCCGCCAGCCCGCCGGTCTCCGCCGCCATCAGCACCAGCGGCTCCTCGAGGCTGAATTCGTGGGTGGCGTCGATCTCGACGAAGGAGCGGTCGCCCAGGGAGCCGTACTCGGCCGACAGCGTGGCGTGCGAGCGCAGGCCCGTGGCCTCGAGGGTGTAGATGGTCACGCCGTTGGCGTTGGCCGCCGCCGTGAGCTCGCGGAACGGCCGCCGGGCGTCGTACTGCGAGGCCCGCATACGGCCCGAGAACTGGTCGTTGAAGAACTTCAGGTCGAGCAGGTGGTAAAGGTCCTCGGCCGCCGTCATCGGCAGGCCGTCGCTGACGTAGAGCAGGGCCTTGCGCCCCGGCAGCCCGGCCAGCGAGCCCACCAGCTCGCGCATCCCCTTGATCGACTGCGACACGTCGAAGTGCAGCGATTTGGCATAGAAGTCGATGTGCGACTCGGCCTCGATCGCCGTGTCGCTGCGCTCCACCCGCTGGATCACCTCGCGGCGCTCGGTGGCGGCGCGCATGCCGAAGCCGCTGACCTTCTCGATCTCGGCCAGGCTCCTCAGGAAGGCGTCGACGTCCTGGGTGAAGGGATGCCGCACGTGCAGGGAACGCTCGAAGGTGGCCAGCATCACCGCGTCGCCGGGGCCCACCACGCGGCGCACGAAGCGGTCGACCTGGAGGATGACCTTGTTGCGAGTCGTGGGGCGCAGGTGGAGGTTGTCGAAGTAGACCACCAGGCGCAGGACCTGCTCCTCCGGCAACGGCTCCTGGCGGATCTCGGCGGGCGGGCGCGGCACGCTCTCGCCGCCGGCCTGGCCGGGCGCCTCCGGAGCCGGCAGCACTGCGGCGCCCGACTCCACGGCGTAGAAGTGGGTGATCGCCTGCGGCGCGCCGTCCTCGAAGACCTCGAAGTCGCCCGCCGTCAGCCCGCGGACGCCCTCGCCGTCCTTGTCGGTGACGTAGACCTCGACGTTGACGACCTCGACGTCGAGGCGGTCGAAGAAGACGTCGCTCGCCGCAGGCGCCGCGCCGCCGTCCTGCTGAGCGGCGGCGGACGCCGCGAGCAGCGTCGCGGCGACGAGGAGGCTCGGGATCTTCACGGTCCGCAAGCGTAACACGCCCGCGATCTGCGAGGCTGGCATACAATCTGCTACTCCTTGGCCCGGTCAGAGCCAGCAGGCGCCTGGACGCGCCCGTCCGGCCGCGGAGCTCGGTCGCGACGGCGTCATTTTGGCGCCCGGCCGAGTCGTTTTGCCCTCCTTCCCCATTCGGGGAAGGGCACCCACACGACGAGGGGATCATGACGGAAGAAACCCACAGGCTTACGGAAGACAGTCCGAAGGAAGGCAGCTCGACGGAAGGCAGCCCGACGGCCGTGGTCGCGGCGCAGGAGCCCACCTCGGAGGCTGCTGCGCCGGCCGAGCGAGCGCCCGTCGCGGCGCAGCCGGCGGTCGAGGCCTTGATCGAGGTCGAGGGTCTCGCCAAGCACTACGGCCCCATCCGCGCCGTCGACGGCATCAGCTTCGAGGTGCGGCGCGGCGACGTCCTGGGCTTTCTCGGCCCCAACGGCGCCGGCAAGACCACCGCGATGCGCCTCATCACCGGCTTCCTCGAGCCCGACGCCGGGCGCGTGAGGGTGGCCGGCCACGACCTGGCGCACGACTCGCTGGCGGTGCGCCAGAAGATCGGCTACCTGCCCGAGAACGCTCCCGCCTACGGCGAGATGACGGTGCACGGCTTCCTCGAGTTCATCGCCGAGGCGCGCGCCGTCGAGCGGGCGGAGGCCGCCATCGCGCGGGTGGTCGGGATGACCGGCCTCCAAGAGGTCCTGCACCAGACGATCGAGACGCTGTCGAAGGGCTTCAAGCGCCGCGTCGGCCTCGCCCAGGCGCTGATCCACGACCCCGAGGTGCTGATCCTCGACGAGCCCACCGACGGTCTCGATCCCAATCAGAAAGCGATGGTGCAGGAGCTCATCTCGAGCCTTTCGGAAGGCAAGTGCATCATCCTCTCCACCCACATCCTCGACGAGGTCGAACGCGTGTGCAACCGGGCGATGATCATCTCCCAGGGCAAGATCCTCGTCGACTCGACGCCGGAGGCGCTGATCGCCGAAGCGCCCAACCACCGCCTCGCGGACCTCTTCCGCCAGGTCACGGAGGGCATCGCCACATGAGCGCAAACAGCCAAATCCGCGCGAACACTGCCAGGAACAGCCGCTGGAAGCGCCGCTTCACGGGCCTCAAGGCGGTCTTCAAGCGCGAGTTCAAGGGCTACTTCTCATCGCCCCTGGGCTACATCTTTATCGTGATCTTCCTGCTCGCCAGCGGCTGGCTGGCCCTGTCGCGCGACTTCGGGCGCTTCCTCGAGCTACGCCAGGCCAGCCTCGATCCGTTCTTCACCTACGTCCCCTGGGTCTTCGTGATCCTGGTGCCGGCGGTGGCCATGCGGCTGTGGGCCGAGGAACGCAAAACGGGCACGGTGGAGCTGCTCTTCACCCTGCCGGTCACCCTCGAAGCCTCCTACCTCGGAAAGTTCCTGGCCGGCTGGTCGTTCCTGGGCTTTTCGCTGCTCCTGACGGCGCCGCTCGTCTGGCAGGTGGCACGCCTCGGCGACCCCGACTGGGGCGTGATCGTCACCGGCTACCTGGGCTGCCTGCTGCTCGCCGCCTGCTACCTGGCGATCGGCATGCTGTTCTCGGCCCTCACCAAGAACCAGGTGGTGGCGTTCATCCTCGGCACCGCGGCGACGATGTTCTTCCTGATCGTCGGCCTGCCGCAGTCGCTCGAGACCGTCGGCGCCGCCCTCGGCGGCTACGGCGAGCAGGTGCTGCTGACCCTGAGCCTCGCCGACCACTTCGACACCTTGACCCGCGGGCTGGTGGAGCTCGGCACGGTCGGCTTCTTCCTGCTCTTCACCGCGGGCTGGCTCGTCTGCGGCATGCTGGTGCTCGACCGCACCAAGGCGTCGTAACGCGGAGGCACGAGAACCATGGACTGGAAAAAGATCTTCGCAAGCCGCGCCGTGACCCTGACGCTCATCGCGCTGGCCACGGTCTTCGCCATCCACGTGATCGCCCAGAACGCCGAGCACGTGCGCCTCGACATGACGGCCGACGACCTCTATTCGCTCTCGGACGGCACCCTCGCCATCCTCGAAAAGATGCGCGAGGAGGGCGTCAAGCCGATCGAGATCAAGCTCTTCTTCTCGGAGACCGCGGGCAAGACCCTGCCGCGGTTCGTCAAACAGTTCATCACCTACGAGAGTTACCTCGAGTCGTTGCTCAAGGAGCTCGAGGTCGCCGGACAGGGCAAGATCAAGGTCTCTTTCTTCGATCCGGTGCCTGACAGCGACGAGGCCCAGGATGCCGAGGAATACGGCCTCGACGGCAAGCCCATCAACCAGGAGGGCGACGTCTTCTTCTTCGGACTGGTGCTCGAGACCCAGACCGGCAGCCGCGACAAGATCGAGTTCCTGTGGCCCAACCAGCAGGAAACCGTGGAGTACGAGATCGTCAAGCGCCTCCACGGCCTCATCTGGCCGACCCGCAAGCGCGTCGGCGTGCTCGCGGGCCTCGAGGTGCTCTCCGAGGCCGAGGACCCCTACATGCGCCAGGTCCTCGCCGCCCAGGGACGCAGCCCCCGCGACTCCTGGATCTCGATGCAGCTCCTCCAGGAGCAGTACGAGGTCTCGCGCATCGACTCCGACACCGACCACATCTCCACCGACGAATACGACCTGGTGATCGTGGCGCACCCCAAGAACCTCGGCAAGCGCGTCCTGTGGGCGCTCGACGAATGGGTGCAGCGCGGCGGCAACACGCTCGTCTTCGTCGATCCCTACGCCATCGAGGACCAGCCGCCGCCCAACCCCCAGAACCAGTTCGCGCAGTTCCAGCACGACCCGTCCTCGAGCCTCGGGCCGCTGCTCGCCAAGTGGGGCATCGAGCGCCGCGAAGGCGAGGTCGCGGCCGACCTCGACCTGGCGGTGCGGCGGCCGGTGCGGCAACGCGCCCCGGCCGAGCAGGTGATCGTCGACCTGATGATCGACGAGGAGAAGCGTGAAGAGACGCTCGACGCCTCGCACCCGGTGCTCAAGGGGCTCTCCAACTTGCGGTTTTTCATGGCCGGGAGCCTGGTGGCGACGGACGGGAGCCAAGAAAAGAAAGATGAAGATGAAGATGAAGATGAAGATGAAGATGAAGACGCAGCGGGGATCACGCGCACGCCGCTGATCACTACGACCGCGCAGGGTGGGGCTCTCAAGATGAAATCCGGGTTCCCCGAGGAGGGCACCCTCGTCTTCCTCGACATGAACGAGCCCACCAAGCTGATCGACCGCTTCGCGCCGAGCGAGGAGCCGGTCGTGCTCGCCTACCAGGTCCAGGGCCGGCTGCCGTCGCTCTACCCCGAGGGCGCCGACCTGCCCGAGGAAACGCCGGCGCCGCCGCCGGGTCTGCCCCCCGGCATCCAGCTCCCGCCGCCCCCGCCGGGCGACGAGACGATCCACAAGGACCCGGTGCCCGAGCAGGAGCGCCAGCCGGCGACCGTGCTCGTCTTCGCCGACGTCGACTTCATCTCCGACCTGCTCGCCTTCCAGCAGACGCCCTTCGGCGCCATCGCCGCCAACGACAACCACAAGGTGCTCCTCAACGCCGTCGACTACCTCTTCGGCTCCGAGCACCTCATGAAAGTGCGCTCGAAGGCGACGATCCGGCGTCCCTTCACCCTCTTCGACGAGATCGAGGCGCAGGCCGACGTCGACGTGTTGGAGCGCGAAAAACAGCTCCGCGCCGACGTCGACCGCTTCCAGGAAGAGCTGCGGGAGAAGCAGATGACGACCTCGGCGCGCAACGCCGCCCTCTTCGAGAAGCAGGTGCAGGACGAGGTCGACGAGCTCAACCGCAAGATCCGCGAGTCCAACGCCGAGCTGCGGGAGATCCGCAAGCAGAAGCGCGCCGCCCTCGAGGGCGAGGAGACCTTCGTGCGCGTGACCACCCTGGGCCTGACGCCGGCGCTGGTGCTGGTGCTCGGGCTCGGGCTTTTCTTCCGTCGCCGCCTGCGCGACGTCGAGGCCAGGAGGAGCAACAAATGAAGACCAACCAGGTATTGGGCATCTCCACCCTCGTCCTCCTCGTGCTCTCGGGGTGGACGTACTACGACAGCGTGACCCGCGCCGAGCGCTTCGAGCGCGGCCAGGACTTCCTCCCCAACCTCAACCCCGACGAGATCGCCCAGATCGTGATCAGGAAGGGCGAGGACGAGACCCGGCTGCGCCGCGAAGACGAGAAGTTCGTGGTCGCCAGCGCCGACGGCTATCCCGCGTCCAACGAGGCGGTCAACCGCTTCCTGCGCGACGTGCTCGACCTCAAGCTCGAGAAGGAAGTCGGCAAGGGCGAGAGGCTCGAGCAAGAGCTCGAGATCGCGCCGCCGGGCGAGGAGTCCCTCGAGGTCGCCCTCCTGAACGCCAACGAGAAAGACATGGTGCGCTTCGTGATCGGCAAAGGTGCCGACGACGCGGGCGGCAGCTTCGTCGCGCGCACCGACTCGGGCGACCGCACGATCTACCTCACCTCGTCGCGGGTCTTCCTGAACACCACGAACGACGACTTCCTGCAGAACGAGATCCTCAACGTCGAAGGCGAGAAGATCGCGACGATCACCAGTCTGGGCTTCCAGATCGTCAACGAGGACGGCGACTTCAAGCTCGCGGACCTGCCGGCGGGCAAGAAGGAGAGCTCGAAGGTCAACAGCGCCAAGTGGATGCTCTCGAACCTGCGCTTCACCGCCCAACACCTCGCCGACACGGAGGAGGTCGTGGGCCTCGAGTGGGACACGACCGTCCACGTGGAGCTCGACGACGACTCTCGCTACGAGGTCGAGCTCGCCCGGCAGGACGAGAAGCACTACCTCCGGATCCAGGGCTTCTACAAGTCCGAGCGGGTGTCGATCGCGGTGGACGCCGGCGACGAGGAGGTCAAGTACACCGCCGACGTGCTCAAGCGCATCGACGAGCTGCAACTGTTCAACCGACTCCACGGCTCGTGGGTCTACGAGGTCTCGGAGTCGACGGCGAACAAGTTCCGCCTGGAGCGTTCGGAGCTGATGGAGGACGCGTAGCTGCACGCCCGAACCAGCTCCGTCACCGGGACGCATCGCGTGGCGGCGGCCCTCGAGCCGCTCCTGGGCGCCGGCGACGTGCTGCTGCTCTCGGGGGACCTGGGGGCGGGCAAGACGACGTTCGTGCAGGGCCTGGCGCTGGCGATGGGCGTCGGCGAGCGCGTCACCAGCCCCACCTTCACCCTCGCCCACACCTACCACGGCCGGCTGCGCCTGCACCACGTCGACCTCTATCGCCTCGTCAAGCCCGGCGAGGTCTTCGACCTCGGCCTGCCGGAGCTGCTCGACGACGACGCCGTGATCGCCATCGAATGGGGCGAGCTCGCCCTGCCGGAGCTGCCCCCCGACTTCCTGCGGATCCGCATCCGGCTCGGCGACCCGGAGGATCCTCAGGACGTCCGCCTGCTCGAGCTCGACCCGGTCGGGCCTTCCTGGCGCCCGCGCGCCGACGCGCTCTCGGCGGCCCTCGCGGCGCGGCGGGAGGACGCCTGGCCGTGATCGTGCTCGGCCTCGAGAGCGCCACCGCGCAGGTGGGCGTCGCCATCGGCGGCCCCGGCGGCGTCATCGTCTCGTTTCATTCGACGCGCGAGCGGCGGCACGCCGAAGCGCTGGCCCCGGCGATCGACTTCCTGTGCCGGCAGGCCGGCGTCGATCTCGACGCGATCGGCGCCGTGGCCGTCGACGTCGGCCCCGGTCTGTTCACCGGCCTGCGGGTCGGCCTCGCCACCGGCAAGGCGATCGCCCACGCCCTGAGCGTCCCGATGGCCGGCGTGTCGAGCCTCGACCTCCTGGCCTTTCCCGCGCGGATCACCGAGCGCGTCGTCGTGTCCGCGATCGACGCCCGCCGCGGCGAGGTCTACCATGCAGGCTATCGGAAGGAAGGCGGCGGGATCCGGCGGATCGCCGAGCCCCGCGTCGGCCACCCGGACGAGCTCGCCGGCCAGTTGCGCGCTCTGGGTGAGGGCTGCCTGATGGTGGGCGACGGCGCCCATCGTTACGCCCACGTCTTCGGCGAGGTGGACGGGGTCGAGATCGCCTACGAAGGGTTCCGGTATCCCAGCGCCGAGTCGCTCGTCGAGCTGGCCGTCGCCAAGGCGCGGCGCGGGGAGCTCGTGCCGGAGCGCGAGATCATGCCCCTCTATCTGCGGGAGTCCTACGTCCACGAAAAGAAGCGCGAGGCCTGACGGAATTGGTCCGTGACTACGCCGTCTCCGGCAGCTTCAGCCCCGGATCGGCTCCGAAATCGAGCGCGTCGCCGCCGCTGACGCGGAAGAGCGGCCAGGCCGCCGCCGCGATCATGGCGGCGTTGTCGGTGGCCAGCGTGAGCGGCGGCAGGCAGACCCGGATTCCGCGGCGCTCGCTCAAGGCGGCGAGCTGTTTCCTCAACAGCGGGCTCGCCGCGACGCCGCCGACCACCGCCACCGAATGGAAGTCCTCGCGCTCGAGCGCCGACTCGAGCTTCGAGATCAGGACGTCCATGACCGCCGCCGCGAAGGAGGCCGCCACGTCCTCCGGCCGGCTATCGGGCTGGCGGCGCAGGCGGAGGGCGACCGCGGACTTGAGGCCCGAGAACGAGAAACCGAGCCCGTCGTGGATCATCGGCCGCGGGAAGGCGAAAACGTCCGACCCTGCGAGGGCCGCCTTGTCGACCGCGGGTCCGCCTGGGTAGCCGAGCCCCAGCAGGCGGGCGACCTTGTCGTAGGCTTCGCCCACCGAGTCGTCCCGCGTGGAGCCGAGGACGGCGTAGACGCCCGGCGACGACACCCGGGCGAGCAGGCTGTGCCCGCCGCTGACGAGGAGGACCAGGCAAGGATACTCGATCTCGTCCTCGCCGAGCGACGCGGACGCCAGGTGCCCTTCGAGGTGGTTGACGCCCACCACCGGCTTGCCCCACGCCAGCGCCAGGGCCTTGGCGGCGGCGACGCCGACGAGGAGCGATCCGATGAGGCCGGGCCCTCTGGTGACGGCGATCGCGGCGAGGTCGCCGCCGCCGACGCCGGCCTCGGTCATGGCGCGCGAGATGACCGGGATCACCTCCGAGACGTGGACCCGGCTGGCGAGCTCGGGGACGACGCCGCCGTAGCGCGCGTGCATCTCCATCTGACTGGAGACGACGCTCGAGACGACCTCGAGGTCCTCCGTGACGATCGCGGCCGCGGTCTCGTCACAGGAGGTCTCGACGCCCAGGATCACTTCGGTCATGGTTCTCTCGCCGCGCCGACGATCGCCTCGATCTCGGCGGCCGGGACGGCGCCCACCCGCTCGACGCGCGGCGGCGACCATCGGGTGTTGACGATCGTCGACGGCGTCGACGACAGGGTCCCGCCGTCGACGATCAGGTCGACCCTACCACGAAGCGACGCGGCGGCTTCGGAGGCCACCGACTTGGGCCCCGTCCCGTGGCGGTTGGCGCTGGTCACCAGGAGCGGTCCCGCGGCCCTGGCGACCTCGCGCAGGAGCTCATGGTCCGGGAAGCGGATCGCCACCTCCTCCCTGCCCGCGAGCCAGGCCGGACGCTCGCGATCCGGCGCGAATCCCATCACGAGCGTCAGCGGTCCGGGCCAGAACCTCTCGGCGAGCAGGCGCGCCGTCTCGTTGAAGTCGACGCCGAGGCGGTCGAGCTGCTCGGTGGCGCCGATGACCACGGGCAGGTTCATCTCCTTGGGGCGTCCTTTCAATTCGAACACTCGTTCTCTGCCGGACGGCGCGTCGGGTTGGATGGCCAGGCCGTAGACGGTCTCGGTCGGGAGGACCACGGCGGCGCCGGCGGCCAACGCGGAGGCGATCTCCTGCGCGGAGATCGCGGACGCGCGCACCGTCAAAGGCGAATTCATGGCTACGCGAAGGCCGCTGAGTAAGGTCCTTCGATACGCGTCAGCAGATCGGGCCGCCAGCCCGGCTCCCGGCGCACGTCCAGATCCGCAAGCCGGGTTGAAGGGACTCACGCTCCTCCTGACTCTATCCGGTCCCCGCGGCGATCAACTCGCGGGCGTGCGAGAGCGACAGCTCGGTGACCTCGGTGCCCGCCAGCATCCGCGCCACCTCCTCCACCCGGCTCGCCGCGGCCAGACGCTCGACGGCGGTGTGGGTGCGGCCCTTGCGCACGTCCTTCTTCACCCGGAAGTGGACGTCGGCGGCGCTCGCCACCTGCGGAAGATGGGTCACCGCGAGGATCTGGCCGCCCTGGGCCAGACGCCGCAACTTACCCCCCAGGCTCGCCGCCTCGGCGCCGCCGACGCCGGCGTCGACCTCGTCGAAGACCAGCGTCGCCGTCGACGCGGCACGGTTCTTGCCCCGCGCCGCGAGCTGCACCGCCAGGTAGAGGCGCGAGAGCTCGCCCCCCGAGGCCACCCGGGCCAGCGGCCGCAGCTCCTCGCCCGGGTTGGGCGAGAAGAGGAACTGCACCTGGTCGTAGCCGAGCTCGTTGAACTCCGCCGGCTCGCCGTCCACCGCGAGCGGGCTGCCGGCGCGACGGCGGCGCCCCAGCTCGACGGCGAACTGGGCCTTGGCGAGCGCCAGCTCGCGCAGGTCCTTCTTCACCTGCCTCTCGAGCCCCTCGGACCACGCGCGACGGCCCGCGGACAGGGCGTCGGCGGCCTCGCGATAGGCGGCGAGCGCGCGCGCTACGTCCTTTTCGAGCGCCTCCAGGGTCGTCTCGTCGCCTTCGAGTTCGTCGACCTCGGCGGCGATCGCGGCGTGGTGGGCGAGCACCTCGACGCAGGTGGCGCCGTACTTGCGGAACAGGCGCTCGAGCAGCGCCAGGCGGTCCTCGAGCGCGTTGAGGCGCTGCGGGTCGGCCTCGACCTCGTCGCGGCGACGCCCCAGGGCCGCCTCGAGGTCGCCGAGGCGCACGTGGAGCTCCTCGAGCTCGGCCGCCCATTCGCCGGCCTGGGGCTCCCATTCGCGGATCTGCTCGAGCTGGTGGCGGGCCTGGCCCACGGCCTCCCAGGCCGCGTTCTCCTGCTCGAAGAGCAACGTGACGGCGGCGGCCAGCCCCTCCTGGATCGCCTCGGCGTGGCGCAGCACGCCGCGCTCGGCGCGCAGCTCGTCGTCCTCGCCGGCGCGCGGCGCCGCGGCGTCGATCTCCGAGAGCTGGAAACGCAGCAGGTCGAGACGCTCCTGGCGCACCCGGTCGTCGCCGGTGAGCCGCTCGAGACGATCGGCGAGCGCGCGGTACGCCGCATAGGCCGCTGCCGTGCGCTCGAGCAGCTCGCGGGCGGCGTCGCCGCCGCAGCGGTCGAGCCAGGTGCGCTGGAGGTCGGGCGCCACCAGCCCCAGCTCCTCGCGCTGGCCGTGGATGCGCAGGAGCGAGGGCGCCAGGTCGGCGAGGAGCTTGAGCGTCACCGGCCGGTCGTTGACGAACACGCGGTTGCGGCCCTCGCGGGAGATCTCGCGGCGCACCACGATCTCGCCGTCGTCGGCCTCGATGCCGGCGACCGCCAGGACCTGACGCCAGGCCGTGCCCTCGGGCGCGAAGACGCCGGTGACGAGGAGGACGTCGGCGCCGGTGCGGATCAGGTCGGCCGAGGCGCGGGCCCCGGCCAGCAGCGCCAGCGAGTCGACGACGATGGACTTGCCGGCGCCGGTCTCGCCCGAGAGCACGTTGAAGCCGGGGGCGAAGTCGATCGCGGCGTCCTCGACGACCGCGAGGTTGTGGATGTGGAGGTCGCGCAGCATGGGTCCTCGGCGGCTCGCCGAGAATCTAACACCAACCCTCAGCTCCCGACGAGGCCCGCCGCCCGGTTGCTCGCCTCGACGACGGCCTTGATGAGGGTCACCCGCAGGCCCCCTTCCTCGAGCTTCAAGAGGCCGTCGATGGTGCAGCCGGCGGGGGTGGTGACCTCGTCTTTCAGCATCGCCGGGTGGTCGCCGGTCTCGAGCACCATCTGGGCGGCGCCGAGACAGGTCTGGGCCGCCAGCTCGGTGGCCACCGTGCGCGGCAGGCCCACCTTGACGCCGCCTTCGGCCAGCGACTCGATGATCACGTACAGGAACGCCGGACCGCTCGCCGAAAGCCCGGTCACGGCGTCGAAGTGGTGCTCGTCGAGCACAAGGCTGCGGCCGAGGCGGGCGAAGACGTCGCGCGCCAGCTCCACGTGACGCGCCTGCGCCCAGCGCCCGCCGCAGACCGCGGTCATGCCGCAGCCGATGCGGCTCGGCGTGTTGGGCATCGTCCGCACCACCGGGACCTCGCCGCCCCGCGGCGTGTGAGCGGAGTCTCCGCCGAGGTCCTTCTCCATCTCCGCGGTGGTCAGCCCGGCGACGATCGAGAGCAGCAGCTTCTCCGGCGTCATCACCTCGCCGAGCTCGGCGAGCACTTGCGGCGCGATCTGCGGCTTGACCGCCAGCAGCACGACCTCGGCCCCGCGCGCCGCCTCGCGGTTGTCGTGGATCGTGCGCACGCCGTACTCGCGCTCCACGTAGGCGCGGCGCTCGGGGGTCTTGGCGGTGGCGATCACCCGCTCCGGATCGACGACGCCGGAGCGCGTCAAGGCGGAGATGAGCACCGTGCCCATCTTGCCCGCGCCGATCACCGCCAGGCTGTCGATGTGGATGTCGTTCATGGCGGAGAAATCCTCCGGGTGCAAATGCTCTCAATGCAATCCCCGGCTCTACGTAACTCATTGGGCTTAGGACAGTTACGGTACGATCTCCCGATTCTCAGGGACACCTTGTGGGGTAAGGGGCCGGAGATATCCTCATTGC
>Ga0299906_10001817_pt1 | contig 18078 bp, 15 predicted proteins | sample RVTome_14_FD_200259 | JGI IMG/M metagenome (GOLD analysis project Ga0299906, IMG submission 200259) | Soil microbial communities from uranium-contaminated site in the Upper Colorado River Basin, Wyoming, United States - RVT145D125 (version 2) ...
GGGCCGGATGCCCGCGAAACCTCGGCAAGGAGGCCAAACACCGGAAGGACGCTCTACTCAAGTAGCGCCGCAGCAAGTGCACGCGACCCACAGATTCTGCCGAAGAGCCATGTCTTTCAGTCGTCCAGCCCCTGGACCGAGCAGGTCCAGCTCTTCGCCGGCGACGCCCGCTTCCTCGACGGGTTCGGGTTCTCCGTGGCGATCGACGGCGACACCGCGCTCGTCGGCGCGCCCGAGAGCGCGCTCTCGCCCAACGGCGTCGGCGCCGCGCACGTCTTCGCCCTCGAAACCGACTGTAACGGCAACGGTATCCTCGACGCGCTCGACCTGGTCGACAACGACTGCAACAACAACGGCAATCCCGACGCGTGTGACCTGGTCGACAACGACTGCAACGGCAACGGCTTCCCCGACGAATGCGACGCGATGCAGTTCCACGGGCCCAGCCGGTACCTCAGCGAGGCCGACAGTCCGTTCGATCTGGCCGGGCTCGGCTCATCGTTCTTCATCGAGGATCTCGAGGACGGTTTCTTCAACACCCTGGGCGCATCAAAGTCGTCGTCGTCGGTCCTCCCGCCGGGAGGCTCTACCGATTCGGTCGACGGCGATGACGGCGCCATCGACGGCTCGGGCACCGGCGGATTCTCCTTGTTCCAGGTCAATGGTGCGCTTGGGATCACGATCACCTTCGACGACGTTGCCTTGGGCGGCTTCCCCACCCGGGCGGGACTGGTCTGGACCGACGGCGGGGGGGATGCAACCTTCGAGGCATTCGACGCCGGTGGATCAACGCTGGGGACGATCGGTCCGGTGGCCGTCGGGGATGGCGGTATCTTCACCGGCACCACCGACGAAGACCGCTTCTTCGGCGTCCGGCACGCGGGCGGGATCTCAGCCATCCACATCGCCAACAGCGCCGGCGGCATCGAGATTGACCACGTGCAATACGGTCACGTCGGCGCGACCGTCGATTGTGACGGCAACAACGTACCGGACGTATGCGATACCGAAACCGGCCTGCGGCCCGGCTCGGCCGCCCTCTACCGCATCGACAGCAGCGACGGCGTGAGTGTGATCGACTACAGCGGCAACGGCAACGACGGCGCCAACGGTAACGTCGACTACAGCACCGACACGCCGTTCACGGCCGCCGGGGATCGCTCGCTCGTGTTCGACGACGAGCATGATGCCATCGACATTCCCGCCGGACCGGCCACCAACCTCAACAGCTACACCGAACTCTCGCTCGAGGCGTACATCAAACCCACCGATACCGCCATCCTGCACTTCATCCTTTGGGCCGACGACGGCCCGTTCCAAATGTGGCTCAATGCCGACCTCCTGTTCTTCAGCGTCTCGGGGAGCAGCGGATCGGCGACCACCAGCGTGTCGTTCACCGCCACCGACGTCTGGACGCACGTGGCCGGCACCTACGACGGCGCCACCGCCCGGCTCTACGTCAACGGGTTCGAGGTCGCGTCCAAGGCCGGCACCGCGGGTACGATCACCGTCTCGCCCCTCCGTAACCTCATCCGCATCGGCAACGATGAGACCGCCGATTTCAACGGGTTCAACCGCGACTTCCGCGGCCTGATCGATCAGGTGCGCATCGTCAAGACCACGCTGACCCCGGCCGAGGTTCTCTTCGACGCGACGCACAGTCTGAACCCCGGCGGCGCGCCCGACTGCAACGGCAACGGTATCGATGACACCTGCGAAACCGGACCGCAACTGGTCGAGGTCTGTGACGGATTGGGTGACGGCACCGGCGACGTCTCCGTCTTCATTTCGCCGATCGGCGCGGATCAGAATTTCACCGAGTTCACCATGCTGGTCAGCGAGGACGTGACCGAGATCGGCTCGGTGATCACGTCGACCGGAGGCACGCCGCCGACGAATCTCACCCTGACGCCTGACGGACCGCCGGGGCGGTACAAAGTGACCCTCGATGCCCCCGTGCCCCAGCAGCAGTGGACCACCATCATCATGACCGTGCTCGGCACGAGTTGCTTGGAGTCCGATCTGTGCATCCGCGTCGCCCACCTGCCCGCCGACGTGAACCGTGACGGCAACGTCGGACTCGCCGATGCCTCCGCGTTCGTCACCGAGTTCAACGGCGCCGCTCGAGCCAAACTCGTCGACATCAATCTGGATTCGAGCGTGGGCCTGGCGGACGTCTCGGCCTGGGTCAACAATTTCAACGGCAACGCCGGTATCGGCATCCCGGTCGCCAACGGCACCTTCCTGCCCCCCAAGCCCGCGTGTCCGTAAGGGACCGGCGGCATATCGTGCCTCCCCGTTTGGCGGCGACCCGAAGGGGAGCGTTGAACGTCATTCGTAACCCTCTGTCCGAGCATGACATACGGTGTTAATTCAAAAAAAGTACCTCGCCGCTTGACGCCGGCGCTTTCTTACGGTATATTCTGTTATAACAGAAATTGGAGAATCACACATGGTCACCCTGACCCCGGCGATGGAAGGATTCGTGCTCCACTGGGGCGAGATGGGCACGCGATGGGGCGTCAACCGCACCGTCGCGCAAATCCACGCCTTACTCTACCTCTCGCCCAAGCCGCTCTGTGCCGAGGAGATCGCCGACACGCTCTCGGTGGCCCGATCCAACGTGAGCAACAGCCTCCGCGAGCTGCAGAGCTGGGGCATCGTCCGCGTCGTCCACGTCATGGGCGACCGCCGCGACCACTTCGAGTCGATGGCCGACGTGTGGGAGATGTTTCAAGTCATCCTCGACGAGCGCAAGAAACGCGAGTGCGACCCGACGCTCGCGGAGCTGCGCCGACTCGTCGCCGACGCCGAAAAATCCGGCAAGAAAGACGCCCACACCCACGAGCGGCTGACCGAGATGATGAACTTTTTCGAAACGATGTCACGCTGGTACAGCCAGATGCGCGGCATGCCCACCGGTTCGGTCATCCGCTTCGTCAAGATGGGCAACCGCGTGCGCAAGCTGCTGGGTCTCGGAGCGTAAGCGGACGCGAGTCGAACGGCTCGCGTGTTTTTTTTCTCGGTGAATTTCTGTTATGACAGAAATTACGTAAATAACAAGACGGGAGGCATTCGATGCGAATCGCAATCACCGGCGGCACGGGCTTCGTGGGCCGACATCTTGCACGGTCGTTGGTGCGTGACGGGCATGAAGTCGTGCTGATCGCCCGCAGCGTGGATCGGCGCGACGAGCGCGTGCGCGCATTGGCAACGGCGCGCTTCTGCCCGATCGGTCTGGACGACGTCGACAAACTCGTGGCTGCGTTCGCTGATTGTGACGGCGTCGCCCATTGTGCCGGCATCAATCGGGAACTGAGTAAGCAAACCTACCGGCGCGTCCACGTCGAAGGAACACGCAACGTCGTGGCCGCGGCCCAACGTGCCGGCGTCCGTCGCATCGCGCTGCTGAGCTTTCTGCGCGCCCGCCCCGATTGCGGATCGGGTTACCACGAATCGAAGTGGGCGGCCGAAGAGATCGTGCGCGGTTCGGGGTTGGATCACACCATCCTCAAGGCCGGCGCGATCTACGGCCGGGGCGACCACTTGCTCGACCATTTGAGTCACGCGCTGATCACGTTTCCCGTGTTCGGCCTGGTGGGCATGAAAGACCGTCCCGTCCGGCCGACCGCGGTCGAGGATGTCGTACGCATACTCCGGGCCGCGCTGATCGACGGGCGCCTCGTCGATCGCACCGTGGCCGTGACCGGTCCGGAGGAACTCCTGCTCCGAGAGCTCGTCGCACGTGTCGGCGCGGTCGTAGGCCGACGTCCGATCATGATTCGCTTGCCGGTCATGTTGCAACGCGTCTTGGCCCGGCTGTTCGAGCTTACCATGACCGTGCCGCTGATCTCGACCGCCCAGGTGCGCATCCTCGCCGAAGGCGTCGCCGACCCGCTGACCGGCACCGGCCTGCTGCCCGCCGACCTACGCCCGACCCGAACCTTCACCCACGAACAAATTCGCCGGGGTCTTCCCGACCCCGAACCCTTCGGCCTGCGCGATTGCCGGTGGTCGACAAAATCCTTTGGGCGCATGTGTGACTGACTCATGCTCCGCCACGCGGTGGGGCACACAATTACGATTCGTTAGACCTATATAGGAGACTCGTCATGGTTACCGCATGGACTTACATTATCTACCTTACCGTCAGCTTGGTCGTCACGATTTGGGTGGCGCGCACGTTGTTCAGGAACGGTCGAGTATTCCTCGTTGACGCTTTCTCGGGACATGCCGCCCTCGCCGATTCGGTGAATCACCTTCTGGTGGTTGGCTTCTATCTCGTCAATGCCGGCTACGTCACGCTGGCGCTGAAATACGGTGACAGGCCGGTCGACTTGGTTGAAGGGATCGAGAGCTTCAGCACAAAAATCGGACTCGTGCTGCTGGTGCTCGGCAGCATGCACTTTTTCAATCTCTATGTCTTTGCAAGGCTGCGCCGTCGAGGACGCACCGCACCGGTCGAAACCAAGAAGCTACCATCGGTCGCCGCGGAACTTGCCTACGTAGGTCCCGCCGAAGAATGAAACGCCCGACGTCCCCCGCCTTGCCGGGTTCGTGGTACGATTCGCGGGTACCGACGTTTCAGGTAATGAGCTAATCAGTGAGGTGACCTATGGTTCAGTGGATTGGGCTTGATCGGTGTATGGGCATGATCGTAGCGGTGTCGATGATTGGCGCTGCATTGACGGGTGATCAACGTACCCTCGCCGCCGAGCGGACGTTGCGCATCATCGCCTTCGGCGCCCATCCGGATGATTGCGAGATCAAGGCGGGCGGGGTGGCGGCGATGTGGGCCGAGCGGGGCCATAAGGTCAAATTCGTCTCCGTGACCAACGGCGATATCGGCCATTACAAGATGGCGGGCGGTCCGCTCGCGTTGCGCCGGACGGCGGAGGTCAAGGCGTGCGCCGAGATTCTCGGCATCGAGTCGGAGGTGCTCGACATTCACGACGGCGAGTTGATGCCCACGCTGGAGAACCGCAAAAAGATAGCCCGGCTCATTCGCGATTGGCAGGCGGACGTCGTGTTGAGTCACCGGCCGAACGACTACCATCCCGATCACCGCTATACCGCGATCCTCGTGCAGGACGCGGCCTTCATGGTCACCGTGCCGTTCTTCACCCCCGACACGCCCCGGCTCGAGAAGAATCCGGTGTTCCTTTACTACTCGGACCGTTTCAAGAAGCCGAACCCGTTCGAGCCGGACCTGGTGGTGGGCATCGACGAAGCGGCGGAGAAGAAGTGGGATTGCATGGCCGCCCTGCGCTCGCAGTTTTCCGAATGGAACGCCTGGCACGCGGGCATCCTCGATGAAGTACCCAAGGACGAACCCGGTCGCCGGGCGTGGCTGGCCAAGCAGTTCGGCGCCCGCGCCGCCGCCGTGGCCGACACCTTCCGCGACAAGGCCAAGGTACTCTACGGCGACCGGCGGGGCGAGAAGATCCGCTTCGCCGAAGCCTTCGAGCTTTGTGAATACGGCAGCCGGCCGTCGGTCGAACAACTCAAAACGCTGTTCCCCTTTTTCGATCGATGACATGAGCAGGAACCATCCGAGCCGCGAGCGCAAGCGAGCGGGTTCTCGCCCTCCCCGTTGAGGGCGCAGGTGTTAAAAACAGCGGCACCCTACTGTAAATACGGCCCCGGAAAACACTTGACGCCGTCCGGTACCGCTGACTACACTAGGGATGCAGGCTCAGGTACGGCAGCTGGGTGCGTCTCAAATGTGGGCGAGGCCAGCCGGTTGCCGGGCTCCCTGCCGCGGAACGGCTCGTGCCGTCGTACGGTGCGGCCTTTCCGTGTGGGTCCCTGACGACGGTCAGCGGACGGGGCAAGGCCCGAATCGCCTCCGCCAGAGGCTGTCGGGGTGTGCCCTACGAAAGGAGGTGTTCCTTGGACCTTGGCATATGTAGTAGGTGGCTGCACTAGCGCAGCGAACGTGGCTGCAAAGTGCAGCAGCCGATAGAATGTGACCCGTCGGTGGTCCGCGGATCGCCGGCGGGTCTTTTTTTGCGCCCGCGTACGCGACCGGAGATGCGCACGGCGGGACGAGGTTTGTGCAACCTGTTGCATGGAACGCAGCCCACCGCAACGAACGCAAGGGTGTCGCTCATCTGGTTACGAAACTGTTTGGAAAGGAAAAGTTAAGGGCGGCTGCGTGAGTGGTAGGCGGCAGTTCTGTGTAGCGTGAAGAGGTTGGAGTTAGTCAGATTGGTCGATGGGTTCGCCGACTGAGATTGCGAGGCATTTGCGTAGGAATTCCTGTAGCTTGGGGTGGGGGATTCGTTTTAGCTTTCCAAAATTGGTGTCTTCGTTGAAGTCCTTCCCTTCGGATTCCTTTCGTCCGTAGGTAGTGGTGTCGACGGGCTTGCCCTCCTTGACCTTCGCGATGCCGATTTTGCTGAGGACTGCGGGTGTCTCGTAGTTACCGAACCACATACCGCCACCGCTGGTGAGGCGTTTGTCTCGTGCTTCGACGAGTTCAATCATGGAGAACACTTTTTGGTCGATAATGACGGGGCTGACGGCAGTGGAATCTCTTGACTGTGGCCGAAGTTGGTATGCGAGAAGCAGCATTGTATCGGTGGGAGGGCGAACGTTCTTCATAGTGACTTTTTGTGTCAAGCGGGCGGATGGTTCGCGCTTGGTCGGTGGTCGTTTCATGTTGAGATTTGGGTTATCAACGTAGAGGAGCTTGAGCTCAACGCGTAGGCCGGAGTCGTGCTTGTAGTCCGGGTAACCTTCTCGGTCGCCTAGGATGCCTTCGTGCTTGGTGAGGCCGACCTGAGGGATGTCGGAGAGGTGAGGGAGTAGGGCATCCATTAGGGCTCCGACTATGGTGCCTATTTGCGAGGGCTCGAAGGCTTGCAGGGCGGCGTTGGGAAGGGCGAGATTCGTGAATTCGGTGCCGATGAGCGGTTGGAGTTCAGCCCTGAGGGAGTAAAGTTGCTGTTCGGTGATTCGTTCGCCTTTGGTGGTCATTGGCCTTCTGTGGCGGGCTGGTCGTCATAATGTGCTTCGAGGCTTGCTCGGTACTCTGGTGGAAGCACGTCATCGAGTTTGATACCGAGAGCGAGACACCATTCGGCTGCTTCAAGGAGGTCTAGCCTCCGCTCGCAGGTTTCTACCTTTGATATAAAGGATTGTGGTTTATTCAACCGTTCGCCCAGATCGGTTTGGGTGATGCTTTTCGCCTTACGAGCCTGGCGCAAGCGTGAGATGAACTCGATGTATTGGGGGCGGTGGGCTGTAGGCATCGACAACTCACTAATTCCAAATTGGCATACCCCAGTACGCTGAGAAACCGCCGGATGTCCTTCACGAGATACATTGCAGCATCACCTGAGCGAACCCTTACCCCAAATTGGTATATTTCGGCCCGGGTGACGGACGTCTTGACAACACTGGCGTAGGTTGTAATCTGGTACGAGACGAAGGGAGTTACGATGGCAAAAAGGCATGGAAACGAGGTGGGCAACCTTGAGTCGCTGTTTCTGCGGCTTGAGGAGCTGGTGCTTGCGAATTCGGGTGAGGATGAGTTTGAGGAAGCGTTCAAGCTGATTGTAGCAAAGCTGTGGGATGAACGTTGCGGCAAGAACCCGCGGTTTCGGGTAGGGCGGGATGAGGAAGGTACGTACGCGCAAATCTTAGCGTTGCTTCGGGAAGCAGCGAAGGCATGGCCTGGAATCCTTGACCCGATTGAACCCGCGTTGACGCCCGAGCACTTACAAGTATGCGTCGAGGCCCTCATGCGGCACAAACTTTCAGAAGCAGGGTTTGAGGTGATGGACGGGTTGTTCGAGTTTCTTGTCTCGAAGAGCTCAAAGGGAGCCAAGGGTCAATACTTCACGCCCCGACACGTGGTTGAGTTGTGTGTGCGCATGCTCCGGCCTGGCCTCGACGAGGTCGTTTTGGACCCTGCGTGTGGTTCAGGGGGCTTTTTGGTGCATGCACTGAACTATGTTCGCGAACATCATGGCTTGTCGTCTGATTCAGGACTCCGTCGGTATAGTTCTTCAAAATTATGGGGATTCGATATCGATTCGAAGGCGGTTCGAGTGGCGAAAGCACTGATGGTGCTAGCGGGGGATGGTAGTGCAAATGTGGTGCGGTTGAACAGTTTGCTGCTGCCGGAAATGGGGGGGTTGTTTTCGGTCGCGTCCAGTGGCTCGAATGAGGATGCGTCAACCCTGACAATCGAAGATGTGAGTCGAAGCCGTATGCGGCGACACAAAGGATTCGACGTGATTTTAACGAACCCACCGTTTGCCGGAGAAGTGCGAGAGAAGCACGTGCTTGAGGAGTATGCTCTGAGTCGTGGCCGGTCTCGTATTGAACGAGATGTGTTGTTTCTGGAACGTTGTGTTGGGCTATTGTGTCCCGGCGGCCGGTTGGCAATCGTGTTACCGCATAACAAGTTCGCAACTGGTACGTGGGCATATGCTCGTCGGTGGCTTGTTAAAAAGGCTCGCATCCTGGCCGTAGTTGGGTTGGGACGGAACACGTTTCTTCCACATACGCATCAGAAGGCTAGTGTGTTGTTCGTACAGCGGCGGAGTGTACGTGAGGAACCTCGGGCGGAGCAGCCTGTGTTCTTCGCGATTAGCGAACGTGACGGAAAGAACTCGAAAGGGCAGCCCGTGGTCCGTTCGTCGGCGGGGGAGAGCGTGTGGCATCGTGTGGACCACGACCTTGGGGAAATCGCGTCAGGATTTGATGAGTTTTGCAGGACAGAAGGCGTTCAAATAGGTGCATAGAGGATGGCACTTTTAGCGGTCAAAACGCAAGGGGATTTGGGTACGGACTTGGTGCTGGCGCCAGAACGGTACGACCCACGTAGAGAATCGTTAAATGGTGCTCGGGACGCAGTGCTGCTCGGTGAGATAGCCACGGTAGTTCGTCGGACCGTAAGTCCGTCGAAGAATGGAGGTAGTCGCTGTTTAGTTTTGGATACATCGGATGTTCGTGAGGGACTGGTTGTTGGTCAAAAGGGCCTTGTTGATGGCTCGGAGATTGGGAGTGCTAAGAAGGTTGCTGAACCAGGCGAGGTTATTGTTTCACGACTTCGTCCGTACCTTCGACAGGTCGGGTTCGTGGATGCGGGAATTCTAAACTATGGTGCGGGAGTGCAACTAGCGTTTTCAACCGAATTCTACGTGCTTCGGTCGATGAGTGGGGCTTCGATTGCGTTTTTGGTTCCGTTACTTTTGTCGGAACCTGTTCAACAAGTCTTGGCGGCCTCGCAGGAGGGAGGTCACCACCCTCGATTTAATGAGTCAGTTTTGTTGGATCTACCTGTTCCGAGGCGCCTCTTGGAACAGCGAGCGGAAGTGTCAAGGCAAGTGGAGAGAGCGGTGGAAGAGTATCGTCGTTCAGAGGAGGGGATTGGTAAGGCAATCAAAACGGCGAACGAGTGTTTTTCGAAAAAGCGTGGGTGCCGGTCGGTCGAATGAGGGAGACTTGCTTAATAGTTCACAAAAAATAATGACTATTTTTCAGGGTTATAGAATCGCCTATCGTAGTGCCGCGTCGTGAATGGATTTGCGTGGTTGGTAGCGTCTTGCAGGTCTTGAAACTTGGCCTCGTTCTTGGTGGACGTGGTGATAAATGTCGCACGCATGGAGTGGGCTGAGTAGTCGCGGTCGAGTCCGATGCGATTGGCATATTCTGTGTGAGACGGCGGAATGGGTAACGACACCATGACCGTTCCTGGAAGTTGTCGCTGGTTCCTGCCGACCGTGGTCTTGTTGGCTTCGATGATCCCTGTCGTTCGCGCCGACGAAGCTTGGACCATTGTGACCGGTCCCGCCCATGCCGGTGACGCCGCGGTGCTCGCGGCGATCGAAGATCTGCAACACGAAGGTCGGCGTTTCGGCATGGCGTTCGCGCATGCCGAATCCGCGCCGGCCACGCGCGGCCCGATTCTGGTCGTCGGCGCCCCGGACCGGAACCCGCTGACCGCCACCTTGGTGCGCGAGCACGAAATCGACCTGAAGCCGATCGACCATCCGCAAGCGTTCGCGTTGCGCACGCTCGAGCCGGGCGGCGGTCGGGTCCTCCTGGTCGTCGGCGGATCGTTGGTTGGCGATGTCTACGGCATGTACTGGGTGTGGGATCGCTTGCGCGTGCACCGCCGCATCCCCGAACTGAACGTCCTGCGAACCCCGGCGCTGCCCTATCGCTTGACGGGCGTACGCGGCACCGAGCAGATCCGCAACGCGCTGCGCTACACCGCCACGTGGGTGACCGGCGCGGACATTCAGAGCCTCGATCCCTGGGACACGAGTGACAAGCCGAATCGAAGCCGGCAACGCGCCGCCGAACGCATCGAACTGGCCCATCGCTATCACATGAAAGTCTTCGCCGGCGGCGACGAGATCGCCTATCGGCCCGAAGTGCTCGCTCGATACAACGCCCAGCTCGACCCGGCCGACCCCGCTCTCTGGAACATGCTTCAAGACAAGTACCGACGGCTGTTCCGAACCATCCCCGGACTCGACGGCGTCCAGATCCGAACCGGAGAACTCACCCGAATCAGCGGCGCCTACCGCCCGTTCGACATCATGCACGACCTGCCGGTAAGCGATTGGAGCCTCGAACGCCGTTACCGCACGTTCCTTCAGAAATTGCACGAGGTCGTCGTCGGCGAGTTCGACAAGATCTATTTCCATCGCACCTGGGTCGTCAACACTCAGGAGCAACACTCCGATCCGGACGTGTACAAACGCATCTTCACCCGGGATGTGCCGTCGCGGAACCTCTACCTCTCGCCCTACATGAGTCTCGGCGACCGCTGGTACTATCAGCCCTACAATCCGACGTTCAACCAGACCCCGCACAAGATGTTCGCGCTGTTGTCGACGCTGGACTACCACGCCCACGGCGGCGTGAACGTTTTCCCTTCGTTTCCCGGTCAATATCACCAGGGCGGATTGCAATCGATTCTGCGCGACCCGAACCACAACCTGGTCGGCGTGCACTTCGGCGTCCCCGGCACGTCCGGGTGGGACACGTCGAGCCTGACCGGCTACACCGTCTATCGGCTGGCGTGGAACCCGAACGAACCGCTCCGCACCATCGCCCGGGACTTCGCCGCGATTCACCTCGGCCCGGACGTCGCCGACGACGTGGCCGAAATCATTCTGCTCTCGCATCAGGCGTACAAGGACGGCATTTACATCAAACCGGTGGCCGAAGCCATCCGCGGCAACACGCTTCCGCACCTGCGCCTGACGACGTTCCGCGTGCGCGGCATACCCGCCATCGACCAGGGGCGCGAGCACATCGAATGGTTGGCCGACACGATGTACGCGCCGTCGCGCGGCCACGAGGACGAGGCGATCGCGCACCTGGACCGCGGGCTCGCGGCGGCGGTGTCGATGGAGAAACGGTTTGAACCGCTGGCCGGTCGTATCGATGACCAGATGCTGGCCGAACAAGTCGGCGACGGCCTGACGCTGACACGATGGCTGGTGGAAACCAACAACGCTTACGTCAAAACATGCTACGCCTATTTTCAATGCCGGGACGCACGAGACGGCGCGAGTCGCGACGGGTTACGCGGTGCTCTGGACACGTTGAGGAAGGCGCGCGAGCGTTTTATCGCGGCTCCGGGCTTCGTCTACCGCCTCGACGGGATCGACCAGTTGATGCGCAACGCCGCCGTCGCCCTCGACGATCTCGATCGCGCCGAAAAGGCACTGGCCACCGCGCCGACCGGCCGCGACATCGACGCGCTGATCGTGCGTCAGCAGCAACAACACGCCAAAATACTGGCCGATCGCCAAAATGAAGCCGTCAAGGTTTTGGAATGGCGAGGTCGTGTCGATGGCCGGGACCTGCTGCATGTTCGGGGTAAGACGATCGAGATCGAGCATCTGCAAAGCGATCCTATTGCCGACCCGAGTGCGAACTTCACCGCGGAACTACCCGCACGCGAAGTCACCGTTCTCGTGAAGGACAAGCAATCGCAAGCCGTTCACCCGTTTCTGCTCGAACAACCGACGAAGGACAACGACCACACGGCCAAGATCTATCTCTTCGATCAACCGCCCGGCTACGGTCGATGGGAAATCGATTTGTACTATCTCGACGCCCACCCGAAGGATGTAGGCCTGGCGCTGCCATGGCAGTAGAGTAAGCCGATGAGCCGCTGGTACGAGAATACGCTGGTGCGAGAATCCTTTCTCGCACCCACCCCAAGCAGGAATCCTTTCCTGCGAAGCTGAACTGAATCAGACGCAGGAAAGGATTCCTGAAAACAGAGGTACGAGAACGGATTCTCGTACCAGCGTTATGAACCGACGTTACGGCACCGGCTGCGTGGTCGGCGCCGGTTGCTCTCCGTCGCGCCGGGCGGTGAGGACCGGCAACAGCGTCTCGGTCAGATTCTCCAGCGTGCCCATCATGCGATCGGCGACCACCGCGTTCTGCACCGCGAGTTGCATGTAGGCTTGGGTCACGTCCCGCGGCTCGGACCATTGCCAAAGCACCTGCGTGCCGCCGGTGAGACTCTTCGCATCGCCGTCCTCGTCGAATTCGACTTGCAGCGATTCGCCCTCGGCCGCCAGCACCTTGCGATTGTGCGTCGTGTCCTCCCAGATCTTCAAATTACTCCGCTCGTCCCAGGTCGTCTGATTCTTGGCCTGCGCAGCCATCCGCGTGTCGTACCCGGGCAACAGGAACGAGCACCCGGACTGCGTCATCACGCAGCCCCCGACTCCGAAACTTACCATCAACCAACAAGTGAACCCTCGCATCGAAACCCTCCTGTGAAAAAGTTCCCCGCGGCCACACAAGCCGCGCCGACAGCGCACGACTGCCGAAAAACCAAAACGAACACATCGGTTTTGAGCGAGGGAATCAGAGACGACCCGACCATAACAACCGGCCGGAGGCCTGCAAGTCAAAAAATACTGTAGTCGTGTAGAAGATGAACGGCGTGTCACCGATCGCCGTGCATTCGCCAGGCCTAACGTGTACGGCCCCAAGGACTTGAGCCTCCGCAGACCCTGTCGCCGGATTGTCACGCCGCGACCACTTTTTTTTGTAGACGGCTACGTCACGACGGCTTGTTGGGTTCGGCCACGGTTCAGAGCGCGGTCGAGATTGCGGATGGCCTGGCGGAGCCGTTGGTCGTTTTCGACCAGGGCGATGCGGACGTAGTTTTCACCGCCGGGACCGAACGCTCGACCCGGAGCCAGCGCGACCTCGGCTTCGTCGAGCAGACGCATGGCAAAATCGATGGTCGACTCACCGTTCAGATGTTCGTCAGCGACGCGGGCCCAGACGAACATTGAACCCTTCGGCTTGGCGACCTCCCAGCCGAGCCGGCGTAAGCCGTCGCAGACCACGTCGCGACGTTCCTGGTAGATGCGGGCCTGCCGCTTGACCGCGTCGTCGCAATGACGCATGGCGATGATCGACGCGATTTGCACCGGCTGGAAAATGCCGTAATCGTAGTACCCCTTGATCGTGGCCAGCGCGTCGATCATGGCGGCATTGCCGGCACAAAACCCGATGCGCCACCCGGCCATGTTGTAGGGCTTGGACAGGGTGGTGAATTCGACTCCGACGTCCTTGGCGCCGTCGGCGGCGAGGAACGACGGCGCGGCATAGTCGTCGAAACAGGTCTCGCCGTAGGCGAAGTCGTGAATCACCGCCACGCCGAACCGTCCGGCCGTCTGCACCACGTGATCGAAGAACCACGGCTCGACCGTCATGGCGGTCGGGTTGTGCGGATAGTTCAGGATGATGAGCTTGGGTTTGGGGTAGAGGTGCTCACAGACGTAGGCGATTCGTTCGAGGAACGCGTCGTCGTTGCCGAGCGGGACCGAGATCACGTTGGCGGCCGCCAGGGCCGGCGCGTAGACGTGGATGGGAAAGGCCGGGTCGCCGACGACCACCGTGTCCCCCGGTCCGAGCATGGCCAGGCACATGTGCGAGAAGCCTTCCTTCGATCCGATGCAGGCGATGATCTCGGTATCGGGATCGAGGGTGACGCCCCATTTCGCTTCGTACTTGCGGGCCACGTCACGACGCAGGTTGTACACGCCGCGTGATTCGCTGTAGCGGTGGTTGCGCGGGTCCTGCACCGCCTCGCGCAGTTTGTCCACGATCGGCGTCGGTGTCGGATCGAGCGGGTTGCCCATCCCCAGGTCGATGATGTCGATGCCGGCCCGGCGCTTGGCCTGCTTCAGCGCGTTGATGCGCCCGAACAGGTAGGGCGGCAGCCGGCTGATGCGCTGAGCAGGTTGAATCTTGGTTGCGTCCATGGGCCATTCTCAGAGCCGCGGCGCGGCATTCATGACGCGCGGCACGCAAACCGTCGTTCACCACACCGCGCGCACCCATAGATTATAATCCGACCGCCCACAAAAATCAGAAATCACGTCCCGCATCGGATCAGTGGTGTTTCGCGTCATATTGCTTGCGCAGCGTAGGTTCGAGGACCTCGACGCGGGCTTCGTTGAAGAGTCGCTCGGCCAGTTCACGCACCGCCGGTTGTACCTGTCGGCGCCGGGCCGACTCGACGAGCTGGTCACGCACCTGCTCGAAATCGACGTCGCTCGACGGAAACCGCTGTTCGAGCTTGAGAATGTGATACCAGGGACCGTCCTGGATCGGCGCGGAGACCTGCCCCGGCTCCAGGCTGAACGCGGTGACGGCGAAGATCTGCGGCACGTCGGGGTCGTCGCGGGTGAACGGCGGAAGCTGTCCGCCGGCCAGCCCGGTCTCGAAGTTCTGGGAGTGCTGACGGGCGACGGCCTCGAAGCGCCCACCCGCGTCGAGCAGCGCGCGCACCTGTTGCACATCGTCCAGCGACTGAAGCTGAATGTGCCGGACCTGTACCTTTTCGCCGTATTGCCGGTCGAACTCGGCCCGCAGCGCCGCTTCTTCGAGGTCCGACTCGGCGGCGACGATCTTCTCGAGGTAAGCGGCCCGTTCGATGCCGAGCATGTACGCGGACCGCGAGATGTTTTTCTTGCGGAGAAAGTCCCGCAACAGTTGCTCGCCGATCTCGCGCCGCTGCTCGACGGTCTGCATCGAAACAGTCGGTCCCGCCATGTGGACCATCGCATCGGTGAAGGTCCGGTCGATATCGTTCTGGGTCACCGTGATCCCGCGATCGTCGGCCAGTTGTCGAGCCGCTTCGAGCACCACGAGCTGTTCGAGCAGCGCCAACCCGTGGCCGTGCAGCAGGGCCGTGAAAAACCGTTCGCGCGACAGAGGCGCACCGTTGACGGTGGCGATCGGTGAAGATGCACTCGGTGCGAGCGACGGCTTCTCGTCGATAAACCGCACCGGCTGTTCGGGAGTCGACGGCTTCGGGTCCGCCCATGCCCGGGTAACTTCGGGGGCGCGCGACGTTTCGCGCGATGCGCACCCGGCCGTCACGCCGATCGCCGCGGCACTGACCGCAACCACCTGAAGATGCATTCGATTCGGGGCCATGATCGTCTCGTCCCGCAAGAATCAGCCGAGATGCTCGGCATACCAGTTGATGGCCCGGCTCAGACCGTCGTCGAACGTCACCACCGGTTCATACCCGATCACTTCGCGGGCCCGGCTGATGTCGGCGGACGAGTGTTTCACGTCCCCCGCCCGATCCGGCGCGTACACCGGCGTGACCTGCTTACCCAGCAGCTCGTTGATCCGCAAGAGGATCTTGTTGACGCTGATCCGCTCGCCGCATGCGATGTTCACCACCGCGCCGCCGCACGCGTCGGCACCGGCGGCGAGCACGTTCGCCCGCACCACGTTGCTGATGTAGGTGAAGTCGCGGGTTTGTTCACCGTCGCCGAAGACGGTCGGCGGTCGATCGTTCAGGACCGCGGTGACGAAGGCGGGCACCGCGGCCGCGTACGTGCTCTTGGGGTCCTGCCTCGGTCCGAAGACGTTGAAGTAACGCAGGGACACGGTGTCCAACCCGTAGCATTCGGTGAACGCCCGGCAATAGTACTCGCCGAGCAGTTTGTGCACCGCGTAGGGGCTCATCGGCGCCGGGGTGGCCGACTCCCGACTCGGAAGCTCGGCCTTGCCGCCGTACGCCGAACTGCTCGCCGCGTAGACCACCCGGCGACAGCCCGCGTCGCGCGCCGCCAGCAGCACGTTGAACGTTCCGTCGACGTTCACTTCGTGGGTGAGCACCGGATCCTCCACCGACCGAGGCACCGAAGGAATCGCGGCCTGATGAAACACGACCTCGACATCGCGGCAGGCGGCGAGGCACACGTCGCGCCGGCGCACGTCCCCTTCGATGAACGCGACGCGGTCGATCCATTCGGCCAGGTTCTCCCGCTTGCCCGTGGCCAGGCTGTCGAGAACACGAACCGTGTGACCCGATTCGATCAGTTGACCGACCAGGTGCGAACCGATGAAACCCGCGCCGCCGGTGACCAGATAGGTGCTCATTCACACGACCTTATTGCTTTTCGTCATGCCTTCTTGATCGAAGGGCGTTTCATGCCGTATTGTCGCGCCGGTCCGCGGGCTGCGCGCCGCCCGCGAGGATGAGCGATCCGGACCAGACCAATCCCGCCGCGGCGACGTACACCAGGAGCACGCCGTACCAGGGCACCGGACTATCGGCCAATCCGAGGCAAGCCGAAAACGCGGCATGCAGATCGGCGTTGGCCAACATGCGCACGCCCACGGTCTGCCCCTCGAGCCCCTGCGGGTCGAACCCCGCCCCTGTGGCCGTGAAGGGGCCCGCCCAAATCGCGAGACCGACGACTGCGGTGATGCCCGCCGTCCGGGCTGTGGACTGTCCCGTGCCGCGGACCCAACAGTACACCCCGAGGCACACCAGCCCGACGGTACTCATCAGGAGGTAGACCTGCAACGCCTCGATCAAAGTGATCTTGGCCGTGATCGCCGCGACGACCAGCACGCCCGCACCGAAGGCGTCGTTGACCGACCCGCCTCGGCAGAGTACGTCGAAGGTCCGGCGACCGCCCGCCGACACCGCCGGCAGCACGATCGCGATGATCAACAACTGCACCCCGCAGGCGGTCAGGAGTCGCTCCGGCACGGTACCGGTGTGCGTCGCGAACACGATGCCCAGGCCCGACCATGACGCCAGGATCGCCAGCGTGACGGCCCGGCGGTTCCGGAACCAGTTCAAACGCAGCGGCTCGGGCGCCCGCGGCTCGGGTAACTGCGGGGCGTCGTCGTGCGTACTCATGATGTCGTTTTACTCGGTTGTGAGCTTGGCTGCGACGTGGCCGGCTGTGATGAGGACGACGATGGGGCGGCACGAATCAGCAACACACATCGCGTGCCCTTTTCGGGGACGCGCTGGGGATGCGGCTCGAGCCACAGCGCGGCGTTGTCGGATGAATGACTGTCGGGCAACGAGATCAGCGCGCTCGTGAAGTTGACCACCGTCACCACCGTCCCGTCGAGGTCGACGAACAGCCGCCCGTCTTCGAGCCGTTGCGAACCCGTGAACAGCCACCGCGTCGGTTTCATCGGCTTCTTGCGCTCGGCGTCCCACAGCCAGTCATGGGCCGCCACCGTTTGGGACATGTTGTCGCGCTCGAATCGTATGCGTACATCGAGCACGTCGCCCGTCGCGGGGATCAATCGTTCGTTCTGTTCATCCCACAGCACCGGATGTCCGGGCGTCAGGCCGATCAGGCCCATCGCTTCGTAGATGTGCGAACCCCGGGCGTCGACCCGCAGCAGGCTTTCATGCTCCTTCGTTTCGGGGCTGCACGCCAACAACTCCAAGGGTCCTTCGCGCAGAACCACTTCGGCGTCGACTTCGATTTGCCGGGTGGTCCAATCGATGCGGACGCCGGGCTTGTACGCCACGAGGCGCGGACCGGTGGGCTTGGACTCCGCCGTCGCGCAACCCGACGCCGGTTGCACCATGAAGATCAACAGCCACGTGAGCCGGTTCACCGCGAAGACGCTTCCCGTTGGACGGCCTGAAACCCGACCGGTGTGCGCAACGTGCGGACGACGGTGCGGGTGGTAAACATGATTGTAGTCTCCCGCCCCGGTGGTGGCGACCCGAGCATTTGCGATCCCGTGGCGGGAAACGGAAACGGCCGTGCGGTCGGATCCACTCCG
>Ga0299906_10001818_pt1 | contig 18078 bp, 21 predicted proteins | sample RVTome_14_FD_200259 | JGI IMG/M metagenome (GOLD analysis project Ga0299906, IMG submission 200259) | Soil microbial communities from uranium-contaminated site in the Upper Colorado River Basin, Wyoming, United States - RVT145D125 (version 2) ...
CGCGCCTCGAGAGGATCTGGCGCGCTGACCGTCTCGGTGGTTGCGAAACGGATCTGTTGCGCGTCGAAGGTGACCGTGATCGCGCTCCCGTCCTCGGCCGTGCGCGGCACCGACATGTTGCGGATCACCATGTCGTCGTATTCGCGGAGCGAGGTGACGATGCGGATGATCGTGCCCGTGCGCTGCAACGCGAGCAACGCTTCATAGACCGCGCGCACGCGGTCGAAGTTCTGCGCCGAGGTGAGCACGACCGCGGAGAATGACACCGTGGCCAAGCCGCCGCCGATCGGGATCGGGCCCACGCGCACGAGCGGCGGGTTCATCACGACGGCCTGCAGATCGATGCCCTGCGTCTCCATCTCCGCGCCGTCCATGAAGGTCTTTTCGGGGCGGACGGGCGTGTTTGTGATGTGCGCTTCGATGCGGAGGCGGACGGGCTCGGGGCGAATGTGATCGCTGACCGGCGCACCCGACTCCACCGATCGCTCGGTCACGAGCACTGACGTTTCGTGCTGCTCGCTCAGTGTCGCGTCGACCGTGATCGCCTGCTCCTCGCCGAGGTCCGACTTGAAGACGATGTGCACGGCTACGCCTCGTCCGCGTGCGTGGCGAGCGCAGTCGTGAGTTGATCCTTGATGGCCCCTGCGATGTCACCCGCGCCCGCGCCTTGCGCCCGCACGTTGACGTTGAGATCGACGCGACGATTGTTGTTCGTCGTGTTCGTCGTGCTCGTCGCTGCGGGCGGGGTGAACACCTTCGCGTTATTGCGAAAGGCGGCGGCTCCCGCAGGAGCCAGGCCGCCGCCGGCCGCTTCGCGCGCCTGCAGGTCTCGGCCGAAGGCGAGGTTGTAGATGCCCTCGCCGAAGATTGAGACGAGCTCACGCGCGCCGCTCTTGATGCGATCGAAGACGCCAATCACGCCGCCGAGAAGCGTGTCCTGGAAGAACGAGAGGATCGATTCAACCGCTGCTTGCGCGGGCGCGGGGAGCGCGGCGAAGAGTTCTTCGGCGCCGCTCTTGATCGCCTTCCAGAGCTGGATCCCGCGCGCATGGAGCACGCCGAACTCCACTCTGATAAGGGCGAGGTTCTCGCTCGCCCGCTCCCACAGGAGCGAGAACGCGTTCGTGAGTGCCTCGACGATAAGCTTCACGCCATTGACTGCACTCTCCGTAGCGCCGACGCCGAAGAGCCCATCGATGAACCGGCGAATGACCGTGTCGCCGCCCTGAAACGTCTTGATGACTTCGTCGGCGATGATCGCGACGGCCATAATGCCGAGCGCGACGAGTGCCACGGTCGCAATGATCGGCGCCCACGCGATGAGCTGCGCGACTGCGGCCCGGATCGCGTTGCGGCCGAGAAGCGCGGCGGCAACGGCCGCGGCGGCGAACCCGGCCTCGAGCACGTACGTCCCGCGGGTGAGCGTAGTGAAGCGCCGCATGGCGTTCGATGTGCCTTCGATCAGGCGATTGATGACGGGCAGAACGCCGAGCATGAGCGAGGTCTTGACGCCTTGCAGTGACGCGTTGAACTTCTTGATCGCCTCGTCGCCGGCTTCGGCTTGCGCGATGAGCTCCGGTGGGAGAATGCCCCCCGATGCTTGCGCAGCGCGGCGCAAGTCTTCGATCGCGACGCCGCCCTGTTGCAGCATCGTGATCATGTCGACGCCGGCGCGGCCGAAGAGATCGAAGGCGATGCGGATCCGCTCGCTCTGGTCCGACGTGTTCTTGATCGCCTCGGCGACGTCGAAAAGCATCGTCTCGGCCGGGCGCATGTTGCCCGCCGCATCTCGCAGTTCGATGCCGAGCTGCCGGAACGTGTCCTTTGCCGTACCCGTGCCGACCGCTGCCTCGGCAGCGTTGCGCGAGAACCGCGCCATACTGCGCTCCAGCACGCTCACCGGAACGTCCGAGAGCTCGGCCGCGTACTGTAGCTCCTGAAGCGCGGTCGTGCCGATGCCGAGCTTCGCTGCCGTGGTGGCGATCTGGTCGCCGAGCTCGATCTGCGCCCCGACGAACGTCGTTATCGCGCGCGCGACGAGGCCGCCCGCGATCATCTTACCGAAGCGCTGGAGCTTCGTGACGAAGCCATTGAGCGTGGCGTCCGCCTTCTGCATCCCGCGATCGTCGACGTCGATGCCGAAGCGCGCGAGGAGCTCGCGGAGCGGGCCCGCCATTACGCGCCGCCCTTCGGATTCGGGATGGCGTCGAGCTCAGCTTCCTCGAGCACGTCGAGGACTTCGTTCGCCGTGAGCACGTCGAGCAAGGTCCAGTCGTCCATCACCTCTCGGAGGGACACGCTGTACCGCGACGAGCTCACAATGCGCCAGACCTCCCAATCTATGTGCTCGGGAATGGGGCTCGAAGGGACTCGCTTTCGCCGAGCCTTCCGAGCAACGTTCCGAACCCGGCGAACCCGCTCGCCGGATCGCCGAAAAAATCGGCGAAGTTCACCTCGAGGCAGGCGCCAAGCCATTTCATCATGTGCGCGTAGCGGCCGGCGAAATGGATCTCCGCGACCTGCGAGACGAGCACCCACTTGCCCGGCGCGGCCTCGACCTGGCAGACCCCGCCGAATACCTCGCAGAGGTAGTCGAGGTCCGCTTCGCTGAGGTTCGCGGCGAGCTCGGCGAGTGCGCCGCCCACGTTCGCCTTGCCTGCCATGATGGCCGATACGGAGCCACCTTCGACAAGCTTTCCGATCGGCCCACCGAGGAGCTTCACGAGGCGCACGAGGACCGGCTTGCCCTTGCTCGTCGGGAGCAGCGGGATCCGGTAGCGGTGCTCGCCGATCTGCTTTTCGACGGGCTCACGCATCAGTTGCCGCCTTCGCCGAGGAGCAACTCATCGACATCGAACTGCCACTCGCGCTCGCCGACTTCGGCGCCGTACTCGATCGTTGGGATGCGCTTGATCCAGCAGGCCGCGGCGAAGTTCAGCGACGCGCCCTGCAGGTCCTTCATTTGGAAGGCGCCGATGCCGGCGCCGTTCGGCGAAAGCCTGTCGCTGTTGTACAGCGCCGTGAGAAGCGCGTTGCTCTTGCTCGTCGCCATCAGCGTGACGGTGACGGTCGCCATGCGGTTGTTGTTGCGCGAGCGCGAGACTTTCCCGTCGACGCCCACCTTTGCTTTCCACGCGTCGTCGGCCGGCTCGATGCGGATGATCGATCCCTCGCCGAAGCCCTCGAGCGGGATGCCCGCCACGGAGACGACGACCTGATCGGGAACATAGGTTGCGAGCTCGGCCATGGCTTACCTCACACGGAGATCGTGACTTGCAGGTCGACAGAATGCAGAGCGCCCGCGAAGCGCTCGGAGACTTCGATGTCTGGCAGGTGCCGGTTCGCGCGATCGGCGACCGGGATCTCGGCGACGTCGGGCGCGATGACTACCGTCGCGAACTCGGGATCGAACACTCCGCGCTGCTTGCCGATGCGTGCGAGTGCGAGGATTTCGGCGAGCACCGTCTGGATCCCCGTGTTCGTGTAGGGGACTTTCACGTTGTTTGTGAAGAGCCCGAATATCCGCTCCTTCACGCGCTGCACAAACCAATCGCTGCCGCGGGTGAGGTCGAGGAACGTTCTCGAGCCCGCGCGCGAGCCACGCGTCACATTCACGCCGGCGATGGCGGTGTAGTACCCCGCCTGCTTCGCTTCGAGGTTCGTCTTGTGCGTGTCGCTGAGGTGAGACCTCGGCGTCACCGCGACGCCGGTAATCGTCTTGAACTCGAGCGTGGTCGATCCCGGGTCGTGCGGCAGTTCGCCTGCGAGCCGGCCCGCGGCGAGCCACGATCCAACCTCGTGGTGGTAGTCCACGTGCGTCCGCGCGTAGGCCGCGGCTTCGATCGTGGATGCGACGTCGGTCGATCCCGACCCTTTGATATCGCCGTCGGCCGAGTCCGCGAGAAAGAGCTTCCGGTTCGACTCGACCCATGCCGCGGCCGCTTCGATCTCGTCCTGCGACTGGCTGTCGAGCGCGAGCCCGTACCAGTCGTCATCCACGACCTGGATCGCTGCGAGGTCGGTCGCGATACCGGGATCGGTCGTCGCGTCCTTGACCGTGAGCTCGGGAGAGATCGACGTAATGCGGAAGAGGTCGCCCGCGTTGTCCGCGTCGAGCGTCATGTGCGTTGTGTCGTCGGTCGGCGTTACGTCGAGCGTCGTAAAGGCGGTCACTGCGGCGACGAGCCCGTCGACAATGAGCGCGACCGTGTCCGCAGCCTGTACGGTGTAGCTCGCTGTCTCTTCGTTGCCCGCAGAATCCTCGAGCGTGATCGAGTACACGAGCCCTTCGGTCGTGTCGGTCGGCGTGAGCTCGAATGACTTCGTGTACGGCAACGCGCGGCGACCGATCTTGATCTGTTTCGGTCGCGGGTTCTGGCCGAAGATGACCGACGCCGCCTTGCTGATCGCATGGTCCGCGCCGAAGTCCGCGACCACCGCCGCATGCGTCTTGTACGTGCGCACGCGGTCCACGTATTCGTTGTGGTAGGCGGCGAAGAGGAGCGTGCCGAATCCGACCTGGGAAGGCGCGTTCGTCTGCAACGTGAGAGTGACGTTGACGATGTCGTTGAGACTCATGGGAGCGTCTCCTCGGTGAGGTTCGGAGGCACGGGCAGCTCAGTCCCGTCCACGTCTTCGAGATGCGTCGTGAGCTCGATCGTCTCGATCCAGCTCACACCATTGTCGGTATCGCGGTAGCAGGCCGCAGCGCTCAAGTGGACGTCGAGCGTGGCGCGGCCAAGGCGTCGCCCGTCGACCTCGCCATCGATGACCTGGATCGCCTCGGTGTCGAGCACGCCGAGCCCAAGGGCACGGAGCGTGTCACGGGTCGACGGCAATCGGATCTTGCTCCGGACGCGGTCGAGGATTCGGTGCGCGGACCACGCCGGTGAGAGGTCGTGCGCCTCGACGATGAACGACACCGTCACGCGGCGATTGCCGACGAGCGTCGGCACGAGTTCTTCGCCTGCGGGCTGATCGAGGTCCTCGATGTACCGCGTCTCATCAGGACCGACCGAGTCGATCGCACGGATCTTGAGCAGGCCCTGTAGGCCACTCGGCGTCATCGCCTCGGGCTCGTCGTCCCATTGTGCTGGGATGGCGATGCCCGCATCGTCGACACCGAGTGCGGCGGCGAACCATGCGAGCAGCCCCGCCTGCATGGCGATCCAGTTCACAGCGCCACCCGGTAGGTGATGCCCTGTAGCAGCTGGCCCTTATCGATCAGCGGAATCGCCGAGCCCTTGCGGTCGATCGTAACCGGCGAGTTCGGCGGCGGGATGCCGCGCGAGATACGCCGCTGCACGTCCGCTTGAAACTTCACACCGAGGAGCTCGAGCGCCTGTCGCTCGGTCATCTTGCCTTCGGCCACGCGCTTGCTCACCGCGCGAATCGCGGCGCGGTTGTCCTTCGTCGCGCCGTCGAACCACGCGCGAATGAACGAGCGCTCTGGGGAGTTGCCGAGGCCGAACTCTTGGATGGATGCGACGTCGACGAGCGTGAGATTCTCGCCGTGCTTGGCCGCAGCGGCCTCGCCAAGCACACCGACATCGACCGTCTTGCGACGCTGCGCGAGGCGGCGCACGCGCTTCTTGAGCGCCTTGTAGCCGCGGTCGCGATCGCGAATCTGTACTCGGCTCGCCATGGTCAAATCGCTCGGTATCCACTCCCCACGATGCGCGCGAGGCGCATGAACTCCCTGTTGTAGAGCGTGTCGCCCTCGTTCCCTCGCGTGATGAGTCGCGCCGCCTTGCCGTGCGGACTGAGTGCGAGGAGATGCGCTGCCTTGTACGAGACGCCCATGTCCGCCCGATTCCCCCACACCGTCGCATCGACACAGAGCGTCGCTTCGTCGATGGCCGCCTGCACTTGAGCGTCCGTGAGTTGCTTGAACTCCGGGCGGGCAGTCTTGAACGATACGGGGGTAACGGCCATGCGTTACTTCTTCTTGCCTCCGCCGCTCGGGTAGCTCGTGACCTTCGCGGCTTCGGCTTCTGCCGCCTTCGCTTCTTCGGCGCGCTTCGCTTGGATCTCGGCGAGCGTCCCATCCTTCATCGGATTCGGTCCGCCGTCGGGATTCTCGGTCGCGGTGCGCAGGTCGGGGAGCGTTGCGCCAGGGACGAGCCACTTCAGTTCGACCCACTGCCGGACCGACTTCGATCGCCTCATGCACTCGGCCCAATAGCTGTCGGATACGGTGTTGAGCCCGGGAAGGAGCGTGCGGTTCGGTGGCGCGACGGTCCCCGGCGGGGCCGGCGGAAGGCGTAGCGCGCGGGCCTGTGTGTTGGTGATCTCCATCTCGTGGTCTCCTCTGCGCGCGCGAGCTCAGATGTTGTCCATGTAAGTGACGTTGACCGGGTACCGCATCACGGTGCCGCCGACGCGCATGATCGCCGGCACGACGAACGCGAGGTTCTTCGCCTGCGGCGGGAGCGTCGTGTAGTCCATCGGGATCTTGAGCGCGAGCACGCGCGGCTCGCGGCGGTAGCAGACCATTCGCGGCCCGGTCCCCGCCGCGTCGGCGGTGTCGAGCTTCTCGCTCCAAAACACGTCGCCGACGAACGGCTGGTGTTCGAGCCACACCTTGAGCACGCGGTCCTGGTTGGTCGTGTCGACGGGCTTGTGCGCGACGATCAGGTAGCTCGCGAGCGGAAGGACGACCGTGAGCGACTTCGGCGCCACGCGTCCCTTCATCTGCGTCACGTGCGCGCTCACGAGCTCGTCGAGATCGGCCATGATCTGAGCGGCCGTCGCAGTCGACCAGGTCCCGGTAATCTCGGAGGTCACCGTCACGTTGCTGTTGTTCGCGAATCCGCCGAGACCCGCGTCCGCGTCACCAAAGAACGCGATGTCGTCGAGCTTCGCCTCGCTGCCCTCGCGGGCGCCAGTCGCCTTCTCTTGCAGGATGTCGGCGCCAGCGCGGCCGATCGCGCGCGCGGCAGCCGCCGCGAGCATGTCTTCGATGGTGTACTGGTAGCCGATGCCCATCGAGTGCACCGAAGAGCTCGTGCGCTTCTTGAACGCATCCGCCATCGGCAAGTCGTCGGCAAAGTTCGAGATGATCTTCGCGATGCCGAAGCGATCGAACATGTCGTACGAGATCGAGCGCGCGCCAGGCGGATCGCTCGTGTCGACCGGAATGAGCATCCGCGCTTTGAGCTCGGGATACTCGGTCTGGTAGATCGTCTGCTCCACCGACTCGAGCTCGCGCGCGAGATAGGCGGTGTCGAGCGCGTCGAGGCGCTGGGCAAGTCCGAGCTGGGCGAGGGCCGTCTGGATTGCCTGAAGCTTGCTGGGATGCATGGGCTTGGTCTCCTGTGCTCTGGTCGTGCTCAGCGCTTACGCGTCGTCGTCTTACGCGAGGTTGATGCTCAGCTTCACGAGGCCGGCGGCGCTCGTGGTCTCTTCGGCGCGCACGGTCGGTGCGGCCGTGCCATCGGTGCCATCGGCGTCGGAGCGGAACTGCCCGAGCACCTCGGCGCCCGCGGCCACGTGGCGCACGAAGGGCTGATCGCCGAACGTGAGCCCATCCTCCGAGTCCACGTAGATCTGCCCCTTGCGGAGCACGGGCACGGCGTCGCCCGCCTCGTAGAGATGGTCGCCGTCGGTCGCCGGCTTGCTCGAGTCGTAGATCGCGATCCCGTAGCCGGTCGTCGAGACCTCCGCGGCCGCATCGGGATGGCCGCCGGCGCCCACCGCATCGGCCGAGTCCTTGCCGACCCAGTGGCCGGGGCGGATTTCGCCCGTTGCGATGACGGTGATGATCTCGCACTGGTGCACGGGGATCGCGAGCGAACCGGCCTTGGCGACCTGGTCGAGACGATCAACAACGCTGGTCTGCATGCTCTCTATCTCCTCTGCGGGGGTGCTCTCTCGATGTCCTCGTGCGTGCTCTACGCGGTCTTCGCTCGCGTGGTGACGTCGCCGGGCCGCTTCCACAGTTCGCGCGATCGCTGCTCCGCCGCGATGCGCGCAGCCTCCGCGTCAAGGCGCGGCTGCTCTCCGCCGCCGCCTCCCGGAACGGCCGCAGTGCGCACGCTGCTCGGCGTGTTGCCCGGGACAACGTGGCCGCCGCGGCCGATGCGCGCGAGCTCGGCGTCGAACCGGGCGCGCACGTAGTCGTCGCTCTTGCCGTCGAGCTTGAGCTCGGGGTCGATCGCGGACAGGGCCGCGTTCATGATCTCTCGCTCGCCGAGACCGTCGAGCTTGAGCACGTCGCCGCCGAGGCGGCGGGCGTTCGCGAGCAGCGTGGCCCGCTCGGCCGCGATCGCGTCGAGGCGCTTCGGGTCGCCTGCCTCGGCGAGCTTCGTCTTGACCTCGCCGAGCTCCTTTTCGGACGAGTCGAGGCGCGCTTGCGTCGCGTCACCCGCAGACTTGGCCGCGGCGAGCTCCTTCGTGAGCGCGTCGAGACGCGCGTCACGATCCGCCAGCGCCTTGCTGAGCGCCTGCTCGAGCGTGGGCCCCTCGACCGGGTAGTCGATGCCGTCGATGCGGATGGTTTTCATGCTGTCGTTCCTTGCGTGTTTTTCCGGGCCGGTGGGCTCCGGGCAGTTCAGTTGCACGGCGTCTCCGGCGTCGAGCCGCAGGCTGACATCACGGCCCGCGCGGCCCGCGCCTCGCGGCAGGAGGGCCGCGTGGTTGTATTGGATGTCGCGCTGCACGATGTCGTACGGCTGCCCCTGGTAGGTGCCCGGCGTCGCATCGAGGCGGCAACGGTAGCCGCAGGAGATCTCTCGCCGCTCGCCGCGCTCGACCGCGGTCATGAGCGCTGCGTCCTGCACGATCAGGTCCCCAGTGACGAAGTCACCGTCCTGGCGCACGCCCTCCGAGACATGGCCCGCAGCGCGGGCCCGCCAGTTGTCCGGCGCGACGACCCCCTCAGGGGGGTGGAGGTCGGTGACCGGAGCGTGACGGAGCGTCGCTAACGAGTCCGCCCGGAAGACCTCGTCGGCCGGCCTGAGCTCGCGTGTAACCGTCCCGTCCGCGCGCCGGTAGGTGAAGATGCCGGTGCGGGTGAGGCGCGCTGGGATCCGCAAACCGCCCTGCGGCGTACGCTCGGCCTTGCCGCCGAGGCGCCCGAAGTCGAGCCGGAGAACAGTCGCGCTCACGACCTGAGAAGTAGCCGACTCCGCTCGGGCGCGTCGGTAACGCTATACTCGAGCTCAATCGAAGAGCCCGGCCGTGTCCGGCTCGGCGTAACAGCGGCAGTTCGGGAAGCGCCCGGGGTGATGCTCCTCGCCGGTTTCCTCGGCGACCGGCGGCTCGTCGTACGCGAAGCGCTGGCCATGGAGCTCCATGTGCATCTCGCGTGTGCGCCCATCGCCCGAGTGTCCGCCCACCGCGCGCCAGTAGTAGTGGGTGACTCCGACCTTGCGCTGACGCTCCTCGTCGACCTGGCTCTTGAGCTTCGCGGTCTCGGTCCGCGCGATGAGCACCGCGCGCCGGCGAGCCACACCGAAGCGCTCGATCATGTCCTCGGCGAGCGCCTCGATGCGCACGCCTCGCGGAATGTCCGTGCGCACAAGGGACATCACGTCGCGGATCTGTTTTCGCCCGAGCGTGCGGATGAACTTCGCGTTCTCCCGCACGAACCCGCTCATCAACTCGCCGAACTCTTCTTCGCTGAGACGGATCCCGAGCACGCGCTGCATGTCCCTGCGTGAGATGGTGCGGACCTCGACAGCGATCTGCCGAAGTACGGAGCGCAATGCCCGGTCAGCGGTCGCCGCTCTGAGCGCGCGCTCGCCACTCTCTTCAAGGTTGTTCATCTCCGCGGCCGATAGCGCCGGCTCGGGCGGTTGATCGTCCTCTGCGTCGCTCCGGCGGCCTCGGAGCGCGCCGACCATCGCGCTCTCGATGCGCTCAACCACGTCTGTGAGCAGACGTTGCAGCCGCATCCGTGAGGCTCGCGGCTCGACGGGTCGTGGCGGCGTGCGCCTCGTGGTGCGGCGCCGAGGTCGGGCGCGAGCGCGCGCCATCACTCCTCCGGTTCGTCGTCAGGCGAAGGAGGTGGCGGTGCCGCCGGTGGGTTCGGCGGTGGGTTCGGCGGTGGGTTCGGCGGATCGCCTTCGTTCTCCGGGTCCCCGCCAAACGCCGGAGGCGCCGACTTCTTCGGCTCGAAGCCGCGGCCGACAGTGCCCATTACGCGGTCGGCCTGCTCGTGCGTAAGCGGGAACGAGACCTCGATCATGGCGACGCCAGCATCGCGTGGGATCTCTCCGTTCGCGACCGAGAGCACGATCTCCTTGAGCGCTTGCGCCTGCGCGCCGGCGAGCGCTTGCTTCTGCACGTTCGCGTCGTCGGCTGGCGGAGCCGGATCGCCCACGGGACCGGGCACCGGATCGGGCATCGGATCGGTGTCGTTCTCCTCGAGATCGCGCTCGTCCTCGTCCCTGGTCGCCTCCGACTCGAGCATCGCACGGCGCATCTCGAGGTCGATCGTCAGCCCCTCGATCACACCACCCGGGCCGAAGCGGCTGAGCGCGACCTCCTCGGGGAGGACCACTTGCGACGTGATGTAGATCGCGTCGGACTCTGCGGCGAGCTTGCGCATCTCGAGGCGCTCTTTCGCAGTCGGCTTCCACAGCGACCGAAACTCGACCGAGAACCCCTCGGGCACCTTGCCGCTGAGCGGTCCCGTCTTCGCGAGCGCGAGCAGGCGATAGATGCGCGTGAGCCTTGGACGTAGGACGCACTCCTGCTTGCTCTCGGCCTCGTTGTACCAGTGGCGCGTATCGCTCTCGCCGGTCGAGTTGAGCCCCGCGGGCGACATGCCCATGAGCTTCGTTGCCGGCATTCGCGCCGCGCCAGCGAGGCGCTGCACGAAGAGCTGAAGCGTCTCCGGCAGGCCTGTAAGAGGGGTCGGCTTGCGATCGAACTCCTCATCGTCAGCATCGATCACGAGCATGCGCGAGAGCGATCGATTCATATCGACCAGCTCCATCCGCGCCTGCATCGTGTCCTTGTCGCCGCCGGCGATCATCTCGTGCAGGCCCTTCATCTTGAAGACGGCCTGCGCCATGTCCGTGAGAAGATGCGCCGCGCCGGCGAAGCTCATTCCAAAGTCCTGCATCACCTCGTACGGACGCTGCAGTATCGAGACGCCCCATCCGTTCTGCACGAGTCGCACGCGCGGCGGAGCGAGCGCACCGCCCGGGAAGAACAGCAGGCGCGACCGATGCACGAGAGCTTGCCGCTGCTGTCCGCGGCCCGATGAATGCATCGTCTGTAAGCGGTACACGCTCGCTTTGCCGTAGTTCGGCGAAAGGGGGTCGAGCTCGAAGAAGTGCGGGTGGAGCTCCCATCGCGTGAGCGGCTCGAGGTAGTGGACCGCGCGCACCTGCTCTTCGATGAGCGGCATCGCGAAGTCGCGTCCATCGTCCGCTCCGAGGAGCAGCGCTGCGCCGCCGTAGAGCCGGTCCCACTTCCACGTCTCTGCGACCTTCTCCGCGACCTCGAGCGCCTCGCCCATCTCGCGCAGGGCGGCGATCTCGTCGCGGCTCTCCTCGCCCTCGGCACGGAGATCGTACGGCTCGCGCATCGCTTCGTCGACGATCGCATCGACGATGATCGCGGCAAGATCGTTGTTTGTATGCAGCGCTTCGAGTTCGTCCGGCTGCAGGTACCAGGCGCCCGCAACGCGCGTCGCCATGCGCTTATCGCGCGCGGTGCCGATGCCGGTGAGCTCGTTCAAGAACGAGTCTGCGCGCTGCTTCCATGTCGCGAGGTTGAGCGCTTTGCCTGCCATCGATCAGACCGCCTGTTTGAGCTCGCCGCGCTCGCGCGCCGCATCCATTGCCGCCTTGAGTCGATGTCCACCCGTGCCGACGAGCACCTGAAACGCGCCGCTCACCGCGTCCACCTGGTCGTCGTGCCCGCCATCGGGGAAGGCCTCGAGCTCTGAAAAGAACGCGTCGTTCCACGCGCCCTCGAGCACGAGCACCTGGTGATGCTCGACGAGCGGTGACCAGATCTCGGCGTACGTGAGCTTGTCCTTCGCGGCCCTCACGCGCTTGGTCGCAAACCCGACGAGCGCGCGCACGGTCGCCTCGACGTCGGCCACGCCTGCTTGTCCAGGGTCCTGCCAGAAGCCCACCTGCACGCGTCGACCGTCGCTCGTGGCGAGCCTCCGCATCGCTTCCTGCACCTTGCCCGGGGTCTCGCGGAAGCGCTCGATGTGCTCGATGACGAAACGCCCATCGTCGAGCCGGGAGACCTTTGCGCCGACAGTCCAGTCGGGATCGGGATTCTGCGCGCTCGGCTCAGTCGCGGCCTTGTCCCAGAAGCGGATCGACTGAACGACGCGCCCGGGGACGACCTCGACAGTCTCGAACCACGAGCGCCGGAAGTAGTTGCCCGCGGCGGGCCGCACGTCCCAGTTGCCGCCCGCGAGGCGCATGCGCTCGACGCGCGGCAGGACCATGAGGCGCGCCTTGTACCCGGGATCCGCGCGCATCAGCGTGGGGTTGTCCTCGAGGCCCGCGTGAATGAACGTGAGTGACATGGGCTGCACGTCAGGGTTCGGCTCGAAGAACGCAGCGTGCTGCTCCCGAAGCTCGGCCTCGGAGTCTCCCCATACGAGCGTGTCATCGATGCGAATGAACCAGCGGACCACGCCATCGCGCTCAGAGATGGGGTAGCCGTCCTCGCCGATCCACCAATCGATCAGCTTGCGCACGAAGCTGTCGGGATCGGGGTTGCACGTCGCGCGGATGTACGGCCGCACGCCGCACGTGCTCCGGTTGCGGCTGACCATGTACCAGAACTGTCGCTCGAGAAAGTGCGTGAGCTCGTCGAAGGCGATGACCGCGTACTGTCGCCCCTGGTGCCCGTGCACGTCGCCCTCGTGCTGCAGGTGCCGCATCTCGATGCGCGCACCCGAGACGAACTGCCAATCGAGGTTCGGGCTCTCGCGTGACTTGCCGCCGAGCGGGAGGTAGAGCTTCTTGCTCTCGTCCCAGAGGCCTCCGCCACCGACGAGTTCGGGCGCCGTGCGGCGGAACGCGATCGCTCGGTAGTCCGGCAGGTACGTCCAGCGGCCGAGCTCGTACACGAGCGCCCACGTCTTGCCGCCGCCGGCCTCGCCGCCGTAAATCGCAATGTCCGCCTCGGACGCGAGGAACTTCTCTTGCTGCCCTGCGTGCGGCTGGACTTTACGCGTCGTCTCGGCCATGGACGCACGAGTACGTGAGGTGCCATCCGCGGCAGTCGTCGCACTGGTACACGCGCACGCGATTGCCGTTGCGGCGAAAGCTGCGAGCGAACCGCATCGCCGAGTGCTTCGAGGAGTGCCGGCGCTTCCCGCAGTCATCACCCATCGCCTCGCTCCGGTCCGCGTCCGTTGCTCGGGTAGAAGTACTGCACCGCAACGCCCACCTCCCCGCTGTGCTTGTGCTCCTGCTTGTCGACGAGCTCGCCGTGCATCCGCGCGAGGACCTCGATCGCCTTGATGCGGTCCTTCGCCGCCGGCGCCTTGGTCATCACCTTGCCCTCAGGATCGAGCGCAGGTCCTGCGAGGGTGACGATCGGCGTGCGCCCCTCCTCACCACGGGCGAACGCCGAGAGAAGGCGCTGCTTCTCCTCAGCGTCCATGATGCCCTTCGACTTCGCCGACGCTGATCGCTCACGGATAGTCGCGGCAATGACAGCATTGGTCAGCAGTCGCGACCCTTCTTGTCGCGGTTTGCCGTAGCCCGCCCGCCGAGCCGCGTCGGTGGCGTTGCCCATCGACTCGCCGGTGTATGCGTCGACGAAGCGGCGCTGTCGTTCGGTGAGCTCGCGAGGCATGGGACGTCTCCGACCCTACCCCGCGGCGGCGACGGACTCGCGAAACGCTATACCTGTCCCCGGCGGAGCCAAGCGAGCGCGTCGCGTAGCCGGAGCACGACCATCGGCTCCCGCCGATCGTCCTTTACGACGGCGACTGGAGTCCGGCCGTCGCTCGCCTCGATCGCCTGCGCAAGGGCCGCTCGGACGTTCGGCTGCCGCCCGTGCTTGCACTCGATCCAGAACGGCAGGTCCACGACAACATCGGGCGCATCGCCCCCGTCCCGCGCCTGCTGACCCCGGCGAGCATCGATCCCGAGCTCACCGCGGAGCAGCGCCGCCACGCGACGCTCCCACGCCTTGCCTTTTTGATTCGAGCGCGCTCCCATCTACTCCACCCTCCCGAGCACGCGGTAGACCGAGATCTCCCGCAGCTCGCACACGTCCCGCAGCTTCCGCAGGGCCGCCGCCTCGATCTGCCGCACCCACTCCCTCGAGATCCCCATGGCCAGCCCGATCTGCTCGAGCGTCAGGCCCTCCGGGTGGCACATGACCAAGTACCAGCACCGGTCGTCGTATATCCACGGCGTGTGCCCGTCGATGACCGCAGCCCCGTGGAGCTCCGGCAGCTCGATGTCCGCCTCCTCCACCCACGTCGGACAGCACGACTGCATCGTCTTGCTGGGCGTCAGGTACGTCGACCACGTCCTGCGCTCGCGGCCGCAGCCGACACACCGCAGGCGGCACACGTACGCCGAGAGATCTCGACGCCGCTCGACGCCGACCACGCGCCAGGAGCCGTACCGCGCCCCCAGCTTGCGGGGGTGTCGTCGCCTGGTAGTCACCGCCGCTGCCGCCATCACGCCGCGCCATCCCGCGCCCGGCACTCGCCGAGCACCACCTCATCGAGGGCGAGTCCGAGCCGCGCGAAGAACACCCCCCACGTCCAGCCGTGGCGGCACCACACGCCCTTGCCAGTCCCCGCGCGGAGCTCGACCCACACCTCGCTCTCGGGACGCCCTCGAGAGGGCTCCACGCCGCCGCCCGCGACCTTGCGGGTCACGCGGTAGCCGCCGGGGGCCTCGCGCTTGAGGATGTTCCAGCGGTCAAGGTCGACGGCGGAGACGAGCCCGGCCTCGAGGCCGGCGAGGATCGCCTCGTACTCGAGCGGGGAGTAGACCGCCTCGCCGGCGGCGACGAGCTCGGCGTAGCGGGTGGGGCAGGTCGTGAAGTACGTGCGCAGAGACGGGTCGTGGTGCACCGGGCGAACGACGATGGTCGTGGGGCGAGGGAGCTCGGCGAGGTGCCTCACGGCGAGGTCGAGGACGTCGCAGAGGGGAACGAGGCCGGGCATCAGAACCGCCTCTCGGTCGGCTGCTCGTCGTCGAAGTCCGCCGGGTCCACCGAGTGGACCAAAGAGAGGGAGTGACCCCGATCTGAAGCCCTCGCTCCGTACGCGTTAAGCGACCTACTCAGGTCACGTTCATCCCGTTCACTCACTTCACTCGAATCGAGTAGACCCACCCCTATCCAACGGATTTTCCCGTTCGTACTGGATTTGTTGGACGCGCCTCGGCTGCGCAGGTATCTGGCGAATGTCCGCGTACCGACCGGCCTTTCCTCTCGCGAGGCGCACCACGTCGCGTATGCGCTACGTAGCTCGTGTGCGAATGCACTCGCGTGAGGGACAAAGACACAACGATCGCCGAAGAAACCGGCCAAGAGGTCTTCGTCGGAGCGGTAACGAGCCGTCTCCTCGACCACTGCCAGCGGCTCGCGCAGACCCTCCGTCTGCCAGGCCCGAGTTCCCTCGAGGGCCCAACGTAGGACGCCACTGCGCTCGTTCGCGAGCTTCTCCTTCAGTCGATCATCGCGTTCGGACTCGGGGATGGTCACGGCGAACGGTAGGAGACACAGGCGTCGCCAGATCCCCTCGTCGTTGCCGCGCACGGTGGGCTTGTCGTTGCATGCGAGCAGGAGCTTGTGAGTTGGCGAAAACTCAAAAAAGTCCTTCATGCAAAAACGCGCCGTGACCCGATCCCCGCCGGTCAGGCGCTTCACCGTTGCTTCCGCAAATCCTCTGCCGCCGTCCACCTCCGTGCAAACTGCCATACGGCGCCCTCGGAGCGCCGCGACCTCTGTCGGGTGATTGCTCTGCCCGTCCCCTTTGCGCAGGAGTAGCTCGGGTGCCGCCTGCAGCGAATAGGGCCCGAGCATCTCCTGGATCGTCGTGAGAAACGTGCTCTTCCCGTTGGCCCCTTCGCCGTACAAGATGAAGAGCTTCTGCACGCTCACGTCACCCGTGAGGCACAGGCCGATGATGCGCTGAGCAAAGCGGATCAGCTCCGCGTTACCGGCGAAGATCCGGTCGAGGAACGCGAGCCACGTCGGGCACTCGCTTTCGGGCTCGAAGCGCACTGGTGCGATATTCGTGAGCAGGTCCTCACGCCGCGGAGCGCGGAGGTCCCCGGATCGGAGGTCGATCGTGCCGTTGAGCACGTTCAGGAGCCAGTGGTGCGAGTCGAGGTCATCGGCCGTGACTGAGATGCCCTTCATCGATCGGGCGAGCGTCATCATGTCGCGGATGGCGCGCGCGCTCTCCGACTTCACTGCCCACAGGACGAGCTCCTGAACGCGGTCGGGGTCGTTGGACGCTGCAGCTTCTTCGTAGAGACCGCGGACCGTCTGCATAGCGTAGCGCTCGACCTGGCCGGTCTCATCGACCGACCATCGTCGGCCGTCCCAAACGATCCAGCGCTTCCAGGCTGCCACCCAACGGATGTCGGCGCCGTGGTCGCGGACAAGGCGCTCGGCGTTCCCGAGGTCGGTGAGGGCAGTCGCAAACGAAGGCGCCATACCGTCGACGCCCTTCGGCGTGAACTTCTTCTTGTCTCGGCGCTTCGGGCCCTCAAGCCCGAACTCGTCGCAGATGAGCCGCAGGGCCTCGACCGGCTCGACACCGCGCACCGCCGCCACGAGGTCGACGGGTGTCCACCACGACTTTCCCGCGGACTCGCAGGTCGCCGAGAAGCACTTCAGCGCCTTGCCTGAGTCCGTGCTCGTGATCTTGCCGCCACGATCGCAGCCCGGGCATCGAGGCGAACCGCCGTCGAGCGGCATGTCGAAGCGCGCGACGACGTCCTCGACAGGGACCTCGTTCGCGGCCGTCCATGCCGGATCCACGGGCTTCTTCTTGGATGCGTGGGTCTTCGGCTTCGCGTTCGCTCGCGTGGTCGACGACGTCCGCGCCTCGAGACCAGCCTCTCTTGCGAGCGCATTCCGGAGCGCGAAGAGCTCGTCGCTGGCGATGCGATGGACCGTCGTCGGCGTGACTACGGCGGTGCGCCGGTGCGGCCGCTCGTCGGTCGGCACGCCCTTGCGCTTCGTGGTTCCCCAGGCGGGCCCGAGTCGCTTCGCATCACAGACCGCGGGGTCAATCTTCACTTCCCCGGGGCGGCCGTGCAGGCGGTTCAGCGCATCGAGGATGTCCTTGACGATGGTTTTCGTGGCGACGTCGGCGGGAACAGCATCGAGGGCAAGCGCGAGCCATCGACCGTTCCCCGAGTGGCCGTACGCGATCGACTCGATCGGCACGAGCCTCGCGAGGTGAGCGTGGACCGCATCGGCGACGTCCACCGAACGCGCGAGCTCGACGGCGTCAGTGCTGATGCCGTGCGGGCGCTCGACGTCGACGTCGATGGGCAACACCATTCTCGCGGCGACGTCGCGATCGCTCGTCCCACCTCGCCCGGCGCGGTGCCATTTCCCAGGCTCGGCGCGGCCGCCCACGCGGGGATCGAGGCGGTTGATGATCTGGTAGATGGCGGGCGCGTGCGGTTGCCACGCCTCGGCTTGAGTGAGCAAGTGGATCGCCTGCCCGCTCGACGTCGCGTGCGCGAAGCGGCTCTCGACGGGGCCGCGACGCGCGGGCACTTCGAGGGCCTGGAGCTCGATCACGTCTCCGGGGCGCGCATCGACGAACGCGAGCCACCGCCGCATGTTCGCGGCGAGGCTTTCGCCCTGCGCAGCCAAGAGCCGTGACTCGAGATCCATTCAGAACTCGGGTCCGAAATCGTCGAACTCGCCGGGCTCCTCTGCCTGAGCGAGAAAGTGCTTGGGAGCGAAGCGGATGTATTTGCCGCAGCGACGACAGGTCTCGCGAACCTGCGTTCGCCCGTCGGCGATCACTTGCTTCGTGTACCGACGCTCAGTCGAACCGCATTTCGAACACGGCACCATCCCCAACACCTCCACCCACTACGAAACCACCCAACCGCTCACCGCTCGACCCCCACGAAGGACCGAGCGCTCACA
>Ga0299906_10001819_pt1 | contig 18069 bp, 23 predicted proteins | sample RVTome_14_FD_200259 | JGI IMG/M metagenome (GOLD analysis project Ga0299906, IMG submission 200259) | Soil microbial communities from uranium-contaminated site in the Upper Colorado River Basin, Wyoming, United States - RVT145D125 (version 2) ...
GCTGTTTTTTTTTTCAAGTCGCCGAGTGGGGAAACCCCACTTTTTTTTTCAAGATTTTTTCGGACCAATCACTTTGCAAGTCTTCGCCTCCTCCCAAAAAAAAAATGGCGTGGCTCGGCGGGCTCTTGGAGCCATGGTTCGCGGGTGCCAGTGCCGCCGCCAGCGCGGCGGAGCCCGAGCGCCCGTCGCCCGACGGGCTTCTCTTCGAGCCATCCGTCTTCGTCGACGCGGCGCAAGACGCTGCGCGGTGTGCGAGTCGCGTGTCGATCTCGCACGTCGGCGTGGGTGTGTCTGCGATGCAGGGTCGGCGGCCGACGATGGAGGATGCGCACGTCGCCATCACCGATCTGCACGAGCGCGCGGACCTCTGCGCCGTGGCGAGCGCGGTGAAGCCCGGCGCGGCCGAGATGTTGCAGGGTTGCGTACTGGCCGCGATCTTCGACGGCCACGGCAGCGACAAGACGGCGTGCTTCTGCGCGCAGCGCCTGCCCCTCGTCCTCATGCTGAACCCCCTGTACCACGAGGGCGACATCGAGGGCGCGCTGCGGGAGACGATTCGCCGCTTGGACGAAGAGGCGCTGACGATGGCGGGCGAGCACGGGTGGCGCTGCGGCGCGACGGTCTGCGTCGTGCACATCAACACGAAGGAGCGCAAGATCGTGCAGGCGAACGCCGGCGACTCCGAGGCCTTCGTCGCGCAGGCGAACGGCCACATCCAGCGTCTGAGCGTCCGGCACACGCCCGAGGCGGAGAGCGCGCGCATTCTCGCGGCTGGCGGAACAGTGCACGGTGGTCGCGTGCAGGGCACCCTCGCCGTCGCGCGTGCGCTCGGCGACGCGGCGTTCAAGGCGCCCATCGTCACGGCAATCGAGGGTATCCACGGCAGTCTCATCACCGCCGAGCCTTTCGTCTACACCTACGAGTACGACGACGCCGCGCTCATGGTCGTGCTGGCCTGCGACGGCATGTACGAGCGCATCGCCCACTGCCAAGTCGCCGCACACTGCTGCACGGGGCTCTCCAAGTCGCGCGCGATTTCCAACCCCGAAGACGCGGCGCAGACCGCCGAGGACATTGCGCAGATGGCCGTGGACCTCGCCTACGAGTCGCACTCGCTCGACAACATTTCGTGCGTCGTCGTGCTGCTCCCGCGCTCCGCCTCGCCCGAACCCGAGGACAGCGTTCCTTCGTCGCCGTGAACACTGGCGCTCCCAGATGTAGCGCGCGTTATCACACCGTTTTTTACCAAAAAGAGGGGGGGGGGGAGAACCATGTCGGGTGAGCCGTTCCGCATCGAGGGGACTGTGGACTACCTCGATACGCCAGAGGGTCAGCAAGACTACGCTCGCAGGTGGAAAGAGGTCGAGATGCAGATTCGGGCGCAAGAGGACGACGAGGGGTGGTTCGAGGCGCTGGGCGCCGAGTTCCGCGTCTTCCCGGACAAGACGGTCTGCGCGTCCTGCGGCGCAGACGCCGCGCACCGGTGCGCCACGTGCAAGGTCGTGGCCTACTGTGGCGAGGCGTGTCGTGCGAAAGAGTGGCGCGAGCACGCGCGGACGTGCGCACCCGCCACCACGGGCTCGATGCTGCGCGCGGCGGGCCTCTTCCGCCACGGCGGCACGCGCCTCGGCTTCTCGATCATCACCCCCGCGTCGACGGTCTTTGTCGACACCCAAGCCAAGACGGAGGCGCACCCGTGGTACAACCTCGCGGACAACAGCGAGGTGTATTCCTTCCGCGCGGGCGTCGCGCTCGCGGCGCTGCAGGGCGTCGCGCTCTTGGTCGAGTCCGGCAGGCCCTACTCCTTCGACCTGACGGCAGTGGACGCGGCGCACCCCGCCATCCTCGCGCTGGACGAGGTCGGCGGCCCGGGCTCCAAGCCGCTCCAGACGCTCGGCTTCGGGAAGGTCGTCACGGTCACGTTCGACGATACGCACCGCTTCCTCTACTTCCAGTGCGCGAACCACCCGCGCATGGGCGCGCCCATCATCGTCGTGCCTCCTGCCGACGCCTGAAAACGCTTGTCGGGTAGAAAATCCCGCCGCAATCACAACCCAATTCTTTTCCCCCTCCCCCCCCCCACGAAGGACTTTTTTTTCTCAAAAAAAAAAAATGGCGGTGGTTGCCCCCGACGCGGTGGTTGCCCCCGACGCGGTGTTTCCCATGGACTGGGCCGATGAGGCGGAGGCGGAGGAAGCCCGCGCGCAGGCGCGCGCGCCTGAGAAGGAGGAGGACCGGGAGCAGGCGCGCGAGCCGGGCTGGATTGAGAAATGGCTCATCTCCAAGAATGTCTACGGGCGACTCGCGTCGGAGTTCCGCGCGGTGCTCAACTCCGAGGAGGCCAAGGCGCTCTACGCGTCGGGCTATCGCGCCGACAGGTACATCCCCGGCCGCTACGCGGAAAAGCCGCCGCTGCACAGGGTTCCGCGCTCGACGTCGCCATCGGTGAAGTATCTCGGAACCCCCGTCAACAACCAGCGCAACGACGTGATCGTCTTTGTCAAGATGCCGCGTGTTGTGCCCGAGGCCGCGGCGGCGGCGCCAGCGGCGGAGACCGAGCGCTTCGCGAGCAACCCCTTCGCTGCGCTGTCGGCGCTGGCCGAGTGAGGCCACACCCCAACCTCTGCCCCCCCCCCCCACGGCGCGCGTTTTTTTTTTGGAGCACACGAAAAGCGAGAAAAATCGCACGACCCCACACCATGGCTGCGCTTCCGCGCGTGCTCACCTTCGACGAGACGCCTGCGGCAGGCTTGCCCGATGCCGACCGGCTCGTGGTGCTGGCCGTGGCGCGCGTGATGCTCTCGCTGCACGCGCCAGACCACTTGGCGTCCGAGTGGTCGCTGTACCCCCCGGACGCCGAAACGACCACGTACACCGTGGTCGTCGTCTTCCCCGCGGCCGTGCCGATGTTCACGGCGCGCCAGTTCAAGGCCGTGGAGCAGGCGAACGTCGTGCGCGTGGGGCAGGTGTGGGTGGAGCAGGCGCCGCCGCCCGCTGGCGGGTGGGTGCTCTCGGCCGAGGTGCGCCTCTCGGAGGCCGCGGCAGACGTGACGGACGAGGACATTCTCATTCTGCGCGGCCGCCTCGGCCTCGATGCCGCCGTCGCCGGCGCGCGGAAGCGCCAGCGACAGCCGTAATAACAAAGTTCTTCTGCGGCTTTTGGGTAAAAAAAAACCCGGATCCCCTTTCTCGATGGCGGCGCGCGCGCCGAGCGGGGTGAAGCTCGACGAGTACGAGGTGCTGCACGCCGGCCGATTCGTCGCGACCGATCGGGGGCAGTTCGTCGTGTTCCGCACGCGCGAAGAGATGCTGGGCTTCATGTACGCGGCGAGGGTGGCGCGGGGGCAGCCGGTGGGCGAGGTGCGCTTCAGCGCGAGCCGCGCGGCGACGCGGGAGGAGGCGGCGGCGTTCGCGCACGGCGTCGAGCGGATGGCGGACCTCCCGCTGCTCCCGCGCGACATTGCGTACTGGCCGACGCCGATCGGCTTCGCGGACCTGCCGGAGAACGGCGTGCTCGCCGTGATGGGGTACGACGTGCTCCGCCAGATGCGCGACGCCATCGACATGCGCGGCGACTCCAGCGCGGACTTCCACTTCCTCGACGTGCCGCAGCAGGACTTTCCGACGCTGCGGGGCGCGCTGGCGATGCCGGACGACCCGCCCGCCACGCCGCTCGACATCACGATTGCGCTGCGCGCCGCGACGCACGGGACGCTGGGGAGATACGTCGCCGTCGTGCTCGCAAGCGACGAATCGCTGCGCACAATCGGCTTCGGCGGCGCGCGCGCGCGCTTCGCGGGATTCATGTTCCGCGCGCTGCTGCCCGGCGCGTCGCGCAACATCACGCAGGTGCGCGAGGACGAGACGGTACTCGACGCCGACGCGATGCAGGAGTTCTTCGCGGGCATGAGCACCGACTGGTACGCCGCGCGCCCGCCCTTCAAGCTCGCGTACTGGCCCGGCGTGTTCATCGTGGCGCAGCACGACTCGGGCCTCGGCCACACCATCACCTTCTCCACCGACATTGACAGCGACGTCGGCGGCTTGGACACGGCGCGCCACCGCTCGTCCGCCACGAACGGCGAGTACTTCCTCCAAGATCACGACACGGAGCCGGACTTTCCGTACTAGGCTTTTTTTTTTCTTATCCTCTCCCCCCCCCCCCTTTCCATCACTCGACTTTTCCGTCGTCGTCGTCGTCGTCGTCCGTGAAACCCTCCTCCTCGTCCGTCGAGTCATCGTCAGGATGACCGCGTCCCGACGATGGTCGCAGAAAGAGCACGAGGAGCAACAGCACGACGAGAATGAGCGAGACCAACAGTGTCGTCCCGGGGTTGAGATAGTCCATCTTGAAGAGGCAGAAGAAGACGAGCCCCGCCCAGACGGTCACGCCGACGCCCTCGCACATGACCGGCGGCATTCTCCCCCCCCCTTTCCAACAACAGATGCCGGGAGGGCACCTGCCAAGGTGTAACAGACACGTGTGACGCCGCCGTCAAAGTACGCACCTGTTCACGCAAATCCCACCCCCCCCCCCTCTGCTGGTTGGTGGGCTAAGGAAAGGGGGGGGGGGGGAATGGGCGTTGCGGTTTGGGGCGACGTCCACTCGCCCGTCGGGGGGAGCGTCCGCGCGCTTGCGCTAGGATGGCGGCACGCGCGCGCATTGCTCGCAGGCCATTGGTGCGAATTCCAAGACAGATCGCACGGCCATCTTGCCGCTATTTTTGTACATCCGGTACACGGGCGTGTGCGTGAATACCATTCCCATCAGGAACGAGCCGACGGTCTCCTCAATTTCGAACCAGTCGACGGCGAACGACGCCGTGCGGAAGTACACGAAGAAGAACAAGAACAACGCAAAGCGGTACACGAAACGCAAGCCGAACTCGAGGTTCCCGTCCCGCTCGGTCGCGCACCATTCGCAGCGCGCCGCAATCCGCGGCACGGTGTGGGCGAAGCTGGTGCCGAAGCACATGACGAGAAACCAAGCTGCGACCATTTTTTCCACACCCCCCTTCAACTCGCCTCCGCCTGCCCCGCCGCGTGGTCCTGCGCGCGCTGCAGCCTCCGCTTCGTCCCCGCGAGGATGAAGTGGAAAATGAGCCAGACGAAAAAGTAGGCGACGCCTGCCCACGTCGTGAGCAGCCACCACGTGGTGGGCGTGTTCGGGTCGGTGTAGCCGCGGCAGAGCGGCGTGTCGGCGCACTTCGTCCCCGTGTAGGTGATGAGGAGGAAGAAGGAGGTGACGGCGAGGTCGTAGAGGCCGTACAAGATGAGGAAGATGTTGACGGGCATGATCTGGCCCGTGAAGCCCTTGACGATGATGAGTCCGATGATCCACGGCACGACGGCGATGAAGAGGATGCGCAGCGTGCTCGTCGTCCAGATCAGCCAGTACATGAGGCCGTTTCGCTCGCAGCTGCGGTAGTGCGCGCCGGTCGGCGGCGGCCCGGCCAGCCACGGGATGTCGTTCGGCGACAGCGCGAAGAAGCAGTACACCAAGTTCGACATGACGAGCGCGCCGATGGCGAGGTACGCCGGGAAGGTGCAGCACGCCCAGCAGCTCGCCATCACGAAGGACTTGCGCCCGACGCGCGCGCGCACGCCGTCGTCCAGCTTCGTCCAACGGCGCCGCCGCACGCGCGCCTCTGGTGCCTCGCCCATATCCTTCTCCGCCTCGGCTTCCTCGGCATCGTCCCCGAAGATGACATCCAGTGGGTTGTCCTTGCCGAACAGAGCAGTCGATGCCGCGCCGTTCCCGTTCCCAGCGGCCGCTTCCTCCTCTGCGTCCTGCGGGAACAGGTGGTCCCCGCGACGCCGCGACATGCTCACCCCCACCCTTCCTTATTTCCTACTTCAATACATTGGATCACGTGCCTCGAAATCCGAGCGCCCTCTCGTTTTTTTTTTTCTTCCCATCCCCCCCCCCCTCACACTACGGCGTGGTCTTCTTCGCGTCGGGCATCGAGACCAAGTACGGACTTGGCGAAGATGCGCGCCGTCTCGAGCGTGGTGTCTGGATCCACACGCACCGCGTATTCTCGCCGTGCCACATGCCCACAAAAGGACACACATACTCGTTGAGGTGGGTGCAGTGGGCGAAGGCGACTGGCGTCTTGAACTTGCGCGTCGTGTTGCGGAACTCGAAGCCGAGCGGGTCCGCCGCGCACGCGCCGTAGTGGAAAGGGCGCTCCGGCCCGTGGTGCACGGCCCACGCGCCCGACCCCTCGGGCACCGCGCCCTTCCAGTCGGCGCCGGGACGCCCCACGCGCCCCAAAAAGTCGACGAAGAGGATGTAGAACGCCAACGCGCACACGACCGTCAGCACGCCGAGCACGGTCATCACGACGCTCTCCACGCGCCAGTCGGCGTGCCGCTTGAAGACGAGCGCGTGCACCGTCATTCTTTTTTTTTTTCCTTTCCCCCCCTCGCAAGAGGTGGGTTTAACTCGCAACAGAACGCACCTTCCGTGCTGATTGGTGTGTGTGCGAGGCAAAAAAAAATGGTGTCCAAAGAAGGTGAGGGTGCTCCCGAGGCGGGGATCGCCGCTACGGCTGCTGCCGCTGGTGACGACGAGGCGTGCATCAAGAAGTCGAACCACGTTTTGCACGCGGCGCTGTTGGCGCACAACGCAATCGCGAAGCGCTCGGACTCCGACGACGACGCTTCTGCTGCGCTGGCGGCGGTGACCCAGTTCTTCCGCAGGTGCAACGTGTGCCACTACTGCAAGGGTGAGGCCGAGCAGGGCGCGTGCAAGTCGCGCTGCTACTTCTACACGCTGTCGCAGAAGCCCGGCAGGGTCTTTTACGACCTCGTGGGTGCCTTCTACGTCGGCCTCCTCGCCATGCTCTTCGTCCTCGTCTTCACCGTCAACACGTGCGCCCCGAACCCGCACCTTCCGGGCGCGTGGACCAGCTTCACGCCGGTCGGGGACTACCGCCGCGGCGCGTGCGCGGTCGGGAAGACGTGCGTCGTGAGCGACGTGCGGTTCTGCAAGGAGATCAACGGCTCGTTTGCCGGCCCGGGAAGCGAGTGTGTGTGGGGGCCGAAGCCGTGATCGCGACGCCGTGGGGGGGGGGGGGGGAAACGCTGCTAGTTCGATCCGCAGCGCACGACACGCAGAGTATAGTCCCCTGCCACGAAGCGCCAGTCCTCGCTGGCGCTCGTCGTCCACACTGCGGCCTCTGCGCGCACGCTCCTTGGTCCGTCGGCATCTTGGATCGCCTCGACGCGCTGCCGTACCACTGCAGAAAGTTCGTGCGATTGGCACTGCACAGACCATTGCAAGCAAGGGCCGAACGCCTGCGTGACGACGTAGACCACGTCGTCGGCGCACGCGGAGGCGTCTGGGCCTAGTGCATCGCGAATCAGGTTCTTGACGCGCGCGTGCTGCATCTTGCGCTCTGTTTTTTTAATACTCTTTTAGATCGGGGCCCACTCGTTTTTTCCACACGTGGCCGACGAACCCTGTCCAAATGGCCGCGCGCGTCGCGGCGGTCGGCACGGTGGTGGTGATGGCACACGTGTACGCGAAGCGGCGGTATGACAAGGCGGTGGTTGCGTACAACGACGCGCTCGCACGCTACTGGGCGTCGCTCGAAAGAAAAGACGACGACCGGCGTCCGCACGCTCGTCGCGACTTGGGGCGCGCGGACGCCGAGATGCGCCGCGCGTCGCGACTGGCGTGGTGGGTCGCCTAAAAAGGCTTCGCCCGCCAGCTGCGGCGCGTCTGGAGGCGCGCCTCCGCGGCCCACTTGGCCATGCCGAGCACGCACACCTCGACCATCTCGGCGCGCGGCGCGCACTTGCGATAGTGCTCCATGTGCATCATCCAGAAGTCGTTGTCGCGCACCTGTGGCCGCTGCCCCAGCTTGGCGTTCAACCCCTCGACGGTGTCGACGAGGCCAAAGCACTCGGCGTCGTTGCGACCGGGGAAGGCCTTGCACATCGCGCCGTCGACGCCGAGTTGTCCGAGGTCGGGGGTGCACTCGGAGCTCGAGCTGCTCGATCCGAGCGGCACGAGCGCGCGAGGCTCATCATCATCATCATCGGCGCGCTTGCTCATGCAGATGCCCATTTTTTTTTTCCACCCTTCGCACAGGTTTTTTTTTCTAGGAATCTGACGTTTCAGATTCCAAGTTGGCCGAGTTGAGGAAGGAAGGGGGGGGGGGGGGAAGATTGGAAGAAAAAAAAAACCCAATGATTGACTACCTTTCGGTGGTCGGCCTCTTGGCGGCGGGCAAGACGACGATGGTCAAGGGGATCCAAGCCGCCAGCGATGCGCAGATGGTGGAGGAGCGCTTTAAGGAGAACCCGTGGCTGGAGATGTTCTATGAGCAGCCGAAGAAGTACGCGTGGGTGGCGCAGATCCACTTCCTGCGCTCGCGCTGGGCGCAGCTGGAGGCGGCGCCGCGCTTCGTGGTGGAGGACGGTTCGCCGTGGGCGGACCGCGTGTTTGCGCGTGTCCAGCACAAGCTGGGCAACTTTGGGTTTGGGGACGAGGAGGAGGCGTCGGCCAGCGCGTCGTCGGCAGATGCTGATGATGTCGCGGCGGAGCCGAGCGTCAACGACATGCTCATGGCCGAGTACGAGGGGATCTTCGAGCTGCTTCGCGCCGCCCACGCCGACAAGGTGCCGTCCGCCATTCTCGTGCTGGACGTCACGCCCGAGACGGCGCACAAGCGCATGGTCGCGCGCGACCGCGACATGGAGAAGGCGGTGCCCATCTCGTACCTGCGCGCGCTCAAGGAGCAGTACGAGGTGTTCGTCGCGGAGATGGCCGAGGTGACGGCCGTGTACCGGCTCGACTACGAGGAGTGGCGCGACGGCGCGACGGTGTGGGAGGCGCTCAAGGCGGCGCACACCCCTGACAAGACGGGCGTCTTCACACTCACGCTGTGACTTTTTGCTTTCCCTGTCTCCCCCCGTACGAGGGGGATCAAGGGGATGACGACGCACGAATGACAGGTCCCCATTGCTTGACCATGGCGTCCGCAATGCCCTCGTATGTGCGGCTGCGCGCCTTCCACCGGTCCTCGGACGGCCCGAGCCGGTTCTGACCCGAGTCGGTCTGGTTGGCCCAGCGCTTCTTGCCGTCGACGACGCGCGGCGCAACGCGCTCGGTCGCCACGAGATTGGGCAAGCCCTTGAGCCAGAGGCCCGTGCGCTTGCTCGCGTCGTGACCGAAGTCGTGCGGCTGTATGTACTGCGAGGCCCTTCGGATGCGCGTGCTGATGCAGCCCACGGGGTTCTCGAGCGCGATGCGCGGCACGGGCGACTCGAGCAGGCGCTTGACGACAGCGAGCGCCGCCTCCGTCTTGGCGCCGCGCGTCGGGTCGCGCGCGTTCCAGTGCAGCCCGGAGGAGCAGAGGTAGGTGCACGGCGGGTGGCAGACGAGCATCTTCAGCCGGCGACGGTGCCGCCGAATGGCCCTGAACATGTCGCCTTGGATGTGGTACTCGCTCCCATCGTCAGCGGGCAGCAAGTCGCACGACCACGCATCGAACCCGGCACGTCGGAACGCGTTGCGCACGACGCCCGACGACTCGCAGACGACGAGAACTTCAGGATGCTTCCGGGTCGCCCGCCGCACCGAAGAGCGCTCGCGCTTCTTCTTCCGCACAGCCGCACGTCCCGCCGCCTGAGGCCTCTTGGCCGCCGCTCCACATTCGGACATCCTTCTGCAAAAAAAATCGGGGAGAACAATCAGTGTGGGCAGCACAGACACAAGAGGAAGTTGAGGAGAATCATGCAGGCGCAGGTCGCGCCCTCCGTTCCATCGGGCGGCGGGTCGATCAGGTGGCTGCTGGGAGTTGGGCGTGGAATCGCTTCGGGTCGCAGTTCGTACCGGCCCGTGCTGTGGTTGTACCGCCGCCGCATCTGCATGGTGCGTCGAGATCGGAAAAAAAAAACCACGTGCCGCCGGCGGACAAAAAAAGCGGAGCTCTGGCCCGGGCGCCACTTTTTGTCGGAAAATCCTCCCCCCGACGCAGATTCCGCGAAAGAGCGTGTGTTCACAACACGTTTTTTTTTTCTGTGCGCGTCGCGCCGCGCAGAAAAAAAAAAGACAATGGCGGTGATGGTGGAGGCCGAGGTTGCCGACTTTCGGGTTCCGGCGGATAAGTGGCGTCGCCCCACTGGCGGGGACGATCTTTGCAAGCTCCTTTCGCTGATGTGGGACGCCTTCCGCGTGTCGGAGGACGCGCTCCACGACACATTCTCGCCGTACGATATCTTGGCGCGCTTCGACGAGCGCGACTTGGAGCCGTACGCGATCGACCCCACGCTCATGGAGGTTTTCGCCCGCGACATCTTCCGGCCGTTTCTGCGTAGCACGCAGACCTTGTCCGTGCTCGCCATCGTAACTCGTGACATGGAGTGGATCGTGCGGCGGGAGGGCACCAACCTCAAGATCTTCGGTACCGAGACGTGCGGAGAAAACGAGGACCGGCGCAACAACTGGCGCAGGATGGTGAACAACGTGTTCCGCGTTGGGCAGCGCCTTCCCGCTGCGGGCGGTGGTGGCGCCGGTTTGCCCGCGGCGGCGCCCGCGGCAGCCGACGATCCGCTCATGATCCCGGAGGTGGAGACGGCGGACGACGGCTTCCTCGTGCTCAGACTGCGTGGGCCGTGCGTCGACGTCGTTGACGCCTACATCTCCAAGCTCCAACGCATTGATGACTTGAACGAGTGAAAAAAAAAAAGACCAGACCTTTTGTTTTCCAACCTCTGGCAAAAAAAAAATGGGCGACGCGGGTGCAGCAGCGGGCGCCGCTGCTGTGCCTGCGCGGCGCAAGCGCGCGTTCGACTGGGATGCGTGGGCCGGCGCCGGCGCGGCGGCGCCAGAGAACAAGACGAAGCGCACACCGCCGCGTTTCGTTTCGGTGCTGACTGAGAAGTACGGCGACTTGTTCGGGGCGCTGAACGATGACGAGGAGGAATGCACTTCTCTGGCGCACTGCGTGTCGTTGGATTTGGCGATGGGCCGCGGCATCGCGAAGGAGTTCAAGATGCGCTTCGGTGGCGTCGAGGAACTGAAGAGGAAGGCAACCAAGGTCGGCGAGACGGTGTCGTTGGATCTCAGCCGCGAGGGCCAGTGTGTCTACTACATGATCACGAAGGAGAAGTACTTCGGCAAGCCTACGTACGAGACGCTGGGCGCTGCGCTGGAGTCGCTGAAGGATTTGTGCGTCACGAACGGCACGCGCCGGGTGGCCATGCCTCGGATTGGCTGTGGCTTGGATCGGTTGGACTGGCCGCGCGTGCGGGATCTCATTCTCGAGACGTTCAGTGGAACCAAAATGGAGATCGTGGTGTATCAGATGGATACCCCGAGCGACGGGTAGGATGTGCTGCCGGTAAAAAAAACCTTGGGCGCTCGGCCATTTTTTTTTTATTGGCTGGAAGGCTGGCTGAAAAAAAAATTACCAGACCTTTTGTTTTTCCAACCTCTGGCAAAAAAAATGGGCGACGCGGGCGCCGGCGCAGCGGCGGCGGCGCCCGACACCTCCGTGACACTCAAGGTCACGTCGCAGGATGGCGAAGCGGTCTTCTTCAAGGTCAGTCGCAAGACGCCGATGCGGAAGCTGATGTCCGCCTACTCCGGCCGCACGGGCGCCGCGGCCGACACGCTGCGCTTCCTCTTCGAGGGCCACCGCATCGCGGACGCGGACACGGCAGAGACGCTGGACATGGACGACGGTGACATCATTGACGTCGTGCTGCAGCAGACGGGCGGGGCGTGAAAGGGGGGGGGGGGTGTTCTCAATCCCATGGCGTCAGCGGCACAAAGGCGCCAAACGTCACGGAAATGTAGCGCCGGTTGCGCGCGTCCCGAATAACGGCCCACAGGTACGTGCCGCGCTCGCGGCCCGTCCAGTAGCGCATTGCGCGGTACTGGCGCCCCCTCGGGCTGTCGAAGCGGAAGCGCAGGATAACGTTGCGCCCGCCGCGATGGAAGAAGGCAATGACGTAGCACTCCGTCACCGGCACGGAGAAGAAGTCGTACCGCCGGCCGGCGCGACCCGAGTCCACGTCCCTGCGGCGCAGCCTGTAGCGCCGGCGCAGCCCGAGGCGGCAGCGCCCGCGGTCGCAGGACGCGGCGCGCGCGCGCCCGCTGACCTTGTCCACGACGAAGAAGAACTCGCCCGAGCGCCAGCGGTACCGCCCGCACGCGCTGCAGTATAGCGTCGGCTCGGCGTCGCGCATGTACCAGCGCTCGGCGCCGACCTTCTCCGTGTAGAAGGGGAAGTGGAAGTGCGCCGCGCTGCTGCGCGACACGGACGGCGTCCGCGAAATCCGCGCCGTTTGCTCGCAGTTCTCGGGCGTGCACACGCGACGACACTGGCTCGGCCGCGGCAGCTTCATTTTTTTTTTCCACCCCAAAAAAAAAAGGGGATGTTCCAGCTGGTGCGCGAGAACCCGCGCGCGCCGCGCGACGTCGTGCCCGCGGCCGATGGCAAGGGCCGCGCGACCTTCACGGAGATGTTCCTGTCTGCGGACGAAGCGGACGACCTGGTCAAGGCGCTGCGCACCTGGGGCAGCCTCTTCCACAATGCCGTCGTGAACCGGCGCGAGGTGGCCAAGCGGCAGGTGCTGCACTTCCGCACGAAGCGCACGCGCGACTACTACCACACGGGCGACGTCCACCGCGCGCGCGTGTTCCGCGACTCGAAGATCGGGCGCAAGATGGGCGCGCTGCGCAAGCGCGTGCAGACGGAGGTGTCGCGCCAGATGGGGCGCGAGGTCAAGTTCTCCTCCTGCATCGTCAACCGCTACACGACGACGGGCTTGGGGTACCACAGCGACGACACCTCGCGCCTCGAGCACGACATTGTCGCCGGCGTGTCCTTCGGCGCGCCCTGCGGCTTCCACATCAAGAACAAGGAGCCCGGCAGCGAGACGTGGAAGGTCGAGGCGACGCACGGCTCGCTCATCGTCATGCAAGAGGGCATGCAGAAGCACCGCGTGCACTGCGTGACCAAGCCGCGCGGGAGCGGGCGCACCCGCTGGTCCGTCACCTTTCGCCGCGTGATCAAGGACCCCGCCGCGGCGTGAGCGCGCACCCTTTTTCCACCCGATTGGATCACAATCCACCAAAAAAAAAAAGCGCCACAAATGGGGCGGACGACGCCGGTCGTTGCGCAGCCCAAGCGGCGCAGCCGGCGCTACCCCGTGCGACAGGCGCTGGAGAAGCACGCCGACGATCTCCATCGCATATATCGCTCGAAGGAAGATGGTCTCCGGCGCTCGAAGGACCATGTGCCTCATCACAAGGGAGCCGCCGCGCGCCGTCGTCTCTTCGAGGCGCTCGAGGCGAAGGCCAAGTTCATGGTCGCGCGCTACAAGATGGCGTCGGCGGGCGAGGTGGATCCGTCCTGTTGGCTCTGCTCCAAGCGCAAGGCGGGCGGAGCGTGGGACGTCAAGTGGAAGGCTGTCCTTCGGCAAGTTCCGTGCAAGCACTGCGCGATGTACCACGACGCCAAGATCGGTTACAAGGAGTTGAGAGCCTCGATGGATGCTTACCGCCCCTGAGCACGCAGTCCACAACACCTCGCACCCTTTCCTTCGTCTTCTGTACGACATTGACTCGTGCGTATGGGCTGCTTTCAGGGGCGTCGAGTTGGCCGAGTGGTCGAAGGCGTCTTGTTCAAGTCTCGATTGGGTGTGTTCGCCCAGCGTGAGTTCGAATCTCACACTCGACACTGCCTCCTTTTTTTTTTGCTTGGGGGAAGCGTCGGGCCTTCTTGGGTGACCCGTCACTTCGCTGCGAGGATGACTTCGTGGAGGTTGCGCCGCCCGGTTTTTCAACTGTCGCGCTCAACCTCCGCGTACCGCACGATGGCGAACGGCCACACAGCCATGAGCACGTGGCCGCCGCCGCGGGCGTGAAGTGCGATCGAGGGGAGGTTGCGCACGATGACGCAGAAGTTCTCGGTCGGCGAGCCAGGACCGTCTGCCTGTTCTGTGCCGTAGCGCACGACGGCATCGCTGATCTGGGTGAGGCACGCCGCGGTTGCGCGGATGACCTCGGTCTCCGTAGCCTTCCCGCGTTCGGTGAGTTGGAGCTCACCGACCGCGGGCTCGATGGTCAGGACGCGGCCGTCGCGCGTCTGCGGAAAGTAGCTGCTGATAAAGAGCGCGACGTCGGGGTCCCGACCGACCGGGCAATTCCAGATCTGCATCATCGGCCGCACGCCGCGGATGCTGGCCCACATCACGTCAAGATGCTTCGTCAGCGCGAGTTTATTGCTGAATTTGTTCACGTTGTGTTGCGTCAGGTGGGCCATCGGGTCGTTCGGATCTTGCACTGCTGCTGCCACCGCCGCAGCGTGCGCCGCCGCTTCCGCCGCCCCCGTCGCCATCTCCGTCTCTTCCCCGGCGCGCGCACGGTCTTCCGTCGTCCCCGCCATACTTTTTTTTTGTTTCTCGGCAGCACCTGCCGAGTTTGTCTGTGATTGCGGCGTGGGGGGCGCACGCGCGCACACAACCCCCCCCATCCCCCCCAGTCGGTGCGTCACTTGCGACGCACAGCAGCGGCCATCATCGTCCACCCCCTGTGCTCCTCCACGACGACGCGGTAGGTGAAAGGATTCGCGAGCGCGAACACCACGGCCGTCGGCACCGGCTCCAGATCTGCGACAGCGTCGAGGAACGCGTAGATCTTCCGACGCCGATCGTACGACACGCCGGTGATGTTCGTCACGAGAGGCGGTGTGCCCGCCTCCGGCGAGAAGACGGTGAGGCGCACGGTGCTCTGCCGCTGCGCGTCAGCAGCGCCGCCGCTGGCGGGCGGTTTGTCTGGTGGCGGGGGCTGCGGCCGTTCCGCACCTTCGCGTCCTGTCCGACGCAGGCGGAGTACAGTCGGGTGGATGGCCACGGCTGTCTCAGTGTCGGAGACAGCGTCGGCGACGGGCGGCGGCGGCGGCGGCGCCGCCGGCTTCGTCCAACCGGGTTCGAAGCCAGGGGGAGCGAGGACCTGCCCGGGAACAATCAGGTCCTGTTCGATCCGCTGCGCCATCCACTGAAGAGGTAGCGTGTGCGCGAGCCGCGACGCGGCTCCGACGAAACGATCGGCCACTTTTTTTTTTGCGGCGGGGGGTGGACCCCCCTTTTTGTCGTTCAGTCCGCGCGTTCTGCGATCGTCTGCGCCGGCTGGTCGGTGCACCACGGCGTGGCAAAGATCGCGAAGTCGCCGTCCGACGCGCGCGAGATCAGTCTTGCCAGCCGCCCGTCGTGGTGCTCCAGCGCCGTCGCCATCTGCTGCAGCGCGGAGGCGCGCACGCGGCTGACTCACGTGCTCAAGGTGAGGCGCATCGGCCCGATCTCGGACAGGCCGAGGTACCGGTCGCGCGCGAAGGGGGGGGGGGGGGCGAGCACGACCTGCAATGCACGTGTATCGTTCACGTGCGATTGTGACCTTGGCCGGTGTGGGTGCGACGGTGTGGTTCGTGTTCTTCTTGTTCTCCGGTGCCCGCGACGCGTCCCGCATCACCGAAGAGAACGCGGTGCTCGTGCGCAGCACGCCCCAGAGCGAGCCGCTCCCCCGGGACGGCTTTGGTCGTGCAGGGGGCGGCGCGGTGTGGTTCCTCCCGGTGCGAAATGTGAGCGATGAGTCTGTCCTGCTGGATGAGAGCAGCGCGGCGCGTCTTGGGGGCAACATCGACTTCAACGCGTTTTCGGACATCGCGGACGGCTTGACAATCCTGAATGTGTCTGGGCCGGGCTGCGTGTTTGCCACTTACCTGATCTTCATCAACGGGGGCAGGCCGGAAGTTTCGTGGACCGTGGACGGGGAGGTGGCCAGCCGTCTCTCAGGGCGCGATCTTGACGAGGGCACGGGGCCGTGGACCGAGGCGCCGTTCTTCGCGCGGCAGAACGTGCAGTCGGGGGTGATGTCGCTGGTGCCGGTGTGCTTTTCGCAGTGCCTCTCGGTCGTCGTGCGGCGCGACGACCTCACGATCGAGCGGCGGCTCGACGCCGCCCGCTGCGCTGCTGTCGGGGTGAAGTGCCCGATCCGCGTCTATGCGCAATTCACCGGCCAGCGCTACGTCCCGGGAAGCGCGAGTGCGCGGTCGCTCGTGCCGTTCGATGGGCATCCTGTCTTGGCCGCGCACAGAGACGCTGCAGCGCTCCACACGGCGGAGCCGGGAAACCTGAGCGCGATCTGGGCTGCGGCTGGCGGGCCGGTGCATCCGGCGCGGAGCCGCGAGCGCCTCCGTGGGCGGGTGCGGCTGGACGCCACGGGAGACGCGGCCGTTTTCACGCCTCTGGCCTCTGCCGCCAATGGGCCCGGTGTCGTTACGGAGGTGCGGATTCGCGTGTCCGCGACTGGCCGCTGGGACTGCGGCGGCTTGCCGGTCATGAGCAGTCTGCGTCTCCGCGTATGCTTCGACAACGCGACGCCGCCGTGCCAGATTGAGTCGTCCTTCGGTACGCTCTTCGGCGGCTTTGCGCGCCGAGCTGGTCGCGAGGAGGCGTCTCCGGGGCTGTTCGCTGGTCGCACGCGCGACGGAGAGCTCTATTTGGGATTCCCGATGCCGTACTTTTCCAGCGTGGCGATGTTCGTGGCGTGGCGGCCGCCGGTGTGGGCGAGCAGCGACGCCTTTGCTCGCGTGTACGACCTGCCGTACGGCGTCCGCAACCACACGACGTGCTGCGTCACGGTCGGCGCGACGATGTTGCTCGCCTCGGGTGCGGACTACCCGATGCGCGATACTGGCTACTTTTCCGTTCAGGAGGCGCTGGCGCTGCCGACCAGTCGGGGCGAGTACTTCCGCTTTTTCGAGGCGCCGGCGGGGACGTGGGGCCGCATCGTGGGATTTCGGCAAGTCCTGATGTCTCCTCACGCTGCAAGCGGTGGCGTGCAGGAGGGCGACATGATTCTGTACGCCGATGGCCTGCGCTCACCCGTCCTGCACACGACGGGCTTTGAGGACTTTTTTGGCGCCGGGCACATCTTTGCGAGCATGCCCAACTCGCACAATCTGTCTGCTGGCTTCGGGCGTGCCTTCCAGGGGGCACCCTACCACATCTCGCCCGCACGGTGGCCGACGAACGACACGCTGCGGTCGTTCAACACGACCGCCGAGCCGCTGCCGGCCCGCAAGCGCGGACACCTCGTGGAAGCCTACCGCTTCGCGGTGGCCGGCTACTTTCCGTTCGCAGACGGGATGATTGGCGTCGCGGAAAGCGGCTCGGCGACTGGAAACCCGCGAGGCGGCGTGAACTTCGTGCCGCTCTATCTGGCGTACGCGACGTTCTACTACACCGGAGCGACGAAAGCAGCAGGGCGCACAGGCGATGGCGTGCGCGCGTCGCAGTTTGGCGAGGGGGTGTTGCCGCGGCTCCGGCGCCCGGACGCCGCCAACGCGGTCTACGATCCGCGCAGGCATCGCCGCGGGCGTGCCGGTTCCGCGCGCTTGGCGACACTGGTTCGCGTCAGGGCGGGAGACGATCGCAGTCGCCACTACGACCCGGCGCCCGGAGGGACGCTGGCGTTGGGAGGCAACGGCACCTTTTTCGGCGCGCGGCAGTTTGAAGCTGCGAGTCGCTTTGTCAACGTCACGAGTCGCCAGTGGATGGTGCCCCCACCCCGGTGCACGACGATTCTCGTCCGGCGGCCTGCCGCGGACGCGGGTGCGTGCCGTCTCCTCCGTGTCTTCAACGCCACTCTTCCCAACCAAGCCGCGGACGTGTGGCTCGGACCAGTGCGCGCTGGGCGATGGACGCACGCCATCAGCTCGCCGCGGTTTTGCCTGCTCGAAGACCAGTTTCTTCTCCCACGGTGTGCAGGACCGTTCAACATCTCCATCTGTCCGCTGCAACACTGGTCGGAGGTCGAGCTGGCGGTACGCTGCCTGCGCTAGTATAAATAATGTGTGAGATTATGTCGTCGGCGAGGTGACCAGCATGGTCATGCTCGCGACCTTGCCGATGGTATTCTTTGGTACTATTTTCTGGGCATGATCATGCCCAAAAGCCGACATCACCATGCTCGCCAACGCGCCAAGGGGCCGGATGTCCGCTCTCGCCGTTCTGATTTCGGAGGATATTAACGGCGATTTCTCT
>Ga0299906_10001821_pt1 | contig 18059 bp, 16 predicted proteins | sample RVTome_14_FD_200259 | JGI IMG/M metagenome (GOLD analysis project Ga0299906, IMG submission 200259) | Soil microbial communities from uranium-contaminated site in the Upper Colorado River Basin, Wyoming, United States - RVT145D125 (version 2) ...
CCTAGATGCCGTGAGGTGGGCGCCGTCCACTCCATCATCCCGGAAGCGGCGTAGCCGCTATCCGGGACCCATTGTCCGGTGAGCCCGGAAGGATGGATCCCGGCTCGCGTCCTCGACGCTAGCGCATCGAGGACTTGGCCGGGATGACAATGGCGTCGGTTACGACGCCATTGTCACCTTGCCCACCACAAGCAGCGCCAAGGGCTCGCTGCGGCCGCGCAGCACGGCGGCTTCGGGCCGCGCGCCGGGCGGCGCGTAGCCGGCGGCCTCGGCGACCTCGGCGGAGAGCACCAGCTCGGCGTCGAAGTCCTTGGTCAGCGCCTCGATGCGGCTTGCCGCGTTGACCGTGTCGCCAACCGCGGTGATCGCCACGGCGCGGCCGGCGCCCATCTCGCCGACGATGGCATGGCCCACGTGGATGCCGATGCCGATCTTCAGCGGCGCCGGCAGCTCGTGCGCCAGGCTGCGATTGATCTCCGCCAGCTCCTGCGTCATCGCCTCGGCGGCACGGATCGCCTGGCGGCAGGCCTCGGCACGTCCGACGGCAAGACCGAAGAGCGCCATGACGCCGTCGCCGATGAACTTGTCGACATGGCCGCCGGCGCCCTCGATCGCCGTCGCCATGCCGCGGAAGTAGCGGTTCAGCACGAAGACCACGTCGTAGGGCAGCTTCTTCTCGGCGAGTGCGGTGAAGGAGCGCAGGTCGGCGAAGAGCACGGCCAGTTCGCGCTCCTCGCCCTGCTCCGCACCCGGGCGGGCCTGCGCGTCGCGCGGACCGGCGGTGGGCGGCAGCAGCGGCTCCACCTCGAGGTCGCGGGCCGGCCGCGTCTGGCAGGCGAGCCGCACCGCCGGCGCCGCCCTGACGCGCGCCAGAACGGCGGCTTCGGCATCGCTGGGCGGCGGCAGCGCCTCGCCGCCCTGCAGCACGCGCACGCGGCAGGTGGAGCAGCGGCCGCGCCCGCCGCAGACGGCGGCGTGCGGGATGCGGTGCTGCTGGCTCGCCTCCAGGATCGAGGTCCCGCGGGTCACCCGCACCGCGCGCCGGTGGGGATAGCCGATGCGCACCAGGCCCCGGCGCCGCTCGCGCCACAGCCTGAGCCCGCGCAGCGCGAAGGTCGCCGCGAGCAGCGCGAGGTAAAGGGCGATGACGGCCTCCTGCGCGCTGTAGACCCAGGCGAGCTCCTCGCCGGCGAGGACGGTCAGCCGCGGTTCCAGCCAGGCGGGGTCGCGCATCAGCAGCGCCACCTCGTTGAGGCCCGCCGCCATGCCTGCCAGCGCGAGGGTGGGCAGCAGCACCAGGACGGCGCGCAGGGCGGGCATCCAGCCCGCGGCCCCTGCCTTGAGCCGCAGCCAGAACCACAGGCCGACCGCGCCGTGCGTCCAGGCGACCAGCAGCGTCGCCGCCTGCTCCACCGCGTACTTCGGCTCGGCGATGAAGATGACGTAGAGGTAGTCGTAGTCGTCCTCGACGCCGAAGCGGTAGTGCGCCACCACGGTGCCCAGGATGTGCAGCGCCAGGAGCGGCACGATGCTGAGGCCGAGCAGCAGCTGCGCCATCTCCCAGGGGCGCAGCGCCTGGAAGCGCCGGCGCCGGTAGATCGCCTGCAGCGCCAGCGCCAGATGCACGGCGAGCGCCAGGACCAGCAGCCCCTCGCCCACCGGGTTGCGCCAGAGGGAGAGGAAGGCGTCGCGGCCGGCATCGAGTGCGGCGCGCCCGGCCAGCCCCAGCGCATGGTTGATCAGATGCGCCGTCAGGAAGAACAGCAGGAAGAGGCCCGCGCTCAGGCGCCAACTCCGCATCGCTCGCCCTCCTAGCGTTGCGCGCCCGCAGCATAGCCGCCCTGCCCGGCCGGCCAAGCCCCGTGGGATGCGCCGCCCGCGGAGCCTCCCTAGACTGCGCCGCCGTTTCGACCCGGGGCATCACGTGACAGGCTCGGTTTTCGACAGACCCGAACGCAGCGAAGAGGAGCGCGCCCGCCGGCGCGAAGAACGGCGGCGCCGGTTGCGCGAGCGCCTGTTCGATTCCTCGGTGCCCTCGCCCTGCATCGCCGTCTGCCAGATGGACCAGGACAACCGCTACTGCATCGGCTGCCGCCGCTCGATCGACGAAATCCGCGACTGGATCATCATGAGCGCGGAGGAGAAGCAGGCGGTGCTCGAGCGTCTCGCCAGGGAAGCTCCTTGAGCGCCCAGCAGCTTCGCCGCGGCGTCGTGCTGCTGGCGCTGCTCTCGCTGTTTTGGGGGCTGAACTGGCCGGCGATGAAGCTCGTGCTGGCGGAGATGCCGGTCTGGACCTTCCGCGCGCTCTGCCTGGTGATCGGCGGCGCCGGCCTGCTGGCCACCGCCGCGCTGCTGGGCCAGCGCGTGCGGCTGCTGCCGGGCGAGATCCGGCCGGTCTTCGTCTGCTGTCTCTTCAACATGATCGGCTGGCATCTCCTGTCCGGCTACGGCATCAGCCTGATCGAGGCCGGCCGCGCCGCGATCATCGGCTACACCATGCCGCTCTGGGCCGCGGTGCTGGGCCCGCTCATGCTCTCCGAGCGCCTGACCGCCGATCGCCTGGTGGGCCTGGCGCTCGGCACCGCCGGCCTTCTCGTCCTCTTGACGGAGGACCTGGGGGCGCTCGGGCGCAGCCCGCTGGGCACGCTCGCCATGCTGGGCGCCGCCTTCACCTGGGCGCTGGGCCTGGTGTTGACCAAGGGCTACCGGCTGAGCCTCCCGGTGCTGAGCTTCGCCGGCTGGCAGCTCGCCTTCGCCTCGCCCTTCGTCGTGGCCGGCGCGCTGGCGATCGAGGGCTGGCCCAGCTTCGCGCTCTCGACCGACGCCTGGCTGGCGCTGATCTACGCCATCGTCGTCGCCATGCTGTTCTGCCACTGGCTCTGGTTCTCCATCGTCGCGCTGCTGCCGGCGGTGCTGGCCTCGATCGGCACGCTGGGCATCCCGGTGGTCGGGCTGCTGTCCTCGGCGCTGTTGCTGGGCGAGCCGCTCGGCTGGCGGCAGTTCCTGGCCCTGGCGCTGGTCGCCGCCGGCCTGGCGGTGGTGCTGGTGCTGCCGGCGCTGCGCCGCCAGGCGGCGGCGTGAGGCCAGCCAGTCGCTGCCGCCCGGCCTGCCGCTGTTGGCGGAGAAATGAGGCAGCGACGCAATTATGGCAGAAGGCGTTGATGGGATAGGCCTACCCCCGGGGGCGTAGCGTGGTTCAGGTCTGAACCGCTCGCTGGAGGGGTCCCCATGCGCTTCAACCGCGTTGCCTCTGTACTGCTGGCCTCCTGCCTTGCCGCGCCCGCTGCGCTGGCCGGCCAGCCCGAGCAGCTCGCCAGCCTCGCCGCCGCCGCCGAGGGCGAGGACGGCTGCTACTTCGGCGAATGCCCCGAGCCCGGCGCCACGCCGCCGACCCTGCCGCCGGTCGAGCAGCCGCAGACCTGGAACGAGCCGGCGCCGCCGAACCAGACACCCTGGCCGCAGCAGCAGGAGATGACCTCGCTCTGCCAGACGCCGCAGTTCTGGTGCCAGATGTGGGAGTTCGGCCCGGTGGGTGCCGATTGCTGGTGCGCCGACTGGTACGGCAACATCCACACCGGCTGGACCATCCCGCAATGAGCGCAGGTCATGAAGGCTGCCGCCACGGCAGACCGCTCGGCCGCCGCCAGGCGCTGACGCTGCTGGCTGGCGGCGCCGCCTGCAGCCTGCTGCCGTCCGCCGCTGCCGCGCAACCGCGCGTCGCCGGCTGTTGTCTCGGCCTGGGCCAGATGCAGCAGTTCAGCAGCTACGGCTACGGCGATCCCTTCGCCATGCTGGAAAGCTCCGGCGACCCGGCGCTCGACCGCGCGCTGGGCAGGGCGCTGGTGCGCCTGGCCGGCCTCTTCGGCCAGCGTCCGGGCTTCGGCTTCGTCGAGGACTGGGGCATGCCCAACGCCTATGCCACGGCGGAGACCGCGGTGCCCGGCACCTGGGGCACGGTGCTCTACGGCATCACGCTGTTCCGCCAGCTGGCCGAGGGCTACGCCGACGAGGGCATGGCGGTGATGATGATCGCCGCGCACGAGTTCGGCCACATCGCGCAGTACGCGGCGGGGGCCGACCAGCAGCTGCAGTGGGGCAGCTACACCGTGAAGCCGGTCGAGCTGCACGCCGACTGGCTCGCCGGCTGGTATCTCGGCATGCGCCGGCGCGACCGCCCCGACCTGCCTTTGGCGGATGCCGGCAACTTCCTCTACTCGATCGGCGACTACGCCACCTACGACTGGAACCACCACGGCACGCCCGACGAGCGCGTCGCCGCCGCCGAGGCCGGCTTCAAGCACGTCGAGGCCGGCGGCACCGACTTCGCCGCCGCGTTTCGCGCAGGCATCGACCGGGTGAAGAGCTGGACCTGAAGGTCCGCCGGGCCGCACGAAGAGCCCTCTCCTCAATTCTGAGGCGAGGGCCTTGCGGGCAAATCCCTTCCCCCTAGCTAGAGGCCAGTCCGGCGATGGCGAGTGGTTGCGGCGCTGACTAACCGTCCGCCGCCAGCGCGCGCTTGGCCACCGCCATCGCGCGGCGGTCTTTCGGCGTCGGCTGCGGCAGCGACAGCTTCAGGCTCTCTATGGTGCGGACCAGGATGTGCGCCACCAGCGCGCGCGCGAACCACCTGCGGTCGGCGGGGATGACGTACCAGGGTGCCTCGCGGGTCGAGGTCGCGGCCAGGGCCTCCTGATAGAACCTGTGGAAGTCGTTCCAGTGCGCCCGCTCCTCGACGTCGCGCTGGTTGAACTTCCAGAACTTCGTCGGATCGTCGATCCGCTCGCACAGCTGCTTGGTCTGCTCCTCCTTCGAGAGGTGCAGGAAGAACTTGCGCACGATCGTGCCGTTGACCGACAGGTGGCGTTCGAACTCGCGGATCGAGCGGTAGCGCGACTGCCAGAGCGGCCCGGCGGTGATGCCCGGCAGGCGCTGCGCCGCCAGGAACTCCGGGTGCACGCGCACCACGACCACCTCTTCGTAGTAGGAGCGGTTGAACACGCCGATCTGGCCGCGCTCCGGCAGGCGCCGCGCCGCGCGCCAGAGGAAATCGTGCTCGAGCTCCTCGGCATTGGGGGCGCGGAAGGAATGCACCGTGCAGCCCATCGGGTTCACGGAGCCCAGCACGTGCTTGACGATGCCATCCTTCCCGGCCGCATCCAGACCCTGGAGGACGATCAACAGCGCATAGCCGTTGCTGGCCCAAAGCACCTCCTGTTGGTCGGCAAGGCGCTTGCGGCTGTCTTCCAGCAGCTCCTCCGCGCCGTCCTTCAGCGTCGCGCGGTGCAGCGTGCTGCGCGGCTCGACCGGCAGCCAGTTCGGCGGATGGCGGCGCAGGTCGAGCGGCCTGCCCGGGACCACCCGGCAATGGCGGGCGGCCTGATCGAGGATGCGGCGGTCCATGCTCCACTCCTTGACGGGGCAGCGGCTTCCCGGGACCTTGGCATTGCCCGGAACAACCGGCAACGGAACGGTCGGAGACCATGAGCGAAGTCCTGCGGTTCGACGCGAGCCGCTTCGTGCAGGAGGCAGTCGAGGACGCCGTGCTGGTGATCGACATCGCCGCCGGCCGTTGCTTCGCGCTCGACGGCGCGGCCGCGGCGCTCTGGCCGAGCCTGCTCGCCGGCGTCCAGCGCGAGGCGCTGCTGCGCGCGGCCGAGGCGGCCTTCGCCGCGCCGGCGCACGAGGTAGGCAGCACTGTCGACGCCTTCCTGACGGCACTCGTTGCGGAAGGGGTCCTGGTCGGCGTTGCCAGGGCGGTGCCGCCTCGCCTTGACGCCGGCCGTGCTCCCTTCGAGCCGCCGCGCGTGAAGCGCTACGACGACCTGCAGGCGCTGCTGCGGTCGGAGGAGGACTAGAACCAAACCCCCTGTCGAAGCCTGCGTGGAAAGCCCTCTCTCCCGCGATAGCGGGGGAGAGTGGGAGAGGGGGGTTAGGTTTTCCTTTCCCCTTCCTCTTCCTTCTGCAGGGCCACCACCGCCTCGCGCAGCCTCGCCGCGATGGCTGTGTGCCGGCCCCGCTCGTCGCCCGCGATGCCGGCCACCAGCGTCGCGTTGGCGATCGGCGGGCCGAAGCGCAGGCGCACCCGTCGGGGCCGCGGGAAGTGCGCGCCGCGCGGCATGACGTCGATCGCGCCCGCGACCACGCCCGGCACCACCGGCGCGCCGCTCTTCTCGATCAAGAGGCCGACGCCGGGGCGGAACGGCAGGATTTCCTCGGTCGGCGAACGCCAGGATTCGGGAAACCAGAAGAGAATCTGGCCGCGCCGCAGCACCTCCTGCGCCAGCTCCAGGCTGGCCGCCGGCGCGCGGTCGTCGACCGGGAAGATGTGCGCGGCGCGCGCCAGCGCCCGGCCGATCCCGGAGGCGAAGACGCGGCTCTTCTCCGCACCCCACCAGGCGCTCAGCAGCGTGCGGTAGGGCAGCGCCGTGCCGACGACGACGGGATCGATGTCGCTCTGGTGGTTGATCGCGACGATCAGCGGCCCTCTGCGCGGCACATGGCGCGTCCCCGTCGCGCGCAGCCGCAGGTAGCTGTGCGTCACGAGCCAGCTCAAGAGATAGAGCAGGAAGCCGCCGATGCGCGCGCCGAGGCCGGCGGGGCTGAGCCAGCGCCGCGCATCCTCCGTCGCCCGGGCGCGCGCCGCACCGGCGTTTTCCGTCGGCGCCCCCTTGGCCTGCTCGACGACGTCCAGCAGGTCGCGCAGGGTGACGACACCGGCGATATCCGCCTCGCTGAGCGCTACGCCGAGCACCGCCTCCAGCTCCAGGCCGAAGTCGATCCAGGCCAGGGAGTCGATGCCGAGTTCCATCTGCAGCGAAGTGCCAGGCGTCAGCGTCTGGCCCGGGAAGCGCGGACCGAGAAAGGCCATCAGCCGCTGGCCGCGCTCGGTCGCCAGGCGCCGCTCGTCCTCCGGCGTCAGGCTCTCCGCGCCGGCCCACTCGCCGCGCTCGGCGCGGGCGAAGATGTCTTCGATCTGGTGCCGCTTGAACTTGCCGAGATGGTTGCGCGGCAGCTCGCGGCGGGTGAAGGCGATGTCGGCCACGCGCATGTAGGCCGGCAGGTCGCGGCCGCGCTCGCCCAAGGCCACGCGGATCGCGGTCTCGATATTGGCAGTGCCGGCCTGCTGCGCCGCATCGAGATCGGGCACCACCAGCGCCATCAGCCGGCCATCGCGCTCCAGCACCGCCAGCTCCTTGATCAGCGGATAGCCGGCGTAGGCCGCTTCCAGCGCCGCCGGCTCGATCTTCTTGCCGCCGGCCAGCACGATCACTTCCTTCAGCCGGCCGGTGACGTAGACGTAACCGTCGTCATCGATGCGGCCGAGGTCGCCGGAGCGGAACCAGCCGTCGGCGGTGAAGGCCTCGGCGTTGGCCTCGGGATTGTCCGCGTAGCCCTGAAACACCACCGGCCCGCGGATCTGGATCTCGCCGTCGGCCATGTCGGGGACCGGCTGGATGCGCACCTCGATGCCGGGCGGCGCCTTGCCGGCGCTGCCGAGCTTGGTCCGGCCGGGCGGGTTGAAGATGGCGACGGAAGTGGTCTCCACCAGGCCGTAGCCCTGCAGCACCTGATAGCCGAGGCTCTCCAGCCGCCAGGCGACCTCCTCGTCCAGCTTGGCGCCGCCGGAGACCAGCAGGCGCAGCTTCGCGCCGACGCGCCGGTGCAGCGGCGCCAGCAGGCGCTTGCCCCAGCGCAGCCCGAGGCGCCGGCGCAGGAAGGTGGAGAGCCGCAGCAGCAGGCGCGCGACGAAGCCGGCGGCCTTGAGCCGGCTCTCGATGCCGGCCTGCATGGCGGCGTAGAGCCGCGGCACGCCCACCAGCACCGCCACCTCGCCCTCGTTCAAGGCCTGCATCAGCGCCGGCCCGGTGACGCTCGCCGGCAGCACCACGGTGGCGCCGCAGGAAAGCGGCAGCAGCAGCCCGATGATGAAGGGATAGGAATGGTGCAGCGGCAGGGGCAGCAGCACGCGGTCGCCGGCGCCGACCAGGCCCAGCCCGGCGAGGATCGCGAGGTTGGTGACGATGTTGGCGTGCGTCAGCGGCACCGCCTTGGGCTGCCCGGTGGTGCCCGAGGTGTAGAAGCGCGAAACCACGGCGCCGGGGTCGGCCTTCGGCCAGTCGCCGGCCGGCGCCCGGGCGAGCGCGGCGATCTCGTCGAGGCGCAGGACTTCGACCGGTCGCCCCAGCTCGGCTACCGCACGGACGGCCAGTTCGTGCAGCTGCGGCGCGACGAAGAGGCGCCGGGCGCCGCCGTGCTCCAGCAGGAGCTTCAGGCGCGCAGCATCGGCATCGAAATCGACCGGCAGGCAGACCGCGTCGGCCAGGACCATCGCCAGGCGGCAGAGCACCCACGCGACGGAATTGGGCGCGAAGAGCGCCAGCGGCTCGCCCGGCCGCACGCCCCGCGCGATCAGGCCGGCGGCGATCGCCTGGCTCTCTTCGACCAGCGCGCGGAACGAAAGCTCGCGCCGGCCGTCGTCCTGGAAGGCGATGAGCGCCGGCGCCTCGCCATAGGCGGCCAAGCGCGGGAAGAGGTCCTGCAGGGTCTTGAGTTCCATCGACGCCTCCGGCGCCACTATGCCGTGCGGGCGCGCGCGCCGGAACCGGGGGAGGCAGCCGGCGGCTTGCCAGCCTCGGTCGCAACCCCACCTTCTCGTCATCGCCGGGCTCGTCATCGCCGGGCTTGACCCGGCGATCCAGCGCTTTGTCACCGCCACCAAGAAAGCGCTGGATGCGCGGATCGAGTCCGCGCATGACGAGTTCAGGGATCAGGTGTCAAGGCAGGCTTGGAGGAGCGCAAAGCATGCCGCAGACCCACAGCATCAGCGCGGTCACGCTGGCCACTCATGACATGGCGCGCGCGGTGGCGTTCTATCGCTCGCTGGGCTTCGATCTGGCCTACGGCGGTGCTGAGGCCTCGTTCAGCTCATTCGCCGTGGGGTCAGGCCACCTGAACCTGATCGAGGCCGCGCCTGAGCAGAGCTGGTCCTGGTGGGGCCGGGTCATCTTCTACGTCGACGACGTCGATGCCCTCTACCGGCGGGCCGTGGAGCTGGGCTTTGCGGTCGAGGCGCCGGCCCGAGACGCGCCCTGGGGTGAGCGCTACTTCCACCTCACCGATCCGGACGGGCACGAGCTGAGCTTTGCCCATCCGCTGCCCGGCGGGCGGTGATCCTTGCCGAGAGGCGCGCTCAGGCGGCCAGCCGGCGGTCGCAGGGGTGGCTGGTCAACGGCACGGCACCCTGGTCGGTGACCAGCACCAGCTCCTCCAGCTTCACGCCCTCGCCGCCGGTCGACGCACCGATGAAGCTTTCCACGCAGAGCGTCATGCCGGCCTCGATCGAGCCCTTGTAGCCCTTGGCGGCGAAGTCCTGGCGGTAGGGCACGTAGGGGTACTCGCCGCAGAGCCCGGCGCCGTGCACCAGCGACATGTAGCGGTGCGGCAGGTAGAGCTCCGGCATGTCCCAACTCCGCTCCGCCACCTCCTGCAGCGAGACGCCGGGCACGAGCAGCGCCATGTTGTGCCGGATCTGCTCCTCGGCCAGCTGGAACAGCGAACGCTGCGCCCCCGTGGCCTTGCCCTCGCCGCAGAGGAAGGTTCGCGACATGTCGGCGAAGTAGCCGTGCCGGCCGATCAGGTCGCTGTCGCAGGCGATCAGGTCGCCCTTCTCGATGCGCCGCTCGTTCGCCTCCTGGAACCAGGGGTTGGTGCGCGGGCCCGAGGAGAGCAGGCGGGTCTCGATGTACTCGCCGCCGCGCGCGATGTTGACGGCGTGCAGGCGGCTCCAGATCTCGTTCTCGGTCCGGCCGGGCACGCGCGCCGCCTCCTCCATCGCGGCGAAGCCGGCCTCGCAGACGGCGATCGCCTCCTTCAGGCAGAGGATCTCGTCGGGCGACTTGATGGCGCGCGCCTGCTCGACCGGCTCCTGGCCGTCCACCACCTCGATGCCCAGCGCCTTGAAGGCGGCATGGCCTTCCGGGTTGATGCGGTCGACCGCGAGGCGGCGGTTGCCGCCGCCGTGGCGCTGCACGAGATCGGCCAGCTCGGCCGCCCAGCGCTTGGCCTTGTCCTCCAGCCGCCCGCCGGAGGTGAAGTAGAACCACCCCGTGGCGGTACGGACCTCGTCGATGGTCTTCAGGCCGGCCAGCAGGTGGTGGCAGCCGGCGAACTCGAACATCACCAGCGGGCCCTCGGTGGCGACGAAGGCGTAGCGGGCCGGGCTGCGCAGGGTCCAGAGCTGCATGTTGCGGCTGCCGGTGGCGTAGCGCAGATTGATCGCGTCCACCACGACCATGCCGGCGAGGTCGCGCTTCTTCAGTTCGGCGCGCAGCCGGTCGAGCCTGTAGGCGTTCATCCGGTCGATATCCGGTGCCGCGCCCGGCCGCTGGTCGTCCATCGCCCTGTAGCCTCCGGTTCATGGTGGGCAGCCGAGTCTTGCATCGCGTGTCGCGGCCAAGCAATGCTGGGTACCGGCGCGAGCCGTTGGACAGCAAGCAATGCAAGCTGATGTTCGCTGGCTGTCCGCTCTTGCAGCGCCTTCGGCCCTGCAACGGAAAGGACTGCTTCATGCGCAGAGCTCAAAGGCTTGCCATTGCATCTCTTGCCACCGCGTGCGTCGGGGCCGTGGTCCCGACGGAGGCGAGCGCGCGCAGTTTCACGATCAAGCAGGCGGTGCCGCACCTGACCACGGTGGATCTCCGCGAGGCCGGCGCATCGCACGGCGACATGCTCGCCTTCGAAGCGGCGATCACCGGCGAGGACGGCACCACGGGGACGCTCAGCGGCATCCTGGTGACGGTCGACCTGCCCGACGCGAGCGGCGATTTGCTGGAGGACCGGATCGGGCACCTCACCTTCGATCTCGGCGGAGGTAACTCGCTGGTTGTCGCAGGCAAGTCCGTCTATCCCGACCAGGGCGTCGAGATGAGCGCGAACACGCCGCAATTGCGGGCCGTCATCGGCGGCACCGGAACTTTCGTCGGTGCGCGCGGCCAGGTCACCACCACGCGCAACGGCGACGGCAGCTACACGCACAGCTTCGAATTGGTGGAGTGATGATCGCGCGCTCGGATAGAGTCAGGGCGGGGGCTTCAGCTCTCGCTGAGAAGCGGACTGAGCCTCAGGCCTTGCGATAGGCATAGATCTCGTACTTGAGCAGCCGGACCCGGCTCAGCAGCCGCAGCAGCCCGGTCTCGAGGTACGCCGAGCCGCTGAAATAGGAGGTCTCTCTCGCCAGCCGCCAGATGTATTTGAAGGTCGGCCGGACATTGGCGGTGATGTTCCGCTCGCTCAGGACCTCGAAGCCGGTGTTCTGGGCCAGCCGGCGATAGTCCCGGCGCGTGTAGGTCAGGTTGCAGTTGCCATAGAAGCCGCGGCTGAGCCGGCCGGGCAGCCTGATGCTGGTAAAGGGCACCAGCGCGGGCGAGGGAACGAAGTCGCAGACGGCCAGCGTGCCACCCGGCTTCAGCACGCGGCGCGCTTCCTGAAAGAAGGCCTTGCGGCTGGGGAAGTGGAAGATGCATTCGACAGCGAGCACCCTGTCGAAGCTTGCGTCCTCGAAGGGCATCTTGCAGGCATCGCCCTCGACGAACTCGATCTCATTGGTGGCGCGCGCGACGACCTTGGTGCGGGCGCGCTCCAGCTGGCGCGGGTCCAGGTTCAACCCGGTCAGCTTCATGTCGGTATAGCGCTCGTTCATGTGCGCGATCGTGCCGCCGAAGCCGCAGCCGGCGTCCAGGACGCGCATGGCGTTGCCGATCCCGCCGACCTGGCACATGGCCAGGCTCAGGTTCTCGGCCGCTTCCACAAAATCGGCGCCGTCCGCCTTGGCGGCCCGCGGATTCTCCCAATAGCCGTAGTGCACATGCCGGCCGAAGCCCTGCTCGACCGCCGTGTTGCCGTCGCCGATCTGCTTCAGCAGAACGTCGAAGTAGGGCAGGTCGACGCCCTTCGACGTGCTCATGCTGTGCTCCCCGGAGGCTTTGGGTCTACTCAAGTCACGCCATTCCCTATTTGTGCCGAGTTCCGATCGGCGCGCGGCCGGCCGTTCGGGCGATGATGACCACGGGGCTAGGCCGTGCGCAAGCTAAGCCGCCGCGCCGCCGTGCATTTTCCGGAAGGCTGAATCAGCCACAGGCGAGGCATTACCGTGAAGAGGGAGACCGATCCAGCCGCGCTGCTGGGCGAACTGGAGGGCGGCGCGCGCTAGCTCAGTCTGGCATTGCCGGGGCTTGCGCGACTTTCGGAGCGCCGGGCCGGGCGGGCTCCTGCCGGCTTCGGCGCCAAGTGCCGGGCGGCGCGCCGACGTACTTCTTGAAAGCTCGATTGAAAGCCGCCTCGGATTCATAGCCGACTTCGGCCGCCACCTGAGCGAGGCCGGCGCCCTGGCGCTCGAGCAGGCGCGCCGCAAGCTGCATGCGCCAGCGCGTCAGGTAGTGCATCGGCGGATCCTGCACGAAATGCGCGAAGCGATCGGCGAAGGCGGAGCGCGACAGCCCGACCTCGCGCGCCAGGAGCTCCACGGTCCAGGCCTCGGCCGGCCTGCCGTGCATCAGGGCCAGCGACGCGCCGATGTGCGAATCGCGCAGCCCGGACAGCCAGCCGCTGGCATCGGGCGGCAAGGAGTCGATGTAGCGCCGCACCACCTCCACGAACATCAGCTCCGACACCTTGGACAGCATCGTTTCGCCGCCCGCGCGGTGCGTCTCGGTTTCTTCGACCGCCAGGCGCATCAGCTGTGTCATGTGGCCGGCACCCTCGGTGGCGCGCGCATGCATCAGCCGCGGCAAGGCATGGAGCAGGGGATTGAAGGGTCGCGCGTCGCAGCCGAGGTAGCCGCAGACGATGCGCGCCTGCTCTGCGCCAGCACCCCTCTGAACGATGCGGAAGGGCAGCTGCTGGTCCGTCGGGCGGTAGTAGAGGTCGAGCTTCGGCGCCGCGTGCATGCCGGGCGCGGAGCAGAGCACATGCGCGTCGCCCATCGGCATGACCACGATGTCGCCGGCCTCCAGCCGAAGCGGCGGCAGCGAATCGTCCTGCAGCTCGGCCCAACAGGCGCCGGAGGTAACGGCGTGGAACATGATCACGTGCTCGGCCTCCGGCATCACCGAGCCGGCAATCGCGGTGCTTTCCGGGGTCGCTGCGACCCAGGGTTCGGCGAATCCGAGATCGAAGAAGATCGCACCGGTGAGCCGAACGGCGCGCAGTACATCGGACAATACGTCCACGCGGCCCTCCTCGGAGTCCCGGCAGTGTCTTGCGGACGAAGGATCAAGCCGATGGACGAGTAGACAAGAATTCGGGGGGCTCGGCCATCCCTCGCGGGGCCGTGCCCGCATATTATTCGCGGGCAACAAGCGAAGAAGATCGAGCGGCAAAGGGAGAGCACCATGGGCAGTCCCTCGAAGGCCTCGGATCTGAAGGCCAGCCTGCGCGGCGAGGTGATCGAGCCGGCCGATGCCGGCTATGAGGAAGCCCGCTCGCTCTACAACGGCATGATCGACAAGCGGCCGCTGCTGATCGCGCGCTGCGCCGACGTCGCCGACGTGATGGCCGCGGTGAACTTCGCGCGCGACAACGGCCTGCTGCTCGCCATTCGCGGCGGCGGTCACAACGGGCCCGGCCTCGGCAGCTGCGACAACGGCCTGGTGATCGATCTGTCGACCTTGAAGGGCGTCCGGGTGGATCCAGTCACCCGCACGGCGAGAGTTGGCCCGGGCTGCACCCAGGGCGACGTCGACCACGCCACCCATGCCTTCGGCCTGGCGGTACCCGCCGGCATCATCTCGACCACCGGCATCGCCGGCCTGACGTTGAGCGGTGGGCACGGCTACCTGTCCCGCAAGTACGGCCTGACCATCGACAACCTGCTCGAGGCCGACGTCGTGCTGGCCGACGGCAGCTTCGTCACCGCCAGCAAGGACAAGAACGCCGACCTGCTCTGGGCGCTGCGCGGCGGCGGCGGCAACTTCGGTGTGGTCACCAGCTTCCTGTTCCAGCTTCATCCAGTCGACAGCGTCTTCGCCGGCCCGATCGCCTGGGATCAGAAGCACGCCCGCACCATCATGCAGCGCTATCGCGAGTTCCTGCCGCAGGCGCCGGAGGAGCTGGGCGCCTTCCTCGGGCTGAAGACCGTCCTCTCCAGCGCGCCCTTCCCCAACGAGCTCTGGGGCAAGCGCATGTGCCTGCTCATGTCCTGCTACAACGGCCCCGAGCCGGAGGGCAGAAAGGCGCTGGCGCCGCTGCTCGATGCGCTGCCCGCGCCGTGGTTCAACTGGATGGGGACGATGCCCTACCCCGCCGTGCAGTCGATGTTCGACGGGCTCTATCCCAAGGGCATGCAGTGGTACTGGCGCGGCGACTTCGTGAAGACCCTGTCCGACGCGGCGATCGACGCGCATCTCGAACAGGCGGCGAAGACCCCGAGCGAGCTGTCGCTCATGCATCTCTACCCGATCGACGGTGCGGTGCATCGCATGGGCAAGGGAGAAACCGCCTGGAATTGCCGCGATGCGACCTGGTCCATGGTCATCGCCGGAATCGACCCGAGCACGCAGCAGGCGGGGCGGGTGACGAGTTGGACCAAGGCCTATTGGGACGCGGTGCACCCCTTCGACATGGGCGGCGCCTATCCGAACTTCATGATGACGGACGAGGGCGACGCCCGGCTGAAGGCGACCTATGGCGACAACTACGCCCGCCTGGTCGCGCTGAAGAAGAAGTACGATCCCGCCAACCTGTTCCGGGTGAACCAGAACATCCGACCGTAGCGCTCGCCGGCCTCGAGCAGAGCAGGCTGCGGCCTTCCGATAGCCCATAGCCTGAAAGCCTGTTGTTTTCCCCTTCCTTTGCCTAGGCTGGGGGCGGCGTAGGGGCCAAAGGCGGGGGTTTTGGTGACTGGGCAAACTGGCAACGGCTCGCTGCTGGGCGAACTCGAGCGCAGGAATGCCGCCAGTGCGCACCTGCTGATCGCCGATCTGGCCGGGGTGCTGCGGCAGCGGCGCTTCGGCCGGGCGGAGCTGGCGCGCTTCCTGGCCGATCCCCGCTTCGTCAACGTGCTGCCGCAGTGGGATGCGGCCGAGAAGGTCTTCGGCGCCGGGCCCTTCGAGGGCGAGGCGGTGACGCTCGACCGGGACTCGCTGCGTCCGCATCCCTTCGAGGCCGAGGCCGCGACGCTCTTCGTCGACTATGCGGGGCCCTCGGCGGCGCTCTCGCCGCGCCCGCTGGTCAAGGCCCTGGTCGAACAGGCCGCCGCCGCCGGCTACGGCGTGCAGGCGGCCTTCGAGTTCGAGTTCATCGTGCTGCGCGAGAGCGCGGAGAGCCTGCGCGACAAGAGCCTCGAGGCCCTGCAGCTCTTCGCCCTGGACAATCGCTGCTGGTCGGCGCTGACCGCGGCCACGGAAAGCGAGCTGGTGAGCGAGCTCGATGCCACGCTCCGGCGCGGCGGCATCGAGGCCTATGCGCTGGGCTTCGAGCTCGGGCCCGGCTGCTTCGAGGCGACCCTGGCGCACAAGGACGCATTGGCGGCGGCCGACGAAGCGCTGCTGTTCCGCACCTTCACCAAGGCCTTCTTCCGCCGCCGGGGGCTGACCGCCTCCTTCATGGCGCAGCTCGGGCTGCGCTTCCCCGGCCTCTCCGGCCATCTGCATCTTTCGCTGACCGACCGCGCGAGCGGGCGCAACCTCTTCGCCGTCGGCGAGGGCCGGCAGCCCAATGCCGCGCTCGCCGCCTTCGTCGCCGGCATGGTGCGCCTGCTGCCCGAGGCCCTGCCGTTCTCCGCCCACACGTGCAACGCCTACCGCCGCATGAGCCCCGGCAACTGGGCGCCGCGCACGGCGACCTGGGCGGTGGAGAACTACGCCGCGGCGGTGCGCGTAGTACCCGGCACGGCCGAGAGCTGCCGCATCGAGTTCCGCATCCCCGGCGCCGACACCCACCCGCATCTGGCGCTGGCCTTCGCGCTCGGCGCCGGGCTTTGGGGGCTGCGCACCGGCGCCACCCTGCCGAGCCCGCTGCTGGGCGGTGGCCCGGACGAGACGCCGGCGGACGCGCCGGGCCTGCCGCACGACCTGCACGAAGCGACCGCGCGCCTCGCCGCCAGCGAGCGGGCTCCGGGCGTCTGGGGCGAGCGCTTCGTCGAGCACTTCGTCACGGTCTGCCGGCACGAGAGCGATTCGTTGCGCCGTGCGGTCAGCCGCGAGGAACTCTTGCGCTATCTGGAGATGTAAGGCGATGGACGTGCAGGCAGTGCGACGAACCCGGTCCGGCGACCTGGAGGCGCATCTCGCGACGCCCGGGCGGGCGGAGCTGGTCAAGGAAGTGGCGGCGCGCATCAAGGCGCTGAAGGTCGACTTCATCTACTGCCAGTACCTCTCGATCACCGGCCGCATCATGGGCAAGTCGATGCCGGCCAAGCACTGGGCCGAGATGGCAGAGCGCGGCGTGCAGACCTGGCTGGGCGGCGTCAGCAACGTGATCGCCGACCGGCACGGCCGGCTGATCGGCTTCCCGCCCAACGCCTCGGAGCTGCTGGCGATCCCCGATCCCGACAGCTTCTGCCAGCTGCCCTGGAACAAGCGTGCGGCGCGCGTCTTCTGCACGCTGTTCTGGAGCAAGGAGGACCCGCAGCACCCGGGCCGGTTCCTGGAAGCCGACACGCGCGGCAATCTGCGCCGCATCGACCAGGCCTTCCGCGCCAAGCACGGCGGGCTGCACATGCGCGTCGGCTGCGAGCCGGAGATGCTCTGGCTGAGGCCCGGCGACGGCAACGAGCCCTACAAGGGCACCACCAAGCCCTACGCCTACCACATCGACCAGTTCGAGCAGCTGACCGAGGTCTGGACGCGGGTCTACGACTACGCCACCGCCATGGGCCTCGACATGATCCAGGCCGACCACGAGGACGCGCCGGGCCAGCTCGAGCTGAACTGGAACTACGACGAGCCGCTCAGGACCTCCGACCGGCTCACCACCTACCGGCAGATCTGCGCGCAGGTGGCGCGCGAGCTGGGCCTGCTCGCGGTGTTCATGACCAAGCCCTACATGAGCCGCCCGGCCAACGGCTGCCACCACAACGTCTCGCTGTGGACCGGCGGCGAGACGGCGGTGAACCCGCTGGTCGAGGGCCGGCTTCCCGGCATGGACGAGGTCTTCACCTACCGGCAGGGCGGCACCAACGTGTTCCGCGACCCGAACGAGGTCTGGCTGCCCTCCGAGCTCGGCCGCCACGCGCTGGGCGGCGTGCTGGCGCACCTCAACGCGCTGACCGCGATCGGCGCCTCGACGGTGAACTCCTACCGCCGGCTGAACGACACCGGCCTCTGGGCGCCAGTCGGCAAGAACTGGGGGCTGCAGAACCGCAGCTGCGCGGTGCGCTGCTCCAGCCCGGACCGCTTCGAGTTCCGCGCCGTCGATTCCATGGTGAATCCCTACCTGATGCAGGCGGCGCTCTATGCGGCGATGGACCACGGCATCAGCGAGCGCCTCGACCCCGGCCCGCCGGAGGACCGCAACATCGCCGAGGTGGCGGCCTCGGGCGAGCAGGTCGAGCGCATTCCCACCACGCTGCGCGACGCGCTGGACGACCTCAAGGCCGATGCGGTGGTGCGCTCGGCACTGCCGGGGAACCTCTATACGATCTACGACTGGTACAAACGCGACGAATGGGAACGGTTCATCTGGCAGGTGTCGGACTGGGACGTGAAGACCTATCTCGACTGCCTGCCGTGACAAGGGACAAGCGGAGATGTTCGAGCTGAACGACGACCAGGTTGCCTCCTTCCGCCGGGACGGGCTGTTGCTGGTCGAGGACCTGATCGACGCGGCGACGGTCGACCGGCTGCGCGAGCGCTTCGAGCGGCTGTTCCGCGGCCAGTTCGAGACCGGCATCGCGCCCGACGAGGTGAACTGGCAGGAAGGCAAGAGCGACCCCAGCCTGGCGCGGCAGATCTGCAACGGCTGGAAGGCCGACCGGCTGGTCGCCAGCGTCATCTTCCGCGCCGACCTGGGCCGTGCCATCGCCAGGCTCGCCGGCTGGTCGGGCGCGCGGGTGATGATCGACA
>Ga0299906_10001822_pt1 | contig 18058 bp, 19 predicted proteins | sample RVTome_14_FD_200259 | JGI IMG/M metagenome (GOLD analysis project Ga0299906, IMG submission 200259) | Soil microbial communities from uranium-contaminated site in the Upper Colorado River Basin, Wyoming, United States - RVT145D125 (version 2) ...
AGCCGACCCTCGCCTGTGCTGCTTTCGACGAGGCCCTTCCGCCCTCGGCCGACGAGGCGCTCATGCAACTCGTCTTCGCACGCGCCGGCTAGGCCTTCTGGCTGAACCAGCACGCCTCCTCCCGGTCGCGGTAGACGCAGACGTTCTGGCCGCTCTCGAGGACGACCTCGAAGTAGCGGCGGTCGACCGGCTCCTCCGTCCACCAGCGGTCGACGACGCGCCACTCCTCGCGCACGACCGCGACGAGCTGCCGGTTGACCACCCGCGGCGTGCCGTCGAAGCCGGTCTCGACGAGCGCCGGCCGCGGCGCGTTCAGACGTCCCGCGGAACGACCAGTGCTCGCGCTTCCGGTATCCGCGACCACGGCGCCACCTCCACCACGGAGCACACCGATCCTGTACCCGTGCTCGCGCGCACCTGACGCAGCCCTTCCCTGAGGCGACTGCCCGTCTCCTCGCCCGAAGGCTCGACGAGCGCGAGCTGCTGTCCCGTGTGCTCCGCGAGCTCGACCGCCTCGATGCGGAGCTCGACGATCGGCGCGGAGAGCTCCTGGAGCTTCGGCCCGAGCGCCGCGCGCAGGCGCCCGAGCTCCGCGGTCGCGTCGCGCAGCGTGACCGCGCGGCGCCACGAGCCTCCGTCGACGTGCCGGGCAGCCACCGCGAGCTTGCGGAACGGCCGCCCGGCCCGTTCTGGTCGCGCGAGCAGGCGCTCGAGGAGGGAGCCGAGCGCCCTACGTAGGGTGAGCTCGTTCCCGACCGCCTCCGGGAACACGAGCACCTCGACGAGCTCCGCCGGCGGCTTCCGCCCGCGCACTCGTGCTTTACGACCGCCTTGTGCCATACGCCAAGCCTGGCGGCCGTCCGCCCCCAGCCTCTCCGCGACGGCGCCTCCCGGAAGTCGTGCGAGCTCGCCGATCCGGCGCAGGCCGAGCCCTTCGAGCTCCGCGTAGCGATTTGCGGAAAGCGGGAGCAGCGAGAGCGGCAGCGGCTCGAGGAACGACGTCTCCTCCTGCTCGCCGACGAGGAGGATCTGGCCGGGCCGCGCGACGCTCGCCGCCGCGAGGGCGGTGAAGCGGCGGGTCGCGGCGCCGATGCGCGGGTCCCAGGCGCTGCCGACGGCCGCGAGCGCCCGCTCGAGGGCCGACTGCACGCCGCCGTAGAGCCGCTCGACCCCGCGCGTCTCGAAGACGACCGCGCCGTGCTCGATCGGGTCGACGGCGAAGCCGGCGTCCTCGAGGCGGCGGAGTGCCCCTTCCCACTCTCGCTCGACCGCGGCCGGGTCCCGCTCGACGAGCGCGAGCGACGGGCACGTCGCGAGCGCCTCTCCCAGGCGCATCCCCGGCTTGACCCCGACCGCCGCCGCGGCCGCGGTCACCGGCCCCAAGAGAGGCTCGGTGTTCGGTGAAGGGGCCAGCGCCGCGGGCTCGAGCGCGAGACGCGGCTGCTGCCGAAGCGCCGCCTTGAGCTCGAACCCGGGAATGAGGAGGCAGGCAATCATCCGAACACATGTTCTATACGAACGCATGTTCTCCTGTCAAGCGGCAATGGCGGGGGAACCGGGTCTACTTCCAGCCCTTCAGCCTTGCGGCTCCGGATTCCCCCCTTACCGGCTGGACGGCCAATCGCATCCTACGAGTCCCGCTCAGGCGACGATGGGCCGCCGCTCGGCCGCGAGGCGCTCGACGAGCGCGACCGCGTGCTCGGGGCCCGGGAGAGCCGCGAGCTCGTCCTGCAGGCGCTCGGCGGCCACGCGGTAGCTCGGGTCCGACAGCACCGCCGACACCGCGTCACGCACGTCATCCGGCGTCGCGGCGACGACGTCGAGGACTCGGCCGGCCCCGAGCGCGGCGCAGCGCTCGGCGTTCTGCGGCTGGTCCGCCCCCATCGGAAGCAGGACGAGCGGCAGGCCGTGGGCGAGTGCACCGAGGACGCTGCCCGAGCCGCCGTGACAGACGACCGCGCTCGCCTGCGGGAGGATCTCGGACTGCGGCACGTACCGCTCGACGCGGACGTTCTGCGGCGGCGTGCCGAGCGCCGCCGGGTCGAGCTCGCTGCCCACCGTCGCGACGACCTGCACCGGCAGCTCGCCGAGCCCCGCGAGCACGCGCTCGAAGAGGTCGCCGGACTCGAGATTGAACTCGGTGCCGAGCGTGAAGTACACCGTCGGCGGATCCGTTGCGGCGACCGTGGGCGCCGGGCCGGGCCGGAACGCGTGCAGCGTCGCGAGGCCCGGGAGCGCAGGGTCGCGAAGGCTCGGCGGCACGGGCGACAGGACGAGGTAGCGACGGAGCATCTCGAGCCCCGGATCGGGCGGAAGGCCGTGCTCGCCGCGCACGGTGTCGAGCGAACCCTCCAGGCCGGCCCGGCGCAGCATCGAGCCGGTGAGAAGGACGACCACGCTCGCGTGCGGAAGGCCGAGCCGCTCCGCGGCGATCAGGCTGCCGAAGTCGACCTCGTCGCAGACGAGGACGTCCGGCGCCCACTTCTCGCACAGCTCGCCGACGGCCGGCGCGTGCTCGCGAGCGAGGTGCAGCCCGAAGCCCACGCGCAGGTCCCGTGCCTCCTTGTCGAGGTCGACCGGGAGCAGCGGTGTCCGCTCCGGAGCCCGCTCTCGGTCGGCCGCGGTCGCGAAGACGCCGAGCCCGAGCGCGTCCGCCGCGGGCAGGACCGACGGGCGCCCCGCGACCGCGACGACGTGCCCTGCGTCCCGGGCGGCGCGGGCGATCGGGAGCAGTGGCTGGAGATGTCCGGGGCCGCCCATAAACGTGAAGAGCACGCGCACGGGCGCCGACTCTAGCCTCGCGGCGGCGCGGCGACCGCGGGCGACGTCCCATCCGCCGTGAGACACCTCCGGCGGCGTCCTTCCGGGCGACCGGCTATGGTCGTTCCCCGGACATGGCGAACCGGCGGACAGCGAGCCGGAGAGGGGTCGCCCTGGCAACGTCTCTCCTCGCGCTCGCCGCTTTCCTCGCGCTCAGCCCGCGCGCCGGCGCGGACGGCACGCGCGCCCCGCAGGTTCGGGTCGTCGGATCGGGGACGCTCACGCGAGCCACGCCGGTGCTCGCGAAGCCGCGGGCGAACGCAGCGCGCGTCGGCCTGCTCCGGCAGTTCCGCCCCGACTTCCGCCCGCAGTACGTTCTCGCCCTGTCGGTGGTCAGGGCGAAGAAGAGCGGGCAGCCGCTCTGGTACCGCCTCAGCGTTCCCGGCCGGCCGAACGGACGCACCGGCTGGGTCCCGGCCTCGGCCGTCGACCTCTGGCCGGTGAAGAAGCGCATCTTGATCGACGTCGGGGCGCGGCGGTTCGAGTTCTGGAGCGGCAACCGGCTCCTGCGCTCGGGCCGGGTCGCCGTCGGCAAGCCCGGCACGGAGACGCCAACGGGGCTCTTCTACGTCACGTGGAAGTTCGACCCGCGCATCGATCCGAACTGGTCCGGCCTCGGCAACTACGCGTTCGAGACGAGCGCGTACTCGCCGAACCTCAGCGACTGGCCCGGCGGCGGCATCGTCGGGCTGCACGGCACGCCCCAGCCGCATCTCCTCGGGCAGGCCGTGTCGCACGGCTGCGTCCGCCTCCATAACCGAGACGTCGAGTTCCTGAAGCACCGCGTCCCGCTCGGCACGCCGATCAAGATCGTTCCGTAGTCCTCAGTCGGATAGTCCTCAGTCGGACCACCAGCCCTGGACCATCTCGACGTCCGCGTTCCCGTTGCTCGGCGCGCCGTACGCGACGATCTCGATGCCCGCCGGGCCCGCCTCGACGGAGCGCATCGTCCCGGCCGGGATCCGCACGGCGTCCCACTGCACGAGGTCGACGATCTCGTCGTCGAGCTTGATCCGCCCGCTGCCGGCGACCACGACGTACAGCTCCTCCTGCTCCGTGTGCTTGTGACCGAAAGGCAGGCGGGCATCCGGCTGCAGCCGCTGGTAGCTCACTCCCGACTCCTCGAGCCCGAGCTCGTCCCGCGCGAAGCGCGCCTCGAGCACGTCCGACATCCCGAACTTGGGCGCGGAGTCCTCGACCTCCTTCAAGTTCTTGATCGTGTGCTTGCCCATGTCGTCCTCCTACCCGTTAGACGCGCTGGATATGCGTGTCCTTGAACCCGGTCGGATACTTGAGCCCGTACCCGAGCAGCCGGTCCGCGCCTATGTGGACGAGCCAGACGAGGGCGAGCTGAACGGCCGTCCCGGACTCGGTCAGCACGCCGCCAACTCCGAGCGCGACCGGCCAGACGTACGTGTGCGCGAGATCGTAGGTCACCGCCCCAACCCGCTTTCCCGCGAGATAGCCGAGCGCCGAGAGGTCGGGCGCGAGGATCAGGAGCAGCAGGACGAGCCAGCCGTAGCCGGCATCGAAGTAGAGAGCGAGGGCGCCCGCGGCCACCGCGAGCCCCTCGAGGCGAAGCAGGCGTGCGGGAAGCCGGTCTATCATGCGAACGCTCCTCTCTTGGTCGCTCGGAAGCACTCCGTGACGTACGCCAGCCTGATGCCCCCCTCGGCCCCGGCGGTCGAGTCGTAGAGCCGTCCGACCGCGTCGAGGATGGGCTCGCGGTCGGCCTGCGGGAGCTTCGCGCAGTAGCTCCGCGAGAGCACGAGGTCGAGCAGCGTCTCGCGGTCGAGCGCCTGCTCGAAGCGGAATTCGGCCTCTTCTACGGGCTCGAAGAACCCGCTATCCCGGATCGGGCCCGCGACGTCGTTCTCCGCGATCGACTCGTTCCCGATGATCTCGGACAGCTCCGCGACCCACGTCTCGCGATCGTCGCGCGTGTTCCAGACGAGCGCGAGGCGTCCGCCCGGCCGCAGGACGCGCGCGATCTCGGGCAGCGCGACGTCGTGGTCGAACCAGTGGAAGGCCTGAGCGCAGGTGACGACGTCGACGGAGCCGTCCGCGACGGGCATCGACTCCGCGTTGCCGCTGACCGTCGCGACCCCTGGGACGGCCGCCTCGAGCTGCGCCCGCATCTCGGCGAGGGGCTCCACCGCGGTGACCCGGTGCCCGAGCGCGACGAGCGCGCGCGTCAGCTTGCCCGTGCCGGCGCCGAGGTCGACGACGTCGCACGGCTCGTCGCCGGCGAGCCAGCGAACGGCCTCCTCCGGGTAGGTCGGCCGGCTCCGCTCGTACGCGCCCGCGACCTCGGCGAAGGCCGTGAACGGCCCACGCGCCTTGGGATCGCGGTTCACGATCAGCGGGAGATCTCCGCGGCGCCGTTTCGCATGGCGACGAGACGCGGGACGACGTCGAGCGCGCTCTCGCGGGCGCAGAATGCGATGTCGTCCTCGAGCTCCGGCGCGTTCTCGAGCAGGTTCCGCCCGCTCTTCGACGCGCGGAAGGCCTCCTCCGCCCCGCTCCAGGTCCCCGCGAGGCGAGCCGCCGCCTCGGACGCATCCGTCCGCTCCCAGCCGAGGAGCTCGACGATCCGGCCGGCGACGTACGCGTCGTCGAGCGCCAGCGTGCCCTGGACGCCGGCGCAGACGACGATCGCGTCCTCCCCCGCCGCGCGGGCCTCCTCGACGAGCGCGTCGAGGTTGAGGAGGGAGGCGACGAGGACGCGCTCGCAGCACGCGGCGGCCGTGACGACGGCGCGCGTCCCGTTCGTCGTGGAGAGGATCAGCGTCGAGCCGGCAGTCTCCTGGTACTCGCGCGGCGAGTTCCCGAGGTCGAACCCCGGGATGCGGACCGCGTTCCGCTCGCCGCCGAGAACGCCCTCGCCGAGCTCGTCTCTGAGCGTCCTCGCCTCCTCGACCTCCGCCGCGCAGAACACCCGTTCATAGCCGACCGCGAGTGCCTGGCAAATGGTCGACGTCGCGCGGATGACGTCGATGACGATGCCGGTAGGAGCCGATCCGGACTCGTCCGGTGTGAACGCGACATCGACCCGCACGGCGGTACGCTAGATGATCGATGGCACGAGATCGCCTTCTCCGGGGCGCGAGCTGGTCGCTCGGGGGCGCGACGGGAGAGTGGTCGCGAGGCTTGACGCCTCGGGGCCGCTCTCCCGTCGCGCAGCGCACGGCTGGACAGGTGTCGTGAAACGGCGCCTGTTCGGCCGGAAGCGGCCCCGACGCGCCAGATCGCGCATCCGGACGCGCGAGATCGTGGCATCGATCATCTAACTCGCGGTGGACGAGCCCCTCCGCTGCTACCGGCACCCAGACCGGGAGACGTACGTGTCGTGCACGGAGTGCGGGCGCGGCATCTGTCCCGACTGCATGACCTTCGGTCCCGTCGGCATCCGCTGCCCCGACCACGCGAGCACGGGCGGACAAGCGCCGGCGCCGCGACGGGCAGCTCGCCGCGCGAGCACGTCGCTCTCCGTGAGCGGGCCGTTCGTGACGCAGGCGCTGATCGCGATCAACGTCGGCATCTACCTCTTCGAGCTCCTGCTCGGCGGCGACATCAACGGGACGGGCAACGAGCTGTTCGAGAAGGGCGTGCTCTTCGGGCCGTTCGTGGCCGACGGCGAGTGGTGGCGCCTCGTCACCGCCGCGTTCCTGCACTACGGCGTGCTGCACCTCGGGTTGAACATGCTCGTCCTCTTCCTCATCGGCCCCCCGCTCGAGGAGTACCTCGGCCACGGCCGCTACGCGCTCCTGTACCTCGTGTCCGGGCTCGCCGGCTCCGCCGGGGCGCTCGTGTGGACGCCCGACGCGGCGACCGTCGGGGCGTCCGGGGCGATCTGGGGGATCATGGGCGCCGCCGTCCTGCTCGAGTCGCGGCGCATCTACGTGTTCGGCGGCCAGGCCATGGGGCTGGTCGTCTTCAACCTCGTGATCACGTTCCTCATCCCCGGGATCTCCCGGGGCGGTCACATCGGAGGCCTGATCGGAGGCGCGCTCGTCGCGTTGGCGTACCTCTACCTGCGGCGTACGCCGGCCCTCGCCGTCCTCGCGGTCGTAGGCGTCGGCGCCCTGAGCGTCGCGGTCGCCGTGATGCAGGTCTAACTTGCTACGAAGTCGTCACCCACGTGTGAGCGAGTCGCCGCTAGCGTGTCACCAGGGACACGGGAGTGCCCCTGGGGGACGTTCGGGAGACGCTCCGGAGACAGCTGATCGCAGCCATTAGGCGTTTCGCGTAGCGATGACGCCGGCCTCGGCGAGGGCGGCCTGCGCTGCGGCGAGCGCACGCCTTAACCGCCGACGGCGACGGCGGTGACGCCGGCCTCGGCGAGGGCGGCCTGCGCCGCGGCGAGCCGCGCGAGCGGCACCCGGTATGGCGAGCACGAGACGTAGTCGAGCCCGAGACCGTGGCAGAAGGCGACGGAGCGAGGCTCGCCGCCGTGCTCGCCGCAGATCCCGAGCTTGATGCCGGGCTTCGCGCCCCTCCCCCGTTCGACCGCGATGCGCATGAGGTCGCCGACGCCCTCCTCGTCGAGCACCTCGAACGGGTTCCGCTCGAGGATTCCGTGCTCGAGGTAGTACGTGAGGAACTTGCCCTCGGCGTCGTCGCGGGAGAACCCCAAGGCTGTCTGGGTCAAGTCGTTCGTGCCGAAGGAGAAGAAGTCCGCCTCCTCGGCGATCTCGTCGGCGCGCAGCGCGGCGCGTGGGAGCTCGATCATCGTCCCGCAGAGATACGCGACGTCCGGCTCCTCGGCCGCGACGCGCTCGGTGAGCTCGCGCAGCCGGGCGAGCTCCTCGCGGAACGCGACGAGCGGATGCATGATCTCGACGAGAGGTGCCTCGCCGGTTCTCTCGGCGACGGCACGCGCCGCCCGCACGATCGCGCGCACCTGCATCTCGTAGATCTCGGGGAACTGGAGCCCGAGCCGGCACCCGCGCGTCCCCAGCATCGGGTTCGACTCGTGTAGCTGTCTGATCCGCTCCCGCATCGTGTCCGAGGTCGCCTCCTCGAGCGGCGGGAGGAACTCGTGCAACGGCGGGTCGAGGAGCCGGATCGTGACCGGGAGCCCGGCCATCGCCTCGAAGATCCCCTCGAAGTCGGCCTGCTGCATCGGGAGCAGGCGGTCGAGCGCGGCGCGGCGCTCGTCTTCTTCCGTGGCCATGATCATCTCGCGCACGAGCGGTAGCCGCTCGTCGGCCATGAACATGTGCTCGGTCCGGCACAAGCCGATGCCCTCGGCGCCGAATTCGCGCGCTTTCGCCGCGTCCTCGGGCGTGTCCGCGTTCGCGCGCACGCGCAGGCGGCGGAAGTCGTCGGCCCAGCCGAGGATCGTCCCGAAGTTCTCGTCGGTCGCCGGCGGGACGAGCGGGACGGAGCCGACGATTACGCGGCCGTCCCCGCCGTCGATCGTGAGCACGTCCCCCTCGCGCAGCTCGTGGCCGCGGATCGTCACCGTCCGCGCGGCCTCGTCGATCGAGAGCCCTTCGCACCCGGCGACGCACGGCTTGCCCATCCCGCGCGCGACGACCGCGGCGTGCGAGGTCATGCCTCCGTGGGCGGTCAGCACGCCCCTGGCCTGGATCAGGCCGTGGATGTCGTCCGGCGTCGTCTCCCAGCGGACGAGGATCACGTCCTCCCCCGCCTTGCCGCGCTCCTCGGCCGTGTCGGCGTCGAGCACGATCGCGCCCGAGGCGGCGCCCGGGGAGGCGTTCAGCCCGCGCGCGACGACGTCGACCTGCGCGGACGGGTCGATCATCGGGTGCAGGAGCTGGTCGAGCTGCGCCGGGTCGATGCGGGCGACGGCCTCGTCCTTCGATATGAGCGACTCGTCGACCATCTCCGCCGCCACCCGCAGCGCGGCGCGCGCGGTTCGCTTGCCCGTTCGCGTCTGGAGGAGGTAGAGCTTGCCCTCCTCGACCGTGAACTCGATGTCCTGCAGCTCGCGGTAGTGAGCCTCGAGCCGGTCGAGCGTCTCGACGAGCTCCTCGAACACGTTCGGCATGAGGTCGGCCATGCGCTCGATCGGCTCGGGCGTCCGGATCCCGGCGACGACGTCCTCGCCCTGCGCGTTCTGCAGGAACTCGCCGTACAGCCGCCGCTCCCCCGTCGCCGGGTCGCGCGTGAAGCAGACGCCCGTGCCCGAGCTCTCTCCCCGGTTCCCGAACACCATCTCCACGACGTTGACCGCGGTCCCGAGGTCGTCCGGGATCTCGTACGTGTGCCGGTAGACCTGTGCGCGCGGCGCATTCCAGGAGTCGAAGACCGCGCGGTAGGCGCGCCGGAGCTGGTCGGGGGCGTCCTGCGGGAACGCCGATCCGCTCTCGGCTTCGTAGATCTCCGCGAACGTCGCGACGAGCTCGCGGAGGTCATCGGCCGTGAGCTCGACGTCCTGGGTGACGCCCCGTGCCGCCTTCAGGTCCGTTAGCGCCTGCTCGAAGCGCTGCCCATCCACGCCGGCGACGACCTCGCCGTACATCTGGACGAGGCGGCGGTAGGAGTCGAACGCGAAGCGTGGGTTCCCGGTCGACTCGGCGAGCCCCTCGACCGCGACATCGTTCAGGCCGAGGTTCAGGATCGTGTCCATCATCCCCGGCATCGAGACCGCCGCACCCGAGCGGACGGAGACGAGGAGCGGGTCGTGCGGGTCTCCGAAGCGCTTCCCGCTTCGCTCCTCGAGCGCCGCGATATGTGCGTCGACCTCGGCGTCGAGCCCCTCGGGGACCTCGCCGCCGCCGGCCATGTAGGCGCGGCAGGCGTCGGTCGTGACCGTGAACCCGGCCGGGACCGGGATGCCGAGCTGTGTCATCTCGGCGAGGCCGACCCCCTTTCCGCCCAGAAGCTCGCGACCCCCGCCCGAGTCCTCGTCGAAGTCGAAGACGTAGCGCATTAGCAGCGGGAATCTACACTCGTCCGCGTGCCGGGCCGGATCCTTGCGATGGGTGGCCACTCGTCTCGCTTCGAGGACGCCATGCTCGAGCTCGGCGGGCCGCGCGTCGCCTTCGTGCCGACGGCGAGCGGCGACGAGGACTGGCAGCTCGTCCGCTTCTACGAGTCGTTCGCGCGCCGGGCGGAGGCGAGCCACGTCTCGTTCAACCCATGGCCGCGCGCGGATCTGCGCGAGCACGTCCTCGCCCAGGACGCGATCTACGTGTCGGGAGGCAACACCGCGAACGCGCTGGCGATCTGGCGCGTGCACGGCTTCGACACCGTGCTGCGCGAGGCGTGGGAGCGCGGGATCCTGCTCTGCGGCTGGAGCGCGGGGATGATCTGCTGGTTCGAGGCGGGCGTGACCGACTCGTTCGGGCCGGAGCTCGCCGGGATGCGCGACGGGCTCGGCTTCCTGCCGGGGAGCGCCTGCCCGCACTACGACGGCGAGGAGCGGCGAAGGCCGGTCTACCGGGAGCTCGTCGCCAACGGCTTCCCACCGGGGCTCGCGGCGGACGACGGCGCCGCGCTCCACTTCGTCGGCACGGAGCTGCACGAGGTCGTGGCTGTCGGTGACGGAGCCCGCGCGTATCGCGTCGAGCCGGGCGTGGAGACTCCGATCGAGCCCAGGATCCTGTGACGCGTGAAGCGCGTCTCCGTCAGGAGCGCGAAACGCGCGACCTGAGCTCGGCGACCCAGGCCGCCGCGCGGAGGCCGAGCCAGATCGGGGTCAGGAGCACGTAGAAGACGAGGTCGCCGAGGACGAGCAGGAACCACCAGAACACGAGCCGCGGCAACGGCACCCAGCCCTTCTCGCGCAGGTCGCCCGTGCTCCCCGGTGGGCGGTGCCAGGGCCGTCGCAGCGGCGGCTCGCCGGGCGCGCCGTACGGCCTGGGCTCGTCGTCCCTCACGCAGGCGCTTTCGGCTTCCGCTTCTCGACGAGCCGGAGGATGCGCATCGCGGTCTCCTCGACCGACAGCTCGGACACGTCGATGACCGGGCACCCGAGCCGGCGGTGCAGCGTCGAGGCCTCCTCGAGCTCGGCGTAGATGACCTCGAGCTCGGCGTAGCGCTTGCGGGAGGCGCCCATGCTGCGAACGCGCGCCGTACGGATGTCGAGAAGCCGCTCCGCGTCGATCGTGAGGCCGACGATCTTCGCCGGGTCGATCTCGAAGAGCTCGTCCGGGAGGTCGATCCCGCGTACGACGGGGACGTTCGCGGCCTTGTGGCCGAGGTAGCCGAGGTAGATCGAGAGCGGCGTCTTCGACGTGCGCGAGACGCCGACGAGGACGACGTCCGCCTCGTCGAGCCCCTTGCCGACGCCGTCGTCGTACTTGACCGCGAACTCGATCGCCTCGATCCGCTTGAAGTACTGGGCGTCGAGCGGCGCCCGGGCGCCCGGCTGCATGCGCGCGGCCACGCCGGCGACGCGCGAGATCGAGTCGATGGGGTGGCCGAGGAGGTCGCAGTAGTGGACGCGCGCGCGGCGGCAGAGCTGGCGCATCGCGTCGCGGAGCTCGGTGGCGACGAGGGTGTAGACCATGACCGCCGGCCGCCCGCGGGCCTGCTGCACCGCGATGTGCAGGTCCTCGACGTTCTCGACGCGCGCGTGGCGGATCTCCGTGAACGGCTGATCCGGGAACTGCGCTTCCAGGGCGAGGACAAGCCGCGCGGCGGTCTCCCCGGTCGAGTCCGAGACGATGTGCAGCTCGACGGGCTCGCGGTCGGGCGACTGCTGGTGCTTGCTCATCGTGCGGGCAGGCTACCCCGCTCCCGCTGTGGACACCTGTTCGCACTCTCGGCGCACTTCCACCGTCGGTAGCGGACACGATCAGGGTCTGACCCTGGACTTTGCGCCGCCGCCGGCAGGGACACGACCGACGCGGAGCAGGCGTCCGCAATTTGCGGACGAGCGACTGTCGGATCGGGACCTGTCGGCGCGCGCGGCCTAGAGGTCGAGCCACCACGTCTGCGCGACGCCGACCGAGCGGAAGCCGACCGCCGAGTAGAGGAGCTCGCCCTCGGCGGTCGCATTCAGCGTCGCTGCGGAGCAGCCGTGGGCACCCGCGAGCTGGAGCGCGGCGGCCGTCAGCGCGCCGCCAATGCCGCGGCGCCGCTCGCCTTCGGCGACGCCCATGTCGTAGATCCCGGCGACGCCGAGCCGGCCCGTCGTGACGTTCACGAGCGCATGGCCGACCGGCCGCCCGTCCCGCCACGCGCCGAGATGCCAGACGCGCCGCGGCTGCACGCTCGCGAGCCGGCTACGCACGGCCGCGACCCCGTCGCCGTCCCATGGCAGTTGCGTCGCCCTCCACGTCGCCGGCGCGAGACCGACCTCGACACCGTCGGGCGCCGCTGCCCTCGCACGCGCCGCGATCTCGATCGCCATCCAGTGCGCCTGCCAGCCCTCGCGGAACCCGGCCGCGACGAGCTCCGATCCGAGCTCCTCGGGCTCCGTCGGCAGGAGCGACCAGCACGACGCCTCGCGCGCGGCGCTCCGCCGGGCGGTGCTCAGGAACTGCGGGAGCAGCCCGAGCAGTCGCTCGTGCGACAGCTCCGGGAACGCCAGCACTGCGCCCGCGGGAGACACGGCCCAGCTCGCGCCGCGCTCGCGGTGCACCGTCCCGCCCGCCGCCTCGGCCGCGCGCAGCATCCACTCCGTCTGGTTGGCCGCCGCGGCACGGACGAGGTCGCCGTTCGACGTTCCTCGTGCCAGCATGCGCGGGATCGTAGAGCGACCACCCGATAGCGTTCGACGTCATGGCCGACGCCGTCACGATGGACAAGATCGTCTCGCTCGCCCGACGCCGCGGGTTCGTGTTCCCGTCGTCCGAGATCTACGGCGGTCTCGGCTCGGCCTACGACTACGGCCACTACGGCGTGCTCCTGAAGGAGAACGTGAAGGACCGGTGGTTCGAGGCGATGGTCCAGGAGCGAGACGACATCGTCGCGCTCGACTCCTCGCTCATCCTCCACCCGCGCGTGTGGGAGGCCTCCGGCCACGTGACCGGGTTCGCGGATCCGCTCGTCGACTGCCGCACCTGCAAGCTCCGGTTCCGCGCGGACCACATCGCGGACCCGGAGCACGAGGAGGTGCGCTGCGGCCGCAAGCCGAGCAAGCGCCCCGGCGAGGCGCCCGACTGCGACCTGACCGAGCCGAGGCAGTTCAACCTCATGTTCAAGACGAGGATCGGCGCGCTCGAGGAGACCGGCATCGACGCGTACCTGCGACCCGAGACGGCGCAGGGCATCTTCATCAACTTCAAGAACGTCGCGCAGATCGCGCGCCGCAAGCCTCCGTTCGGGATCGCCCAGATCGGCAAGGCGTTCCGAAACGAGATCACGCCCGGGAACTTCATCTTCCGCACGCTCGAGTTCGAGCTCATGGAGGTGGAGTACTTCGTGCCGCCGGCGGACGCAGCCAAGTGGCACCGGTACTGGATCGAGCAGCGCGTCGACTGGCACCGGCGCTTCGGGCTCCGCGAGAGCCACCTGCGCGTGCGCCCGCACGGGCCGGAGGAGCTCTCGCACTACTCCTCGGCGACGAGCGACATCGAGTACCTGTTCCCTATCGGCTGGTCCGAGCTCGAAGGAATTGCACACCGAGGCGACTTCGACCTGACCGCGCACACGGAGGCGTCCGGGACCAAGCTCGAGTGGACGGACGGCGAGGAACGCTACACCCCGCACGTCGTCGAGCCGGCACTCGGGGTCAACCGCTCGATGCTCGCGTTCATGGTCGACGCCTACGACGAGGAGGAGGTCGCGGGTCGCGAGCGCACCGTGCTTCGCCTCCACCCCGCGCTCGCGCCCGTCAAGGTGGCGGTGCTGCCGCTCATCCCGCGGAACGAGGACATCGCCGGGAAGGCGCGCGCGCTGTACGAGGAGCTCCGGCGCTCGATGGTGGCCGAGTACGACGACTCCGGCCAGATCGGCCGCCGTTACCGACGTCAGGACGAGATCGGCACGCCGTACGCGCTCACGATCGACGAGCAGACGCTCGAGGACGACACGGTCACGATCCGCGACCGCGACTCCCTCGCGCAGGAGCGGATTCCCATCTCAGGCGCCCGCGCCTTCATCCAGGACAAGCTCGCGGAGGACTGGAAGACGCCCAAGGCGGACTGAAGCCGTCGCCGGCGCTAGACGGCGCATGCCAGCCGTTGTATAGTGGCGCGTCCGGCGTCTGCGGTGTGTCGTGACACGAGGGGGTGGCACTTCGAGCGCGGGTGGGCCGCGCCGATCGGTGAACCGCCGGACGAACAGAGGGCTGGGCTCGCCCCGATGCCCACTCGCTCGCGGGCATGGCCCAGGGAGCGCCGTGGCAAACGGCCAAGACCGAAGGAGGGCCCCATTGTCTCGCAAGCGATCTCGCGTCGGCTCAGCGCTACGCCGCACGCGTGTGCTGCTGCTCGCATCCGTGCTCACCGCCTGCCTATCTCTGCCGTCGAGTAGTGGTGCGGCAACTCTGTTGGAGCCGCCGCCGGGACCTGTCTCTCCCGGTGACATCCTTCAGTTCTCGCTGACGCTGGAGGATTTCGATCTCGAAAATGCGACCGACGGACGGGACGAGTATCCCGCTTTCGGCTGTCCTCCTGGAGTAGTCACGTACGTCTTCGACTGGGTTGGCGTTCCCTTCGTCGCCCCGCTGACACCGACGCACGCTGAGATCCCAGGCGACAACGTTGCTCCGAGTGCGGCTTTCGAGTTCGCGGTACAGGTCGACCCGGAGCTGAACGCGGGCCCGGTCTTCTTCGTCGACTTCACGGTTGTCGCACCGTGCGAGTCGGGTGCAAGCTTCTTCAGCGCGAACGCACATTTCGGCCCCTATTCGGTCGAGGCGCCCGACGCGTCCGGGGAGGCCGACTTGTCCGTGTTGAAGGAAGCCTCGTCGGCCTCGGTCCCCGTGGGTGAGCTGGTGACCTACACCCTCACCGTAACGAACGGCGGCCCGGACGCGGCCGAGAACGTGATGCTCACGGACATTCTCCCCGCGGGTGCGACGTTCGAGTCTGCGGACGCACCATGTGCGCACGACGCGGCGAACGGGCTAGTCACGTGCGAGCTCGGCGAGATCGCCGACGGCGCGAGCGTGGTGAAGCAGATCCGAGTGACCGCGAGCGAGGCGACCCAGCTCGTCAATCGCGCGGCGGTGACCTCGAGCACGGGTGATCCGGACGACATCGACGCGTCGGACTCGGTGACGACACAAGTGAACGAGCCGCCTCCGTCCCCGGACGAGAGGGCGCTGGCTATCGTCATCGATGAGGACTCCATCGACAACGGCAACCAGCCGAATCTCTTCTCCGGTGACGACGTCAACGAGGACCTGGCGAGGCCGGGCCTGCGGAGTCAGCTTCCGTTCTTCGCAGCGAACGTGGAAGAGACCATCGTGCTCTACACCGGCCAGGTGGGCGACGAGGGCTGGTTCGCGCTGACGTCGATTCCGGAGGCATGGGCTGCCGCTGGTCCGACGACCTCAGGCCTACGGAACTACGTCGGCGACCCGGTCGGGCCCGGCCTCGGCACTGGGAGGAAGCGCGAGTCGCTACTCGACAAGATTCCCGGTGTCACGCCCCTGCGCGCGGCCGGCCTCAGCCTGCTCGAGGGACGGACGGTGTGCGCTGTCGTCTACGACAACGACGTGAGCGTCAACTACGACCCGCTCACCGGCAGCCTGAAGGGTGCGACGCTCGGCAGGATCGCGTTCCGGGTCGGAAGCGTCGTCCCGCTCGTCCATTTGTCATCGAGCTCACTACCTGGGGTCACGATCGAGATTCTCGACGCGGATTCGGTGTGCGGAGGCCCCCTCGGGCTCTTCACCGACGCTCCCGCGCCGATCTCGTCCTCGGCGCCGTTTGACACGGGCCGGTAGCGCTCAGAGCCGCGGTAAGGGGCGGAGCCGCTGCTCCGCCCCTTACTCAGCAGACCAGCGCTCGAGCGCTCGCTCGTCGGGCTCGGCGAACCCGAACTTCCGATAGAGGTCGTGAGCGTCTGTGGTGTGGAGGAACCACTTCGTCCCCGCGAACGGGCCCTCGTCCACCGTGAAGTGGACGAGCTCGACGCCCAGCCCGCGGCCGCGATGCTTCTCGAGCACGTAAACGTCCGCGAGGTACGACTGCGCATGTCCATCGGAGAGCGTTCTGCTGAAGCCGATCTGGCGGCCGTCGTGGTAGAGGCCGACGACGCGGGCGGCGTTCTCGATCAAGTCGTCCTGGACGTGCCGTGGGCGTCCCGCCGCCCAGTACGACTCCTCGCTCAGGTACCGGTGCACCGCCTCGCGGTCGATGCGCGCGGGGTCGTCGTCGAGCTCGTAGCCGTCCCCGAGGTCGCGTCTCACGCCGAGAGCGTCCGCAGGCGGAAGCCGCCGTGGAACTCGTACGACGCGACGACGACCGAGAGGGCGTCCCTCGCCGCACGCTCACCCAGGCCGAGCCCGTGCGCGTCCGCGAGCGGGCTCCGGAGCAAGGCCCTCATCCCGCGCAGACCCTCGGGCGAAAGACCGACGGCCTCCTGCGGCGAGCAGGCCGCGCACACCGCCCCTCCCGCCCGCGGCAGGTAGCCGACGAGCTCGTCGCCCCCGCACTCGACGCAGTTCTCGAGGTGCGGGACGTAGCCCGAGAGCCAGAGCAGCTTGAGCTGGAACGCGAGCGCGAGCGGGTCGTGCGCCGCGCGCCCGCGGAGGCCCGCGGGCAGGCCGTCGACCGCCTCGAGGAAGCGTGTCAGCGCCTCGAACGCGCGCTCGTTCCGCTCCTCCTCGACGTACAGGCGCAGCATCGCCTCCGCGCCGACGAGGCCCACCGAGAGCCGGTACGAGTCCTCGCGCGTCGGCCGGTGCGGGTCGACGAGCGAGGCGCCCGTGACCGTGTGCAGCTCGCCCGAGCCCTGATGGAGCAGGAGCTCGACGTGCGAGAAGGGCTCGAGTCGGGCGCCGAAGCGCGACTTCGTCTTGCGGACGCCCTTCGCCACCGCGCCGACGCGCCCGCGCTCCGCCGTGTACACGTGGAGCACGCGGTCGGCCTCGCCGAACCTGAACGAGCGCAGCACGACCGCTTCGGTCTTGTAGCTGCGGGCCACGCGGCCAAGTCTAGGGCGGACAGGTGCTAGCTCTCGCCTCGCAGGCGCGTTACATCCGGCTCCCAGCTGTCGATCACCTCGCCGAGGCCGTGGGCTCGGGCAAGCTCTTCGACGTCGCGGAAGAGCCGCTGCTGCTCCGCGAGGTCGCCGGTCGCGACGATCCGCAGAAGGCGCGTGAGGAGCGCCTCCACACTCCACACCTCGCCGTCGAGCGGGCGCTGCTCCAGCTCGAAGCGGACGAGCTTGTTGAACGGCCGCACGCGGCCGTGCAGCGCGAACAGCGTCTCGAGGAGCGGCGGGATCGACTCCGCGGCATCGAGATGCGCCTCGACCTCGTGACCGAGGCGGTGGCTCTTCGCGGAGCGGTGATACGAGTTGACGTAGTCGTCGAGCCGCTCGGCGGCGAGAGCGTGGGCGGCCTCAGGCGGCAGCGTGCGCAGCGTGTCGACCAGCGCCGCGACCCGGCCGTCCGGCATGTCGACCACGACCTGCGCGTGGACGTAGCTCGGCCGGTCCCACGCCGTCGGCGACCCGATCTCGCCGACGGCCGCGAGCCCGTCGAACGTGAGGACGAAGACCTCCACGGCCGAGCCGTGCGGCGTTCCGAAGCGGTCTCGATACTCGGCCCGGACGTCGTCCCGCACGACGAGGCGAACGTCCCAGTCGGAGGCCTCCGTGACGCCGACGCCGCTCGCACGCGAACCGGTCAGGACGAGGCCGACGACGCCGTCGTCGTGCCGGGCGAGCTCGACGAGGTCGGCGAACTCCTGCTCCGCGTCCACGGAGCGACGATAGAGCGTAGGAGGGCTTGGCAGAACAGGCTCTGTGCCGCCGGCGGAGCGCTGCTCGCCGCGATGCAGCGTCCTCAGTCGCACCCGTATCTCATTCGATACGGGCACTCCCTGCGTCCTTGCCTCACGGCGAGCAGCGGCACCCGGCGACGAGGCCCGTTCCGCCAAGCCCTCCTAGCGTCAAGCTCTCCTAGCCGCCCTCGCCTTCTTCGAACTCGCGCGCGCGGTCCTCCGCGTCGCAGTCAGGGCAGACGAGGAGCCCCTCGCCGACCTCCCCCTCGAGCACCAGCGCGCCGTGGCGCCAGCTTCCGAGCTCGGCCGCGTCGAGCGGCACCTCGCGCCCGCACTGCGAGCATTCCGCGACAGCCATGAGCGTCGTCATTAGCTCGTAGCGTACGCCACTAGAGGCTTGATGCGCAATTGGCGCGCAG
>Ga0299906_10001823_pt1 | contig 18051 bp, 16 predicted proteins | sample RVTome_14_FD_200259 | JGI IMG/M metagenome (GOLD analysis project Ga0299906, IMG submission 200259) | Soil microbial communities from uranium-contaminated site in the Upper Colorado River Basin, Wyoming, United States - RVT145D125 (version 2) ...
GGGCGGGGACGAAGGGGGCGGGCGCGGGGAACCGCCGGTCGATGTCCGCGACGTGGATCGTCTGGTCCAGCATGTCCTCGGAGACCTCGGCGTAGTGGCGCTCGTCGGGCGCGGTCCCGAGCGGGCGGGCGATGACGAGGGCGCCGATCATGGCGGCCGTGAGGAGGATGCCGAGCACCTCGAGGCTGACGACGTGGGTCTCGAAGACGCTGGTCACGAGGAGCCCGACGCCCGTGTCGTAGTCGACGGTGCTGCGGGCGTCCTCTCCCCACGCGTCGACGCCGAGGATGATGGCGGCGAGGGTGCCGAGGAGCACGGCGGAGACGGCGATGCCGCCTACGATGTGGCCCCGGGCCCGCCAGACGAGGAAGTACCCGGCGGCGACGGCCGCGGCCAGCAGCGCGAGGCCGAGGACCAGGCCGAGGACGCTGCCGAGGATGCCGATGAGGCCACGGACCCACGACGCTCCGGCCATGCAGGCGGCGCCGAGGGGCACGAGGACGATGGGCGCCGTGAGAAGGGCGGCGGTGGTCTGCTTGACGGTGCGGCCCACCATGGTGGCGAGGCTGCCGGCCCAGACGGCGGCGAGTACGATCAGGAGCGTCCAGGCGGCGCCGGCGGGCAGGGCGGTCCAGAGGCCGCCGCCCGCGAGCGCCATGGCGGCAAGGACGAGGAGGGCGATGCCGGCAAGCAGGTGCGTGGCGTAGGCTCCGCCGCCGGGGCGGGCCTTGGCCGCCTGCCTCCAGCCGACGGCGAGAAGGACGATGCCGGCGAGGGCCAGCACGGCGCCGGCCACGGCCAGAAGGAACGTGACCCCGCCGGAGTCCGCTGCATCGGAGAAGGCGTCGCCGAGGCCCGAGGTGAGGGCGCTGAAGACCCCGAGTCCGAGGAAGGCGCCGAGGGCCACGAGCGTGACGAGGATCCAGGCCCACATCGGGAAGGGGCCCTGGTCGGGGCGCACGGCGCGGCTGGCCTCGTGCTCCTCCTCTTCCTCGTCGCCGGCGACGAACATCACGGCGAAGACGAGCAGTGTGAGGATGCCGCCCACGTACACGAGGATCTGGACCACGCCGAGCAGGGCGTTGCCAAGGATGACGTAGAGCCCGGCGACGGCGATCAGGGTGACGCCGAGGCCGAGGGCGCTGTGGAACGTGCGCTTCGCGGCGACGGCGAAGAGGGCGCCGGCGAGCGCGAAGGCGCCGGTGACCACGAACGCGACCATCTCGAGGTTCACTTGTACGGCCCCCTTCCGAGCGCGGCCTCGTTCTGGCTGAGGCGGTCCGGCTTGTAGTCGAAGTCTCGCACGTAGGCGGCGGTCTCGAACTCTTTGCCCATGCGGATCGAGTCCGTGGGGCAGACCTCCTCGCAGAGGCCGCAGTACATGCACTTGCTGATCTCCACGGCGGGGAACTTCTTGCGCTTGTTCTGCGGCGTCTCGAAGCCGGGGTCGTAGTCGACCATGTAGCAGGAGCCGTTCGGACACGCCTGCGCGCAGAGGGTGCAGCCGATGCAGGTCTCCAGCTTGAGGTAGATGCGGCCGCGGAAGCGGTCCGCGACGGGGCGCTTCTCCTCGGGGTACTGGATCGTCACGGGCTTCCGGAAGAAGTTCGTGATCGTGACGCCCATGCCTTCCAGGATCGGGACGAGAGGAATCCTCATGCGGACCACCTCCAGGCGGTGCCGGGCTCCGCGGCGTCGGAGCCGAAGAGCGTGCTGGGGAGCGCGGTCGGCAGGGTCGACGGCGGACACGGCGGGGAAGCCGGGATCATCCGAGCACCCCCGTCCGTACCATGACGGCGGTGCCGACGAAGTTCAGGATGCTCAGGGGCAGGATGATCTTCCAGGCGACGTTGAGGTACTGGTCGACGCGGACGCGGGGCAGTGTCGTCCAGACCCAGAAGACGACAAAGCTCACGAGGCCGGCCTTGAGGACGAACCAGAAGAGGCCCGTGACGGGGCCGAGGAATCCGCCGAGGAAGGGGACCCACTCCACGAACGGCGCCTGCCAGCCGCCCAGGTACAGCATCGTCGTGAGGGCGCTGATGAAGAAGACGTTGCTGAACAGGACGACGAAGAGCATGCCGAAGCGCATGCCCGAGTACTCGGTGGTGAAGCCGGCGACGAGCTCCGACTCGGCTTCCGCCAGGTCCGTCGGGACGAGGCCCGCCTTGGCGAGGCCGGTGATGAAGAAGATGACGAAGCCGAGGAGCTGCGGCACGATGAACCACAGGCCGGCCTGCTCGGTGACGATGTCCTGCGTGGCGAGGCTGCCCGTGATGAGGATGACGCTGCCGACGGCGAAAAGGAGCGGGATCTCGTAGGAGACGTCCAGGGCGGCGGCGCGGATGCCCCCGTAGAGGCTGTACTTGTTGTTGCTGCCCCAGCCCGCAAGCATCTCGCCAAGCGGCGCGACGGCGCTCAGGGCGAGGATGAAGAGCACACCGGTGCCGATGTTCGTGAAGTAGATGTCCTCGCTCCACGGGATCGGCGCCCATGCGACGACGGTGAAGGCCACCGCGACGTAGGCGGCGAGCCCCCAGGCGAGGCGGTCGGCGCGCGCCGGCCGCACATCCTCCTTGGAGATCAGCTTCAGGCCGTCGGCGAGGAACTGGAACCACCCGTTGGGACCGACGCGGTTCGGGCCGCTGCGGTTGCCCATGCGGGCGAAGATGCGTCGGAAGACGAACGTGAAGAGGCCGCCGATGGTAAGAACGACCGTGAACACGATGACGCTGCCGAGGACGGCGGCGATGGTGGCGTCCAGCCAGTGCGGCGTGCCGGGGAGGATCTGGTCGATGAACGAGGTGAGGCTGGCCATGGTGTTCCCTCCTTAGCGGTCGACGTCCCCCAGGACGATGTCGATGGACCCTAGACTCGCGATCAGGTCCGCGATCTTCTGGCCCCGCGCCATGATGGGGAGGACCTGCAGGTTGGCGAAGCTCGGCGCGCGCACCTTGACGCGGATCGGCTGGAGCTTGCCGTCGCCGATGACGTGGCAACCGTACTCCCCCTTCGGGTGCTCGATGCGGCTGTACGCCTCGCCCTTCGCCTTGACGCGGAGGATCTTGCCCCCCGCGTAGTCCGGGTTGAGGTGCAGGCCTTCGAGGTCGCGCTTCTCGATGCGGTCGATGACCTGCTGCACGATGCGGACGCTCTGGACCATCTCGGCCCAGCGCACCACGAGGCGGCCGTAGCAGTCGCTCTCGGTCGCGGTGGGCACGTCGAAGTCCAGCTCCTTGTAGATGGAGTAGGGGGCCACCTTGCGGAGGTCGTGCGCCACACCCGAGGCGCGGAGCATGGGACCGGTGATGCCCCAGTCCAGCACCTCGTCCCGACTGAGCGGCCCGGTGCCGCGGAGGCGGCCGACGAGGATGTCGTTCCTCTTCAGCAGGCGCTGGTACTCGTCGACCTTCGAGGGCATGTCGGCCAGGAAGGTCTTCACCCGCGGGAGGTACGTGGGGTCGTCCGGCAGGTCGAACTTGACGCCGCCGAAGCGGAAGTAGTTGAACGTGAGGCGTGCCCCGCACAGCTCCTCGAGGAAGCCGAGGGCGGTCTCGCGCTCGCGAAGCGCGTAGAAGAGCGGCGTCAGGGCCCCCATGTCGAGCATGAAGGTCCCCATCCAGAAGAGGTGGTTGCAAAGCCGGCTCATCTCGGCCGCGAAGACACGGATGTGCTCGGCACGCTCGGAGACGACCTGCTCGTCCGGTCCGCCGAGGAGCTGCTCCACGGCGAGGACGTAGCCGTGGTTGTTGTGCATGGCGGAGAGGTAGTCCATGCGGTCCGTGAGCGGGATGAACTTGACCCAGTTCATGTTCTCCGCGAGCTTCTCGCTGGAGCGGTGGAGATACCCGATGATCGGCTCCACGTCGACGACGATCTCGCCGTCGAGCTTCACCTTGAGGCGCAGCACGCCATGCGTGGACGGGTGCTGCGGCCCCATGTTCAGCTCCATGAGGTGACGGTCGTCGACCTTCACCGTCTTCAGGCGGCCCGCGTCGAAGGTGGCGGGGATCTGGTCGCGGACATCGCGCGCCCCTACCACGAGCCGTCCTCCTGCGTCTTGAGGACGATGTCCTCCCCGTCGCGCATCGCGATGAACTGCTCGGGCTCCCGGTAGTCCTTCCGGTGCGGGAAGCCGCTCCAGCCCTCCGGCATGAAGATGCGCCGCAGGGCGGGGTGGCCGTGGAAGACGATGCCGTAGAGGTCGTACATCTCGCGCTCCTGCCAGTCGGCGGCGGAGAACACATCCACGATGCTCTGGCACTCGGGCTCGAGGTCGTTGCCCGCCTCGTCCTTGCGGGGCATCCGGACCTTGAGCCGCATCTCGGCGAAGTCCCCGGGTGTGTTGGCGGGCTTGACGAACGCGTAGAGGACGCCGAACTCCGTCTTCCCGTCGTCGTAGGCCGAAAGGAGGCTGAGGATGCGGTAGCCGTGGTCGCGCGCCCAGCGCGCCGCGGAGAAGATCCCGTCGGCGCGGACCTCCGTCACGGGAACACCGTCCTCCAGGACCGCGTAGCCGGAGACGTCGTCGGGCGACGCCTCCGCCAGGGCCCGGTGGTCGCCGTCGGGGCGCGGCGCGGCCTCGCCGGCGTCCTGGGCCGGCTTCTTCTCTTCGGGCATCAGAATCCCAGCTCCAGGATGGCGTTCTGGTCGCGGATCTTCTGCTGCAGCTTCTGGACGCCGTCCAGGAGCGCCTCGGGCCGGGGCGGGCAGCCGGGGATGTACACGTCCACGGGGATGATCTTGTCGACGCCCTTGACGACGAAGTAGGAGTCCTGGTAGGGTCCGCCGTTCGTGGCGCAGGCCCCCATGGCGATCACGTACTTCGGGTCCGGCATCTGGTCGTAGAGGGTCTTGATGCGGGGCGCCATCTTCTTCGTCACCGTGCCGGGGACGATCATGAGGTCGCATTGGCGGGGGCTCGCCCGGAAGACCTCGCTGCCGAAGCGGCTGATGTCGAAGGCGGGGGCTTGGCTCGTGATCATCTCGATCGCGCAGCAGGCGAGGCCGAAGGTGAAGGGCCAGACGGAGTTGCTGCGGCCCCAGTTGACGAGCTTGGAGAGCACGGTGAGCACGAGGCCCTCCCGCTGCTCCTCGACGACGATCGGGATGCGCGGCGCCTCCAGGTGGGACGGGTCCGCGGGGTCGTAGGCGGGAGCCTCTGCCTCCGCGTGGGCGGCCTCCCCGGGGCTCACTGGAGCGTCCTCCAGGTCAGGAGCTTCCGCTTGATCTCATAGAGGTAGCCGACGAGGATGAGGCCGACGAAGACGGCGGCGGCGAGGATGACCCCCGCCGTGACCAGGTCGCCGTCCTTGAATTTGATCGCGAAGGGGATCAGGAACATGGCCTCGACGTCGAAGATGAGGAACGTGAGGACGAACATGTAGTACTGGACGTCGATCGGGCCGCGGGCGCCGGGCGTGGCCTTCTCGCCGCACTCGTAGTTCGTGACCTTGCCCACGCTCGCGCGCTTCGGGGCCAGGAACCGGTTCCCGAGAAGCGTGACCCAGACAAGGAGCAACGCCACCCCGAGAAGGACGGCCAGGGGGAAGTACTCCGACGCCACAGATGACATATATAAACCCCGGTCGGGCCGAGCCAAGAGGGGGCCGTTTATGAGGGTTGCCATGAGCACGCGCTCCTCGCTCCCGGCCGCCCTTGGCCGCCCTTCCGCGGCGCCCCGCCGCATCCCGGCGGTGCCCGGGCGCCCTCGCGTGGCCAGGCGGGCAAGGTCCATCAGCGCCCGCCGCGTCCGCCGGCTCCGTGAGCCGCTTGGCCACGCGGCTGCGGCGCCGCATCGAGCGCGACGGCCCCATGCCGTTCTGCGCGTGGATGGAGGCGTGCCTGTACGACCCGAGGGACGGATACTACATGCGCGGCGGTCGCAAGACCGGCACGGGGCCGGACGCGGACTTCGCGACCTCGCCGACGATGCATCCGTTCCTCGGCCAGGCCGTGGCCAGGGAGGCCGCGGCCCTGTGGCGGCGCCTCGGCCGGCCGGCGGGGTTCCGCATCCTTGAGTACGGCGGCGGGGAGGGCGATCTTGCCCGGGATGCCCTGGCCTGGTTGGACGCGCACGAGCCCGGCCTTGCAGAGAAGGCGGCGTGGCTGCACGTGGAGGCCAGTCCGGCGCACCGCGCCCGCCAGGCAGGACCCGATCCGCGCATCGGCCAGGTGGCTGGGGCGCCCGCCGGGCTCGTCGGCCTCGTCGTCGCGCACGAGTTCCTGGACGCCCTGCCGTTCCACTGGCTCGAGCGTCGCCGCGGCGCCTGGGCCGCGGTGGCCGTGCAGGCGACGGACGAGGGCTTCGCCGAGACTACCCTTCCCGCAGAGGCAGGGGCCTTGGACGCCGCGCCCCAGGGCGCATTCCAGGAAGGCCAGCGCGTGGTCGCGATGGAGAGGGTGCGCGATTGGGTCGCGACGATCGCGGCGGCGCTGGGGGCCGGGGCCGTGCTCGTCGTGGACTACGGCGACGAGGGACGGCGGCTCTGGCTCCCCGACCGCCCGGACGGCACGGTGCGCGCCTTCCGTGGACAGCGCCTCCGCGAGGACGTCCTCGCGGACCCCGGCGGGCAGGACATCACCGCCTCCGTCGACTTCACGCTCCTCCGGCAATGGGCCGCGGCCGGCGGCCTCGCCGAGGCGTCCATGGAATCGCAGGAGGCTTTCCTGGTGCGCCAAGGCGCCCTGGACGCGCTCAACACCGCGCCACGGGCGTCGTTGGAGGACGCCTCCTCGTACCTCCGGCTGCGGCAGATGGTGATCGGTCACGGCGGTGGGATGGGGCGTGCGTTCCGGGTCGCCCGCTACGAGAAGGGGCTGGAGCAAGACGCTTAAGACGGGCACCGGGGTCGGCGCGCCTGGAGCCCTGGGGCCGCCGCCTGCGCCCTCGGCTTCCGGGTACGCGGGATTGGTCTAATGGTATGACAAGGGCCTTCCAAGCCCTTGACCCGGGTTCGATTCCCGGATCCCGCATGATCGACGCCCGGTGCGCGTGGCGCCGGCCTACGCCGAGCCGAGGCGGCTCAAGGTGTCCTCCTCGTCCTCCATCTTGAGGGCGAACTCCTTGCGGTACACGTTGAGGATCGTCATGAAGATCGACAGGACGAGCGGGCCCAGGATGAAGCCGCTGAAGCCGAAGACCACGATGCCGCCCAGCACGCCGAGGAGGATGATCACGGGGTGCACGTGGGCGCGGCTGCCGATCAGCTTGGGCCGGATCAGGTTGTCGATCGTGCTCACCATGATCAGGGAGTAGACGAAGAGCCCGACGGCGGCGAACGGGGAGTCGCGCGTCGCGAACAGGTAGAAGGACGCGGGGACCCACACGAGCGGGGGGCCCACGATGGGCAGGAGCGCCAGGATGAACATGATGACGCTCCAGAAGATGACCCCGGGGACGCCGAAGATCAGGAAGCCGATGCCGCCCAGGATCGCCTGGATCAGGGCCGTGAGGACGCTGCCGAACATGACGGCGCGGATCACGTTGCCGACCTCGTAGAAGAGGAGGTCCCGGTGGCTCTCCTGCATGGGGAGCGTGTCGCGCACGTAGTCCAGCATCCGGTGGCCGTCGGTGTAGACGTAATACATCACGTAGAGCAGGACGAAGATGCCTACCACGCCGCTTGCGATGCGCTCCGGCAGCGATCCGGCGAGGCGGCTGAGGCGCTCCTGCACGGCGAGCACCCCGTTGTCCACGAGGAGCGCGACGGTTCCGCCGGACTCTTGGGGACGTCCGAGGAACTCGTTGACGGCGCGCGTGACGCGCTCCACGAGTTCGTCGACGGAGCCCACCTGGAGGGCCACGATGATGTGCCGGATCTCCTCGACGAGCTGCGCCACGAGGAACGCCAGGGGGATGAGGACGATGGCCGTGACGGCGACGAGCATCACGATGCTCGCGATCTGCGCGTTGCGGATCCGCGCCTTGACCCAGGCGTAGCCGGGGAACGTCAGGTAAGCCAGGAAGAGGCCGAGGAGGACGTAGTCAAGGAAGACGCCGACGATGCGGTAGCTCGCCCAGGCCAGCAGCAGGAGCAGGGCGAAGAGGAAGTAGGGGCTGAGCTTCCGCTTCGAGAGCGCCACTGCGGCACCCATCGACGGCGATCATAAAGCCCCTCCCATCCGAGGTTCCCGGATCCGGACGGGACGACGTGTGGGTCACAGCCCACGACCGGGCCGCGTCATCCGCTGCTGACTCCGAGAGCGGGGACAACGTGGACGGCTTCGCGGGGTGCGGCCTGAAGGGCAGGGCCCTGGCGCCTTCGACATCCCCTCGCTCCGCTCGGGGCGGCGCTTCCGCGCCGCCGCTCCGTCACGCTTCTTCGTCGACTTCGGTGACGCGGACGGAACCGTGTCGGATGAACGAGGGCCGTGACCCACACGCTGTATCCTCGACGACTGTGACGCGGACGGATCCGTGCTCCATGCACGAGGGCCGTGACCAACACGTCGCGTCCTCGACGACCGTGACACGGACGGAAACCGGGTCAGCCCGTCTTCTCGGCTGCCTTCTCCGCCTGCTGGGCTTCCTTCGCCGCCTTCTCGGCCTCCTTGCCCGGGCACTCCATGTTGATGCAGATGTCCCACGGCTTCCGTCCCTTGGTGACGATCTTCACGCGCGGGCTCCCGCAGTGCTCGCACACCTCGCCCTCGTGGACGACCGCGCCGCGCTGGGGCAGCGGGTAGGTCTGGTCGCAGGCGTCGTTGTCGCACGTGACGTAACGCTTGAAGTTCCGGCTCCGCGTCGCAACCAGCGTCCCTTCCTTGCACGTCGGGCATGTGCCGAGCTCCTGGCGCTCCTCCTGCTCCAGCGCCTTGCGGGAGGGGCAGTCGGCGTTGACGCAGAGGGTCTTCTCGCCGCCGCGGTCCCGCGTGAGGATGACCGGCGCGCTGCACTCGTCGCACGGCTCGTCCCGGAACGTGAACTTGGTCTTGGGGAGATTGTAGCTGTTCCTGCAGTCGGGGTAGCCCTTGCACCCGATGAAGCGGCTGCCGAAGCGGCTCGTCCGCACCAGGAGCTTCTCGCCGCAGGCCGTGCAGACGCCGGCGTAGGCGTCCTCCTCCAGGGCGGCGCGGACCTGCTCCTTGATGGGCTCTTGGTGGGCCAGCAGTTCCTCCACGATCTGATGCAGGAGCGTCCGCGAGTCCGCGACGGTCTCCTCGAGCGTCCGGTGCCCCTCCTCGATCCGGGTCATCTCCGCCTCGAGGCGCGCCGTCATCTCCGCCTCGGTGATGCGCTCCGCGTGCTTCTCCAGAGCGTCGGTGACGGCGAAGCCGACCGTCGTGGGCTGCACCGGCTCCTCCGTGATGTAGCCGCGGTCGATGAGTTTCTGGATCGTCTCGTGCCGCGTCGCCTTCGTGCCGATGCCGAGGCGCTCCATCTCCGCGATGAGCGACCCTTGGCCGTAGCGCTTCGGGGGCTGCGTCTCCTTGCCCTCCAGCACCGCCTCCTCGACGGGGTGCATGCGGCCCGCCTCCAGGGGCGGAAGCGGCGACTCGGTGCTCTTCGCGTACGGGTAGACGCGGCGCCAGCCGGCCTCGATGGTGGTCTGGCCGCTCGCACGCAGCCGCTCGCCCCCGGCGTCGAGGAGGGCGGAGACCTGGTGCACGCGGGCGTCGGGGCTCAGCGTGGCGAGGAACCGGCGGGCGACAAGCTCCCACACGCGGCGCTCCGGCTCCGTGAGCTTGTCGCCGGGACCCGGCACCGCCGTGGGGTAGATCGGGGGGTGGTCGGTGGTCTCCTTCTTGCCGCGCGTGGGCTCCGGACGGCGGTGCCCCTGGACCCACTTGGTGTCCGCGGCGACGGGGCCGCCCCGGGCCAGGCCCTCGAGGAGCTCATCGATCTCCAGCGTCGCGGGGTAGACGGTGTTCTCCGTCCGATGGTAGCTGATGAAGCCGTTGAGGTACAGCTTCTGCGCGATGTCCATGGCGCGCTTGACGCCGTAACCGAGGCCGCTTGCCGCCTGCTGGAAGCCCGTCGTGCTGAAGGGGATGGGGGCCTTGCGCGTGGTCTCCTTGTGCTCGACGTCCAGGACCTTGGCCTGGCCGGCGGCCTCGATGCGCTCCAGGGCGGTGCGCGCCTCGGCCTCGCTGGCGAAGTGGCCCTCGTAGCCGTCGAATCCGCCCTCGCGGCTCCGCCGGTAGCCGTTCCTCTCGTGGCCCGCGCGGAAGACGACCTTGGCATCCTCCTGCTCGCCGCCCAGGTCGACGTGGACCTCCCAGTAGGGATCGGACCGGAAGGCGAGGATCTCCTTCTCCCGGTCGACGATGATCCCGAGGGTCGGCGTCTGCACGCGTCCCACGGAGAGGAAGTCGCGGCCGCGGCGGCCGCCGACGATGGAGACGTACCGCGTCAGCGCCGCGCCCCAGGCGAGGTCGATGACCTGGCGGGCCTCCCCGGCCGCCGCGAGCCGCCGGTCCACGTCCTGCAGCCCGGAGAACGCCCGGTCGACCTCCTTCTTCGTGAAGCTGCTGTACTTGGCGCGGCGGACCTCCTTGCCCTCGACGGCCTTCCCGAGCGCATCGAGGGCCTCGACGCCGATCAGTTCCCCCTCGCGGTCGTAGTCCGTGGCCACGACGATGCGGTCGGCCCGTTCGGCCTCCTCGCGGAGGGCCTTCACGATCTTCTCCTCCGTGACGACCTTCTGGACGGGGGCGTCGATGAGGCCGTGCAGCTTGTCCGGCTTGATGCTCCATCGCTCGTGTCCTTGCTCGAAGTCCGTCTCGAGCACATGGCCGCGGAGGCCGATGACGACGGTGGGGCCGCCGTCCCATTCCAGCTCGTAGGCCGGGACGCCGGCGCCGCGACGCAGCTTCTGCTTGCCGCCGGAGAGCGTCTTCGCGATCTGCTTGGCGGCGTCGTTCTTCTCGCAGATGATCAAGCTGCGCATGGAGCGGTCGCGGCGACGACGGCGCCGTGGAAAAAGGGTTGTGGCGAGGGCCGGCGAAGGACGGCCCCGGGCTTTCCCCGTAGGGGAAAGGGAGGGAAGGTAGCCCGCCGGGGGGTGGGGGGGCAGAAGGGGACGAGGGGGAGAAGGCGGGGCTCAGCGCCGGCGGCCGGTGAGGACGAGGGCGCCGACGGCGGCGAGCAGGACGATCCACACGGCCACCGGCGGCGTGGCGCGTCCCGTTTTCGTCTCCTCCATGCCCCGCCCTTCCTCCATGGCGGTGCCCGGCGTGGCGTCTTCCTGGACGTCGGCGTCGAGCCCCTGGACGTCGCGCCCGTCGACGTGGCGGCTTCCGGCACCGATGTCCACCACGGGCGCCTGCGTGGTTCCGGTGTGCGCAATGGACGGCGACGGCGACACGGCGTAGGCCGTGGCCGGGGGCTGTGTCATCGTCGCGGTCATGGTGGACATGCCGTTCCAGGTGACCGGGTCGGCCGCCTGGTCGCTCCGGAAGCGGTCGAGCGTGGAGCCGGCCGTGCGGGCGATGGGCAGGGTGGGGTCGAAGGGCCGGGCCTCCATGGTGAGCACGAGGCTCGTGTGGTCCGTGACGAATCCATGCCGCAGCGCCCGGTCCACGAGGGGGTCGCGGAGGCCGGCCTCGCCGGCGTCGATGCGTGCCGCGAGGTCCTGGATCTCGTGGTAGGCGACGACGCGCTCCACGTAGCCGGGTCCGTCCGTGACGGGCACGTCGAACGTGTAGCTGCGCGGCCCGTCCGGCGCCTCGGCCGTGACCGTTCCCCGGATGCGCTCCAGGTCGCCGAAGCGGCCGACGAAGAGGACCTCGCTGCCGGAAAAGAGGATGTCCGAGCCGACGCGGAGGGCCTCCACGCCGTCTTCGTACGCGACGCGAAGGTCACGCAGCGTCGGGGTCGTGAGGGCCTGGAAGAAGCGGCGCAGGTCGACTTCCGCGCCGGCACCGTCCTGCACGCGGAGCGCCGTGCCGCCGCCGTCGTCGGCGAGGCCGTGTACGAGGCCCCAGGACGCATCGGCGCCGAAGGCGACGCCGTAGACGGAGACCTCGGCGCGGTTGGCGTCGCGGGCGATGGCGCGCAGCGTGGCGGGGTCCGTCTCCCCCACGGTCGGGCGGCCGTCGGTCAGGACGACGAGCACCGGGGCGCCGTCCGGGGCCGTGAAGGCGCCGAAGCCGGCGCGGAGCGCGTCGGCGATGTTCGTCGAGCCGGCCGCGAGCAGGCCGTCGGCGATCTGGAGCGCCGCGGCGCGGCCGGCCTCGTCCATGGTCTTCGGCGCCGCCCACGCGGCCTGGGCGCCGGTGCTGAAGGTGACGATCTGGAGCCGGTCGTCCGGGCCCAGGGCCTGGATGAGCTGCCGCGTGGCGTCCCGCAACTGCTCGATCTTCTGTCCGTTCATAGACCCTGACGTGTCGAGGACGAGGACCATGTCCAGGGGGAGGGCGTCGGCGTCGGGCGGCGCGCTGAACCGGTGCACGAAGACACCGCCCTCGTCCGTCGTCGCGGTGAGGATGCGGCCCGCGTCGGGGGCGGCGCCGACCTGGTACTTGACGTGGAGCGGCGTGCCGCCGTCGTCGCCGCGCGGCCCGACGGCGTACCGGAGCGTCCCGGACCCGTCCGCGCGGGCCAGGCCCGTCACGCCGTCCGCCGTCGCGCCGGCCGGGGCCGTCCCCTGGGCCGCCATCGCGTCCCGGGGCTCGCCCCAGGCGGCCTGGACCCCCTCCGCGTGGCGGAGGGTGATCCGGAAGTCGGCGCCGAGGTCCTGGCCGAACCCGGAGACGGGCGCCTCGAGCGGCAGCGAGTAGACGCCCTGGTCGGCCTGCAGGTACGTCTCGTACGTCAGCTCCGCGACGACGGTCGCCGCGGCCTCGACGTTCACCAGGTAGGCGTAGAGGTCGGAGTTCCGCTGCTTCTCCACGAGCGCGCCGGTCTGCTCCGCGGCCTTGTGCTCCTCGTACGCGGCGCGCGCGGCCTCGCGCTCGGCCACGGTGGCGGCCTCCGTGACGCCGTCCCGGGTGACCTTCAGGCCCGTGACGAAGGCTCCGGAGGGGACCTGGACGACGAAGGGGAACTCGGGGTCCGGTCCACGGTTGGCGATGAGGGCCCGCACGGTGACCGTGGCGTAGTGGTCCTCGACGTCGGCCTCGATGGTGACGTGGACGGTCCAGACAGAGACCGGCGGGAGCGGTGGCGTCGAGGCGGACGCGGCGGGGATGAGCAAGAGGAGGGCGACGAGGGCGGCGGTGCGCGACCATGTGACCATGCCGCCATGAACCCGCCAGGGCTATTTGTCGCTCGTGAGGGCGTACGGTGCGCGCCGAACCCCCGGGGAAGGGGGTCGTGCCCGTCGGGGGGCGGACGACCTTCAGGCGAAACCCGTGAGGCGGGCGTCCCCCAGCGTGTCCCCTTGGTAATGGAAGACCCAGAGCCCCGTCGCGCGGTCCGTGCCGTAGATGTGGCCGTCGACGACGTTCACGTCCCACGTGGAGAGCACCGCGTTGCCGACGCTGACCTCGGGGTCGAGCGGGGCGCGGGCCAGGTTGAAGCCAAGAACGGCGCCGGCGTTGTCCCCCGCGAGGACGGCGCCGAGGTCCAGGACCCAGATGCCTCCGTGGTTGTAGGTGAGGTAGATGCGCACGTCCTCGACGGACACGGCGGCCCCGGTCGGCGCCACCTGCCACTGGTGCGTCGTCAGGAGGAGCGGTCCCCCGGTGCCGTTTCCGTCCGAAGTGTACTCGCCCGGATGGTACCATTCGCCGACCAGCTCCAGCGCGCCGAGGTCGTCGGCCTTCAGGACCCAGAGTGCCGGCACTACGCCGGGGTACGTCATCTCCGGGCTGGCGATCAGGTACCGTCCCTCGGCCGTGTCGAACATCATCGCCGTGTGGACGTTCCCGTCGTAGTGTCTTGCGCCCTCGCCCTGCCAGACGCCGACCTGCGTAACGAGTGGGGCGTCCGTGATGTCGAAGACGCGCACTCCGCTGTCCCAGTGGCTGACGACGAGGTGGCTGCGACCCTCGCCGAAGGCGCCGCCCTCGTGGTAGGCCGTCATGTCGTGCGGGCCGCTTGACAGGGAGCCCGTGGGGTCGCCGAGGGCGGGGACGCCGCTGGGGACAGGCACGCCTCCGTCCGTCGGGAACAGATCGACGAAGCCGAGGTTGACGAGCACGGGGCCGTCGCGCTGGATGAGATAGGACCGGACCTGCTGGCTGACGCAGAAGACGGCGTCCTGGCCCGCGGCCACCTGGACCGGGTCGAGCATGTGGCACCCGACCTGCGGGTCGGCCACGAAGCCGAGGTAGGCCGGCGCCGCCGGGTCCTCCACGTTGTACACGCTGAAGCCGGTCGGGGGCGCGAGCTCGGGCAGGCCGCTCAGCTCTCCATCCGTGGGGAGGTTCTGCGAAGCCAGGTAGAGGACCTGGCCGTCGTCGCTGAACTTCACGTCCACGAGGTAGACGCCCTCCTGGTCGATCGCGGCAAGGACCTGCGGCGCGGCGCGGTCCGTGATGTCCACAAGGTAGACCCGGGAGGGCTCGCCGTTGCCAAGCACAGCCACCGCACCGAGGTCGAGGTCGCCGCGCATGTCCATCTCGCCGATGTACTTGTGCGGGACGTTGTCCTCCGCGAGGGCGGACCAGCCGATCGCCGGCAGGCTGCACGTGCGGACGTTCGTGGCCTCGAAGTCCCAGGGGTCGCGGTCGATGAGCGGCCCGAGGGGGTCGTGCGAGGGGTCGACCCGCCGGACGCCTGTCGGGTCGAAGGGCGTCGTGGGGCAGCCCTCCTCGGGGGCGGGGCCATCGGGCTTCTCGCCGCCGGCGCACCCGGCGAGCGCCGCGGCCGACAGCACGGCCAAGGAGACCAGGAGAGAACTCTTCACGGCCGGCGCGACCCCGACCCTCTCCATAATGCTTCTGGCCCGCCCCTTCAGGAAGTCCGGGTCCGTGATCGGCTAAATCCGGGCTCCTACGGAATCCAATTATAGATTGCACGGATCCGCAGCCCTCATATGGACGACACCGACCGCCAGATCCTCCAGGTCCTCCGCCGCAACGCCCGCGAATCGTACACCAACATCGCCCAGCAGATCGGCACGAGCGAGGGCACGGTCCGGGCCCGCGTCAAGCGGCTCATGGACGACGGCATCATCCAGAGCTTCACGATCCGCACGGCCGGCAACCACGTCAAGTCCCTCGTCGAGGTCACGGTGACCTCCAACGTCCACACGGCGGAGGTGGCCCACCAGATCCGCAACTGGGACGGCGTCGAGACGGTCTGGGAGGTCACCGGCGAGAACGACATCGTGGTCGTCGCCGACTGCCCCGACGCCCATGTCCTCAACGAGATCATCGACCGCATCCGGAGCATCTCCGGCACCCAGGCGACGCGGAGCCGGCTCATCCTCAAGGAGCATTGACCCGGCTTGCCGCGGGCCGCGCCCTGCGTCCTGCCCCCGTCGTCCGCGTGGCCCAAGGCTGCGTCCTCCTCGTCGCGGCGGCGGCCGCATGGGCCGTGGCGCAGGCACCACGCCCCGAGGACCTCGGCGGGTGGGCGGCCCTGCTCGTCGTCGCCCTGACCGTCCCCGGCCTCGCCGCGGCCGTGGCAGCCACCCGGATCGAGGACCGCGGGGAGGAGGTGTTCATCCGCGTCCTCGGCCGCCGATACGACCTCCGGGCGGAGGACGTCGTCGCCGTCGAGGACGGGGGCCGGGGCCCCGTCGTCCGCACGGAGGCCGGCGTGCCGACCGGCTGGCGGCTCCTCCACCGGGACGAGCGGGCCGCCGTCGCCGCGGCCCTGCGGCGGCACCTCCGGGCGCGCGATGTCGAGGACGGCGCACGCGGGCCGACCTGAACCGTCTTCAACCGTCGCCGCCTCGCAAAGGCGTGGACCGGGAGAGCTGGATGCGCAGGATGGCCTGCTGCGACTCGCAGCCCCGGTGCACGACCTGCCCCGTACGCCCCGAGAACGCGCACCGCAGCCTCAAGGAGTTGGCGCAGGCCTCCTTGCTCGAGGGCTGAAACGCCGCCCGGCCGAGGATGCACCGGGACCGGTACGCCCCGGGTATCAGAGGGTGGCCCGCCACCCGGTGATGCCGTCGAAGACGTACTGTGCCGCGAAGGCGACCGTGAGGATGCCCATGATGCGCGTGATGACGCGGCTGCCGGTGTCGCCGAGGTAGCGCTGCACGGGGACGGCCGTGAGCAGGACGACGAAGGCCCCGACGAGGACGAGCGCGATGGCCGCAGCGACGGAGGGGAGGCCGAACTCCGTGGTCTGGACGATGACGAGGCTGATGGCGCCGGGGCCGGCGAGCATGGGGACGCCGAGCGGCACGAAGCTCGGGTCGCCGGCGGGGTCGTCCGGGTCGTGGGCGCCGCCGGTGGGGAGTCGGATGTCGCGTTGCGGGATCTCGCGGCCCTCGCGGAGCATGCGGAGGCCGATCATCACGAGGAGCAGGCCGCCGGCGGCCTGGAGGCTGTAGAGCTCGATGCCCATGGCGCCGAGGAAACCCTTGCCGATCGCGGCGAAGACGAGAAGCACGGCCGCAGCGAAGGCGCTGGCCTTGGCGGCGATGACGACCCGCGCTCTGCGGCTGCGTCCGCCGGTGAGGCCGAGGTAGAGGCCCAGGCTGGCAAGCGGGTCGACGATGACGAAGAGCGGCACGAGGGCGACGAGGAGGGTGCCTGCCATGGCGGCCGCCGACCCGGAGCTCCTATTTCAGCGGATGCGTGGTGCGATCGTGCGGCGCCCGGACTTCAGGTCCGTTCCGGCCCGGCCTGGCCCCGTTGTCGGTGCCCCCGACGGGACCTGCGTCGAGCGGGGACCACGTGCGCCACAGCCTGCAAGGGATCCACGTCATCCACCGCCGAGCCCGACAGCGAGCATAACGTCCTGGATTTCGCCGAGTGCTGCGCGGAGTGCAGGGCCCTGCCGCCTCGAGGTCCCTCGTTCCGCTCGGGGGGCGGCGCTGCCGCGCCGCCCTGCCATCGCGTTCCTTTCCCGACGGCCGTGGCGCGGACGGATCCAGGTTCCATGAACGAGGGCTGTGACCCACGTGCTTGGTGCTCGATGGCGGGGACGCGCACGGATCCGTGTCGCATGGACGAGGGGCGTGACCAGGACGCTGTCCTAGGGGGGCGTGGCGCGGTAGGAACAGAGGCGCGACCTCGAACGCCGCAGGCCCACGCGCGCCCCTCGGCGAGGACCTGTTCTCGCCACGCCACGACCGGCAGACCCAAAGGCGCGGCAAGGATCGCCGCTTCGCCATGCCGATCACGGGGAAGGAGACGAAGCCCGCGATGAAGACGGCCTTCCCCGGCCCCGAGGCGAGGAAGGTCGTGAAGGGGGACGACCGTTTCCTGGTCACCACGACCAAGACGGCACCCATCGTGGGCTTGCGGGGCAAGGGCGTCGTCGTGGAGGACGTGGACGGCAACGTGTTCCTGGATTTCGCCGCCGGCATCGGCGTGCTGAACACAGGGCACTGCCACCCCACCGTCGTGAAGGCCGTGCAGGACCAGATGGCCCGGATGCCGCACTTCGCGGGCACGGATTTCTACTACACTCCGCAGGTGGATCTTGCCAGGCGCCTCGCGGGAAAGGTCCCCGTCACGGGCGGCAAGGGCACCGCGAAGACGTACTTCGCCCAGAGCGGCACGGAGGCGAACGAGGCTGCCATCAAGGTCGCAAAGCACGCCGCGGGGCGCCCCCTCTTCCTCGCCTTCCTCGGGGCCTTCCACGGACGGACCCAGGGCAGTCTCAGCCTCACGGCGTCCAAGATCCGGCAGAAGGAGGGGTTCTTCCCGACGATGCCGGGCGTCTTCCACACGCCCTTCGCGAACCCCTTCCGCAACCCGTGGGGCATCGACGGCTACGAGGAGCCGGCCGAGCTGTGCAACCGCGTGGTCGACTCCATCGAGACCCTGTTCGAGAACCTCATGCCGCCGCACGACACGGCGGCGGTCTTCTGGGAGCCGGTGCAGGGTGAGGGCGGGTACATCGTGCCGCCGAAGGCGTTTCCAAGGATGTTGCGGAAGCTCTGCGACGAGCACGGGATCCTCATGGCCGCGGACGAGGTGCAGAGCGGCTTCGGGCGGACGGGGCGGTGGTTCGCCTCGGAGCACTTCGGGGTCCGC
>Ga0299906_10001824_pt1 | contig 18045 bp, 17 predicted proteins | sample RVTome_14_FD_200259 | JGI IMG/M metagenome (GOLD analysis project Ga0299906, IMG submission 200259) | Soil microbial communities from uranium-contaminated site in the Upper Colorado River Basin, Wyoming, United States - RVT145D125 (version 2) ...
GGGCCGTCGAGCAGGAGGGTCGCGGCATCTTCATCTTCAAGGATCTTCACTGGTTCTGGCGGGACAACCCCTTCATCCAGCGCACCCTCAAGGATTTTGCCGCCGTGCGCCGGCCGGCGGGCAAGACCCTGGTCTTCATCGGCGCCGAGCCGGACATCCCGCCGACACTGCGCGAGGATTTCCTGCTCCTCGACCACGGTCTGCCCGACCGGGAGGAGATCCGCGCCTGGCTGGTGACAAAACAGGAGAAAGACCTCTTCCTGCGCGAGCTGCTCCCCGACGAGCAGAGCCTCGCCCACCTGACTGTCGCCGCCCAGGGACTCGACCTGCTCGACATCGAGCGAGCCCTGCGCCTGGCCCGGGTGACCAGGGGCGCGGGAATCGACGACGTGGTCGGTTCGCTGCACCAGAATAAGAAGCAGATCCTGCGCAAGAGCGGGATCATGGAGTTTGTCGAAAACGACATCCGGCCCGAGCAGGTGGGGGGGATGGAGAATCTCAAGGCCTGGATGGAGAAGCGGGAGCGGGCCTTCGGCGCCGCCGGTTTCGCCGAGGGCCGCAACCTCCCCCGGGGGGTGCTGATGATGGGGGTCAGCGGCTGCGGCAAGAGTCTTTTCGTCAAGGCGATCGCCGCCCGCTGGCGGCTGCCGCTGGTGCGCCTCGACATGGCGACGGTCTACGAGGGTACCTTCGGCTCCCCCGAGGCCTCCCTGCGCAAGGCCTGCAAGACCGCCGAGGCGCTCGCCCCCTGCGTACTCTGGATCGACGAGATGGAGTCCGGCATCTCCAACCAGGGGTTCAAGGCCGAGGGGGGGCCGGCTTCGCGGGTACTGGGCTACTTCCTCACCTGGATGCAGGAGCGGCGCAACCCCGTCTTCGTCGCCGCCACTGCCAACGCCATCGAGATGCTTCCCGCCGAGGTGCTGCGCAAGGGACGCTTCGACGAGATTTTCTACGTCGCCCTGCCGGGGCTCACCGAACGGGAGGAGATCTTCCGCATCCACCTGCGGAAGCGCGGCTTCGACCCGGCCACCTTCGCCCCGTCCATGCTCGCCCATTCGGCCAAGGGGTTCTCCGGCGCCGAGATCGAGCAGGCGGTGGCAAGCGCCGCCTTCGAAGCCCTGGCGTTGGGACGGGAGATGATCCAGCAGGACCTGATGGAGGCGATCAGCCGCACCGTCCCGCTATCGGTGACCATGGCCGAACAGATCAAGAAAATCGAGGCGTGGGCGTTCAAGCGCGCGGTGCCGGCCGGCAAGGGCGCGGAGAGGTAACTTCGGAGGGCGGAAGACAGGGGACGGAAGGCTGAATGCGAATTTCTAGCCGGTTGAGGGAAAAGCTCCCAGGCTGATCAAAAATGCCCGGATGCAAGGCTCCCGAAATCCCGAGGAATAAGGCGTACCTGGAAGGTACGTCGTTGACGAGGGATGAGGGGAACGCCGCAGACGGGCGTTTTTCATAAGCCCATCAGAAGATGATCGCCCGGCGCAGGCCGGGATGCATCACCCCGCAGGGCATCGCCCCGGTGGTCGCGCAGCAGATCCAGTCCCCTCGACCGTCGAGGGCGATCCAGCCGTAGCGGCGGCCGCCCCTTTGCGCTTCCCGCCGCAGCTGCTCCGAGGCCTGCCGGAGGGAGGCGCCGTCGCGCACCCGGGTCTCGAGGCGAACCGCCAAACCGTCGTCGACGATCTGCTCGCCGATGCCGGTGCAGGCGACCGCGGCAAAGGCGGAAGCGTAGTTCCCCGCCGGCGTCGCCGAATCGGACATCCGCTCCGGCGCGTTGCCCCGGTTGCCGCCGGTCGAGGTGACGGCTGCCAGCCGTCCCTCCCGGTCCAGCACCACCGCCCCGACCGTCCCTCCCTGCCGACCCGCCTCCCCTTGCGCCAGATGCTCCAGCCACTTCCTCCCCTGCTCCGGCGTGACCGGGCTCTGCGGCGGGATCCCCAGCTCCCGGGCCAGCAGTTGGGCGCCCAGGGGGCCGAGCATCGTCTGCTCCCGTTCCTGCAGGGCCAAGGCGAGGCGGCTGGGGTGGAGCAGATGGGTGACCAGCGCCACCGCCGAGAACTTCTGCCGGCTGCCGTCCATCACCGAGGCGGAGAGGCGGGCCAGGCCGTCGCTCTGCAGGACGGCGCCGCGGCCGGCATTGAACAGGGGGCAATCCTCCAGCAGCTCGACCGCCCGCACCGCCGCGCCGATCGCCGCCTCCCCGGCCAGCAGCTTCGGCCAGACCTGGTCGAGAACGTCGGCGATCGCCTCGCGCCGCCGGCGAAGCAGTTCACTGTCGCCCTCAAGCCCGCCGGCCCCGCCGTGCACCAGCAGGACCGGAGGGCCGCTCTTTTCTCCGTGCCGCAGGCGCATCGCTGTCTCCCGGAAGAAAGCCCTCGTACTGCCTCAGCATAACATCCGCGGCGGAAAGGGAAAGCCGGCCTGCCGCGGATGTTCCCGACTCAAAACCGTCCACCTTACTTGCTGTTATCACCTACCCCCTCTCACCGGCCGCCTGTTGCCGCAAGTTCGTGATGTCTCGTAATGGTGGCGCCCCAAACAGGCGGTTGTATTCGCGGCTGAACTGCGACGGGCTCTCGTAGCCGACCTGAAATGCTGCGTTTGCGGCATCCATTCGTTCTGCCAGCATTAAACGCCTGGCTTCCTGCAAGCGTAGTTGTTTCTGGAACTGTAACGGGCTTAAAGCGGTCATCGACCGGAAGTGGTGATGAAACGTGGAACTGCTCATGCGGGCCTGCGCAGCGAGGTCGTCGATACGCAACGGCTGGGTGAAATTGCCCTTCAACCACTCGATGGCCCGCGCTATCTGCTGACTCTGACTCCCCGCCGACGCAATCTGGCGCAGGCGCGCACCTTGATCGCCCACAAGTAAACGGTAAATGATCTCCCGCTGGATGATCGGGGCAAGGATCGGGATGTCCTTCGGTTCTCCAAGCAAGTCGATCAACCGTTGAAAGGCGGTGAGCAGCGCCAAGGTGACCTCGCCGGTCGCCATGCCACGGCTCGACTGCTGCTCACGCGGCGGGGGAAGATCGCTGTCCGCCATCAGTTGTGACATCTCGCGCTGATCAAGTTTCAACTTGAGCCCCAGGTAAGGCTTCTCCGGGCTCGCTTCGATAATCTGCACAACCGTGGGTAGATGCACAGACGTGATCAAATAATGGTGCGCGTCATACACAAAGGTGTCGTCTCCGAGCAGCACGCGCTTGGCTCCTTGGGCGACCAGGCAAATACTCGGTTCGTACATGCCGCTGATCGGCCCGGTCGGCTCGTCCCGGCGAAAAAGTGACAACCCCGGGACTGCGGATGTGTGCAGCTCGCCCTGTTCGGTCCATCGGGCAACGCTCTTTCCCAAGGCTTTGAGCCCAACTTCCCTGCTGTTATTCTCAATATCTCTCATATTTGGCCCTTTCAGTATCGCTTCCTCCTGTTTGAATACTATCTGATCTCCACTTCGCGACACAACCACTATCCATGGTGTCGGACGATCAGGCAAGAAATGAACAGGATTGGTCTACCTGCTTTTGCTTTCCCTGGAGTACGTTATGATCATCAACGAGGTAGGCCTGAACAGGTGAAAGGAGAAAACAATGCATAAACGTAGATTGGGAAAAAGCGGTCTGGAAGTTTCGGCGCTCGGGCTCGGCTGCATGGGCATGAGTTTTTCGTACGGTCCACCCAAAGACAAGCAGGATATGATCTCGCTCCTCCGGGCAGCCGTGGAACGCGGCGTCACCTTCTTCGATACGGCAGAGGTCTATGGCCCGTTCACCAACGAGGAACTCGTCGGTGAAGCGCTCTCGCCCCTGCGTGATCGGGTGGTGATGGCCACCAAGTTCGGTTTCGATACCAGGGTCGATCCCAGGGGGGCGAAGGGCGCGCCAGTCCTCAATAGTCGCCCAGAGCACATCAAGGAGGTCGCCGAGGCCTCGCTCAAGCGCCTTAGAACCGACGTCATCGATCTGTTCTATCAGCACCGTGTCGACCCGGACGTGCCGATCGAAGACGTGGCGGGAGCGGTGAAGGAGCTGATCCAGGAAGGGAAAGTCAAGCACTTCGGCCTGTCCGAGACCGGAGTACAGACAATTCGCCGCGCTCACGCCGTTCAGCCGGTGACCGCTCTCCAGAGCGAATACTCGCTGTGGTGGCGACGCCCTGAAGAGGAAGTGCTGCCGACCCTCGAAGAACTCGGGATTGGCCTCGTTCCCTACAGCCCGCTGGGCAAGGGTTTCCTTACGGGCAAGATCGACGAGAACGCGACTTTCGACAGCTCCGACTTCCGCAGCACCCTACCTCGCTTCACGCCGGAAGCACTTAAGGCGAATCAGGCCCTGATTGACCTGATCGGCAGAATTGCAGCACAGAAGAAGGTGACACCTGCTCAGATCGCCCTTGCCTGGCTGCTGGCCCAGAAGCCGTGGATTGTTCCCATTCCTGGCACCACGAAACTGCATCGTCTGGATGAGAACATCGGAGCAGTGGCAGTCGAACTTACTTCCGACGATTTCCGTGAGATCGACAGCGCCGCCGCAAAGATCAAAGTGGAAGGAGCACGGTACCCCGAAAAGCTGGAGCAATTGACCGGCCGCTGAGCTTCCCGATCCGGTCATGTCTTTCATCAACAACAAGGCTGATTGAGAGCCAAAACAAAACCAATAGGAGGATAAATCCATGTTTAACGCCAAAGCTTACTCCGCTGCCAGTGAGACATCGCCGCTTGCCTCCACCACGATCCCGCGACGGGATACCACTGAACATGACGTGCAGATCGAAATCCTTTTCTGCGGCATCTGCCACTCCGACCTCCACTCGGTGCGTAACGAGTGGAGCAGCATTATGCCCACGGTCTACCCGATTGTCCCCGGCCACGAAATCGTCGGCCGGGTCACCAAAGTCGGTTCGGCAGTCACGAAGTTCAAACCGGGCGACCTTGCAGGCGTCGGCTGCCTGGTCGATTCGGACCACACCTGCCCCAATTGCCAGGATGGCCTGGAACAATTATGCCCAAACCAGACCCTCACCTTCAACTCCCCGGACAAGCACCTCGGGGGGGTCACCTACGGCGGATACTCCGAAAGCATCGTTGTCGATGAGCACTTCGTTCTGCGCGTCCCCGCCAACCTCGACCTTGCCGGGGTTGCACCGCTGCTGTGCGCCGGGATCACAACGTACTCCCCCATACGTCGCTGGGGCGACATCAAGGGGAAGAAGGTCGGTGTGCTCGGCCTTGGCGGACTGGGGCACATGGGGGTCAAGTTCGCCCGTGCGTTCGGAGCCCATGTCGTTGTCTTCACCACCTCACCCAACAAGAGGTCGGATGCGCTCCGTTTGGGCGCCGATGAGGTCATCATTTCCACCAACGCTGAAGAGATGCAGAAGCACACAGGGACGTTCGACTTTATCCTCGACACCATCGCCGCCGATCATGACATCAACGCCTACATCAACATGCTTGGCCGTGACGGCAACATCACCCTCGTCGGCGCGCCGGAGAAACCGCTTGCCGTTTCTGCCTTCAGTCTAATATTTGGACGCCGCAGCCTTTCCGGTTCGCTCATCGGCGGCCTCAAAGAAACCCAGAAGATGCTCGACTTCTGCGGCAGCCACAACATCACCGCCGATGTGGAAGTCATCCCCATCCAGAAGGTCAACGAGGCATACGAGAGGCTGGTCAAATCAGATGTGAAGTACAGATTCTCCATCGATATGGCGTCGCTCAAATCGGAATAAACGAACGGCGAGGGAGGAGCAACATAATGAAGGCTATAGCCATAAACGGAAGCCCCAGGCCGGGCGGCAATACGGAGATCATGCTCAAGAAGGTGCTCGAACCCCTGGATGCAGCCGGCTGGAGCACAGAATACCTGCGGATTGGCGGAAAACCGGTGCGGGGTTGCATGGCCTGCATGAAGTGCGTCGAAAAGCGGAATGGACGGTGCGTTATCAAGGGTGATGCTATTAACGATTACCTGGAAAAGATGTACGCAGCGGATGCGATTATCCTTGGCTCCCCAACCTATTTCGCCGATGTAACCTCCGAATTAAAGGCTCTGATCGATCGAGCCGGCTTTGTCGCGCTGGCCAACGGCGGCGCCTTCAGCGGCAAGATCGGGGCGGCCGTCGTGGCAGTCCGGCGCGGTGGCGCGACCCATGTTTTCAACACCATCAATCACATGTTCCTCACCTCCTCGATGATTGTCCCCGGCTCCATCTACTGGAACCTTGGCGTGGGGACCGATAAAGGGCAGGTGCTTGATGACGATGAGGCCATGCGGAATATGAGCCATCTCGGGCAAACCATTGCCTGGCTCGGAGCGGCCATCGCCTCGGTCTCCCACACCTCCCCCTTTCCCAAGCTTGCTGTGGAGTTGCATTAGTTGCGAGAAGAGGTTGCGCAGGCAGCGCCGCCCATCTGCAATCAATGACTGAGAAAGGAGAAAATTGTATGAGTAAAGCACCTGACAATAGAGACAGAGAGAACAGTATCTTCAGTCTTGATCGCCGCGAATTCATCACGGCAGGACTGGCTGTGGCAGCTACGGCGATGTTCCCGCGTATCGCCTTCAGTGCTCCGGTGAAACAACCCATGGTGAGCGCCCACCGCAAGCTGGGCGCATTGGAAGTCTCATCAATTGGACTAGGTTGCATGAACGTTGCTTGGGGATTTGGGCCTCCCATTGATAAACGAGACGCGGTAAAACTGATCCGCCACGCTTACGATCGCGGGGTAACGTACTTTGACTCAGCGGAGGTTTATGGTCCGTTTCTGAGCGAAGAGTTTGTCGGTGAAGCACTCGCATCGGTCCGCAATAAAGTCGTCATTGCCAGCAAATTTGGCTTCGACATTGGGCCCTCCGGAGAAATCCGTGGCCTCAATAGTCGACCGGAACAAATTCGAAAAGTCGTTGAAGCTTCACTGAAACGTTTGAGAACCGATCGCATTGATCTCCTCTATCAGCACAGAGTAGATCCTACAGTTCCAATTGAAGACGTTGCGGGAACCGTGAAAGATTTAATTAAGGAGGGCAAGGTTCTTCACTTCGGATTATCAGAGGCTGGAGGTGCGACAATTCGTCGTGCGCATAAAGAGCAAACAGTATCTGCGATCCAAAACGAATACTCCATTTGGACACGTGATCCAGAGGGTGAAGTGATCCCGACCTGCGAAGAGCTTGGAATCGGATTGGTGGCTTGGGGACCGCTTGGCAAGGGTTATCTCACAGGAACGATCCCCTCTTCGGCCACTTTCGTCAAAACTGATCTCAGATCGACAATGCCACGTTTTACACATGAGGCAATGGAAGCAAATAGACCAGTTGTCAATCTCATTAAACGAGTAGCACAGCGGAAGGGAGTAAAGAACAGTCAAATCGCATTGGCATGGCTGCTTGCGCGCAAGCCATGGATTGTTCCTATTCCAGGTACGACCAAGATGAACCACCTTGATGAGGATGTTGATGCAGCTAACATCAAACTTTCTGAAGCCGATATGCAGGAGATAGAATCTGGCTTCGCGAAACTCACAATCCAAGGAGCTCGCTCAAGTGCAGCAGTCCTTGCGTTGATCGATGTGGGCGCCAGGCTTGGAACAAGTTCGAAAGGTACGTACGGTATATCACCACTTCGAAAGGGGGGAAATTTATGAGTAAAAAACCAAAAGAAATCGAAAACAATACTACCTTCAATATTGATCGACGCGAATTCATCATGATGGCAGGACTGGCTGTGGCAGCGACGGCGATGCTCCCGCGCATCGCCCTCAGTGCTCCGGTGAAACAACCCATGGTGAGCGCTCGCCGCAAGCTTGGCCCCCTGGAAGTCTCGGCCATCGGACTTGGCTGCATGAGCATGAATGGCGGCCAGTACAATCCGCCCAAAGACAAGCGCGAAATGATCCGGCTCATTCATGCTGCCGTGGACCGGGGCGTGGACTTCTTCGATACGGCCGAAGTCTATGGCCCCTTCGTCAATGAAGAACTGGTCGGTGAAGCGCTCGCCCTTTTCAAGGGGAAGGTCGTGATCGGCACCAAGTTCGGCTTTGACATCGAATACGCGACAGGGCGGCGCACGGGAGGCTTGAATAGCCGCCCGGAGCACATCAAAGCGGTTGCGGAGGCTTCCCTCAAGCGTCTCAAGGTCGAGACGATTGACCTGTTTTACCAGCACCGGGTCGATCCAACCGTGCCCATCGAAGATGTCGCTGGTACGGTGAAAGACCTCATCACTGAAGGCAAGGTCAAGCATTTCGGTCTGTCCGAACCGGGCATGCAGACAGTGCGCCGCGCCCATGCGGTTCAGCCAGTCGCGGCCGTTCAGAATGAATACTCCCTGTTGTGGCGCGGTCCGGAAAAGGAAGAGTTTGCCATCTTCGAGGAACTTGGGATCGGCCTGGTTGCCTGGAGCCCGCTGGGCGCGGGCTTCCTTACGGGCACGATCAACGAAAGCACCAGGTTCGATAAACCCGGCTACACCGACTACCGCCTGACCAACCCGCGCTTCACCCCCGAAGCACTCAAGGCCAACATGGTGCTGGTCGATCTGCTGCGCGAATGGGCTCGGCGCAAGGAAGCGACTCCGGCACAGATCGCCCTGGCCTGGCTTCTGGCCCAGAGGCCCTGGATTGTGCCTATCCCGGGAACCACCAACCTGCAACACCTGGATGAGGATCTCGGAGCAATGGCGGTCAAATTTACTCCCGAGGAGCTCAGAGAGTTCAATGCGGCCACCTCAAAAATTGAGGTGCATGGGGAACGGCTACGCAAAGAATTGTTGGTGATGTCGGGACGCGAAGCGCCGCTCAGAAACTAGCGGAGTTAGTCGGGAGTCCTCCGTCCTGCACCCATTATCAATTATTTCAGAGCGGCATTAACCAATCGAAAGCAGAGAATTTTTGTAACCCGGGAACTGGCGGTAACTTCGCTCCCAAGCAGGACGGGGAGTGGCAATGCGAGTTCAGCAGACTTTATTCAGCCCTTGAGGGAAAAGCCCCGGCAGCCGGTCGCTTCGCCGTGTCGGCGATGTTCGGGATAGTTGCGGCAGTGTTCCGGCTTGACGTCGTTGATGCCGCAGAGATAGCCGCCACCATCAGGCAACTCGACGAGCCAGGGGCATCTCTCGACATCGTCGCGCGTCTCCGGGTCGACCCACACCGAGTGCAGCACGTTGCCGTGGCCGAGGTCCACGCTGTCGACCCAGGCGAGGATGTCGCTGCGGCCTTCGCGCTGCCAGAGAGCAAGGTCGGCGTCACTGACGCAGCCGCGGTAGGCATCGACGAGATTCAGGCAGCAGTGGCCGCAGCGCACGCAGCTAAACCCCTTCCGGCGCATCCTCATTCCCCTTGGCAACTGCCTCCTCACCACTTTCCTGTCCCGGTTCCTCGAGACTGACCCGGCCAAGCTTGCCGCCCCGCAATTCGCGAAGAAAAAGCTCGGCGGCCCGGTGCAGGTCGACCTCGCCGCCGCTGACCAGGCAGCCGCGTCGGCGTCCGATCTCTTCGAGCAGGAGAGTTGGACTCTCCGGCAGAGCGGTAAGCTTGTAGCGGCCCCTGAGCAGCTCGGAGTAGCGGCGCAGCATGAAGGCGGCGGCAAACAGGGCCACCTGCACATAATCCATGGCACTCTCGCCGATGGCGCCGCTGGCCGCCAGCCGGTAGGCGCCGTTCTGGTCGCTCATCACCGGCCAGAGCAGCCCCGGCGTGTCGGAAAGGCGGATGCCGTTTCGCAGGTCGATCTGCTGCGGGCAGGTGGTGATGGCGGGGCGGTCGCCGACCCGGGCCATGGCCTTGCCCGCCAGGGTGTTGATCAGGGTCGACTTGCCGACGTTGGGGATGCCGATGACCATGGCGCGCAGCGGCTTGCCCGGTTGCCCGCGGTGGGGCGCCAGGCGGCGGCAGAGCTGAGGCAGATGCCCCACCTCGAGGCGCTTCCTCGCCTCGAGCGGCAGGGCGCGTACTCCGGCCTGCTTTTCGAAATGGCGGACCCAGGCCTTGGTGACGACGGGGTCGGCCAGATCATTCTTGTTCAGCACTTTGATACAGGGCTTGCCCCGGCGCAGCTCCTCAAGCAGCGGATTGGCGCTGGAGACGGGAAGGCGGGCATCGAGAACTTCGATGATCACGTCGAACCCCTGGATCGTCTCGGCAATCTGCCGGCTCGCCTTGTTCATGTGGCCGGGAAACCATTCTATCTTCATCGGCGTTCTCGTTCCTCTGCGTTGAAGCCGCCGTTTGCGGCCCAAAAGCTATCCTAACACATCCGCCCCTGAAAAAGGGTGACCTCGACGGTCATTCTTTTTCCGCTTCATATTGGACCGCGGGCCGGGATTAATGGTATGGTGACCCTGGCGCAGTCGCTGCGCCGGCCCCAGCCCTCTGCTCCCAGGAACCCGTGCTATGCCGACCGACAACCGCCAGCCCTTTCAGTCCCTCACCCCCAGCTTCATCATGGACGCCGTCGAAACCCGGGGATTTCGCTGCGATTGCCGAACCCTGACCCTCAACAGCTACGAAAACCGGGTCTACCAGGTCGGCGTCGAAGAACACGAACCACTCATTGCCAAATTTTATCGGCCCGGCCGCTGGAGCGACGAGCAGATCCACGAAGAGCACCGCTTCTGCCTGGAACTGGACGCCCACGAGCTGCCGGTCGTCGCCCCCCTTACCGACGAAGAGGGCGCGAGCCTCTTCCGCCATGGCGATTTTCGTTTTGCGCTCTACCCGAGAAAAGGCGGCCACGCGCCGGAGTTGGACGATCTCGACAACCTGCTGATCATGGGCCGCCTGCTGGGCCGCCTCCATCGCATCGGCGCCGTCCGCCCTTTTCAGCACCGCCCTGCCCTCGATGTTCAGAGCTTCGGCCGGGAAAGCGTCGCCCTGATCAGCGAGCGTTTCATCCCGCCCGAGTACAAGGCCAACTACGATGCCCTGACCGCCGAGCTGCTGCCGGCCCTCGATGAAATCTTTCGCTCCGTCGGCGCCAACGCCGTCCGCGTGCATGGCGACTGCCACAGCGGCAACATCCTCTGGCGGGACGAGGCGCCGCACCTGGTCGACCTCGATGACGCCCGCATGGCCCCGGCCATCCAGGACCTCTGGATGATGCTCTCCGGCGACCGGCCGCGGCAGACGGCCCAGCTTGAGCAGCTCATCAAGGGCTACAGTGAGTTCTTCACCTTCAATCCCCGCGAGCTGCGCCTGGTCGAGGCCCTGCGGACCCTGCGCATGCTCCACTTCTCCGCCTGGCTCGCCCGACGCTGGGAGGATCCGACCTTTCCGCACCACTTCGCCTGGTTCAACACGCCGCGCTACTGGGGCGACCACATCCTCGAGTTGCGCGAGCAGATTGCGGCTCTCGTGGAACCGCCTCTGCAACTTCCCTAGACATTTCCCATGAATACAAAGGGCGGCCCGCGGGCCGCCCTTGTTCGTTCCCGAGAGCCGAAAAACCCCTAGCTGGTGAAGTTCAGCTTCCGCTCGAGATCCATCGAGCGGGTGATCCGCTTGGCCTCTTCGAAGGCGATGACGTTCTGCCGGCAGAGCTGCACCAGATGCTGATCGAGCGACTGCATGTGGTACTGGGCGCGGCCGTTCTCGATGTGCTTTTCGATCTCGTCGAGGCGGCCTTCGCGGATACAGGCCTGGATGGTGGTCGTCGAACGCATCACCTCGACCACCGGCACGATGTTCTCTCCCGTCTTGTCCTTGATCAGGCGCAGGGAGATGGTCGCCACCAGGATATCGGCCAGCCGCTGGCGGATCATCTCCTGGGCCTCCGGCGGGAAATAGCCGACTACCCGGTTGACGGTGGAGGAGGCGCTCTGGGTATGCAGGGTCGAGAAGACCAGATGTCCCGTCTCCGCCGCCTTGATACAGGCATCGATCGTTTCCAGGTCGCGCATCTCACCCACCATGATGACATCGGGGTCCATGCGCAGGGCGGCCTTCAGGGCGGCGCCGAAATTCTCGGTATCATTCCCGACTTCCCGCTGGATGATGCAGCTCTTGTTGGATGCGAAGTGAAACTCGATGGGGTCCTCGATGGTGATGATGTTGTAGCTGGAGGTCTCGTTCAGATGGCGCAGCATGGAGGCGAGGGTCGTCGACTTGCCGTTGCCGGTGGGGCCGGTGACCAGGATCAGGCCATTCGGGGCCTTGACGATTTCGGCCAGCACGGGTGGAAGATTCAGTTCCTGGAAAGTGCCGACGTGGGGCGGAATGACCCGCATGACGACGCCGAGATTGCCCCGCTGACGGAAGATGCTGACCCGGAAACGCCCGCCGGTCGGCAGCGAATAAGAAGCGTCCAGCTCCTTGAGGTCGGCGGGGAGCTGACGGTTGTTGTGCTCCATGATACTGCTGGCCACGAACTCGGTATCCCTGGCCGTCAGCTTCGGCAGTTTGGAGCGAATCAACTGGCCTCGCCCCCTGAAAAAAGGCGGGTTGTCCACTTCGAAGTGAACATCCGAAACCTTCTTTTCAAAAGCAATCTCCAGTATCTGATTCAGAATCTTCCTATCCATGACGGCACCTCTTCCTGACGTAATGACATCCAAAGCTACCTTTTATTGCCCGGCTTTTTCAAGTTTTTTACGGTAAAACGCATTTTCCAGCAGCAGTCCGACGCGGCCGGCCAGAATCTCGAGCAATTGCAGCGGCACGGCCGACGCTTCCTTCTGCCCGAAATCCCCGTAGGTCAGAGCCACCGTTTTCCCGCGGCTGCGCACCGGCAGCAGAAGGATGGTGGCGTTCTGCGGGGCCTCGATTTCGGCATACAGGCGCTCCCGCAGCAGGGCATCGTCACAAGCCCCGAAGAATGGGACACCTTCCTCGATGACCCGCCTGAAAACCGAAGGCTTTTCCAGCGGGATCCGGAAGCCCAGGGTCGGGGTCGCCCCGCTGCTCTTCTCCCCGCGAACCCCGACCCCCCGCTCGGCGATCAGCTCAGTGTGGCCGACGACCAGGTTCAGCGAGCGTTCGAACCGCTCGGCGACCGCCTGCAGCAGGGCAAAGAGAATGTCCGGAGCCTCCGTGAGGTCGCGCAAGGCGGCAAGTTCCTTGCCGAGCTGACCGAACAGGTCCTCTGCCGACGGGCCGGCAGCACCCTTCAGGTAGCGGCAGAAAGCGTCAAAAAAGAGGACCGTGTCGGCGACGAAGGTCTGCGGCCGCGCCGTCTGCAGGGGCCTCGGCAGAACGGCCCGGATACCCTCGGCGAAGGACTGAAGGGTGAACGCATAGTCAAGGGGGGAGGTGAGCTGGATGATGGACATCTGCGGGTATTTTTCCATTTTCTGCCGGCGCAGACCGACGGTTGCCGCAGCCCCCCCATCTTCGGCAGAGTCGGTCGGGCTGTCCAGGACGAGCATCGGATCGATCTTTTTCGCCAGGGACTGATCGATGATGTGATCGAGGTCCTGCTCGTCGTTGGTGGCGAAGACCGGCAGCCCATCGTGCTTGCAGACGGTGGTGACGGCATGGGTGAAGAGTTCGTCCGAACTGAACAGGATCAGGGCCCGAGCCTCCGGTCTGTCCGCCGGGTCGGCAACGGCCTGACCGGAGAACTTCAGCAGAAACGCGACCAGTTCTTCCCGCTCGGATGCGGAGAGTCCAGGGGCGATCGCAAGCAGTTTCTGCCGCTGGCTCTCTGCCGGGTCGACATCCACCAGGGTGGAAAAAACCCCGGGGATTTTTCGTTCCAGCCGATCGAAATCGCCAAGGCCGAGGTCATCCGCGGACAGGGACCAGCTCTCTTCCGTCCCCCCCGCCGTTTCAACGGCAACAGCCGGTTCCGCCGCCCACTCCTCTTCGGTCAGTTCGCCGTCGCGTTTCTTTTCGTCGTAGATGCGCAGGGCATCCATCAGCACGTTCTGGGTGTTCAGCAGGAACTCCTGGTTCAACTTTTCGGGGAAATAACGGTATTCATCGGAAATCGCCAGGCTATCCACATCAAGAGAAAAAGTGCCGGTCGTCCAGGTGAGGATTTCGACGATCGTCAACTCGATCAGCACTTCCAGTGATTTGAAGGCGGCCTCCTTTTTGACCTGCCCCCGTTCGATCAGCATGGCGATCAGAGGCTTTCGGGCTGCTCCGGCGTTTTTCTGGTCCAGGAGCACCTGCGAAAGGGTTTCCTGCGTTATCGCCCTGGTCTTGACCAGGATTTTCCCGATGCGGACGCTGTCGTTCGAATGGTTGGCACTGACGATGTAGCCGCCGTCAAAGACCAGCTGGCTCTCGCCCTTGCGCCCCCGGACACTGAGCGTCCCCGACTTTTTCGTGGCATGCAGCAGCTGGATGACGTCGACGATGGGCAGATGTTCCAGGTCTCCGGTAAATGACATTTCTTGACGCCTCTCTTCTGACAGGATGAGTTAGCGCTCTGTTGAGATGCAAATCTGTGCCGAGACTGGCCAAGACCGCTTCCGGAATTGGCGCCGGCAGCCTTCGTCTTTTGTTTCCCGGCGGCACACCATCTGGCACGCCGCCCATTAAACTCAAAAATCGAAAAATATTCAAGCAGTTCTGCAAAAAGAGAAGGGCCCGGGCATGCACCAAGAGGCGCCCGGAGCGTTGCCGGGCTTTGCCAATTGCGAAAAAATCCGCTATGATAGTGCCCTGCCGTCCGTTCCAGCCCCTGTCGCCACACCGTCCTGACCAGGCTTTCCCCGGATGCCCCTGTGATGAAGGCAAAAACCACCGCGAAGAAACATCAGCCCGCCGGCATGGTCATTCTGCACGAGGACAGGGACATCATCGTCGTCGATAAAGCGTCCGGCCTGCTGACCATCGGCACCGACCGCGACAAGTCGAGGACGGCCCACGCCATCCTCAATGACTACGTACGCAAGGGAAACGCCAGGTCGAGAAACCGGGTGTTCATTGTCCATCGCCTCGACCGGGAGACTTCCGGCCTCCTCGTCTTCGCCAAAAGCAAGGAGGCGAAACTATTTCTGCAGCAGAACTGGGACCAGACCGAAAAGAGCTACCTCGCCGTCGTCCATGGCAGACTGACGCCCAGGGAAGGAACCATCACCTCCCTGCTGGCTGAAAACGCCGCGCACCACGTCTATTCGACCACCGATGCGACGACGGGCAAGCTCGCCCATACCGTCTACCGGGTTCTGCGCGAGACCCGCGATCTGAGCCTGCTGGAGATCGACCTGCTGACCGGCCGCAAGCACCAGATCCGCGTCCATCTGGCGGAAAAGGGACATCCGCTGGTGGGCGACCGGAGATACGGGCGGGGCAACGACACCTGCCCGCGGCTGGCTCTGCACGCCCGCTCCCTCACCCTCCAGCACCCCGTCAGCGGTCAGCGGCTCACCTTTTCAGCAAAAATTCCCGAATTGTTCACTCGCCTGGTCGGCCGGATATAGCCCCTTTTTGCCCGGAGAACACGGGCCTGGCTCCTCCCCTATCGGGGTATGTGTGTGCTCTTATGGAAAACTGGTCGGTCTACATTCTGCGGAACGAACGCAACGCTCTCTACACCGGGGTGACCAGCCGGCTCGGCCGGCGGCTGGCCGAGCACCGGCGCAAACTGGCCCGCGGCGCCAAATTCACACGCTCCTGCCAGTCCCTCGATCTGGTCTATCACTGCGCGGTCGGGCCGCGGAGCCTGTCCCTACGCATCGAGGCGAAAATCAAGCGGCTGAAGAAGCCGCAGAAGGAACTCCTGGTCGCTTCGGCGCCAGAGCTGAACCGGCTGCTCGAACTGCTGGGTATGCCGGCAGCGGCCGACTGCATCACGCCATCCAACGAGGGAGGAACCACCGCTCCACCATGAACAAGGAATGGATTCTGAAGCGCATCATCGCCAGCCTCGCCGCCGACCTCGAGATCCTGTTCAAGGCGGCCAAAACGGCCCACGCAGCCGCCACCCATGAAGAGTGCATCGCCGACAACAAGTACGACACCCTGGGTCTGGAAGCCTCCTATGTCGCTCAGGGGCAGGCCAACCGAGCCCAGGAGATCAAGCAGGCCCTGGAGATGTACAGAAAACTGGAACTGCGCTCCTTCGCGGGGAATGATTCCATCCGCCTGACGGCACTGGTCACCCTGGAAACCGAAGACGGCAGCACCAGGACGGTGTTTCTCGGCCCCGCAGCCGGCGGCCTGAAGATAGAGGAGGACTGCGAAGAGATCATCGTCATCACTCCGGGCTCGCCCCTGGGCCGGGCCTTGTTCGGCAAATGCGCCGGGGACCGGGTGGAGATGCCGGCCGGCAGCGCGGAAAGGGCGTATGAAATCGTCGATGTCCGTTGATGGGGGGAAGCGGCGACGGGTTTGCTAGCGCAGGGGATCGAAGAGGAATTCCAGCCCGTTGAGTTTGATTTCGTAGACCGCCTGCAGCATCCGGCCGAGCTTCCCCGCCGGGAATCCCTGCTGTGCCAGCCAGATGACATAGGGTTCGGGCAGATCGATCAGCCGCCGGCCGGCGTATTTGCCGAAGGGCATGCGCATTTCGGCCAGCTCGAGCAGGGCGGCGTGGTCGCAGGGGGGCATCTCCACCGGTTCACTCCAGTTCATCGACCAGGGCGGCGAAGGTACGTACGCTCTGGGCCTTTTTCAGCTGTTTGAGGCTCTTGGCGAAGGCGGGGTCGGCAACGAAGGCGAGGATCTCCTTGATTTTGCCGAGCACCTGCGTCTCGCCGCAAAAGAGCTCGTCGTAGCGCGCCAGCACCTCCCGCAGGTAGCGGCGCAGCATCGCCGCCACCTCCTGCCGCGACGGCTCGACGGGGGCTTCGCCACGCAGCCGGGCGAAGAGCAGCGGGTCGGCGATGGCGCCGCGGCCGAGCATGAGACCGGCGGCGCCGGTCTCGCGCAGCACGCGCAGCCCCTCGGCGGCACTGCGGATATCGCCGTTGGCGATAACCGGCAGCCGGGTGCTGCGCACCACTTCGGCGGTCACGGCGTGGTCGGCCTGCCCGGCATACTGCTGCACCACGGTGCGCGGGTGCAACACCAGAAAATCGACCCCGGCCGACTCGAAGAGCGGCAGCAGCTTGAGCACCAGTTCATGGTCATCGTAGCCGGCGCGCAGCTTGACGGAAAAGCTCCCGGCAACCGCCTTGCGCAGGGCGGGGATGACTTCCGTCAGGTCCTCGGGCCGGCGCAGCATGCCGCCGCCGGTCAGGCCGCTGGTCATGCGGCCGTAGGGACAGCCCATATTGAGGTTGAGGTGGCGGGCGCCGGCGGCCTGGGCGGCCAGCGCGGCGGAAACCAGAGCATCCCGGCCGTGGCCGATCAGCTGCACCACCAGGGGGACGCCCCCTTCGGCCGCCGCGACCTCGCGCAAGTCGCCGGGGGCGAGGCGGCGCTTGCCGGCTACTGCACTGACCCGCATGAATTCGGTGCAGACGATGTCGGGGCGCACCCAGTCGATGAAAAGCCCCCGCAGCGCCCGGTTGGTCAATCCCTGCATCGGCGCCAGCATCAGCGGAGTTTCTCCCATCGGCCAAGGGAGCGTGCCGGCCGCGAAAAGCGCCCCGTTACCGCCACATGCTTCGTTCTTTTCAGCAACTTCAAGCATCTCGTACAATCCTCCCGGACACCATTATGAACCAATCCCCTTTTGCGTGCCGCAGAAAAATCTCAGGACCGATTTAATGTTCCCGCCTCACGGGAAATACAGCGAGGATAAAGGGGATTGCCGCCAGCCGGTCAAAAGTGTTATAAATGGGGCACACGTGAACCGCAGGGATCACCCCTGCGGTTCTTTATTTTTCCGAAGGAATCCGAAAAAACATGATCAGTGCCAACAACATCGCCCTCGCCTACGGCAAGAGGGTCATCTTCAAGGACGTCAACATCAAGTTCACCCCCGGCAACTGCTACGGCCTCATCGGCGCCAACGGCGCCGGCAAGTCGACCTTCCTCAAAATTCTCGCAGGCGAAACCGAAGCGGACAAGGGCGAGATCATAGTTACCCCCGGCGAGCGCATCGCCATGCTGCGCCAGGACCAGTTCGCCTTCGACGAGGAGACCGTCAGCAACACCGTCATCATGGGGCACAAGCGGCTCTTCGAGGTGATGGCCGAGCGCGAGGC
>Ga0299906_10001825_pt1 | contig 18037 bp, 21 predicted proteins | sample RVTome_14_FD_200259 | JGI IMG/M metagenome (GOLD analysis project Ga0299906, IMG submission 200259) | Soil microbial communities from uranium-contaminated site in the Upper Colorado River Basin, Wyoming, United States - RVT145D125 (version 2) ...
GTCTTATTGGGGCATTAATGGTTGTAAACAATCACGGAATCTTGATTCCACGCACCTCTGCGCAATATGAATATGAACATTTGAAAAAATCAACTGGACTTGAGGTTACTGTTATTGATACAAAATACACTGCACTCGGTAATATGATTGCAGCAAACGGAAAAGGAGCTGTTGTCTCTCCATTAATTTCAAAAGAAAATCTCAAAATAATAGAAGACGCACTAGGCGTTGAGGCAATTCAGAAAAAAGTTGCAGGCTATCATCAAGTCGGCGCAATGATTGTTGCAACTGATCATGGAGCAATAATTCATCCTGAGACTGATGAAAAAGACATCAAGACAATTTCAGATGTGTTGGGTGTACATATTGAACCCGCAACAATTAACGGTGGGGTTCCATTTGTGTCATCTGGAATACTGGCAAACAACCATTCTGCTGTAGTTGGTAGATTAACTAACGGTCCTGAAATAATGATGCTCACTAGAGCATTTGCCAATTAAACATCAATAGATTACTTGGTGGGATTCATTAAATTGGCTCTTTCCTTTACCTTTTGATCAATTTTTGCATTTATGAACTGGCCTGGATCTGCACTACACTGCCCAATGTTTATTGCATGCCCATCAAAAGTTTCAACAATACAGCCTTGATCTGTAACAGCAATAATCTTCACTCTTTCAATCATTTGTTCTGGTGAAACATACCACATCAAATATGCAAAAAGAGAAACAGCAATTGCTGCAATTATTCCTCCTACAATAGCCATATTTTTTTTGCTACTAGATTGTTTATACAATAATTTTCATTCACGATTTTTAATATAAAAAGAAAATCACAATTATCAATTTTGATTTTTACAGATTAAGAATTGAACTAAGACTTTCAAGCAAATTATTAATCTTTATCATGTTTTCTTTACCATCTTTCATGTTTCGCAAAACTATAGAATCATCTGCATATTCCCTTGGTCCTACTATTATTGCATAAGCTGATTCAGCTGCATATTCCATTTGTTTTGATAAAGACTTACCACTAACATCAATAGTCACTGGAATTTGTTTTTGCCGCAATTTTGATGCAAGACTCATTGCGTGAGTCTGCATCTCTTCATTAACATATACAACTGAAACCATTTTTGTTGGAATTATAGATGCAATTTCTTGACCTTCCATTGTTAAAATCATTCTCTCTACTCCTCCAGCAACACCAGTTGCTGAGATGTCATCTCTTCCAAATGCTTTTGTTAGTGCATCATAGGTTCCACCACCTGCAAGTGCTCCAAGGTCTGATGTTGTATCAAAGACCTCAAAGACCATTCCAGAATAGTAATCTAATCCTCTAACTATACCAAAATTAATTCTGACATTTTCAACATCTCTGTTTTTTAGTGAATCAATCAGTTTTGTTAAGTGTATCCAACCATCAAGTCCTGTTACAAGTTCCTTATGTTTTTCTTGAATTTCTTTTGGACTTGCTTTAATGTTTGCAAAATCAAGTATTTTATCAAGCCTGCTAGAATCGTATCCTTTTTTCTCATATTCATTTAGAATGTCTTGTCTTGACTTTTTCTGAATTTTATCAATTGCACGTAAAATATCTGAAACTAACTCTTGATTATTTGATTCAAACACTTTGTTAATGTATGACTGTACAAGAGTTCTGTGGTTTATATCAATTGAGATATTTTGAATCTTTAATGCATCAAAAAGTCTTGATGTGAATTCTAAAATCTCAGCTTCAGATTCTAAACTCTGTTTTCCGTAAATTTCTACATTCCATTGATGAAAGTATCGATATCGACCTCGCTGTGGTTCATCATAGCGCCACACTCCACCAAAAGCAGAAAATTTTGCTGGCATCCTAAGTGACTTTTGTGAAACAACATATCTTGTTAGACCAACTGTAAAATCAAATCTTAGGGCAATGTCTCTATCACCTTTGTCTTTAAAAAAATAAATCTCATCCTTGATTGCTTCTCCTCCCTTAGCTTCTAGTGTTTCAAGTGATTCTAATGGTGATGGGTCCATCTGGCGGAATCCGAAAAGTTGAGCAGTCTCTTGGAACTTTTGTCTAATGTGTTCTATTTTGATAAGCTCATCAGGCTCAACATCTTTCATTCCACGTGGAAGTTCCATGTTATTTTGTGGTTACGATCTATTGATTTAAGTTATTTGAAAACAAAAAATTAAGATTGATCCCAAGAAGGATAACCACCTTCTAATGTAACTGCATTAAATCCCTCCTTGTTTAATTCATCAGCAGCTATATTGCCCCTATAACCTGTGCCGCAATATGTACAAATTTTTTTGTTTCTTAAATGCTCAATCTGTTTTTTCTTTGCATTTCTAATTGTTAACCCAAGTGACATATGCTGAGAATCTTCAATTTTACCATTTGCTAACTCATCCGTCTCTCTCACATCAATTATAACAAAATTATTCTTGTTTGCTCTTAGATCACTGGCTGAAATTTTTTCTGCCATAATATTATTCTGTTTATGTCATACTTAAGCTATAACTCTGTGGATTAATGTAACTTTTCTAGTGCATCTAAGCGCTTTTCGATTTCTACTAACTTGTTGATAATAATTATGTGAGTTTTTTTGGCGTCAATTCCTACAGGGCTATCTTCGCTAGAAATTACTTTTTCAATCTCTTTCTTTTTTTCGTTATCAACTTCTAGGTTCATTTTATTCTATATGTATTCAAAGTCAAAATATACCTTTCTTAAATTGTTAGAAACTCTTCATATACCTGTTTTAGAATTTAAAATCTATGCCATAGTATAGTTCTCTTTTTCCATTTGATTTTACCTCATATGCGCGAGAACATCTAGAACAAACTAACAACATTGATTCAGTTAATTCTAATCTTACAAAATGATTTTCTTTTTTACAAAATGGGCAAAAATCAACCATTATCTTAGAAACTCAGTTGCGGCGCACGCGGAGCATAGTTTGGATCATCAGAATATTTTTCAATTAGATTTAAAACATCATCAATTATTTGATGAGGTTCCAAGTCTTTTTCAGTGGTTATATTTAACAGCGAATCTTTACCACAAGGAACCGTAATTCGATTAATCTTTGTGTATTTTGCCATTGCATAAATCGGTTGACCAACTGCTTCTGCAAATTGTTGTCGGAGTTTCCATCTCATGTATGCATGTATAAGAGAATTTTTTGTCTGGTCAGGACTAAGCAGTCTTGTTTTTCCTTTTGACATTTTTTCAAACACCCTCCCGCTGACTGAATTGTACACTCCAGCGTATCGTATTTTGTCGTTTAATTTTAGAATTTTATCACATAAACCATTGAAATCCATGCCGGATAATATACCGCAAACTAATAGATTAAGCTGATCATGATTTTCAAAATAGATTAGAGAACTTATTAATGCAAAAAGAGATTAGAACAAGCATGGAATTTTTTCAGGAATTTGAACCCGATTTAAAAAAACCTATTGTTATTGCCGCTATGCAAGACATGGGAAATGTTGGAGGCATCGTAGTTGATTTTATCAATGACAATCTGAAAACAAAAAAATTTCGTATTGCAAAGTCCTCCTATCCAAGTTATGTGATGGATAAAGGTGGTCACATTGAGCTTCCAGATGAAAAATGGGAATACAGGTATGCTGATGACTTGATTGTGTTTGGAGGAGGAATTGGCCAACCACAAAGCAATGAAGAATTACATGCACTGTGTCAAGACGTGATTGATGTTTCAAAAAAACATTCTGCAAAATTTATTTACACACTTGGTGGCTTTCATACTAATCGACAATTAGGAAAAGAACCGCAAACATTTGTTACTGCTACCTCGACGCAACTAAAGGCACAACTTGAAAAATCAAATTTTCAAATAACACCACAAAAGTCTCTGATAACTGGCTTTAATGGATTGGTGTTAGGATATGCAAAGACAAATGGAATTTCTGGAATTGGTTTGTATGGCGAGCTGAACGAACCTGAAATTCCGCAATATCGTGCAGCTAAAAGTATAATCAAGACTTTGGAGAAATTAACATATCAAAAACTTGGAGATACTACCGAACTTGATGTTATGGCAGACGACATTGATGAAAAAATGAAAAACTACCGGCCTTACAAATTCAAGCAATAATCCTTGAAAACATTATCTTTCAAATTAAAAATAGATACGGATGATTTCTTAGTGCTCCTTATATGGACCATTTCATGATTTTCGATTAATGAATTACGGGCACATAAAATACTATGCAGTATTTGTTATTGCAGCGTTTTTGGCTGCTATTCCTATTGGAAATTCATATGCTGACACAAATACACAGGAATTTACCACAATTAAAGGAAAAAACCTAGAAAATAACCCTCTTGCCGATATGATTCTAAAAAATATCGAGATCGCAAACAAGAGATTACAGAAAGCACAGGAAGCTGAAAGAGAACGAGCTGAACACCAAAAATTCATTGATGAACAACGAAGGATTGCTCAAGCAGAACTAGAGCGAGACCTTGCAGCAATGAATAAAAAATATGAGGATTTTACTCCACGAAATGCATTTGCAAGTTTTGTTTCTGGATTTAATTCCACACACCATGGAATTTACTGGGACCAGTTTGATTATCTTGACGCAAAAGCCCAACTTGCAAACAAGGCAAAAAATCAAGTCCTTTCAAACGGCGGATCATATGCTGATGCCATGAAACAATATGTCAAACATGCATCAATAACACGAGCAGAAATGATAAAGACAGTTTCTGAACTAAACATAAAACATGGCTTTACAGACGTAGAGTTACAATCTAACTTTGATAAAAACGGTAAGCTCCCAAGATATGAAAACGATGATTACACTCCAAAGTGCTTTGGATACGAAAAATATGAGAAAATTAAACAACAAATTCTAGAAGAATCAAATACTTCTATTCCAAGTGAACAAACACCAGATGTTTCTAAAATAAACAATGAGATGGAGATTCAAAAACTACAAAATAAACTTGAAACACTGAAAAAAGAATTCCTTGGTGAGGATGATCTAAAACGACAAAAACAGATCATAAACTCTATGAATCAGATAGTTGATAAGATACAAACACTGCAAGAGAAAGATAAAACCCTCTAAACCTCTTTTTGTTTTTCAAAAAATAGATAATTGATAAATTATACGAGTCTCTTATATTCAAAGTTCATTATGTTATTGTATGGTTGAAAAATATGTCCAACTTCTCAAAATGCAAGAAGACAAAAAACTTTCTTGGATTGACTTTAGAGGATTAGCTTGGTTACTAACTGATGACTATCAGCTAGATGATGAGTCTAAAATAAAATGGTAAAGAGAGAGTGTGAAAAGTCGCCTCTCACCACCTTTGTGTCCGTTAATGACACAAACCTCGTTTAAGGATTAATCTTTAGATGAAGTTGCTATACGATCAATACTTACGTATCCAAAAGACATGGTTGCTCTACGAGCGCTTTTGAGATATGAGATTTGTTCCACTATGTTGACCTCATATACTGTATGAATTAATTTGATATTAAGAAAGGCGGAATTTACGCCAGTTAATCCATTCCAAAATGGAAAAGCTCACTATTCTGCTATGCGTAGGGTGTTGTTTGCAATCTCTGCTCTTTTTGTGTGGTATTTTTTTCTGATTACGTTATAGTGGCGCCATGCGTCCTCGAGTATCTTTTTGTCAAGATGGGTGCCATCATTTTTGAGATTGCTTGCTGCGTGGTACTCCTCCTGTGCAAGCTTCATGTGGCTTTCAAGGTCTGTGAAATTCACCATACCTTATCACAAAATCAGTATAAAACCCTGATTTGTTCACAAACTAGAACAACCCTTAATGTTTATCAAAATTAGCAGGACAGTACAGCGTAGCGCTTCCAGGCGAAACCATAGGTCTATTGTTTTCCTTAAATGACAACGTTCCAGTTGGTAGAGACATACAATTCAAACTAACAACTACAAATGGTGCTATCTTTGTTGGAACAGTTGTTATGGGTCAGAACACAGGCTAGTCCTTTTTTTATTTTTTTAAATGATTTATCTAAATGTATGAGTATTATTTTTGATTGGAAGATTACATTCAAAAAAGTTTCAAGTGTGAAGACGTTGGTATGAACTGCCAATGGAGCATTTCAGCTCCGACTTTGGAAATTATTTTGGATGGGGTAAAAGAGCACGCAAAAAAAGTTCATGGGTTTGATGATTTTTCGCCTGAAATTCTTGAAAAAATCAAAGCTAACATAAAAGATGTATAGTTAATTTAGTTTTAGTTTAGATTAGCTTTTTTATTATGCGCCAAAAATACTTGCTATTTTAGCCATAATCCCAGCTAGTATTCCCCACATATCGAACATGCTGGTATAGTGTTTTACGAAATGAAAAACAAAAGGATGTGTTAGTTGCACAACATTCTATGTTCTAATTAAAAATTTGAGGCTAGGTTTTAGTTATTACCAAACTAGACATACTGATGTTATTTTACGAATTTCGATAAATTTTTCCACATGAGAATTAGTATGTTGATATCTTTTAGCGGTATTGTATTAGTTGTTGTTGCAGTTATTTTATTGGGAATGTTTCAAGTCATAATTTCATCAAATAGTCCTCAATATTCAACTGGTAAGCTTGTACTTGAACCAGACCAAAGTGATGTTGGACCAGTAAAACTGGAAGGAGATAAAGCCGAAATCAGGTTATACCTAAAAGAGGAAGGATCACTCGTCCAAGTAACGCTTGTGAATCAGAATGGAGATAAAGTTGGCGAACTAGTATCAGATAAAAAATTTGATCATGTTGTTTTAGACAATCCATACCTTGGTGGCGAATTTTCTCTAGTTGCTACAAATCTTGGAGACAACCTTGTGACCTTAGCTGCAGATATTCGCGACTATAAAGAACCTGGAACCTTCATTGATACACCAGATGCTATTTTTCTTCTAATTCCTCTTTTTACTGGCATGTTTGCAGCAGGGTTGATTGTCTTGTTTTTTAGTGCAGGAATTGGATATGTAGAGTGGAAAAAAAACTCTAATAGAAAACTCAATTAATATAATTTCAAAACTCTTATCATACTAATGCAACCGTTATTTCAGCTCTCAACTAGAAACTATGAAAAAGAAATCGCTCTAGTGAAAAAGGCAATGGAATCTTTGGAGAAAACCTGCAAGGTAGAAAACGGGTATGATCTTGGCGAGCCCTTTGTAAAGGCCGGCTGGAGCTTTTTTAATGTAAAGCTTAGTTCCGAAATGTTTTCTGTAATAGAAAAATCTGGCATGATGGATGGTGCGCTTGGGTTTAGAATTGGCGAGCAGATAAAGAATTTTTTGGGACATTATCTAGAATCGTTTGGGAGCCAGGTTCGGATAAAAAAGATTGATTATGGATGAGAAATTATCATTATTTTGAACTGAAAACAATTGCAATTTTTCTTAGCTTGATTCTTGTAACTTCGCTAGCTCCAACTATATCTGCGCAAGAACAAACTATTGCAATTCCTGATTGGATTCGCACCACAGCGTTGTGGTGGTCAGATGGTGAAATTGACGATTCTAACTTTCTTTCTGGAATCCAATATCTCATTGATAAAAAAATTATGAAGATTCCAGCCACAACAAAGACCATAAAACCATCTTTGTCGTTTGTTCCAAACTGGGTTAAGGACACTGCTGGGTGGTGGGCAACTGGTAAAGTAGGTGATATTGACTTTGTAAATGGGATGAGCTGGCTAATTGAAAATGGGATGATTCGAATTGGACAAAAGGCCTTTTGCACTGGAGATAAGCTTTGTTTGGTTGGCAAGGTTCAGACAATTATTGATGGTGATACGATATATCTTGAAAAACACAAGATTCGACTATCTCTGACAAACACCCCAGAAAGAGGAGAGCCTAGATATTTTGAAGCTACAGAATTTACGAAAAAACTTTGTCCTCTTGGTTCTACCGTACTAGTTGATCAGGACGACCTGCAACCAGTAGACCAGTATGGTAGAGTTTTGGGCAAAGTGTTTTGTGGGGACAAGCTTCTAAATGAAGAACTTTTGATAAACAACCACGCATGGATTTTAGACCAATATTGTAAAACCAGCGAGTTTTCATCAGAACCTTGGGCAAAAAAATACGGATGTCTTTCAAAAAATATACCGCTTCCAATTGAACCAAAACAAACATCCAACTCTTTTGACGTTGAGGTAAATGGAGAAAAGCAGGTAAGACGTGGCACGACACACACAATCGAGGTCCAAGTTAGTAGAGACAATATCCCAGTTGAGGATGCTTGGGTTGTTATCAGAATAGAGGATTATGGGGAAGACATCATACGAGAATTTGATGGATACACAAACAAAAATGGCTACTTTGAGTTTTCTTGGGAAATTCCAAAAAGCTTTGATGATATAGAGACCCTACTAGCCTTTGTTGATGTGACAGATGACATTTCAGCAACAACTGAGCTATTCAAGTTTCAAGTGTATTGCCTGCCTGGAGAGGTTGGCTGCAAAGTTGATGGAAATTAAAACGCAGATCCATTATATCTGAAAAAGCTGCATTATATTATATGAAAATTCACTGCGCATGCGGAATTTGCGGACATACAATCAACCAGGAATGTATTATGAATGACTGTGATTGTTGCGTTAATTTTCATTTACGTTCTGGATAATCTTAACAATTTAGAACTAGTTTCCAGTTCCAAAAAAGATTGCATTCATTGTCTTTACCCAGACATCCTTGTTATCTGCATCACTTTTTCCAACAATTCGATTCATCGTCAAACCATTATACAGCGCAATCATTCCAATAGCTAGGGCACGAAGGTCCACATCATTTTTGAAAAAGCCTCCCTTTGACTTCATTTGCTTCAAGAATTCTGTTATGTATTCCTCAATCCCAAGCTTGTGGCGTCCAATCATCTGCTTTAAGCGTGGATTTCGCATAGATTCTGAGATTGCCTCAAACCAAACTCTTTCAGTTTCCTTTGTTTCTGTCCCATAAGAGTCAAAAAACTCACCCAAATCCCTGTCCAGATTTTTTTTGTCCTTAAACAGAGGAGTGGTGTTTTGTACTAGGGACTTTTCAGCATACTTGCAAATTGAATAGAATAGCTCTTCTTTGCTTGTAAAATAAAGATACAGTGTTCCTTTGCTAACATCGGCTAGGCTGGCAATCTCATCCATTTTTGTATTGGCATAACCGTATTTTGAAAAATTCTTTATTGCTGATTGAATTATTTTTTCTCTGACCTTTGTTTTGTGCTCTGTTGTGACCTTTGGCATCTAATCCAACCTATATGGTATGTTTTTCTCCTTTTGGTCTAGCTTGATTACTATGGTATCACTAAGCTTGTTGAAAATTCTTTGTCGTTTTTTGTTTGTTAGAATTAATCCAAGTATAACATCAATTGGAAGTAAAAACGCCTTGCCAAAACTATTCATTAGAACATCTTTTAGGTCTAAAGGTGTACCGTCAGTGTACGTTATTCTAAGATCTAGAACTCTTTTTCCTAGGGATTGGCCATACTTGTATTCTAGAATGCTCCAATAACCCAAAAACGCAAGGCCATCAAGTGCGTGCCAAGAATAATCAAGACTTGTAGAATGTGATACAACATAAAAAACGCCAAGAACCGATGATACAACTGCAAAGTCAATAATCCATGCCAAGAATCGATCACGCCATTTTGCGATTGTGATTTCACTTGGCACTTCATTCAAGATAGTTTTTCCTCCCATTTTTCCTTGCAATCAAGGCAGTGAAAAGATAGGGTTGAAGAATTTTTTAAAATGAACACGTCAAGTGATCCGCAGCTCCTACAAAATTGCAGGCTTTGGGGATAACCAATAAGATAGGACCTCGAAACTGGTTTGATAGTCTGACTCCTCCAGATTTCGGATGTTTGGATCCCTTGAGCTGTGTTCATCAGAAATGGAATTGTGAATGGGTTATAAAAATATAACTGACTGACTGGTCAGTTAGTTTTATATTATCTTGTAAGCTAGAACTTTTATGAAAAAAATCGTGATTCTAGCCTCAGTTTCTGGCATTTTTCTAGCATTGAGCCTAGCCCAAGCAGCATTTGCTGATAATCATGTAGTAATACCAAAAACCAATCGTGATTGTGCAACTTTGGATTCTTGCTTTGTGCCAACTATAGCATCAATAAAAAAAGGCCAGACGGTTGTATGGCAAAACGATGACTTGACAATTCATAGTCTAGTTGGCGGATCAAAAGACACTGGGGCATCTAGATTTTTTCAAAGTGGAACTCTGTTGCCGGATGATACATTCTCATATACAATATCACATTCTGGAATTTTTCACTACTATTGTGAGTTTCATCCATGGATGAAAGGGGTGATCTGGGTAACATGAAAAAAATAAGAACTACAATAATGATTGATGATAATGTTGCACAAAAGATTCGATTAATTCAGGCAAGGCTGATAAAGAAAAACAATCAAAGTGTAAGCTTTTCACAGGTTCTAAACCAGATGCTAAGGGATTCTTTGAAATGATTGATTTTGCCAAGTACCTAAACTGCAAAGATTGTCAAAAATCTGGCCTTTACTGTAAAAAGCATAGGGTCGAGGTAGAACAGCTACTTCAACAAAGCTGAAATTGGCATCAAATCAATCATTTTTGTTTCATTTGCTAATTGGTGGTTCAAATCTTAGCAGATCCAAAATGTTCTAAAAAAGTCTTGTATGAAGCTAAATTGTTTTTTCTAGCTTTTTTCTAATAATTTTAGCAAGCTTTTCTTTTCTTTTCCATCCTGACGAAACAGCTTTTTTAGAATTTACTATCAGAATTTCATTATAGTCTAGATTTTTCTGATATTTGGAACCAACATCGTTTGCAATAATCAAATCAGCTTTAGACTCTTTCATCTTTTTCCTAGCTACTTTTTCAAGCTTTTTCTTTGAAAGATTTGTTTCAGCTTTAAACCCAACCAAAAAAACATCTTTTTGCCATTTTTTTATTTGATCAATAATTTTTGGAGCATGTTTTAGCTTTATCTGCAAGCTTTTCTTTGAGCTTTTAATTTTGGAATGACTAGGATTATCTACAGTATAATCTGAAGCTGCAGCTGCCAAAATAACAATATCGAATTTTTTCTTCATCTCTTTTTTTACAGTATCAAACATCTCTTTTGCAGTTTTAACAGGAATGACTTTGGCACCAGATGGTGGCTCTGCAGTTCCGGGGCCATACACAAGAGTTACTTTGGCTCCAGCTGAGATCAATTCTGAGGCTAATAAAACACCAGTTTTGCCAGAACTAAGATTTGAAATGACTCTTACAGGATCAATATACTCTATTGTAGGACCAGCTGTCATCAAAACTTTCTTTCCATGAAGTTCAGAAGAAAACCCAAATTTTCTCAAAACAAATTCCAAAACATCTTCTGGCTCTGCAGCTTTTGCCTTTCCTTCTATCATTACAGGGGAAACAAAATCAACCTTGTCTTTTAGAAAGTCAATATTTTTTTTCACAGCTTTATTTTCATACATGGATTCATGCATGGCTAGCGCCATAACAATTGGAATCTTACTTCCAAATCCCACAGTTAACACAGTACTAATTGGAGTGTCATCAATTCCGTTAGCTAGCTTTCCCAAGGTGTTTGCCGTTCCTGGATACACGATTATCAAATCAGAGCGACGATAGTCTGCAACATCAATGTGCTCAAGATCCCCTGTTAGTTTTGTTATTACATTATTTCCTGTTGCCCACTTGAAATAATCAGGTTTTACAAGCTTTGTTGCAGCAGAGCTAGCTACACAAACAACATCTGCGCCATGTCGCATCAATAACCTAGCTAGCTCAATTGCCTTATACACCGCAACGCTTCCAGCTACACACAAGACAATTCTTTTTCCAGATAATTCAGAACCATATGTTCCCACTATATCTAATGAAGGATGTTTTCTAGCTGATTTCTTTTTTGAGCTTTTCATATTCTCCTTGTTCCATTGAAAACCAGTTTTCCTCTTCTGGGAATTTTCCAGACACTACATCATTTTTGTAATTTATTACAGCATTTACAATATCGTCAGACAGACTAAGATACTGTCTTACAAATTTTGGTTTTAGCTTTTCATACAATCCCAAAACATCATGAACAACAAGGACTTGTCCATCACAATGCAATCCAGAACCTATTCCAATTGTTGGAACACTAATTGATTCTGAAATAATTTTTGCAACTTCATGAGATACCATTTCAAGTGCGATACTAAACACTCCAGCTTCTTCGAGTGCTTTTGCATCCTCAATCAATCGCTTTGCAGCATCAGCAGTTCTTCCTTGAACTTTGTAACCTTGAGACAATGCAGTAGTTTGAGGCTGAAAACCGATATGTCCCATCACAGGAATGCCTGTTTCCACAATTGCAGATACAGTATCTGCCATGACATTGCCACCTTCAAGTTTTACAGCATCAGCTCCTGCCTTAATCAATCTGCCAGAGTTTGCAATTGCATCAGAAATACTGGCTTGGTATGACATAAACGGCAAATCACCAACAACCAAACTATTTTGTTTTGCATGAGCTACAGCTGAAACAAAAATTTCCATCTGCTCCATTGTGACAGATATTGTATTTTCATATCCAAGCATAACCATTCCTGCACTGTCTCCAACGAGTAACACATCAACCCCGGCCTTATCACAAAGTGATGCTAATGCATAGTCATAGCTAGTCAAAACAGAAATCTTCTTTCCAGCTTTTTTCATATCAACAATGTCTTTGACGGTTCTAGCCATGTATGGCTCGCCTTGTAAGATTTTTCTTTATCTCAATAATGTTTTCAGAAAGATTCTTTTTATTTGAATAATTGCGAATTATTTTTTTAAGAGCTGATTCATTTTTTTTCGATAATTTTTTGCAAGCTTGTACCAGCTCCGCCATTCCACGTACTGCATTATCAACTATGGTGATGTGAGCAGTTTGGGCAGTTCTAGAAAGAGGATTCAAGTCAAACGTGATTACCTTTTTTCCAAACTTTTTAAGCGCAATTGTGCGATCACCATCCTCTATAGGTACTAACACTACATCAGCTGAAAATATTCCATTTTTATCCACAATTCTTCGAGCAGAATCAAGTTTTGGTATTTTGGTTTGTTTTCTGCGATCTAACCCAAGTACGGTTTTTATTCCATTTTTTTTCAACATTAAAACGATGTTTTTCTTTCTAGATTCAGAGGCATAGAAAATATTCACCTCAACTTTTGCAGGAATTATTTTTGAAAGTTGCACAATTTCTTTTGCAGATAAAGCTACTATGTTTCCATTTACAGATATTACGGGATTTTTTGCCAAAAGAAGCATTGCAGCAGCTGCTTGGGTAGATTTTTTTGCTAAATTGCTTGTTTTTTCGCCTAAAAGATAGTCAAATGCCTCACCACGACCATGTGCCATCAGTCCTTCTTTAGCCACAATTCCAGAATCAAATCCGTTAACTAGCTTTTCTCTAATCAATAATGATTTTGCACGTGGGTGACTTGCGGGAATTAATTCCATGTTTATCAAAATTTTTTAATTATTCTATTGGAGTCGTGCGCCGACGTTGTCAATCTCTGATTGTATGATTACATTGTTTTCATATTTTTTTAAAATTTCTAAAATTTGTGATTCTTTTTCTTTTGGAATCAACGAAAATATTGTCTCGCCAAAAAGTGCAACACCACACTTAACACCAAGTTTGTTTAGCTCAGAAATAACAGAATCCATCCTTGGCGTCATCACTTTGACATATTTTGCAAATTCTACTGACATGTCTTGAAATTCATTGTAATCATTTGTCTGAATTAGCTTGTTTACCATCTTTCCGCCAAGACCGTTAATCATTGCCAAGTTCTCATCAAGAAATTTTTTTGTAGACATTGGTGAAAAACACACAATAATGACTTTGGAATCTGAATCAATCTTGTGCAATCTGCCAATTCCAGGAGCACCAGCTTTAGTTCTGATTTCAAATCCACCATAAAACGAAGCAATCACATCACCTAGTCCGGTTTTACAAGATACTTCTGCAGTGTGGGCAATCTTTCCAATCTCTTCTTTTGATAAATTAGTCCCAAGTGCTTGGTCTAGCGCAAATGCCAAAGATAATGCAACAGCTCCACTACATCCAAGTCCATAACCAATTGGAACGGAAATGTCATGCTGTACATTGCAATGAATTTTTTTTGAAACAAGCTTTTGAAATTCTTTTATGACAAATTCAGAAACATCAACGTTGTCAGTTTCATATCCTGTGGTATGAATTTCAAAATTATTTTCATCAGAATATCTCACATTGACTGATGTTGTAACACCGTCTTTGATTGAAAAGCCAGCTCCAAGTGATCCCATCATTTCAGGACTAGATTGTTCTACTTCGGCTTTGAAAAAACCTGTAATGTGTGCAGGACAGAATGCCAGACCCCTCATGATCTGAGTTTAAATTTATCAAAAAATATAAGAATATGGCTTAAATAATTATAATTAATATAAATTGACTAAATTCATTCGACGCCTGCAAAAGATTGGAAGTAGCATCCTTGTAACTTTGCCAAAAGAGTGGGTTGATGCAAACAAGCTAGACAAAAGCTCCCAAGTAGAATTAGAAACAGGGCAAGACAGTCTTTCCATTTCTGTAAACAAAGACAACAGGCCATCAAAAGAAGTCGTAATATCTTATCCATTGCCAAAAGATGAAAACATTGTTGCAGACATTACAGGCGCATATCTATTAGGATATGATATCATCAGAATTCAAGGAAAAAAGTCTATTCCAAATGAGGATAGAGAAAAAATCAGAACTTCAATGAGACGACTAGTGGGGATGGAAATAATAGATGAGGATGCAACAAATGTTAATGTCCAGTTTTTGCTTGATGCAACAACACTCCAGCCAGATAAAATTCTAAAACGAATCAGCTCACTTGCACTAGGAATGTATAATGATGTTGTTGAGGGATTAATCTTAGACGATAAATCAAATCTATTAACACTATCAAACAGAGATATAGAGGTAAACAGGCAGTACTTTCTTTTGGTGCGATTGATTCGTAGCACGATGATTGATGTAAGATTGGCTGGCGCATTTAGTCTTGAAAAGATTGACATTTTGGATTATAGAGTTGCTGCAAACTTGCTTGAAAATGCAGCCGACACCATTGTAGAATTGGGCAATTTAATTGCAAACACCTCACTATCTCATAATGATCTTAAACAGTTGTATGAGCTGGCAAAAGACTTTGAACCTATTGCGATAAAATCTATTGATGCATTCACAGAAAACAATAGAACACTGGCAATTCAGGCAATTTCAGAGCACAGTAAATATCAGGAAAAAATTTCAAAGTTTAGAACCAATCTAGAAAAGAAAAAACAGGTTCCAATTGATTATTTGGATTTAATCTACATGTTTGAGAGAATAATAAAATCATGGGATGATGTTGTAGATTTGGTAAAACCAATTTACACAAAATAAATCGACGAGAGGACATTGGAGGAATTTATTCCTGGTCAACCACTCCAATCCTAAATTCTTCCGAATTCTCTCATCTTGCCAGACTCTTTCTGGCCCTGCCTTGAGTCAAGCAGGCTTGTGTGTGTTGGCACACGTAATTGCAATGAATGCAGTACCAAATTCCTCTAAAATTACAAATGTAGTGGTGTATAGATTACTTGACATTTTGTGTGATCTAATAACTGTTAATTGCTCTCAGAATTCAAAATATTATACGCGTGATCTATATTATTATACGAAATCCTTTCTTACTAGGTAATTCTGATTTTTACGCGTGAATAAAGCCTGGATTTACCTATTGTGTAGCATCTCGCTAGTTTTACTAATTTTGCCAATTTCTCTTGTTCATGGAGCAACCGTTCCTGACAAGCCAACAAACCTAGTTGCAGACGATGTTTCTCCAACAAAGATTGATCTTTCTTGGAAAGCACCAGTAGATGATGGTGGCTCTCCTATCACTGGATATAAAATAGAATACAAAAAAGTTCCAAACACCGACTATCTAGTACTTGTAGGAAATGCCCAAACCACAACATATTCTCATACCGGTTTGCAAACTGGTTCGACTTACATCTATCGAGTTTATGCAATAAACGCAATTGGTGAAAGCGAGTATTCCACAGAGGCAGTTGCAACTCCAACTTCCTCGTCTTCACCACCACAAAACATTGTTCCAAATCCACCAACAGACCTTGTAGCTGATGATGTATCACCAACTAAGGTAAATCTTAGCTGGAAAGCACCAACTGCAAACAATGGACCACCAGTTTCAGGTTACAAAATAGAATTCAAAACGGGATCTGCAGCTTTTAGTACTTTACTAAACCATACAACAAACATATCTTATTCTCACATAAACGCAACAACTGGAACTTTATATTCTTACAGAGTGTTTGCTGTGAACTCTATCGGATATAGCAATTCATCAAACATTGCAACTGCAACCCCAACACAAAGCTCAACAGCAGAACAAAGCATTCCTCCAAACTCTCCTGCAAATCTTAAAGTCTACAACGTTTCTCCAACTGAACTCTCGCTCACTTGGAATCAACCAGCACCAAATAACGGACCGCCAGTGACAGGTTACAAAATAGAATTCAAAAAAGGTTCTGAAAATTTTCAAACTTTAATTGAAAACAATGGACCTAACACATCATATCTACACAAAGGCCTAAGCCCAGGTTCAACATACACATACAGAGTTTATGCAATAAATGAAGCTGGTACCAGCTCTGCATCAAATTCAGATTCTGAAACGGCAAAACACACACAAACGCCTCAGCTTACTGCAAGTGATATTTCACCAACACAGATAGAACTTTCATGGATTCCTCCATCAGATACAGTTGGACAGACAATCCAAGGATTTGTAATTCAAAAAAAGATTGCTGCTGATACTTATGATACGATTGGAGAAACTGGAGGAAAAATAACAAAGTTTACAGTTACTGGACTTGAAACTGACAAGACATACACCTATGTTGTTTATGCAAGATTCACTCTTGGTCAAAGTCCAAATTCAAACGAAGCATCTGCAACACCAAATAAGGATTCAAAACCAGCTGTTGTTACACCAATAGTTAATGTAAGCTCGCCACCAACAGCGCTAAGTGCAACTTCAGTTAAAAATGAGATAAAACTTTCTTGGACTGCACCAACGGATGATGGAAATTCAGCTATCAAAGGATACAAAATTGAATCAAGAACAAACTCAACATTTACAGTTCTAATAGCAGATACAAAAAGTACTGTCTCATCATACACTCATTCAGATGTAACTCCAAATACAAAATATTTTTACAGAGTTTCTGCAATTAATGGGGCTGGTACTAGTAACCCATCAAATGAGGCATCTGCTACTGCTCAGGCGGTGCTTGAAATAAAACCACTTGGCAAATTTACAATTAATGAGGAGCAACCCTTACGATTTACAGTTAGTGTTGTAGGAACCACGCTGTCTGGAATAGAATTTAGTTTGGATAAAAATCCACCAACTGGTGCTAGTATTGACTCTGCTGGAAGATTCTCGTGGACTCCAACAAAATCCCAAGGAGCAAAATCTTATGATTTTGATATAGTTGCAAAAAAAGAGAATCAGATAGCTAGGGAAGGTGTTACAATTACGGTAAATGATGTACCAGATCAAACTCCACAACCAACACCCACACCAACTCCAACACCAGAACCCGAGCCTGAACCAGAACCAAAAGAAAAAACAATCGCATCCTTTGTTGACCCAACAAAAGATCCACAATACTATATCAATAGATACAACAATGAAAAAAATTACAAGGAATGGTTTGATACAAACTATCCAGACATGACAATTTATGAGGCAGTTGGATTACCAGAACCTCAAAAAGGAGTCTGTGATGTTGGAACAAAACTAGTTGATGGTGTATGTACAGTAGTTCAAAGTACAAACAACAAAGGCGGCGGTTGTCTTATTGCAACTGCAGCATACGGTTCTGAGCTATCGCCACAAGTACAATTGCTTAGAGAGATTAGAGACAACAAAGTTCTCAGTACA
>Ga0299906_10001827_pt1 | contig 18021 bp, 12 predicted proteins | sample RVTome_14_FD_200259 | JGI IMG/M metagenome (GOLD analysis project Ga0299906, IMG submission 200259) | Soil microbial communities from uranium-contaminated site in the Upper Colorado River Basin, Wyoming, United States - RVT145D125 (version 2) ...
GATCTTCGCGCCGGCGGCGCGAACAGCGAGCAAGTACTGACTATCGAGCAATGAATCCGCCCGGAGGACGTAACGGCGTGGCAATGCCGGCTCGGCGGGCGCCTCGCCCTCCCGACCCAGATTGCCTAACCGTTACACACGGAACTCAAATGTTAGGGAAGTTCAGGCAGTTTTAACTTTCGCGCCCCTTCCTGAATTTTTTCTTGGCCCCCCGGAGGTGAATGCCGCAAGCCCCCGGAGGTGAATGCCGCAAGCCGATGAGATACTCGATTTAGAAAACCGCAAAAAATTTCTTGTCCCGTGCTCGAACCCACCCTGATGACCCTCCCCGAATTGCAGGGGAGGGGATACCAGGCGGCGTCAGACGTTGAATCGAAAGTTGATGATGTCCCCGTCCTTCACGACGTAGTGCTTCGGCTCCAGGCGGATCTTGCCGGCGCTCTTGGAGCCGCGCATGTCGCCGGCCGCCTCGAAGTCCTCGAACGCCACCGTCTCGGCGCGGATGAAGCCGCGCTGAATGTCGCTGTGGATCTTGCCAGCGGCCTCGACCGCCTCGGCGCCGCCGATAAGGGTCCACGCCCGAACCTCGTCCTCGCCGCACGTGAGAAACGAAATCAGCCCGACCGCCTCGTAGCAGGCGTGTATAAGCCGCGTCTGCGCCGGTTCGGTGAGGCCGAGGTCTTTCAGAAACGCCGAGCGGTCGCCCTCCTCGAGCCGCGAAATCTCCGCCTCGATCTCCGCCGCCAGGGCGATCGTCGCCCGGGCATGGGGGTGCTCGAACGGCGGCGGTGAGTGCACTTCGCCCTCGCTGACGTTGACCACGACGAGCACCGGCTTGAGCGTCAGGAATCCGAAGCTGGCGGCGATGGCCCGCTCCTCTTCGTTTTGAATCGCGCCCGACACCGGCGATTCCCGCTCCAGCGCCTCGCGCACCCGGTTCATCATCGCCAGCTCGCGGAGCTCGGCGTCGCGGGTCTTCGTCGGCTTCTGAGTCGATTTCTCCAATTTCTCGATCCGGTGAGTCACCTGCTCCAGGTCGGCGAAGATCAACTCGGTGTGCAGCTCGTCGACGTCCGCCTTCGGGTCGATCCGGTCGCGATAGGCCGCCACGGCGCTGGAGGCGAAGGCCCGAACCGTCATGACGATCCCGTCGCAGCGGCGCACCGTGTTCATCGCCTTGCGAAACTCCTGTTGACCGTGGGCGTCAGCGAGTGAACAGCCGTGGATGTCGACGAACTCCAGGTGCGCCGGCGTGTATTTCTTGGGCTGATAGACCTTCGCCAGCACGTCGAGTCGCCGGTCCGGCACCATGACCGACGCCAACCGCTCCTCCATGCCGTGGCCGGGGTCGGGGGGCTGGCCGGTGATCGCCGAAAACAGCGTCGACTTTCCCGACTGCGGGGGACCGATGATGGCGAATCTCATGGGGCGCGGCTCTTTCGGCCGGTCAGTGTAATAGTCGCGGCGGGCGAATCAACCGGGGCGCGGGATTGATCGATACGGTGAACGTCGATCCGCGCGTGCCTCATGCCATTGGCGAAACCGACGGGGTCGCGACGGGCGCGCTGGTTTCGGCCATTAGGTCGATGAAGCGGTCGAAGAGATAGTCCGAGTCGTGCGGGCCCGGGGCCGCCTCGGGGTGGTACTGCACGGCGAAGAGCCGCTTGTCCGGGTGCGCGAATCCTTCCAGACTGCGGTCGTTGAGATTGACGTGCGTCACGCGGCCGCCCGTTTTTTTCAGACTCGCGATATCCACGGCGAATCCGTGATTCTGGCTGGTGATCTCGACCCGGCCTGTGTCGACGTCGAGCACCGGATGATTGGCGCCATGATGGCCGAACTTGAGCTTGTAGGTCTCGGCGCCCAGCGCCAGCGCCAGCAATTGATTCCCAAGACAGATGCCGAACATCGGCACCGCGCCGACGAGCCCCCGCAGCGTCTCGATCGTGTCGCGCACCGCCGCCGGATCGCCGGGGCCGTTGCCCACGAGAACGCCGTGCGGATTCGCGTCCAGTACGCGGGCCGCCTCGACCGTCGGCGGCATCACGCGGATGGCGCAGCCGCGCTCCGCGAGTCGGCGGAGGATGTTTTCCTTGATGCCGCAGTCCAATGCCACGACGCGATGCCTTGCCGGGCGCCGATCGTTGCCGACGCTCCGCTCGCCCCGAGGCATGACGCGCTGAACGAGATTGCTGCCGGACATCTGTGCCGCCGCCCGGGCCCGCTCGACGAGGATCGTCGGCTCGGTAATTTCCGTGGAAATCACGCCGCGCAGCGCGCCGCGCCGGCGGAGCCGCAGGGTCAGCGCCCGCGTATCGACGCCGGCAAGGCCGACGACGCCCGCCCGTTTCAAATACTCTGCCAGGTCGCCGGTGGACCGGTGATTGCTCGGCCGGATGGCGAGCTCGCGCACGACGAAGCCGGCCAGATGCTGCCCCGCCGATTCGACGTCGTCGGCGTTGATGCCGTAGTTGCCGATGTGCGGCGTGGTCATGGTCACGATCTGCCCGCAGTAGGACGGGTCCGTGAGAATCTCCTGGTAGCCGGTCATCGCGGTATTGAAGACGACCTCGCCGGCGGATGTGCCCCTCGCGCCGAAAGCGCGCCCGCGAAAGACGCTTCCATCTTCGAGACCGAGATAGCAAGGTTGATTCATGGTGTGGGATCCACGCGTTATGCGTTACAGTCTAAATGTTGCGTGACGGATAGTCCAAATCCGGACGTTGCGTATGATCCCGGTCCGTGATATTTGTGAAACCCGACGATGATCCCGCCATTCGACGATCTCGGCTACCTCCCGACCGGCGTCCATCCGGCGACGCTCGAGGAGTTCGAGGCCCGCTTTGGCGTCCGATCTGAAATCCGCCGCGTGCAGATGGAATCGGTCCGCTGGATGGTCGAGCTGGCCCGCCGCGCCGGCGTCAATCGCATCGTTTTGAACGGGAGCTTCGTGACGGATATAATGGAACCGAACGATGTGGATTGCGTGCTGTTGATCGGGGAGGACTATCCGGTGGACGCCGTCGCGGATGCGGAACTCCACTCCGGCGTTCCTTTCCTGGAGATTGCCCTGGTTCCTCAGCGGGGCTTCGATCATCTCGTCAAGTGGTTCTTCGCAGCCGATCGCGACGGTCGTCCCAAGGGTATGGTGGAGGTGATCCTGTGACACTCATGAACGATCGTCAGCTTGCCAATACGCGCGAAAAGCTTCGCGAGCTTGAGTCGCTCTACGCAGAACTTGGGAACGATGCCGACCAGAGCCATCGCGTTCGCCAGTTATCCTCGAATTCCATCAAGAAGCTGATCAACCAGCTCAAGGAGGAGATCGCCCGATACGAGGCACATCAATTGGCTCGATGACGCTCGTTTACGCCGTAATGTGTTTCAGCGGTGCGGAACAGCATCGCAATTGACGGGTCAGAGAATCGTTTGCTCTCCATAATACGATCTTGGCTATTCGCGCGAAGATTATCTTCGCCGATCAGAAATCCTCTGGGAACAAAATTGATGATCTTGACCAAGGCCGATATGCCGAGCCTGAACGCCGCGGCGCAGGAAATCTGCAAGCGCTACACTTGCTCCATCTGCGTTGATAAGTCCGAGCCGCAAGTGCTTGGAAGCGGCACGGTAATCGTTTTGGACAACTATGCCATAATCGCGACTGCCATGCATGTTGTCGAAGGTTACGAGTTGGATCAACTTCGACTCTTGAGTTGGTATCCGGACGATGAACGACGCTTTCCGATTCCACAGGGCAGTGGACAGTTTCGCGATGAAAGTATCGATATAGCCGTCTTGACAATGAGTCGAGAAGTTCTCAATGGGTCCAGCATTCAAGGGCTGTCGTTGACTCGTATTGATCCTGGGGTCACTCACGATCCGTCGGACCACTTTCTACTTTGTGGCTGCCCACGTTCCTTGTCCAAGTTTGACAAAAATCAAAACCTCTTCGAGCAGACTTTTGCGTCTCGTTTGATGACCCCCGTGCCACTCAACAAGTGGCCCAAGAGATTCGAAGCCCGGGTGGCTATTCACTGCGACCCATTCGAGCCCTCTGTCTCCCCGGAAAATGGACCAACTCGTATCAAGAAAATTTGCACCGATCGGCAACGGGATGTATTTCTCGACTTCGGCAAGGACTGGTACGATCCTGATTTCCTTCCGCTTGATCCAACCGATCCTGCTGGATTCAGCGGCGGTGGGATCTGGCGAATACCTTCATCTCGAGACGGCGGTTGTTTGTCACAAGAGCTTGCGCTTTCTGGATTTGCGGTCGCTGTCGAAAAAACATCGTGGAAATGGATTCGCGGGATTCAAATGCAATATTGGCTCGAGATGCTATGGACTGCCTGGCCAGGATTACAGCCATCAATAATCTCCGCGGGCTTCGCAAGAATGGCGGACAATCATTTCACTCGCCAGCGGGAATAGGGCTGTTCATAGGTCACTCGACGAATCCAGTCTGTTCTTGATGCGACTTCGGCTCACGCGTGACCTTTCGTTGGTTCACCTCAGCCCCGCCGCGTAGTCCTGGAGGGCCCGGACGCCGAGGGCCGCGTCGGCGCCGAGGGCCTTCATGGCCCGGATGGCGGCGACGGCGGCGTGGGCCCCGGCCATGGTCGTGATCAACGGCAAGTTGCGCGCCGTGGCGGCCACCCGCCAGCGGCCCTCCTCCCACGCGCTGCCATAGTGAACCGGCGTGTTGATCAGCAGATCCAGCACGCCGTGGTTGATCAGGTCGAGCAGAAAACCCTCCGGCGCGCCGGCCTGCTTGGAAACGACGACCGACGGAATCCCGGCGGCGAGCAGCACCTCGTGCGTCCCGATGGTGGCGAAGAGTTTGAAGCCCAGCTCGCGCAGTTCGCGGGCCACCGGCACGACCCGCGGCTTGTCGGGATCGTTGACGCTGACCAGCGCGTTGCCCGACAGCGGCAGGGACAGGTCGGTCGCGGCGGCCGCCTTGGCGAAGGCCAGGCCGAACGACTCGTCGATGCCCATGACCTCGCCGGTGCTGCGCATCTCCGGACCGAGCACGGCATCGACGCCGTGGAACTTGCGAAACGGAAAGACCGGGGCCTTGACCGCGATCATCATCGGACGCGGCGAGCAGCCGACGCCGTGGTCCCACAACACGTCGCGAAGCGTCCGCCCGAGCATGACCGCCGTGGCCACCCGGGCCCAGGGCACGCCCGTCGCCTTGCTGACGAACGGCACGGTCCTCGACGCCCGCGGATTGACCTCGAGGACGTAGACGTCGGCGTTGGGGGAAGAACCCGCTCCCTCATGGTCGCGGCTCTGTATAGCGAACTGCACGTTGAGCAGGCCGCAGACGCCGATTCCCCGGGCCAGCAGCCGCGTCTGCCGCTCCAGTTCACGAACGGTTTCGGCCGGGAGTGAGTGCGGTGGGATGGCGCAATAGCTGTCGCCGCTGTGGATGCCGGCGTGCTCGATGTGCTCCATGATGCCGGCGACCACGCAGTCGCCGCGGTCGTCGTTCGCCCGCCGAAAGTCCGCGACGCCGTCGACGTCCACCTCGGTGGCGTCGAGGAGAAACTTGTCAATGAGCACCGGCTGCGCGGCCGGCGCGTCGAAGCCGCTGCGCCGATCGGACGCGGCGAACGCGCGGCTGACGTAGCGCCGCAGGTCCGACTCGTTGTTGCACAGCTCCATCGCCCGACCGCCCAACACGTAGCTCGGCCGGATCAACACGGGATAGCCCAGCCGGTCAGCGATCTTCAGCGCCTCGTCGGCCGATCGGGCGGCGCCGTTCGGCGGCTGCGACAGGCCGAGGGTCGATAATAGCTTCTGGAATTCGTCGCGGTCTTCGGCCAGATGGATCGACTCCGGCGGCGTGCCGATCACCGGCGCCCCGGCGCGGTGAAGGCCGTCGGCCAGGTTCAGCGGCGTCTGCCCCCCGAATTGAACGATGACGCCCTTGATCGGGGCCCGCGCCGATAGCGACGCGAGGACGCGAAGCACGTCCTCGTGCGTCAGCGGCTCGAAAAAGAGCACGTCCGAGGTGTCGTAATCGGTGCTGACCGTCTCGGGATTCGAGTTGATCATCACCGTGCGGTAGCCGAGCCGTCGTGCCTCCATGGCGGCGTGGACGCAGCAGTAATCGAATTCGATCCCCTGGCCGATGCGATTGGGACCGCCGCCGAGGACTACGACGTGGGGCTCGGGCGGCACGCGCAGCTCGTTCTCGGTCGATTCGACCAAGCGGCCCGACTCGACACGGAAGGACGGCGTCTCGTATGCGGAGTAGTAGTAGGGCGTGGCGGCCTCGAACTCGGCGGCGCAGGTGTCGACCATGCGAAACCCGGCATCGCCGTTGGTGGGTGCGAGAAGCGATTCTCGTACCGGCGGCGCCCCATGGTCGGACTTCAGCGCGCAGCTCAATTGTCTGGCGCTGTACCCGAGAATCCGGCTGCGGTGCAGTAACTCGCTGCCGATTGAGCCGTCGCGATGACCCGTTGCCCTGCGCACCTGATCCGCCGCGGCGAGCAGTTCGCCTTCGAAGTCCGCCAGCTCCTTCAATTGATCGAGAAACCACGGATCGATCCGCGTCAACTCCTGGACCTGTTCCACCGACCAGCCCAGCTTGAACGCGTAGCGAATGAAATACGGCCGACCCTGGCAGGGAACGGCCAGCTTCTGGCGAAGCGCCGCCGGCGTGATCGGCCATTGCACAGCCGACGACTCATCGACGTCCGGCGGGGCCTCGCCCTGGCGGCTGCCCAGCACGATCGGCGCCGGTTCGACGTCGTCGCGGCGCTGAAGCGATGCGTACGCGTTGGCCTGGCCCTCGGCGAACCGTGCATGGGCCGCATCCAGCCAGCGGTCGTTGTCGTCCAGTCCGAATCCGCTGCGCTGAATCTCCATGCTGCGGATGCACTTCTGAAACGCCTCCTTGAACGTCCGCCCGATCGCCATCGCCTCGCCGACGCTCTTCATGTGCGTCGTCAGCGTCTCGTCGGCGTCGGGAAACTTCTCAAACGTCCACCGCGGCATCTTCACCACGCAGTAGTCGATCGTCGGCTCGAAGCTCGCCGGCGTCGTCCGCGTGATGTCGTTGGGAATCTCGTCGAGCGTGTAGCCGACCGCCAGCTTCGCGGCCACCTTGGCGATCGGGTAGCCCGTCGCTTTGCTGGCCAGGGCGCTGGAACGCGACACGCGGGGGTTCATCTCGATGACCACCTGCCGGCCGGTCCGCGGATGCACCGCGAACTGGACGTTGCTGCCGCCGGTGTCGACGCCGATCTCCCGAATGATCGCCTTGGCCGAGTCGCGCATCTGCTGATACTCGCGGTCGGTCAGCGTCTGCGCCGGCGCGACGGTGATCGAATCGCCCGTGTGAATGCCCATCGGGTCGACGTTCTCGATCGAGCAGACGACGATCACGTTGTCGTTGCGGTCGCGGATGACCTCCAGTTCGAATTCCTTCCAGCCGTAAAGACCTTCTTCGATCAGCACCTCGCGAATGCGCGATGATTTCAGTCCCCGGGCGACGGTGCGCTCGAATTCCTCGCGGGTCTCGCAGAAGCCGCCGCCCTCGCCGCCGAGCGTATAGGCGGGCCGAATGCAGCAAGGCAGACCGACTGCTTCCAGGACCGCCAGCGCCTCGTCCATGTCGTGGGCCACGCCGCTGCGGGGCACGTCGAGCCCGATGCGCTGCATCGCCTCCTTGAAGCGCAGGCGGTCCTCCGCCTTGGCGATGGCCTCCGGCGACGCGCCGATCATCTCGACGCCGTAGCGATCGAGGATGCCCAGTTCGTGGGCCTCCATCGCGCAGTTCAATCCGGTCTGACCGCCCAGCGTCGGCAGCAGGGCATCGACCGGCTGGCCGGCGGCTTTTTCGTGTTCGAGGATTTTTTCCACGAAATGCGGCGTGATCGGCTCGATGTACGTCCGGTCCGCGAACTGAGGATCGGTCATGATCGTCGCCGGATTCGAATTGAGCAGAACGACGCGATAGCCCTCGGCCCGCAGCGCCTTGCACGCCTGGGTCCCGCTGTAGTCGAATTCGCACCCCTGCCCGATCACGATCGGACCCGAGCCGATCAGCATGATGGTATGGATGTCGTCGCGCCTGGGCATTGTCGATCACTACTTTCGAGGAGTCGAATCGGAAGCGATATGCGCTTCCGTCCCGCTCCCTCGTCCGTGCGCCGCGCCTTTGGACGGCGCCATCATACCGCAGCCGCAGTTCCTGATCGCTAGGATTTCGCGTCGTCTGACATGTTGAGGAACTCCCGCGCCGCGCCGGAAAGAAGTAACAGGCGATCTTCGGCTGACAGGGATTCCAAAGTCTCGATCAGCGCCCCCGGCCGCGCCTCGCCCAGCGGAAACGGATAGTCGGACCCCAGGGCCACCCGCCGCGCGCCGAATAGCCGAACGATGTACCGCAGCGCCTCGGCGTCATGCACCAGCGAATCAACCCAGAACCGCGCCGGCGATCCGTCGGCAGCCAGACAGGATCGCGGATTCGTCTGACAGTCCACGGCGCACAAGTCCGGCCGAACCCGCCAGCCGTGCTCGATCCGCCCGATCGCAATCGGAAACGCCCCGCCGCCGTGGGCGAACGCGACGCGAAGATTCGGAAACCGATCGAACACGCCGCCGAAGATCATCGAGCAGATCGCCAGCGACGTCTCCGCCGGCATCCCCACCAGCCAGGGCAACCAGTAATGCGGCATCCGCTCGGAGCCCATCATGTCCCACGGGTGCACGAATATCGCGGCGCCGATCCGCTCCGCCGTCGCGAACACCGGCCGCAGCGTCGGGTCGCTGAGATTCCAGACGTGTTTGCGTCCCGTGAATCGATTGGCCTCGACATGTGTACCGATCTGGACGCCCGGCATGCCCAGCTCGCCGACGCACCGCTCCAGCTCGCCGCAGGCGAGGTCGGGGTCCTGCAAGGGGATCGTCCCCAGCCCGGTGAACCGCATCGGATGATCGCGCACCACGCCGGCAATGTGGTCGTTGAGCATCCGTGACAGGTCGTGGCCGTCGGCTGGCCTGGCCCAGTAGCCGAACATCACCGGCACCGTCGACAGCACCTGCGTCGTCACATCGCATCGATCGCAATCTTCGATCCGCCGCCCCGGGCTCCAGCAGTTGTCCTCGATCACGCGGAACTCGCGGTCGCCGATCATCATCCGCGCCCGGCAGGGGGCGTGATGGTCCAGCCGGACGAAGCCCTCGTAGCCGTATTTCTCGGCGAGGTCCGGCCACCGCTCGGGCAGGATGTGCGTGTGCAGATCGATTCGTTCGGCCATCGGCCCGGGGATTGTACGGCGGATCGCCCCGCTGCCCACGGGTGCCGTCGGCATGAGCGCCGCCGGCATCGTGCGGTATCATTCCGCCCATGACCATCAATACCCATCGCATCGAGATTCAGACCGAGGGCAATTCACAGGTGCTCGACGTGACCCCGCAACTCGCGGACGTCCTGTCGAAGTCGGCCCTGCGCGACGGTATCGCGACGCTCTTCGTCGTCGGCTCGACCGCCGCCCTGACGACGACGGAATATGAGCCGGGCCTGGTCAATCGCGATCTGCGATACTACTTCAATCAGTTCGCCCCCGAGGACGCCTACTACGAACACGAGGCGACCTGGCACGACGACAACGGCCACGCCCACGTCCGCGCCTCGCTGCTGGGCCCGTCCCTGACCGTGCCCATCGTCGACGGCAAACCCACCCTCGGCACCTGGCAGCAGATCGTGCTCATCGACTTCGACACCCGCCCGCGGCGGCGGCAGATCGTCGTGCAATTGATCGGAGAGTCGGCCGGATAGCCGCGCCTCGAGCAACCAACGCCATTCACACCCGCATCCGATCCGAGCGTTTGAGGAGTTACCCTGCTCCGCAATGGGAAGGCGATCCTCCTGGCGAGCCGATGGAATCCGTGCGCCACATCCCGCGCATCACCGAACCGCCGCTAACGAACCCCGGACTTCAGTCGGAGGGGCGGTGTCAGAACAGCGCCGACTTGACTGCACCTTGGCAACTTCCGCCCGCGTACGTCCGAGCCGCGCCCGTCAGGAAGCGGGTTCCTCGTAGGCGCCGAGTCAAATGCCACAATTGCTCCAGAGTCTCTGGCCACACGGGCCATTGATAAGATAATTCGTAACCGTTCACGGGCTGAAACCCCTGAAGACAGGGGGTTCTTGAGGGTTGATGTGCGAAAAAGTAGGTCAAGAGTGAGTCCATTCGGGGGCGAATGGCCTTTTTTCCTAGGAAATCGGCCTCCTGACGACTGTGAACGGTTACGATAATTCAATCCGGGGCTTGCAAATCGGCCTTGTCACAGACCGGATCTCGTCGCTAAAATCTTCGCAAGTAGTTGGCCCAATTCAAATGAAAGAACGACATATGATGAAACGGCTCCGTTTGCCAGGCGTTGTCTTTCCGAACGCATTTGTGTGCATTCTCGGTGCGGCGACGACCGCCGGTCAAGTCGTCCCGCCTGGGTATGAGGTCGAGACTCTCACAACCGTATTCGGCCTACCAACGGCGATGGAATTCATCGATGAGAATTCGTTTCTTGTGGCGAGCAAACATGGGTCCGTGAGCCGCGTCGACCTGCGAACACCTGGATTTACGACACACATACTGAGTCTGCCAGTTGATCAATTCGGCGAGCGCGGCCTCTTGGGAATGGCAGTCCATCCGAATTTCTCGCAGAACCAGCGAGTCTATTTTTACTACACGAACGCCGCACCGCTTGAAAATCGCATCGAATACTACGTTTGGAATGGAGCGAGCCTTGTGAACGGCGAGACGGTTGCCACGTTGCCTGCTGATTCGGCCCTTCACAACGGCGGAATCATTTTGTTCGGCCCCGATGGAAAACTATACGCGGTCATCGGCGATCAAGGCCGAAGTGAGATGACCGAGAACGTCAACAACGAAATCGTTTCCGACACCGCTGTGATTCTCAGACTCAACGATGATGGTTCAATTCCTGCCGACAATCCCTTTAATCAGTCGGGCTGGGAGAAGTATTACGCCTACGGCGTGCGCAACTCCTTCGGGCTCGCCTTTGACCGATTGACTGACCGGCTTTGGATGACGGAAAACGGCGGTATCGATGAGGTGAATCAGGTCATATCGGGGATGAATAGCGGATGGAAGGTCGTCACCGGCCCAATTGACCGGAGCCCATTCGATGTTAGCGATCTCGTCATGATCAATGGTGCCACGTATAAGGACCCCGTGTTCAGTTGGCTGGTCGCCGTTGCGCCAACCTCGATCCTATTTCTCGATAGTTGCCGCTGGCCGCATGCGGTTCGCCACGATTGTTTCGTCGGCGACGCCAATACGGGAAACCTCTATCGCTTTGAACCGAATCCGACCCGAACTGAGTTCGCCCTTACGGGAGGATTGGCGGACAATGTCGCGGATCCGAGTGATGACCAACAGGCCATCATCTGGGGCACGGGGTTCGAGATCATCACAGATATTGAAATCGGCCCCGATGGTTATCTCTATATTGTAGAGACGGACCTGTCGTCCCCAGGTGCTGTGAGGCGCGTACGGCCAGTCAATCCGATGGGAGACATCAATCAGGACGGAAACGTGACCTTTGACGATGCGTCACTATTTACAGCCGTACTCTTGGGTCAATCCACCGACGCCCAGCAGCTTGCCTTATCTGATTTTGATGGCGACGGTCTGGCAACCGGATCGGATATCCCCTGTTTTATCGAATCACTTCGGCTGACGAACAATTGAATCTCTCACATGCGCGGCGGCGCCATTTATATTCCGCCATAGATCACATCGGCCTCCTTGTCGATGGCTTCCAGAATGAAGCGCGCTCCCGGCTTCTTTTCACGGGCCTGGGCCGCCGCTTCGGGCGCGGTGTCGCCGACGCCGATCACTTCCTGGTCAGCGACGGCGATCCACTTGCCCGCGTACTCCTGAAATATCCGCGGGCCCTGATCAACGAGCCAGTTGAAATCCTCCGAATTCATGTGCCAGTCCTCACAGACTCATCATAGCCGGCACCTCTCGATGCCGGTAATACGCAATGCGACTTGATTCGGCGTGATCCGGATATTCGCCCGGAGGGCCCATCCCGGCGCGCCGGGATTGCCGGCGGCCTGAGCCGCGTACGTGCTTAGCGTGAAGCGGCAAGTCGTCCAGGTCGGAGGTTGCGAAGGCCGCTCGGTAACAGGCCCGTTGCCCGTTGACTTTAGCCCGATAGGGCTGACCGTCAGTAGCCGGCGGCTCAAGCGCAGCGCCGCCGCCGGTCGCCGCGGCGAGCCGATCTTGAGCACGACCCCGCCGGGGTCGAATACGCTGCGGGATGGCGCCGATCGATACGCCCCATGTGACCCTTTCAGGGTCGGGGGATTTGTGGCGACACCCGCGAACAGGGGCGATGCCCCTGCCTACTGAATGACAGCCCATTCGGGCTGGTGAGGTCCAAATTGTGCGCCCTCCGGGCGGAGGAATCAGCAACCACAAGATAATCGGCAATGCCTGACGAGGGCACCGTATCGGAATCGCCTTTGTCACCCACTTCGGGCGTGTGACAGGTGCTCCTCGAAGTTGTCGAGGTAGACGTCGAAGATTTTGCGGTGGTTCTTGAGGATCAGGATATTCTCGGCGTTCTTTTCCTCGGCGGCCTTGGTGAAGTTGTACGAGCCGGTGATGACCGTGCGGTCGTCGATCAGCATGATCTTGTTGTTGGAAACCTTGTGGTCGCGGTCGAAGAAGACTTTCGCCCCGTCCCGGAGCAGCCGCTTCCAAGGGGCGTAGGCCATCTGCTCGCACGACTGATCGAGAATCACCGTCACAGCCACGCCGCCCTTGGCCGCCTCGCCCAGGGCGTCGGCGAGCTCGCGCGACGTGAAGATATACATCTGCACGCGGATCGACTTGCGCGCGGATGCGATCTCTTCTATGAGCCGATCGCGGCACGACTCGCCGGGCGAAAAGACGGCCTCGACGCTGACCGATCGCTTCTTGTCCACGGGTCCCGCCGCCTCCAAAGGCAGTCCTGTCGCCGCCAGCCAGGCGGCAACGACCAGTACCGTCGCCCAGACGACGGGCCGAGCCGCCGTGCGCTGAATCAATCTCATGACAAAACCTCCTTCAAGACGAACGGGACGGGATTGCCGCGCCGGCCGCGACAATTGACTGCCATCATATCGCGTGAAATGCTTCGCTCAATGCCGCAAAACGCGCCGCCGCTTACGACATGCCGCTGACGCGCTCGACTTCCTGAATCGTCGTCACGCCCTCGATCACCTTGCGCCGGCCGCTGTCGGCGAGCGTGCTGAACATCCATTCGCCGCCCGCCTTGCGCAACTGGGCGATCGTCGGACCCGAGATCGTCACGTCGCGCACCGCCTGATTGAACATCAGCATCTCGAAAATCGCCATGCGCCCGCGATACCCCGTGCCCATGCAGCGCCTGCAGCCCACCGCCTCGAAGAAATCGCCGTGCGGCCGCCCCTCGAGATTCATGCCGCGGATCATCCGGGCGTCGGGCTTGTAGGACCGCTTGCAGTCCGGGCACAGCGTGCGGACCAGCCGCTGCGACACGCAGAGCGTCACGGCGTTGGCCACGAGGAACGGCTCGATGTGAAGGTCCAGCAGTCGGAAGATCGTGCCGATCGTGTCGCGGGCATGAATCGTCGTGAAGACCAGGTGCCCGGTCGTGGCCGCCTGCATCGCCAGCCGCGCGGTCTCCTCGTCACGGACCTCGCCGACGAGGATCACGTCCGGGTCCTGCCGCAGGACCGACGACAGGACCGAGGCGAACGATACGCCGCGCTTGGCGTCAATCGAAATTTGCGTGGTGCTGGACAACTCGTATTCGACCGGGTCCTCGATGGTGATAATGTGCCGCGCTTCGGAATCGATGGATTGCAGGCCGGTGTAGAGCGTCGTCGTTTTCCCGCTGCCGGTCGGGCCGGAAAGGATGACCATGCCGGAATCAAGCTCGCAGACGCGCTGAAATTCGCCGACGGCGTCGAGGTCCATCCCCAGGTTCTCGAATTGCGTCGGGACGTTTCCCTTGTCGAGGATGCGCAGCGCCAGTTTCTGCCCGTGGACCGTCGGCGTCAGGTTGATGCGGAAGTCGACGCGGCGGGTCGGCAGGTCGACAGCGAAGTTTCCCTCCTGTACGACGCTGCGCTTGGCGATATCAATATCGCACAGAATCTTGATCACGTTCAGGATGGCCAGTGCCACCTTCGTCGTGACCTCGCCGACCGGCTGCATCACGCCGTCGATCCGAAAACGGATGGCGTACACCTCCGCCTTCGCCTCGATGTGAATGTCGGTCGCCCGCACGCGAAACGCGACGAACAGCAATTGCCGCAACGCCTCCAGTGCCTCGCCGGTCCGGTCGGCGGCCCCCTTGCCGATCTTCACGGCCTCCGATTTGCGCGTCAGCAGACGCACGTCCTTGGCCACCTGCGGCGCGCCGGGCGACGGCGGAACGTGGACGCACGCCTCCATCAGCGGGCCGAGTTGCTTCGAAAGCGGGCCGCTGACCATCGCCCGGACCGCCAGCCGCGCCGCCACCGCCCCACGCTGAAGCGTGCCCTGCGGCAATTCCTCCGGCGGCTCGTCCTCCATCAATTCGGCGACGGGCAGGTTCGCCGCGGGTGCCTTCTCGGCGGGGTCCAGAAAGATACGCAGCGTCGTCTGGCCGATGCGCACCGGTTCGTCCGGATCGAGAATCGCCTCGACGACGCGGTTCTCGCCGATCCAGGTTCCGTTGCGCGTTTGCAGATCTTTAAGATGGTACTGCCCGTTGGCCTTTTCGATGACGCAATGATGACGCGAGGCCCCGGGGTCCTTCAGGACGACGTCATTGTCTGCCTGACGGCCGATGGTCAGCTTCGGGCGGTCCAGCGCGATGATCGTCGGCGGCTGACCCTTGGTCATGATGTGCAATTCGGCCATGCGTCGGGCCCGACTCCCCCTGCTACCGCGGACCCGTCGTCGCTGGTCGCCCACTCGGCCCGCACCCTTATCTTATGCGATTGCGAAGTGGCGGAAAAGTCGCGGCGATCGGCGGTCTCAAAGAGCGCAGTCTCGTCCCGTGCCAACGCCGCACCATGCGAATTTCAGCCCGGGCGGCATACTTCAGTTGCACCCTCCGGCCAATACACAACCGACGAGCGGCTCGATGTCGTTGTGCGTCACGAAGCCGTCGTCGTTCACGTCCGCCGCGCACAGCGCCTCGAGGTCCATCGTGCCTTCCATGAGGACGCCAATGAATAATTCGATGTCACCGCCGTTCACCGAACCGTCGCCGTTGACATCGCCGGTCGCCCGGTTGGGGCAAGCGTCGCAGCCGTCCGGCATGCCGTCGCCGTCGGCGTCGATCGCGTCGTCGAAGTTCGGGCACTGGTCGCACAGATCGCCGGCGCCGTCGCCATCCGCGTCGGCCTGATTCGTCGCGTTGGGCACCAGCGGGCAGTTGTCGCAGGCGTCGCCGAGCCCGTCGAAATCCGAATCGGCCTGATCGGGGTTCGACAGGCCGTCGCAATTGTCGCAGATGTCCCCGGCGCCGTCGGTGTCGCTGTCGGCCTGCTTGATGTTGACCATCAGCGGGCAATTGTCACAGTCGTCGATGATCGTGTCGCCGTCGGTGTCGGGATCGCATTCGTCAGGCATCCCGTTGGAATCACAATCCGGGCTCGCTCCGGTAAACACATCGCAGAGATCGGATGTGCCGTTGCTGTTGCAATCGTCCATGCCGCCGGGTTCACACTCGTCGGGCGTGCCGTTGGCGTTGCAGTCTTCGCTGGCACCGCCGGCAACGTCGCATATGTCCGTCGTGCCATTGGTATTACAATCATCATCCGGTTCGCACTCGTCCGGCACGCCGTTGGAGTTGCAGTCGTCGCTGGTTTGTTCGGCAATATCACAAGCGTCGATGGTCCCGTTACTGTTGCAATCGCCTTCCTGAATGGGCCCTCCGGGACTTACCCACAGAGGATCACGATTGTCTCCGGCAGGACTTGCATCGGCGCCTCGGAATCCGTCATTGCTCTCGGGCGACGAATCCGCGGTTACCTGACCGGCGTTTTCGTTGAATCGCCAGTAGCCGACAAGACCCGGTTCGGTTCCCATCAGCGCGCGGTCCATCGTGTCGACTATCTGTTGCTGCGTACGGGCGATATTCCAGACGCGAACCTCGTCGATAATGCCATCGAAATCCTCATTCCCGCCGGCAGTGTAGTTCCCCATGAACAAATCGCTCCCAGCATACTGCATGGAACCTACCGCGGGCTGGCTGTCCTTGAGGACGCCGTTCACATATATCTGCGTAATGTCTCCCGCCACGGAATAGACGCCGGCCACGTGTATCCATTGACCGAAGTACGTTGACGCGGGAAGCGGGTCGGTCGCTCTGGCGTTTCCTCCAACCGCTCCGTCGATTCGCAATTGGAGCTGGTGGTTGCCCGATTGCGACCACGAGAGGATATATCCCGGGGCAAAATCGCCGGCGATCCGCACGATGCGGCTATGAAATTCGCCGCCGGAATCAGGACGGACCCATGCCTCTACGGTCAATTCCTGATCGGGCTCCAGCGACGGTGACCGCGGCACCCGAACCCAATCATCGGCGCCATCAAAATCCAGCGCCGCCCCAATGACGTCTAATTCGCAGGAATCGGGCATGCCGTTCGAGTTACAGTCGCTGCTAAACCCTGTAAAGATGTCGCAGAGATCGGCCACAAGGTTCGCATTGCAATCCTCTGCGCCGCCGGGTTCACAGAGGTCGTTGATCCCATTGGTGTTGCAATCGCCGTCTCCGGGTTCGCATTCGTCCGGGATGTCATTCGCGTTGCAGTCGTCGCTGCCCATGGCGACGATGTCGCACGAGTCCAGCGTTCCGTTGCTGTTACAGTCGCCGGAAGAGATCGGCGCACCAATGATGGTTGGCAAAGGATCGGCGCTGTCCACTGTCGGGCCGTTGCCCAGCGTACCATGGTGACCATTTCCGGAGGAATCGGTTGCCGTCTGACTCGCACCGTCGTTGAGCCGCCAATAGCCAACAAGTCCCTGTTCGTTTCCCGTGAGATTCTTGAACATCGAGTCCTGGATTTGCTGTTGTGTTCGCGCGACGTTCCACAATCTCACCTCATCAATAACGCCTGTTATCGTGTTTGCCCCGGTTCCCGAAAGTGCCGCGCCGATGACGAGGTCGCCCGTCGAGTATTCCAGGGGTCCGATCCCCATGGACGTGCCTTTGAGCTCTCCGTCCACATAGAGTGACGCGAAATCCCCAAGCGATGAATACGCCGCCGCGAAATGGTGCCAGTGACCAAAATAGATATTGTGCGAGACTGTGTCCTTCAAGGACACGAGTCCGTTTGTGCTGTTTTCCAGCAACAACTGAATGCGTTGATCATTGTTCTGCTGCCATGCAAGGACGAATCCTCGATTATTGCTTTCGCTCAAGTTGTAAAATATGCGGGAAAAACTTTCGCCCGATCCGACCGCGCGCACCCACGCCTCGATCGTCATCTCATCCATGGGCTTCAGGTCGGCTGAGGCCGGAATAAGGACGCGATCATCGGATCCATCAAAACTCAGCGCCCGATTGAGCAGCACAATCTGGCACTCATCCGGCACGCCATTGCCGTCACAGTCGGAGCTGAGGAGATTCATGATATCGCACGAGTCGGATTGGCCGTTCGTGTTGCAGTCGGCATCGCATTCGTTGGGCACGCCGTCGAGGTTGCAGTCGTTGCCGGCGAGCTGACACTCGTCCGGCGTGGCGTCGGCGTTACAGTCGTTGCTGGTGCCCGCGAAAATGTCGCACAGGTCGGGCGTGCCGTTAGAGTTACAGTCCTCGGTTCCGCCGGGCTCACACTCGTCCGGGATGCCGTTCGCGTTACAGTCATCGGAAAACCCGGAGGCGATATCGCATTCGTCGTGACCTGCTCCCCGAAACTTGATCCAGTTCTTATGAGAGTCTTTACTGCCCGGATGGGCAAGGAGATTCTCGATGAAGCGCAAGCGACATGGCCCGGACCAG
>Ga0299906_10001828_pt1 | contig 18020 bp, 20 predicted proteins | sample RVTome_14_FD_200259 | JGI IMG/M metagenome (GOLD analysis project Ga0299906, IMG submission 200259) | Soil microbial communities from uranium-contaminated site in the Upper Colorado River Basin, Wyoming, United States - RVT145D125 (version 2) ...
CGGCATCTACTACGGACTCGCGGCGGAGCTCCGACCGTGATACCCGCGGCGCTGACGCTGCTGGCGCTCTCGTCGGCGTTCTCCCTCGCGATCACGCCGATCGTCCGCAGGGCTGCCGCGGGGCGGGGCTGGCTGGACCTTCCCGACGGCTGGCGCAAGCTGCACGGCGCTCCCGTACCCCGCATCGGCGGCGTCGCGGTCTTCTTCTCCTTCGCGCTCTGCGTGGGCCTGTTCGCGGTCGCTCGACCCGCGGTCCTGCCCGGCGCCGAGACTCTGCCGAGCCATCTCCACCTGCTCGCGGGCTGCGGGCTGATCCTGCTGGTCGGCCTCGCCGACGACCTCAAGGGTCTGAGCCCGCCGCTGAAGCTGACCGGCCAGACCCTGGCCGGCCTCTACCTCTACGCGACGGGCTATCAGGTGTCGGTCCTGTCGAATCCCTTCACGGGAGAGGCCGTGCCCCTGGGCGACCTCTCGTTGCCGCTCACGCTGCTCTGGTTCGTCGGCGTGAGCAACGCCTTCAACCTGATCGACGGCCTGGACGGACTGGCGGCGGGGATCGGCCTGTTCTCTACGACGACGCTGTTCGTGGCCGCGGTCCTGAACGAGCGCTGGGAGGTCGCGCTACTGGCCGCCGCGCTGGCCGGCTCGCTCCTGGGCTTCCTCCGCTACAACAGGAGCCCCGCGAGCATCTTCCTGGGCGACTGCGGAGCGCTGTTCGTCGGCCTCGCCCTCGCGGGGCTCGCCGTGCGGGGAAACATGAAGAGCTCGACGGCGATCGCGGTGGCCAGCCCGCTGCTGGCCCTGGGTGTGCCGCTCCTCGACACGGGCATGGCGGTGGCACGTCGGGTCGTGGGCAGACGCCCCGTCCTGGATCCGGACGTGGACCACATCCACCACCGGATGCTCCGGTGGGGGATGGGACCGCGCCAGGTCGTCGCCAGCCTGTACGGGCTCGCAGCCCTGTTCGGGGCGCTCTCGCTCCTGCTCACCGAACGGGGGCAGGTGATCGGCCTGGTGGTGATCGTGACCTGCCTTGCCACCTGGGTGGGGATCGCGCAGCTCGGCTACGGTTCCGAGGCCCTCCGGCTCGACCCCTTCGCGAGTCGGCGGACGGCCCGGCGAGCCCGCCTGTCGGGCGCGACCAGCCTCGGAGTGTTGTGGCGCGAGCTGATCGGGGCCGCCCGGGAGGCCGGCTGCATCGAGCTGGCCTTCGAGCCGGAGCGCGAATGGCGAGAAGCACTGGACGTCGCCGTCGGGACCGGGCGGCTGCCCATGAGCTTCCCGCGATGGACCAACGGCGGCTCGGAGCCCGACGCCCTGGAGGCGAGCCTGAGCTGGACGTTGCCGGTCGCAGCAGGGGGACGGCGCCTGGGAACGCTGGTGCTGACCGCGCGCGCCCGGGCCGCCCTCGACGGCTTCGAGCGCTCCTGCATCGCCGACGTCTCCACGGCCTTCGCTCCGCGCTGGCTGGAGCTGCTGTCGGCTCCCGGAGAGCCGGTGCGGTCGGGGCTCGGAGCGCTGGGACCGCGCGCGACGGGAAGTGACGCGCCCTGAGCCCGCCTCCCGGCGTCCCTCCCGGTCCGCCGGGTGAGCGGCTACCTCAGTCCGGCCTCCGTCTTGACCGCGTGCGTGGTGCTCGCCTCCCTCGTGGCGCTGCGCAACTGGCGGTGGGGGATCGCCCTCGGTCTCCTGATCGGGATCGTCCAGGACCCGATCCGCAAGATCACCCCCGGAACACCGGGCCTCATGGCCGTCTCCTCGGCCCCGATCTGGATCGCCGTCCTGCTCTCCTGCCTCGTCGCGCGGCCCCGAAACGTGCTGGGCTTCCGCCGGGCATTCCCCCAGGTCGCGACCTGGATGCTGCTCCTGCTCATCTGCCTGATTCCCGCAACGCTGCAGGTCTTCAAGCTGGGGCCTTCGGTCTGGCAGCTCGCCCTGATCGGCATCTACGGCTACATGTGTCCCCTGGGCGCGATCGTCGTCGGCGCCATCGCGGTCCGGTCCCCCCGGGACCTCAGGAGGCTTCTCCTCTTCTACCTGGTCGTGACCGGCGTGTTCCTGGTGGGCGTGATCCTCGAGTATCACGGCGGGTTCTCCGGCTGGCGCACCCTCGGCACCTGGGCCCTCGGCGCGAACTGGGACCGCCACGACCGCGGATACTCCTTCGGGCTGATGACGGGCTTCTACCGGGCTCCCGACCTGATGAGCTGGCACGCCGCCACGGTGGTGATCCTGAGCCTGACCCTCGCGCTCCAGGCGCGGCGCGCGCGCGTCATCCCCCTGCTGGGACTCGCCGCCTTCGGGGCGATCTGCCTGCTGCTCGGGGGTCGCCGGAAGATGGTCATGATGCCGGTCATCTGGCTGGCCGTCATGCTGCTCAGCTTGACCCGCCAGGGACGGATCTCCCGCCTGCTCGGGCTGGGGGGCGCGGCCGCCGTCGCGTCCGTGGCGATCGCGATCGGGAGCCAGGAGATCGGGGTGGCGGAAGGCTACTACGTGTACGCGGGCTCGGCCCGGGAGGACGCCGCCGAGCGCATCCTCCAGACCTTTCGCAAGGTCTGGCAAGCCTACGACGAGTACGGCGTCACCGGCCTGGGAATCGGCACCGCGACGCAGGGCTCCCGTTACCTGGGCCTGCCGTTCCAGCTCTTCTACGAGGGCGGGCTCGACAAGACGATGGTGGAGCTCGGAGCCTTCGGTCTGTTCTGCGCGCTCGGTCTCGTCGTTCGTCTCGTCACGACGCTGGGCCGCCAGCTCCGGCTCCAGAAAGGGCACCCGGCACCGATCCTCCACCTGGGCCTGGCCGGGCTCATCGCGGGCAACGCCGCGTCGTACTTCATCTCTCATCAGGCCTACGGTGACTCGGTGGTCATGTTCGGGACGGGCATGACGATCGGGCTGGCGCTCTCCGGAGCCCACTGGCGGCATCGGTTCGAAGCCGGGGAAGAGGTGCGCCGTGCCGGCTGAGGGTCGACTGCGCCGCCCGCCGGGTACCCAGCGGGGCCGCACCGCGTCTCCGTGGCCGCTCCGAACGCGCCTCCTGGCGGCGCTCTGGCAGGGCGCCTGGTGCCTGCTGTTTCGTCCCACTCCCAGCCCGCTGAACGGTTGGCGGCTGTTCCTGTTGCGCCGCTTCGGAGCCCGGATCGAGGGCCGTCCGTTCGTCGCGCCGTCCGTCGTCGTCAGGATGCCCTGGCAGCTCGCCATCGAGGATGCCGCGTGCCTCGGGGCCGGGGTCGAGGTCTACAACCTGGGGTGGGTCACGGTGCGCGCGCGCGCCCTCGTTGCCCAGGGCAGCTACCTGTGCGGGGGGACTCACGACCTCGCGGACCTCGAGCTGCTTCCGGTGTTGGTCGGCGACATCGAGATCGGCGCCGACGCCTTCGTGGGCGCCAGGGCGACGATCCTGCCAGGAGTGCGCGTCGGCGAGGGAGCCGTGGTGGGAGCCGGGGCCGTGGTCCGGGAGGACGTCGCACCGTGGACGGTCGCGCTGGGAAACCCGTGCCGGGAGATCGGGCCCCGGCGGGTCGTCGGGGGGCGCGGGTGAGCACCGGGGTGGGTGGTGCGCCCGTGTCGATCCTCGTTCCCACCCTGAACGAGGGTCGCAACCTCCGGGGCTGCCTCGAGACCCTGGGCTTCAGCGACGACGTGGTCGTGGTCGACTCCCACTCCCGGGACCACACCCGGGAGATCGCGTTGGAGATGGGAGCGCGGGTGGTCCCGTTCCAGTGGGACGGGCTCGGCCCGAAGAAGAAGGCCTGGTCGCTCCGTCACGTCGAGTGGAAGCACCCCTGGCTGCTCGTGGTTGATGCCGACGAGAGGGTCACGCCGGAGCTCGCGGCGGCTATCCACGGCGCTGTCACGCAGGCGCGCTGCGCGGGGTTCCTCGTGAGCCGACGCCTGCGCTTCATGGGGCGTTGGATCCGTCACTGCGGCTACTACCCGGGCTGGACGCTGCGCCTGTTCCGCCGGGACGGCGCCCGCTACGAGCGGCTCGTGGACGGGGACACGGGATCGGGAGACAACGAGGTGCACGAGCACGTGCTGGTCGGGGGAGCGATCGGGAAGCTGACAGGCGACCTGCTCCACCACGCCTACCCCGACGTCTCCGCCTTCGTGGAGAAGCACAACCGCTACTCGAGCTGGGAGGCGGCCGTCGAGGTGCGGGGAGAACGAGGACGGCTTCCCGGCGGGGGGGCCTTCCGCCGGCGGCTCCGGGAGGTCTCCCGGCGCGCGCCCTTCCGGCCGACGCTCCGGTTCCTCTACGGCTACGTGCTGCGCGGAGGCTTTCTCGACGGTTACCCCGGCTTCGCGTTGTGCCGCCTGCTCGCCAACTACGAGCTGTGGAGCGTCCTGAAGGCTCGTGAGCTGCGGCGGGAAGGGGCGGCGGGGCCCGCGCGCTCTCGTTCTCGGGCTGGTTGAAGGGCTTTGGGCCCCGTGCAACACTCCGGCGTGACAGATCGGGCAGGATTCGACGAGCGGGATAGACCCCTCGCTGGCCTGGTGTCCCGGAGCTCCGGCCGATCCGATGCCCACCTGGCGCGTGTGGTGCCGCACCCGCTGAGCTGAGGATGGGGCCCAGAACGACGTACATCTTCTGCATCAACACGGGTCGCGCGGGATCTCACTATCTGAGTCAGCTCCTGAGTCACGTCTCGAGCTGCGTTGCGTTCCACGAGGCCGAGCCGATCTGCAATGGGCCGGCCATGCGACAGTACCTGTCGGGCAGGCCCGATCGAATGAGACGTATGGCGGCAACGAAGGTCGCAGCCATCGAGGAGGTACGGAAAGGGTCCGACTGCACTTATGTCGAGACCAACCACTGCTTCATCAAGGGATTCGGCTGGTACCTGCCCGGGCTCCTCGGGCAGGAGCGGATGGGAGTCATCGTTCTCACGAGGCACCGGGACGCCGTCGCCCGCAGCGTGCTGAGGATCGGCTGCTCACCGCTGGTGCCGTGGGGTCGAGAGTGGCTCATCACACCCGACGTGACGGACCCGTTGGTGCCGCCGCCAGGGCACGCTTCGAGTGCGCGGCTGGTGTACGAGCTCTTCCGCCTCCTCAAGCTGCCTTTCAGGGGTGTCCGATACTACGGGGCGCTGCGATTGCGCCCACCGCGGACCCCGAAGCTCATCTACGACTACGAGCTGAGGTGCGTCCAGTGGTACATCGACGAGACGATGGCCCTCGCGGACGCCTATCAACGCACGTTCCCATGCATCAGGTACCTGCACGTCGACCTGGAGGAGCTCAACGAGCCGGCGGGAGTACGGCGCGTCCTGGACCACTTTGGACTGGAGGAGAACGACCGGATGCCCCAGGCCGTCGGCCACGCCACGAACGTGAGGGCGTAGCCGTCCGGCCCCGCCGCCCTACCCACGTTCCATCTCATGGCCCGCGTCCTGGTGACGACCGCATACGCCGATCCGGAGCCGCTCGCGACATTCAGGCGCTTCGTCAGCCTCGACCGCTTCGGCGCTCACCAGCCGGTTACCGACGCGCACGACGCGGACGTGATCCTCTTCGTCGAGAACTCGCACTACGCCGACGACTACTTCTACCGCCGCTTGAAGCGTCATCGCCTCGTGAAGGCTCACCGGGAAAAGTGCTTCATGTACAACGAGAAAGACCGGGTCTGGTGCGTCCTCCCGGGCCTCTACCCGAGCATCTGCCGCCGGCACTACGACCCGAGTCGAGTGCGGAGCGGCGCGTACGTCCAGGTCAAGAATCCCCTCGTCGGCGCGGCGGAGACGCGCCGGATCGAGCCCGATCTCCTGTTCTCGTTCATGGGGCAGGTGAGGTCGCCGCTTCGGCGGGCGCTGATGCGTCTGGGACACCCGCGGGCATGCCTCGAGGACACCAGCGGGGCGTTCCAGGCATTCTCGGGCGACCCCCCCAGGTGGACCCTCGTCCGGCGCTACGCGGAGGTCGTCGGCCGCAGCCGCTTCGTCCTCTGCCCGAGAGGCGGTGGGCAGTGCACCTTCCGCCTCTTCGAGACCTTGAGCGCCGGGCGGGTCCCCGTGATCCTGGCCGACCAATGGGTCCCGCCCCGCGGACCGGCCTGGGAGGAGTTCTCGGTACGAGTGCCCGAGCGCGAGATCGAGTCGATTCCCGCGCGGCTGGAGCAGCTCGAGCACGATTGGGTCGAGATGGGGCGCCGCGCCCGCCTGGAGTGGGAGCGCTGGTTCAGCCCCGAGGTGCTGTTCCACCGAATGGTCGAGACGTGCCTGGAGCTCAAGGCCCGCCGCCGACTGCCCGAGTGGCTGCGACAGCGTCTCCCGACCCGCGGCGGAGTCGAGGTCGCTCTTCGCTTCGGGTTGGGGAGGCTGCGAAGCGGCGCCCGGTGTCGAGCCTCGTCGCCCGGCCCGAGCGATTCCCCTCCGTGCCTGCCATGAGGCGGCGGGACGAGAGCCCCTCACGGCATCCGGAGCGGTCGGGATGCGAGGCTCGCGTAGAAGTCCAGCAGCCGACGCGCGCTGCGCCCCCAATCGAAGCGGTCCCGGGCCCACGCGCGGCCCCTCTCCCCGGCGGCCCGGAGATCTTCCGAGGGGAGTCCCGTCAGCCGCTCGAGGGCCGCCGGCCAGGCGTGGCCCGCCACGCAGGCTCCCGCCCCCACGCCCTCCAGCTCCCCCCAGGGCGTGTCCGTCGTGGTCAGCACGGGACGGCCCGCGAGCAGGGCCTCGAGGACCACGAGACCGAAGTTCTCGGAGTGGCTCGGCAGAACCATCAGCTCGGCCACGTCCCAGGGAGCCGGGCGCCCCGTGCCGTCCAGGACGCTCACTCGCTCTCCGACCCCGGCGCGGAGCGCGCGCCGGCGTAGCGCCTCGGTGGCGTACTCCTCGGGAATCCCCACGAGCAGCAGGTGCCAGTCGGGTCGCCGCGGGGCGAGGCGGGCGAAATCGTCGATCAGCTCGAGAACCCGCTTCTTGCGGTGGAAGCGCGAGTAGAAGAGCAGGACCCGACGACCGCGCAGCTCGGGTGCCGCGGCCAGGTAGTGGTCCATGGCCGGCGGCCCGGGAGCCCGGAGCACGTCGGGCGGCCCGTGGGGAGCCACGCACACGGGAGACCCGAGGCCCAGGGTCCGCAGCTCCTCGGCCTCGAGCTCCGACGCGGCGTGCCAGCCGCTCGCCCCCGCCAGGGCACCGGGGTGGACGATCCGCGCGGCCAGCCACTTGAGGGGGCTGAGATGCGCCCGGGCCCAGGGGCTGAGCATGCCGTGTGGGCTGATGACGAGGGGCACCCCGGATCGCGCTGCGGCCTCGCGGGCGTAGGCCAGAGAGCGTTGCCAGAGGCCGTGGGCGTGGATGAGGTCGGCGGGCTCGGCCAGGAGCCGGCGGCGCGCCTCCGGGCTCCGAGCGAGGCGCCGCGGCCAGAGCGGTGCTCCGATGAGGAGGCGCAGTCCGCCGGGGACCTGAACCGGGGCCTCCTGGGCGCACAGCGTCACCCGCGCTCCCTGGTCCGCCTGCGACCCGGCCAGGGGCAGGAGGGCGCGTGCCACTCCCCCACCGCTCGGGCCGAGGGACGTGGTCACGTGGACGACGTGCATCCGCGTCCTGCCGGTGGCGCCGTCCCGAGCAGCTCGGCGGCGCGAGCCACCATCGCCGCGAAGCAGAAGCGCTCCTCGACCTGCCGGCGCCCGGTAAGGGCGACCCGGCGAGCCCGCTCCGGATCCTCGAACAGCTCCCGCAAGCGCCCGGCCAGCCGCTCGGGTCGGCCGTAAGGAACCAGCCATCCCGTCTCCCCGTCCCGGACCGGGAAGGGAGCCCCGCCGGCGTCGGCGGCGATCACCGGCTTCGCATGGGCCATGGCTTCCAGGTAGACGATGCCGAAACCCTCTCCCCCCGATGGGAGGACGAAGACGTCACACGCGGCGTAGAGAGACCGCAGCTCGGGATCGCCGACGCGGCCGTGGAAGCGGACGGCGTCGGCCATTCCCGAGTCGGCCGCGAGGCGCTCCAGCCGCCCGCGATCGTCCCCTTCGCCGACCACGTCGAGAACGGCGCTGCCTCGGGGCAGCATGCCCAGCGCAAGGATGGCGTGGTCGACGCCCTTGTAGCCGTCGCTGGACGCGAGCCGCGCTACGGTCAGGAGCCGGCGCGGGGGCAACAGGGAGGGGAGCGCGGGCGCTGGCAGCTCCCATGACGCCGGCAGGCTGCACGGCCACAGCCGGATCTCCCGCTTCGCGCCCGCGTCCCGGAACGCCTGGGCCGTTTGCGGGCTGACGGCGAACGCGGTCTCGACCCAGCTCAGGGCCAACCGCTCGAGGCGCTTCAGCTTCGGCGCCGCCTCCACCCCGTAGACGAACAGGACCTGCCTCGTTCCCGGCGACGCGGCCGAGAGCAGGGGGGCGAGGCTCAGGAAGTGCCGGTGGCCGACGATCACGCAGTCCGGGCGGTCGCGGACCGCAAGCCGCAGGGCGGCCGTGGCGAATCTCGTCCGACTGCCTCCAAAACCCCGCCACTCGAGGCCCGGGGTCGCGCCGGCCGCGGATGTGCTGACACCGTCCCTCAGCACGAGCGCGGTTGCGCCGCGGGCGGGTGCCGCCCGGTACACCGCCTCCGCGAGGTCTCCTCCGAAGCGCTGAATTCCTCCGTGCGCCCCCCGAACCTCGGGAAGCAGCAGCAGCGTGGGACCCGTCAGCGCGCGCCCCGGCGAGTGCCGAGGCGCCCGGACGCTGAAGGCCGGGCCCCCGAGGACTGCATCAGCGCCCCGCCGGCGGCGGCGTCACGCGCCACTCGGAGCGGGCGATCCAGCTGCGCTCCCGGAGGCCCGTCGCCCGTCCCGCCGCGTCCCCCTCGTTCGGCGTGACCCGCAGCTCGGCCGCCCTCCCCACGCGATCCACGACCCGACGCCGCCCGTCGATCAGCTCGACGTCCAGAGTGTAGGTCCCGGGGCTGAGGTCGAGCGCGGCGAGAGTACCCGTGATCGTGTGGCCGCCTGGGGGGAGCTCCACCCCCAGCAGTCCGTGAGGCGAGCCCGCCCGTGCGACGAGTCGGCCTTCGGAGCAGAGCGCGACGGAGATCGACGGCTCCTGTACTGGCCCCGCCAGCTCCAGGCCGACACGGATGCGAAGAGGCGTCCCGCTCGTCCACACGGATCGAGGTGCCTCCTCGTCGTCGAGGAGCGCGAGGCTGCAGAGCGCCGCGCGCTCCCCGGAGCGCGACGGTGCCGCGCGCAGGTCGATCTCCGGAGCGGCGGAGCCCGCTGCAGACAGGTGAGCGGCGACGATCTCGGCGGGAGATCCCTCCGCCTCGACGCGACCCCCGCGCAGCAGGAGCGCACGGGTGCACAGCTCCTCGACGGCAGTGAGGTCGTGGCTGACGAAGAGCACGGTGCGGCCGTCCCGGGAGATCGCCCCCATCCGGGCGAGGCACTTGCTCCGAAACTCGGCGTCACCGACCGCCAGGACCTCGTCCACGAGCATCACGTCGGTGTCCAGATGTGCAGCCACGGCGAAGGCCAGGCGCAGGTACATCCCGCTCGCGTAGCGCTTGACAGGTGTGTCGAGGAAGGGCTCGACCCCTGCGAACGCCACGATCGCGTCGAACTGTCGGCGCACCTCTCTCTGGCTCAGGCCGAGGATCGACCCGCTCAGAAAGACGTTCTCGCGACCCGTCAGCTCGGGGTGGAAGCCGCTCCCCACCTCGAGCAGGCTGCCGACGCGGCCCCGGATTCTCGCCTCCCCCTCGGTGGGCTCGGTGATCCCCGCCAGGATCTTGAGCAGTGTGCTCTTCCCGGAACCGTTCGCCCCGACGACGCCCAGGATGTCACCCTGCTTCATCTGGAAGCTCACCTCGCGCAGCGCCCAGAACGGCGGGGCCGCGGCGCGACGCCAGCGTCCCGCGAGCGCATCCCGGACGGCGTGGCGCAGGGATCGTTGTCGTCGCTTCCCTATGACGTAGCTCTTCGAGAGGCCCGCGACCTCGATGCTCGTCGCCATCAGTATGATCGCCCGGGTCGTCCGTCAGATGACATCGGCGAACCCCCTCTGCGCTCGCTGGAAGTACGCGAGCCCCGTCAGGGCCAGGGCTGCGGCCACTGAGACGCTGGAGAGCAGAGCCCACGTGTCGAAGGGAGTCCCCAGGATCGCCGAGCGGAAGCCGTCCGCGAGACCCGCCATCGGGTTGAGCCAGAGCAGCCACCTGTAGCGCTCCGGGATGATCTCGGCCGAGTAGACGACGGGGGTCACGAACAGCCAGATCTGCAGCAGGAACGGGACCAGGTTGCGGAAGTCGCGGTACGAGGCCGACAGCGCGGCCAGCAGGCAGCCGACTCCCAGCGCCGAGAGGAAGGTCCCCCCGATCAGGAGCGGGATCGCGAGAGCGTTCCAGCTCCAGCCCTGAGCGTAGACCGGAAGGACCAGGAGCAGCGCCGTGATCGCGATCGAGAGGTCGAGCAGCAAGGCCGTCACCGCGGCGGTGGGGATGAAGATGCGCGGGAAGTAGACCTTCCGCACCAGCTGCGCCGAGGCGAGCAGGGAGTTGGCCGACGCCCCGACGGCGTTCGAGAAGAAGGTCCACGGCAGCAGCGCCGCGAAGACGAACAGTGAGTAGGGGTGCCCCTCGGAGGACAGCCCCGCCAGGCGACCGAAGACCAGGGTCATAACGACCATCTGCGCGGTCGGCTGGATCACCGCCCAGGCGACCCCCAGGAGCGTCTGCTTGTGGCGGACGCGGATGTCCCTCAGCACGAGCATCCACAGCAAGGATCGATAGGCCCAGAGCTCCGCCGGATCGGGGAGCCGGATCCCCCGGGTCGCCCGGATCACCCGGACGCGGTCGTGGTCGAAGAGACGGGTCGCCATCAGCTCCGCTCGGCCAGGCCCATCTTGCGACCTGCCGGGCGCACGGCGCAAGGCTGGCGAGTCAGGCCTTCTCCGCCGTCGCCCTCGAGCCCAGCTCCGGCACGTGCAGGGTCCGGGTGGGGAACGCGATCTCCGCGCCGTGGCTCTCGACGATCTCTCCGATGCGCAGGAGGACGTCCTGCTTCACCCGGTGATAGGTCGCCCAGTCGGTGGTCTTCGTGAAGGTGTAGACGAAGAAGTCGAGGGAGGACTCCGAGAAGGCGTCGAAGTTCACCATCAGGAGCTTCTCGCCGCTCTCGATCTCGGGATGCTCGGCCAGCATCTTCCGGCAGTCATCCACGATCCGGGCCACCTGGGCGAAGTCGTCGTAGCGCACGCCGATCGTCTCGTAGATACGACGGTGGGTCATCCGGGACGGGTTCTCCAGTGCGATCCCCGCGAAGATCGAGTTCGGCACGTAGAGCGGCCGGCTGCTGAAGGTGCGGATGCGGGTCTGATACCAGCCGATGTCCTCCACGGTCCCTTCGATGTCGCGGTCCGGGGAGCGGATCCAGTCGCCGACTCCGAAGGGGTGGGTCACGTAGATCATCAGGCCGCCGAAGAAGTTCGCGACCACGTCGCGGCTCGCGAACCCCGCCGCGACTCCACCCACCCCTCCCACCGTCACGACGGCGGTCAGGTCGAACCCGAGGGTCTCCAGCGTCACCACCGCCACCAGGAGCACGACCACCGTGGTCCCGAGCTTGCGCAGCGCCATGATCGTGGTCAGGTCCAGCTCGGTCCGACCGGCCTCGCGTTGGTCTGCGAGGGCACCGGCCAGCTCCCTGATCCAGCGCAGCAGGAACCAGCCCACGCACGCGATCACGCCGACCTCGCGCAGCCGCGGGAGGTAGACCGCCACCCCCTGCTGGAGCCCCTGATCGGCGATCTGCATCGACACCGAGAGCGCGATCACCCACACGAACAGGCCGAGGGGATTGCGAAGGGCGACGAGCAACGCGTCGTCCCACGGGTTCGTCGTCCGCTCGAGCCTCGCGTGCACGCGGGTCAGCAACCGGCGCAGCGAGAAGTCGACGACGGCCGCCGCGACCAGGACGACGGTGACGTCCCAGACCCACGAAGCGGGCGCCACGGTTCCCAGGGTTTCGAGCCAGCCGCTCAAGGTCAACCTCCGAGGTACCTCAAAGCGCGGTAGCGTAGCACGCTCGTTCCGGCCGACCGCCGGGCGCGCAGAGCCGGGCAGTGTAGGATCTCGCCGTGGCAGGTCCGGGGCCTGGTCGCGAGCGTCCGTCGACCCACGGCGTCGCCCCCGGCCGCGAGCCGCGCGATGACGTCTCGGGCTGGACCCTGGCGGGGATCGCGACGGCAGCCGTCGCGATTCGCGGCCTGCTCGCCGTCGCGTGGACGCTCTCCGAGACGGGACGCGTCTGGACGGACTACGCCCTGCTCCGGGACGGCTACAGCTACCTGGCCTACGCGCGGCGGCTCGCCGGTGCGGATGCGGCGATCACGTTCCACGACACGAGGGTCTTTCCCGGGTTCCCAGCCATCCTCGCCGGAATCTCCCGAGCCACGACCGACCTCGAGGCCGCGGCGCTCCTGCTCAACTGGGCGGCGGCCGCGATCGCCGCCTGCCTGGCTGCGAGGCTGTTCCGGGACGCCCGCGTCGGCTGGGGAATGGCGCTGTTCCCCCCCAGCCACCTCATGTACACGAGCATGGCGCTGTCGGAGCCGACGCTGCTGCTGTGCACCCTGGGCGGCCTGAGCGCCGCCCGGCGCGGTCTCACCCTGGGCGGCGGGAGCCTGCTCGGACTGGCCGGCCTGATCCGCCCGATGGCCTGCTTTGCCGTTTTCGCCCTGGTCGCGGACGAGTGGCGTTGCGGCCGGCGGCGGCGCGGGGCCGCGACCGGTGCGGTCTCGCTCGCCGTCGTCGGGCTCGGCATCGCGTCCCTCGAGCTCGCTCGGGGATGGGGACTGCGAAGCGTCCAGGCGCAGGCGACGGCGTACGGCGGAGCCATCCTGGCGCCGCCGTTCTGGTCGCTGCTGGCCACGCCATGGGAAGGGGGTGTGCCGGCGTGGAAGGTCGTCTACGTCTGGGGGCACGTCCTGGCCGTGTCGGGTGCGCTGATCCTCCTGGCCCGGCGCTTCCAGCGGGGCGCCAGGAGCGCCGCGCTCCCCTCGTTCTGGCTGGCCGGCAACACCACCTTCACGCTGTGCGTGGGCAGCGTCTGGGGGTTCCACGAGTTCCACCGCTTCCTGCTCCCCGCGCTGCCGCCGCTGCTGCTCGCCTACTCCGACTACCTGCCGCGGCGGGCGCTCACGTGGGGTGCGCTGGGTGCCGTCTCCTTCGCCATGGCCGCCTTCGGGGTCCTGCATTGATGCGCCGTGCGCATCGACCTCGGTCGGCCGGTCCGAAACCGGGAGCCTGACCTGCGGCCCGGCGCCGAGGGTCGGCCCGGCCGACGGTAGTAGGATTCGGTCATGAAAGTGCTCGTCCTCAACAGCGGCAGCTCCTCGCTGAAGTTCCAGCTCGTGGAGACGGACCTCGACGCCATCGAGAAGGACGCGGACCACACCCTCGCGAAAGGGACGATCGAGCGCATCGGGAGCGAGGCCCTGCTCTCGTTCCGGGCGGAGGGAAGACCGCCCGCGCGGCGCGCCACGCCACTCCGCGACCATCGCGCGGCCCTCGACGAGGTGTTGCGCTGGCTGACCTCGGAAGAGTCTGGGGGATTGGCGCGCGCCCTCGCCGAGATCGAGGCCGTCGGCCACCGAGTGGTCCACGGCGGCGAGAAGCTCACCCGCTCCGTGATCATCGACGAGAGCGTTCTCGACGAGATCGAGGACTGCATCGACCTCGCGCCGCTGCACAACCCGGCGAACGTCAAGGGGATCCGGGCCGCCCGGGAGCTGCTCGGCCAGGGCGTGCCGCAGGTCGCCGTGTTCGACACCTCGTTCCACTCGACCATGCCGGACTCGTCGTTCCTGTACGCAATCCCCTATCAGCTCTACGTGCGTCACAAGGTCCGGCGCTACGGCTTCCACGGGACGTCTCACCGCTACGTCGCCTACCGCTACCGCCAGCTGACCGGGCGCACTCCGGAGCAGACTGACGTGATCACCCTGCACCTCGGCAACGGTTGCTCGGCGTGCGCCATCCGGAAAGGGGCCTCTCTCGACGTCTCCATGGGGTTGACGCCCCTGGAAGGCCTGGTGATGGGGACGCGCGCCGGAGACATCGACGCCTCGGTGCTCGAGTTTCTGCACCACAAGGAGGGCTTCTCGTTCGGAGAGATCGACACCCTGCTCAACAAGCAGTCGGGCCTGCTCGGGATCTCGGGCCTGACCAACGACATGCGGGACCTGCTCGAGGAGGAGCGGGCCCACCAGGACAGGCGCGCGCGCCTGGCCATCGAGATCTTCTCGATGAGGGTGCGCAAGTACATCGGGGCCTACCTCGCCCGGATGAACGGGGCCGACGCGATCATCTTCACCGGCGGCATCGGAGAGAACTCTCCCGAGCTGCGGCAGCGGATCTGCGCCGACACGGACTTCCTGGGCATCTCCCTCGACCCCGAGCGGAACGAGGCCACCCGGGGGCGGGAGGGAGAGATCGGCAGCACGGGTGCCCGGGTCGCGGTCTGGGTGATTCCCACCAACGAGGAGCTGCTGATCGCCCGGGACACGGTCCGCTGCGTTCGCAACGCCCCCCGCCGCTGGTAGGTCGCCCGGCCGCGCATACGCCCGGCGCGGCGGGGAGCCGCGGCTCATAGCGCGCTGGCGGAGAGGAGGGCGGCGATGGTCTCGGCCAGGGCCCGACCGATACGCTGCTGGCCGAGGCTGGTGGGGTGGATCGCGTCTCTGTACAGATCGTCGAGCGCCGCGCCAGCGTAGAAGGGAGCGAGCTCGACGACGGCCACGCCCCGAGCCTCCGCCAGGGATCGGATCCGGCCGGCACCGCCCGCCGGCTTCCCGTCCTCGAGCTCGCTGCGGAGAGGGTGCAGCAGGAGAGCCACCCTCGACTCCGCCGCCAGCCTGCGCAGCAGCGCGTCCAGGGCCGGAAGGGCCGATACCGTGGGGCCGGCGGGTCGGGATCGCCCGACCAGGGCGAGGCGCAGGTAGCGCAACCCGTGGGTCGACGCCAGGAAGGGCTTCCGGGTGGCCAGGTCCGCCGCCTCGGGGCTCCGGGCCGGCGCGTGGGCCGCGTCGCCGGCGTTGACCACGAGCAGCGTGGCGTCGGCGTCCAACAGGCCGAACTCCTCGGTGTAGGCCAGCCAGTTGGCGGGCCCCCACCCGCCCCCGGACACATTGCCGACGACCACGGGGCGACGCAATCTCGACCTCAGCGCCTCGGCTGCCCGCTGCGTAGCGAGGTCGCCCTGGTCGATCAGGGATCCGCCGTTCGTCACGCTGTCTCCGAAGACCAGGACCCGCAGCTCGTCACGGCGGGTCTTGCGTGCGGGGAACGGGTCGCTCCGCATGCCGTAGGCGTTCACCTCGAAGCGGTTGCCGAACGGGCGGCAGGTCTGGTCCGGCGCGAGCAGGTAGTCGATGGTGGGATGAGAGCGGTAGAGGGGAGGATCTCCGAGGCCCAGCGCGTGGCGGGCCCCGACCTCGAGGCCGACGGCCAGACACGCGGCGACGAGCGTGAGCCGAGCGCCCCGCTGCCTCCACATCGGGGGAGTGTACTTCCGCGGCCGCGCCTGCCGCGGGATCCGGGTGTGGGTTAGCATGGTCTGCGTCGGCCCTCGGAGCGGGGCCGGAGGAGGTCGGCCTTGCCGTTGTACGAGTACTCCTGTCGATCATGCGATGAGCGGTTCGAGGTGCTCCAGGCCATGGGCGCCGGCGCCGAGGGCCTGAGCTGCCCAGAGTGCGGTGGCGCGGCCCTCGAGAAGCAGCATTCCACCTTCGCCGGCAGCTCCGGAAGCTCGGTCCCCGCCGCGAGCGAGGCCTGCCCGTGCGGCTCGCCGATGCGCTGCGGCGCCAGCTGAGATCCCGCCGCCGCAGCCGGAGGCTTGCCTGAGCGAGCTCTCCGGACTCGCGGCCCTGACCGCAGCCGGCGCGGTCTCGGCCTGGCTCAACGTGGTGGCGGGCGGAGGCTCGTTTCTGACGCTGCCGTTGCTGATCTTCCTGGGCTACCCCCCGGGGGTCGCGAACGGCACGAACCGCGTGGGCATCCTCGCGCAGAACGTGGCGGCCGTCCTCGGCTTCCATCGTCACGGAGTCCTCGACACACGGCTCGGGCTGCTCGCGGCAGCGCCGGCGACTCTCGGCGCGCTGGTGGGCTCCTCGGCGGCCGTCGCCGTCGGGGACGATGCATTCCGGCGAATCCTCGCCGTGCTCATGCTCGCCGCGGCCTTCGCCGCGCTCCTCCCGGGATCGCGCAGGGAGACGGCGAGCGGCTCCGTCCGGCCGCTGGCGTTCGCCGCGAGCTTCTTCGGCGTGGGCGTCTACGGGGGCTTCGTCCAGGCGGGGATAGGCTTCCTCATCCTCGCCGTCACCTCTGCTGCGGGCATCGACCTCGTGCGGGCCAATGCGCTGAAGGTCCTGTGCGTCCTCGTGTTCACGCCGTTGGCCCTGGCCGTATTCGCCTTCGACGGCAAGGTCCACTGGGGAGCGGGGTTGGCCCTGGCCGTGGGAGGGCTCGTCGGGGGAAGGCTCGGCGTCCATTTCACCCTGAACCGGAGGCAGGGCACGGTCCGCACCGTGGTGCAGGTGGCGATCGTGCTGTGCGCCCTGAGGCTCCTCTTCTGGTGAGGTCGCGCGCCGCGGGGTAGAATTCCCGCCATCGTGACGACCCCCGAATCTGCCGGGAACCGGTCCGCCTTCGCTCGGATCCGAAGGTCCGCGCCGCTGGCCTCCCTCCTGTTCGCCTTCTGGATGCTCCTGTCGGGAGAGATGGATCCGTTCCACCTCGGGGCCGGCGTTCTGGTCGCGATCGCCGTCACGGCCTTGACCGAGCCCTTGCTCCTGGCGGAGCCGGAGATGCTGCCCGCCCCGGCTCACCCCATCACCGGCCAGCCCTGGGGCCGGCTGGCGGGCTACCTGCCGTGGCTGGCGCTGGAGATCGTCCGGGCGAATCTCCACGTCGCCCGGGTGGTGCTCGCCCCCTCTCTCCCCATCGACCCCCAGCTCGTGAGGCTCCGCCATCCGCTGCCCCACAACCTGGCCCGGATGACTCTCGCTAACTCGATCACCCTCACTCCCGGGACGGTGACCCTCGACGTCGCCGGCGACGAGTACCTGGTACACGCCCTGACAGTGCCGCTGGCGAGGGGCCTCTCCGGCGGCGAGCTGCCGCGGCGCGTCAGCGCCGTCTTCGCGGAAGCAGAGAGGGGCGCGTGAGTGGCGTGCTCCTCGCCGCCGCCTACGGTCTCGCCGCGGCGATGCTCGTCTCCCTCTACCGCGTCCTGCGCGGGCCCACGGTGTGGGATCGGCTGAGCGGCCTGTCGCTGATCGGCACCAAGACGATCGTGCTGCTGCTGGTCCTCGGCGCCCTCGAGGACACGCCGGACGCCTTCGTCGACATCACCCTGGCCTACACCCTCGTGGCGTACGTCGGAGCCCTCGCTCTGGCGAAGTACTTCGAGCTCAAGGAGGGCGACGGGGCGTGAGCGCTCTGGGCGTGGTGCTCCTCGCCGGGGGCTTCTTCTTCGTCGCCGCGGGCGCCGTCGGGGTCGTCCGACTGCCCGACTTCTACACGCGCCTGCACGCCGTGGGGAAGAACGACACGCTGGGCGTCGCCATGATGCTGCTGGGACTGACCGTGCACGAGGGGCTCTCGCGGAACAGCCTCAAGATTCTGATCATCGTCCTGTTCATCGGCCTCGCGAGCCCGATCGCGACCCACGCGCTGGGTCGGGCCGCCTGGAAGACGGGCCTGGCCCCCTGGGAGCGGGGAGATCGATGATCCTGGCCACGCTGTTCCTGACGCTGATGCTGGTCTGCGCGGTGGCGGTCCTCGCGGTGGACGACCTGCTCGCCGCGGTCGTGCTGTTCGGAGCCTTCAGCTTCTTCTCTGCGATTCTCTTCGGCGTCTTCGGTGCGCTGGACGTGGCTTTCACCGAGGCCGTGGTGGGGGGGGCCCTGACGACCGTCTTCTTCGTCACGGCCATATACCGCACCGCCCGGCGGGCGCGCCGATGAGGTTGCTCGCCTGGGTCGCCCTGGCGGCGACGGCGTTCGTCGTCGGGCGGGCCGCCCGCTCCCTGCCGCCGGT
>Ga0299906_10001829_pt1 | contig 18017 bp, 17 predicted proteins | sample RVTome_14_FD_200259 | JGI IMG/M metagenome (GOLD analysis project Ga0299906, IMG submission 200259) | Soil microbial communities from uranium-contaminated site in the Upper Colorado River Basin, Wyoming, United States - RVT145D125 (version 2) ...
TCGATCCCGAAACCTCGCGCGTGTTCGTCAACGACCGCGGCAACCGCCGCATCCAGGTGTTCGACGACAACGGCAGCTATCTCGACGAATGGAGCATCGGGCCGGCGCCGGCGAACATCCACATGTTCATCATCGACGCGGACCGCTATCTCTGGGCGGCGGATCGCGTGACCAACAAGATCATCAAGTACGACCTCGACGGCAATCTGCTCTATACCTTCGGAACCGCCGGCGACTTTCCGGGCGCGTTTCGCGGCGTGCACGGCATGAGCGTCGATCAGGAAGGCAACCTCTATGTCGCCGAGGTCGACAACGGCGGCGCGCAGAAATTCGTGCCGCGGCCAGGCGCCAATCCGGCGTATTTGATCGGCAAGCCCGTCTACGCGGCCTGGGATTGAGCTAGCGCGTCAGCCAGGCGAGCAGCAGGCGCAGCTGCGCAGCGTCGAGGCGCTCGCCGAAAGGCGGCATGACGCCGTTGCGCCCGCTGTTGATCGTCTCGGCGATCGCGGCCTCGCTGCCGCCATAGAGCCAAATCTGATCGGTCAGGTTCGGCCCGCCCAGGATCGGGTTGCCGGTTCCCTCGGCGCCGTGACAGGCGGAGCAATACGTCGTAAACAGCGTCCGGCCCGGCAGACCGTCCGCGGGCTCACCGCTGGCCAGCGCCACGACGTAGTCGACGAGCTGGGCAACGCCATCCTCGCCCAGGGCGACTCCGAGCGGCGGCATGACGGCCTGGCGGCCGTTGCGCAGCGTTTGCTCGATCTGCAGCGCCTCGCCGCCCCATTGCCAATCGTCGTCCATGAGATTCGGAAACGTCGCCGCCTGGCCCCCGCCTTCGGGCCCATGGCAGACCGCGCAGTTCTGCGTGAACACCCGCCGCGCCGACGCCATCGCGGCTTCATCGGCGTGCAGATCCTCGAGCGCCGCCGCGGCGACCTCGGCGCGCCGCTCATCGAACTCGATGCCGTAGAGCGCATAGCTCTCGGCGAGCCGCCCGCCTTGCGACCACTGCAACGCGCCGCGGTAGGTTCCGAGCCCCGGATAGAGCATCAAGTAGATGACCGAGAACACCATCAGGGCGAGAATCAGCCAGAACCACCACATCGGCGCCGGGGTCGAGCCCTCGCGCAGGTTCTCGTCCCAAACGGTCGACTCTGCCGGGCTCTCGCCGCCGTCGGCGAAGTACACGCCGTAGAGCAGCCAGCCCAAGCCGATGAGGCTGGTCACTGTGATCAGCGTTATCCATCCGCCCCAGAAATCGCCCGGCAGATCAGCCATCGCGAGCCTCGTCCTCCAACGGAATGCGCGCCGCCTGCTCGAACTTGCGCGCGCCCGATTTCAGAGAAACCCAAACGGCCAACGCGACCATGAAGGCCATCACCAGCATGTCTCCGACGAACAGGAAATACGTCATGGGCGGTCGCCCGGTCCGAGTGTCGTGCCGAGGTGCTGCAGATAGGCGATGACGGCGTCGAGCTCGGTGCGCCCCTCCAGTGCCGCCGCCGCTTGCGCGATTTCCTCGTCCGAATACGGATGCCCGAGCGTTCGCAGCGCCTCGAGCTTCGCCTGAATGTCGCCGCTTGCGCCGGCCGCGCGCTCACCGAGCCACGGATAGGCCGGCATGATCGACTCCGGCACGACCGAACGCGGATCCGTTAGATGCATGCGGTGCCAAACGTCGGTGTATTTGCCGCCGACTCTTTGAAGGTCCGGACCGGTGCGCTTCGATCCCCACAGGAACGGCCGGTCGTAGACGAACTCTCCGGCTCGCGAGTACGGCCCGTAGCGCTCCACCTCGGCGAGCAGCGAGCGTATCTGCTGCGAATGGCAGGTCGAGCAACCGTCGCGAATATAGATGTCGCGGCCGGTGAGCTCGAGCGCCGTATAGGGTCTGACGTTCTCGGCCGGGTGGCTCAGCGAGTGCTGAAACAAGCTCGGCAGGATTTGCACCAAGCCGCCGATCGCCGATACCACGAGTATCCCGAAGATCAAGAGCCCGGCGTTTTCTTCAAGCCTGCGATGCAGATCAAGCCCGCTCATGAATCACCCTGAGGCCGGCTCGGCGGCGAGCGGCGGGCGCACGCGGATCGTCGCGCGGCCCGCGATTGTGAAGAACAGGTTGACCGCCATGAGCACGGCGCCCGCGAGGAAAATGACGCCCGCGAGCAGGCGCAGCATGTAATACGGCGCCATGCTCGCCATGATGTCGGTGAAGCTGAAGCGCAGCTCGCCGAGCTCGTCGAGACTGAGCCAGAGCAGACCCTGGGAAACGCCGGCCGCCCACATCGCGAGCAGGTACAGCATGATGCCGGCCAACGCGAGCCAGAAATGCAGGTTGGCGAGCTTGCGACTGTAGAGCTCCGCGCCGACGAGCCGCGGCACGAGGAAATAGAACGTGCCGAAAGTGATCAACGCATTCCATCCCAACGCGCCGGAGTGCACGTGACCGATGGTCCAGTCGGTGAAATGGCTGACGAGGTTGACGCTGCGAATCGACATCATCGGCCCTTCGAAGGTTGCCAGGCCGTAGAACGCCAGCGCCAGCACGATGAACTTCAAGGCGGGGTCGGTGCGCAGCTTCTCCCAAGCGCCGCTGACGGTCATGATGCCGTTGATCATCGTCGCCCACGAAGGTGCCAGCAGAATCAGGCTCATGACCACACCCAAGGACTGCACCCACTCCGGCACGGCGTTGTAGTGCAGATGATGCGGGCCGGCCCAGATGTAGCTGTAGGTGAACGCCCAGAACGCGATGATCGACAAGCGGTAACTCCAGATCGGACGATCGGCCTGCTTCGGCAGGAAGTAATACAGCATGCCGAGGAACCCGCCGGTGAGCAGGAAGCCGACGGCGTTGTGGCCGTACCACCATTGCACGAGCGCATCCTGAGCGCCCGCGTATAGCGAGTAAGACTTGGTCGGGGTCACCGGTATCGCGAGGTTGTTGACGATATGCAGCATCGCGACGACGATGATCAGCGCGCCGTAGAACCAGTTGGAGACGTAGATCTGCTTCACCTTGCGCATCGCAATCGTGCCGAAGAATACGATCGCGAAGCTCACCCAGACGACCGCGATCGCGATATCGAACGGCCACTCGAGCTCTGCGTACTCCTTGCTCGTGGTCATCCCCGCCAACAACGACGCACCGCCGAGCAGGATCGCGACCTGCCAGGCGATACAGACGAACCACGCGAGACCCGGCATGAACAACGGCACGTGACTGGTGCGCTGCACGCTATAGAACGCCGTCGCGATCAGGGCCGGAACGCCGAATCCGAAGATGACCATGTTGGTGTGGAAGGTTCGCAGACGGCCGAATGACAGCCACGGCTGACCGAGGTCCAGGCCCGGCCAGACGAGCTCCGCGGCGACGTAAACGCCCGCGGCCAGGCCCACCAGAGCCCAGACCATCGCGAACACCACCAGCACCGTGACGACGCGATCGTGGTAGTGGCCTTCGGTTGCCGCCGCCACGCCTAAATGCCCACTCGAGGCCCGATGCCCAGGCCCCAGAGCATCACGGTGAGCCCCAACAGGCTCACGGCGGCGACGAGCAGGTAGGCGATCAGGGCCGAAGCCATGAGCATGCCGCGCTGCGGATTGATCCGCAGCACGATAGGCAGGCCGCGGTAGAGCAGAAACATGCTCCAGATCAGGGCCGGCACGAGCACGACGACGTTCAAGAACACGTGCGGATAGAGATGAATGACGCTGCCCACCGCTAATGGTGCGCCGACGACCGTGATCATCGCGAAATGAATGCCGAGCGAATGACGCGCCCCGTAGGTCGTCGCCATCCATTGCGAGACCAGCGCGGTCGTGACGAAACCGAACAGCAGCGTCAGGAAGTACGCGAAGCTGATACCGGCCAGCACCGGGCTCGGCAGAAACAGCGGCTCGATCGCCCCGAGATTCCAGCCGAAACGGCTGGCTCCGAGATAAGCGAATACCGGCGGCAGCAGGCCGAGCCAGATGGCCAACTTGAAAAACACCTCCGCCGCGGGTGGCCGGCTATCGGCGAGCTGCTGGAATACGGCCGAGGGCTTGGTCAGCAACCGGGCGATCAGCAGTGGCGAGAACCCCGTAGTCGTCATTAATGGGCGCGAATAATCCCGGCCGGCTCCCGGCACAGAGTTTAGCGAAATCGGCGGCGGGATCCATAGGCGATTGCCGCAATGTGCGGGTAGAATCGAGCCACTGCGCGGGCCTTGTGGGAGCGCCGGCCCGCCGCTGGAGGAGACCAGTTGAAAGCAATAGCAATCTCGTTGGCCGCCGGTCTGGCTTGGGCGGCGGCGGTATCGGCCCAGCCGGCACCGTTCGAGCGCCTGCCGGTGGAGCAATTCGACATGCTGCCGCCGTCGGCCAGGGTCAGCGGTCCACCCGGGCGGATGACGGTCGCAGAGCGTGCCTGCCGCAGCGTCTCTCGCGATCAGGTGCGCCGACGGCTCGTCGACCTCGCCGTGCAGGAATGGGCTTATTTCGGCTTCGCCATCGCCGATGAGACACAGCCCGAAGCCGACGACGACGGTGACCGGCGCCGCGCTCGAGACGCTCGACGACGGTCGCGGCTCTCGCCTCCGGAATTGGCCCGACTCGCCGACTCGATCGCCGGCTACTGGGCGGTGACGCCCGAAGGCGGCTGGATTCTCGAGCGCCAGAACCAGATCTGGAGCCGGTCCTTGGGGACTGTCGCGGATTGGCGCGATCCCTGGTCGGCGGCGTTCATCTCCTGGCTCATGTGCGAGGGCGGGCTCGACGAGGACGCCGAGTTCGAGCGTGCGATCGCGCACTACATCTACATCGACCAGGCGATTCTTGCGCGCGAGGACGAGTCCCTGCCCTCGGCCTTCATCGCCCACGAGGTCGGCGAGATCGCGGTGGAGCCGGGTGATCTGCTCTGCCGCGCGCGCCGAGGCGCCTACCGGACGCTCGCCGAAAGGCGGCGGGACTTAGGTCAGGGCGCGCGCAGCCATTGCGACCTCGTCGTGGAGCTCGATCCGGCCAGCGGCCGGATCTTGACCATAGGCGGCAATGTTCGCGACTCGGTTCGGCTCAAGCTGCTTGCCGCGGAACCGATGCCGGGCAGCGCCCGGGCCGGCGTCTATGCCTCTATCGGGCGCGGCGGGCGCGCGGTGTTCGCGCATCTGAAGCTACGGGCGGACTCGATCGGCGCGGACGCGCTCGAGACCACGCCGACGTTTCGCGCGCTTCAGGAGCGCGGCTACGCGGAGTGGCTCGAGGTCTGGGTGCGTGAGTCCGGCCGCCCCGGCTGCTGCAGCTTGCAGACGACCTCGGCGGCACCGGGGACCGAATCGCGCGCGCAGCCGTCGGGTTGAGAAAGGCTTGCGAGCGGAGCCCGCCGGCACAAAGGCCGGCGGGCGCTCAGATACGCAGGCGCCGCAACGCGGCAGTGATCAGCGATCAGTCGATCGCGAAGCAGTAGAGCAGACCGTCGCCGCCCGTTCCGACCAGTGCTTCCTGGCTGCAGCCGCGCGAGGTATGCACGGAGTTCCACGACGCGTTCGGCCCGCCGAGGCGGTCGTGATGACCGAGCCGCGTGGTGTGCTCGTCGCTGCTGCTCGTCCAGTTGTTGCAGGTCGATACGGCCGGGTTGTTGTCGAACAGACGACCCATCGAGTCGGAGCCCGTGAGCATGTCGTGACGGTTCGGCTCATCGCCGCGGCCTTCCACTTCTTCGCCGCTTTCGTTCAGGGCCGTGTCCTTGCGAACGTTGTTGCGGTCCTCGTGCAGATCAGCGACGTTGGCCGCGATCAGATCGCCGTTGGCATTGTGCCAAGGGCCCGTGCCGATACGGTCGCGCGCGTGAACGGCCGCCATGCCGCCGCTCGGCGCCTGGCTCAGATACGCGTGCCAGGTGGAATCGCCGCGCCCGGCGGATTCGGCGAGGCTCTGGCAAAGCGCATCGGCGCCCGCCAAGCCGCCGAGGTCGCCGCCGTTACCCGGGCCGTCGCTGGTCACGAAGAAAGTCATGGGCATGGGCTGCTGTTGCTGAGCGAAAGCGGGTGTTACGAACGCCGCCGCCAACGCAGTCAAAATCGAAAGACCTTTGATCATTTGCATATTGTTCTACTCCTTAAAAGTACTCGTTGCGCGTGGCGATTGGATCAATCCCACTCGCGCTCTTCACCGCCTTCAGGGGTCAGGAACCCCAGCAGACAACCGTTGGACCCGTCCCTGAGCTGATGACAGCGAACCGAGATGGTGCTTCCGGGCTCAATCATTTCCTTGGTGATTCCTTGGCGTTGCAGCCCACCCGCGCCGGCCGATTCCAGCGCCCAGACGGCAGACTCACCGCTAGCGTCGGTCACTTCCACGTAGATCCAAACGTGCGGGTTCACCCAGTGAACCTCCGTGACCTTGCCCAGCAGGGTCGTGTACTCGGTCATCTGGTAGTTGCCGTGGGAATGATGCGCCCAGCTCGGCAGCGCGATCACACCTGCCGCGATGGCGGCGGCAGTCAATAACTTCATTCTCATCCCATCCTCCTAGAATGTCTAAGCGATGCGCAGTGCGCTCGTTTTCATGTGATTTCCAAAATCGTCGATCGACGCCGCTCGAGCATGCGTCGCGGATCTCCTGCTTAGTTCGGCTGGCTCTGCTGGTCGCGCAGCTCACGCAGCTCTCGACGACGTGCCCGGTCCGGCGCATTCGCGACCTTGGGCGCGTCGGCAAAATTCTCGTAACGAACTCGATCGCCGTTGTCGTCGACGAACTCGAGTGATTGCTGGAAAAATCCCGGTGGCGGCGTGCGCGGCGAGACGGTCGCCTCGAAGACGTAGAGCTTGCTGTTGTGCAAGTAGATCGCCGCGTAGGTACGCGTCTGATCGGGATTCGTCATCTGGATCTGCTCGCCTTCGACGCGGTCGATGTAGTGGTAGGCGTCGAAGGTCACTTCGCCGGGGCGTTGCCGCAGCAAGCTTGCAGCGTAGGTCACGGAGGCGCGTATGTCGACTTCCCAATAGATGTCGATGTAGTCCGCTTCGGTGCGCCCCGCGCGCTCGGCGTGCAGGCGTTGCGCGTCGGTGTAATCGACGACCGTGACCTTGTACGTGCTGCCGTCGCCGTGCTCGTAGAGATAGGTTCGGGCCGGCATGACGGCGCCGTATTCCGAATCCCAGGTAGTCTCCTCGATCCTGAACTCACCGGGAACGTGCACGCGGAAGTTGTCCTCCATGCTCGTGTAGGTGATCCATTCCCCCTGCGCCCACGACGGCACGGCGCAACACAAGACAGTACCGGCGAAGAACACTTGCATGAAGCGCATCATTGTCTCCCAGAGCTCGGCAGCTCCTGAAATCTCCTGGCAAAAATACCCGCGGCTTTTGGCTTAGCACCGCCGGTTGCTTTATCTCGAGCCGGCTCCGCAGCGCCTGGCGGCCTCGCACGGGCACCGCGGCCGCGAGCTCGGCCGCGCAGTCCGGTAAATTTTACCGTTCGGCGTTGCGGTTTTCATCCGAATTCGTACTCGCTACGCCGTCTCGACCCGGTCTAAGCCTTAGATGCAGCCGGCGCCAATTTCGCTTAATCTGCACCAAAACGCGCGCGCACAGCGGAGCGGCGGCCGCAAAACAACCCATAAGACCGCGCCGGGAGGCATTATGTTCCACAGCATCAGCATGAGATCGATAGCGGCCGCGGCGGCGGCCGGCGGCATGATTCTGGCCTTGGCGAACGCAGGCGCGCAGACACGCGAGCAGGGGCCGTGGTGGCCGTCCCCGCACGGCCCCGACGATCAGGCCGGCGCATCCAATTATGTGACGCCGGAGAAGATACTCGCCGCCTTGTCGCTGCCGCGCACGGGCCAGGCCTATGAGCTCGGGCATATCTACGAGCAGGGCATGCCGTTGTACGGGGAACGGCCGTGGTATCTCGCTACGATACCGGGGCAGACGCCGACGAGCGAGGAAGGCGGCGCCGTCCATTCGGAATACTTCACCGGCTACATCGGGCAGATGGGCACGCAATGGGATGCGCTCGGCCATCAGGGCGAGAACGTCCGGATGGCCGACGGCTCGTTCAAGACCGTGTTCTACAACGGTTTCACGGAGGAGGAGCTGACCGGGCGCAACCGCGGTCTGGGCGGTCTCGAGGCCCTCGGCGCCGAGCACGTGAAACCGTTCATCACGCGCGGCATCCTGCTCGACATCGCCGCCTACAAGGGCGTCGACACCTTGCCCGCCGCCTACGAGATCACGCTCGCCGACGTGCGCGGCGCGCTCGCGCGCCAAGGCATGAGCGAGAGCACCATCGAGCCCGGCGACGCGGTGCTTCTGAACTATGGCTGGTCGGGCAACTGGGGCAATCCCTCGAAGTACAACGACTCCTACGTCGGCCGCGGGGAAAACGAAGGCTCGCCGGGTATTGGCGGCGAGGTCGCGCACTGGCTCGTGGAGCGCAAAATCGCGGTCGTCGGCGCCGACTCGTGCTGCGTCGAGGTGCGGCCGCGGCCCGACGCTGACGTCATCGTGCACCACATCCTGTTTCGCAGCGAAGGTATCTCGATGATCGAGAACATGGTGTTCGATGAGCTCGCCCGCGATGAGGTCTACGAGTTCCTGTTCCTCGCCTTGACCGAGCGCATCAAGGGTGCGACGGGCTCGCCCGTGCGCCCGATCGCCGTGCGCTGAGGAGGATCCGTTCGGCGGCGCCGCTCTTCAGGCGCCGATCGAGACGAAACGCTGACCCTTGAGAGAGGCGGCGAAACCGTCGAATACGGCGTTGGCTTCGCTCCAGGACGGCCGCGCCTTCATGGCGGCGAGCCAGCCTTGCACGTTCGGGTAGCCCTTCAGGCTCACCCCGATGAGCTCGCCGAGGGAGACGATCGCGGCGCCGAAATAATCGGCGATCGTGGGCTCGCTTCCACAGAGATACTTGCGCCCGCCGGCGAGATAGTGGTCGTTGAGAACCTTCAGCGACGCGCAGGCCTTGTCTTTTCCCCAGTTCAAGGTTGCCGTCTGAGCTTCCTCGCTCGGCCGCTTGTGATGCGGGAACAGCTGCGGATAGATCAGATGATAGCCGTATTCCCGGTAGAACCCCGTGTTGAACCAATCCATGAGCTCGTTGACGCGGGCGCGTGCCCTGAGGTCCTTGGGATAGGCCGGATGCCCGGCCTTCTCTGCCAGGTACTTGAGAATCGCCGAGCTTTCCGTCAGCACGAAGTCGCCGTCCTCGAGCGCGGGCACCAGACAGTTCGGATTCAACTCGGCAAAGGGCAGCTTGCGCTGCTCGCCTTTCATGAGATCGACGACCACGAACTCACAGTCGATCTTGGCATCGATGCAGAATTGGATGACCGGCCGGGACGCGGTCGAGACCGGATTCGAATAGAGCTTCATGGCGTAACCCTCGATCTGGCCTTGGTGGAGGCGCAGTGTCGCCCGGGACCCCGCGGGCTGTCCATGGGCGCAACGGGCTGCCCGGGATTGACTCATATCGATATATCGGGAATTATCGATATATGGACAAGGCACAGGCCCTGGAAGCGCTCTCGGCGCTCGCGCACGCGACTCGTCTGGATGTCTTTCGCCTGCTGGTGCAGTCGGGGCCCGAAGGCATGCCGGCCGGTGAGATCGCGAGCAGGCTCGGCGTGGTGCAGAACACGCTGTCGACTCACCTCGGCGCCTTGGCGCGCGCCGGCCTGATCCGTCGCGACCGCGAGGGCCGGGTCATCCGCTGCCGCGCCGACTACGCCGGCATGCAGGCACTGCTGGCGTATCTGCTCGAAGACTGTTGCCGCGGCGACCAAGCGATCTGCGAGCCGCTGTTCGACGTCATCAAGTGCGCTTGCTGATTCTGCGATGGCTGCCCCGAGCATGAGCGTCTTCGAGCGCTATCTGACGCTGTGGGTATTTCTTTGCATCATCGCGGGCATCGCGCTCGGTCAATGGGTGCCGGGCCCGTTTCAATTCCTGGGCGGGCTCGAGGTCGCGAGCGTCAATCTGCCGGTCGCGGTGCTCATCTGGCTCATGATCATTCCGATGCTGCTCAAGGTCGACTTCGGCGCCCTGACCGAGCTCCGCCAGCACTGGAAAGGCATCGGCGTGACGCTGTTCGTCAACTGGGCCGTGAAGCCGTTCTCGATGGCGCTTCTGGGCTGGCTCTTCATTCGCGGGCTGTTCGCCCCCTGGCTGCCGGCGGAGCAGATCGACTCCTATATCGCCGGACTGATCCTGCTCGCCGCGGCACCGTGCACGGCGATGGTCTTCGTCTGGAGCAACCTGTCGAACGGCGAGCCGAATTTTACCTTGTCGCAAGTCGCGCTCAACGACACGATCATGGTCGTCGCCTTCGCGCCCATCGTCGGCTTGCTGCTGGGGCTTTCGTCGATCACGGTGCCGTGGCAGACGCTGCTGCTTTCGGTCGGCTTGTATATCGTCATTCCCGTCGTCGTGTCGCAGTTATGGCGCCGCCGAATGCTGTCGACGCGCGGAATCGCCGGTTTGAGCAGGACGTTGAGCGTCCTGCAGCCGCTGTCGCTGATCGCGCTGCTGGCGACGCTGGTGCTGCTGTTCAGCTTTCAGGGCGCGCAGATTCTCGCGCAGCCCCTGGTCATCGCGATGCTCGCGGTGCCGATCCTGATCCAGGTCTATTTCAATTCAGGGTTGGCCTACTGGCTCAACCGCAGGCTCGGGGTCGCCCATTGCGTCGCTGCGCCGTCGGCGCTGATCGGCGCAAGTAACTTTTTCGAGCTCGCGGTGGCGGCCGCGATCAGCCTGTTCGGCTTGCAGTCCGGCGCGGCGCTCGCAACCGTCGTCGGCGTGCTCATCGAGGTGCCGGTGATGCTCTCGGTGGTCGCGATCGTCAACCGCAGCAAGGGCTGGTACGAATCGGCCGCGCTCAGGAGCGGCTGAGCACGGCACTTCCGTGTGCCGGGCGCGCATCGCTGCGGCGCCGGAAGGCGCCAGGTTTCCTCACCCTAGTTGCTACTCAGGTCCCACTTGAGCTCGAATTTGGCCGTCGCGCCGACTTCTTGCTCGAGAATCGGCACGCCGGCCTGCACGAGCTCCAATTGCTCGTCGAGAATATTCTGCAGCCGGAACTTCAAGCTGAGCCTTTCGGTAGGATAGAAGGTGTAAATAAAATCCAGCGAGTCGAACGGCTGCTCATAGGTATCCTGCGCGCCGTTTCTTCCGGCGAAAAAAAGCCGCTCGCCGAAAGTATTGTAGGCCAGCGACCAGCTGTGCGCGCCGTTGGCAGAATCGAAGCCGAGCTGCAGGTTTGCAACGTACTCCGAATGTCCGCCGACCGGCCTGACAGGGTTGGTCAGATCCAGGCCGACGTCTCCGACCACGAGCTCGGAGTCGCTCAGCGTGACATTGCCGGAAAAGAAGAACGGCTCCACCCAGCTGCCCAAGCGATCGCCGAATCTCCCGAGATTCAACAACCATTCGACCTCGACGCCCGTGATCTCCGCGGATTCGGCGTTCACGAACGTCACGAACACGTCGTTGTCGCTGCCCGCGCCTTCGGCGGTCTCGATGGGGTCTTGTATATCCTTGTAGAATAAGGACACCGTGAAATTGTCGCCACTGTCGAAGAACCATTCCGCACGGACGTCGAAATTAGATATGGGAGACGTCGTCAAGCCCGCGCTGCCGCGCACGCGCGCCTCCGTCAACGGATCGATGTAGGTCGCTTCAGAGACTTCGCGTAGATCCGGACGCGCCACGGTCTCGCTTACGCCGACCCGAAGCTGAAACGTCTCCGCCCAAAAGTTCGGCCTGATGTAGGTCGCCGACAAGGCAGGATAGAGCTCATCTTCCTTGAATAGGAGGGGGAGCAAGTTCTCTGCGTTTTGGTTGGGATCCCCCGACGAGGTCGGAACAACGGTCTGACCGGTATCGACATCGAAACGTAGCGGATCGATGGGCAGCGATACCTGGTAGAACTGCTCCCAACGAACGCCCCCGGAAAACCGCCAGCTGTCCCGCACCATTGCGTCGAACTTGACGTAGGCGCCTTCGATCGTCTGCGCCGCCAGGTAGCTCTCGGTGCCGATGCCCCCGATCCCGAGCCGAAATTGATTCACGGGATCGAGGATATTGGCATCGGTGAACACGCCACCCGGCGTGCCGACGAGAATCGGAGCGGCTGCTGCCGACGTAGTGCCGAGTGTGAGCTCGGTCTGGAGGTAGCTGCGGGCTTTGCGGGAATAATCCCAGCCGCCGCTGAGCTCGACGTCGATATTCTGCCCGGACAGGGGTTTCATCAGGTCCCAGCCGTAGCTCTCGACCTCGTCCTGGAGGTCGGTGAACCGGTAGTTGGCCGCCGAGCCCGTCGACCGGATAGAGGTCTGCAGCACTTCGCCCGTGTCCTCGTCGACCTGATCTTCGGCGGAGACCAGGATCTCGCTGGGGATGTCGGTTTCGGCCGTCGAATCGGAGTAGTACCAATCGTAAGTCAGGCCTTGGAAGAGGGGTCGATCCAGAAACGCAAGTATGTCGGCCGTATCGGCTCCCACCACGTGGTGTCCGCGAATCTGATTGGAAGTCAGCTCACGCTCCTCGAAGCGGATACGGTAGTCACGGAACCCACGGCCCGACTCCTGCTGAAAATTGAACGTGTGCCCGGTCGCGACCGAGGCGTCGTCCTCGGTGTTTCTCAAGAAGAAGCTGCTCGTGGAAATCTGATGGTCGGCCGTATAGTTCAGGCCCAGGTTCAACACACCGGTCGCCGAGACTTGGCTCGTCGTCCGCTCCTGCACGAAGAACTCTTCTTCCGGATTCAGCACGTTGCGCACGGTGCGCTCGCGGTTTCTCCAAGAGTTGTCATAGGAAAGCAATCCGAGCGCGCCGAACTCCCATTCCTCCGCGTCGCCGAAATACCACCGATTTCCCAATGCACCTTCCAGGCCGGCGTCCGGCCCCAGCGACTTGTTCCGAAAATCGATGTTTCGATAAAGCGACGTTGCCAATTCTCGATTTATAGCCTGCGCTTCCTCGAACAAATGCGGGCTCCCGTCCCGACTCAGGCCGTTGAAAATACCCACGGGGGTGATTTGACCTTGATATTCCTGAATTGCGGATTGAATCGCAGCGGCCAAAGCGCGCGTGCCGTCGTCGGTTCCGAGGGAATCGTCGCCTCCACCGGCGTAGGTCAAGCCGTCGTCGTCACTGACCGAATTGATGCCCGATGCCACCTCGATAGAAAAGACCGGGCCTTCGGGGATTCCGCGGGTGATGATATTGACATTGCCGCCGCCGAAAGCCGCCGGCATGTCCGGGGAGTAGCTCTTCTGCACCGAAAGCGCCTGGACGATCTCGGAAGGAAAGATATCCAGCGGCAGCACGTTGCGCGTCAGATCAGGGGACGGCACCTGCGCATTGTTCAGCAACGTGCTCGAGTATCGTTCGCCGAGACCGCGCACATAGATGAACTGATCGTTGACGAGCGTAAGACCGGGCATACGTCGCAACGCCAGAGATACCGTGGTGTCGCCGGTTCGCGATATTTGATCGGCGCTCAGGAAATCCGTCACGACCTCCTGCTCGATTCTCTCCTGCACGACGTCCACGGCTGTGGACCGCAATCGTCCGACGACGACGACTTCCTCAACCACCGCATCGGCGGCTTGGGCGGCAGGCGCGTCCTGTTGCTGCCCTTGCTGCGCTTGCACTGCCGTCACACCGAATATGCCGCAGGCCACCGCCCCGGCAAAGCGCGCGACTGCATTCGTCACTTGGCTTTTCATCTCAATCCTCTTGGTGTTCTCGTTGCGCCGCGCGAACAAGCCGGCCGCGAGCCGTTGGAAGCTCGCTGCCGCCCGTTCGCGCTCGGGATCTCCAGGCGCTCTTTCTTTGGATCAGGGATTGCCAAACCACAGAGCCTGCCCTTGATTCGTGGGATGCAGCCCATAGGTCCAATCCGCGGTCCAGTCGTCGTCGCGGGTCACGGCGCCGAGCTGGCCGCTGGCCGGCGTCATCACGATCGGATCACCGTTATTGTCGACGAGGGCCGTGGCGGTATAGAACGAATCGAGAATCACGATGTTGCCATTGGCGAACAGATCGGCTTCCTGAACCACGACGTTACCGGCGTTGAAGCTGTAGTCCGCGCCGTTGGTGCTCGGGTTCGCGCCGAGAATCCACTCGGTCTGCGTATCGCCGTTCGGCAGCGCGTTGCCCTGTATCGCCAATTCGCAGGCGAACAGCGAGTTGGTTACCGTCGATTCGCCGGTCTGTGCCCAGTTGTTGGTCACGTTGTCCTCGGCCAGCTCGAAACATTCGCTGTTCTCGTCGACATCGTCGGCATAGGCGCCGAAAACGATGCTGTCCACGAGCTGAATCTGCGGACCGCGCCGCAGCGTCGGACCCTCCGACGTGTCCGAGTGCGTGCCGATGTCCTGGACGCTGAGCACGCAAGTCAGATTCGTGATCGTCGGGTTGGTCAAGGGCGCCGTGTCGAGCGGCACACCGTCGGCCGCACGCGTCTCGCCGATGTTGTCGGCTTCGATGCAGCGGTTGCCGTCCATCTGCGCCTGCACCACGAGCGCGGTGTCGATCGTGCCGATGTAGCCGTCGGAGTAATCGATCGAGTCGTCCCGGACGTAGACGGCGACGAAATGATCGACGTCGACCGCGCCGCCGAAGAACTCGATGCCGTCGTCGTAGGTGCTGTAGGTCTCGATGTGGCTCACGACGGTGCCCGAGCCGACGGCATTGAAAGTGATGCCGTTGAGCTCGTCGTCGGGCGCGACCTCCGAGCCCGTGTGCTTGACGACGACATAGCGCAATATTCCCGAGTTATCGTCGTTGTCGTCACCGCCGTAGTGGACCGGTTGCCCTTCCGAGACGACGTGACAATCGTCGGCCGCACGCTGTGCGTCGGTGCAGTTGTTGGTGATGCCGTTGCCGTTGATCACGACACCGCCCCACTGCTGCACGTCCTCGGGGCCGACGGTTCCTAGGACGGCATCCGTCACGCTCGTGAACGTGATCGGCGTGCTCGGCGTGCCGTCAGCAACGATCCGCGAGCCGCGATTGATGACCAGGTAGTCCGATTCGTCGTTGAACGCCAGCGTGCTGCCGGGTGCAATCGTCAGCACCGGGCCCGTGCCGCCGGCCGGGGCCGTGCCGGAGCTCACGTTCGCGCCGATCGCGAGCACGTCCTGGAAGATATGCACGCCGCCGTTGTCGAGCAGCGGAATGTCCAGATCCACTCTCACGGGGTTGGTGGCGCTGGAGAATGTCGACGGATAGATGCAGTCCTCGCCGTCGGAAACGCCCTCTCTCAATGTTCCGCCCGGGGTCGTGTACGACGCGCAGGGACCTTCGCCGCCGCCTCCGCCGCCCCCGCCGCCGCCGGTATTCGTGCTGTTGTCGATATTCGTCGGCTGCAGATTGATGTCACCGCTGTCACAGCCCGCAAGTAACAGCACGACGGTGCTCAAGGCGACTAACTTCCTAGCGTCCATAACGGTTTTTCTCCAAAAGAATCTTGAGAATGTAGTTATTCGGTGGCGTGCGGCCACTGCGGCGAACACTACGGATGCATTGTTTAGAGAATATGAAAAATCTGTGACAGAAATATTACGGACGGCTGAACGCAGCCGCCGCTGCGACCTGGCGCGCGCCGATCGCGCGCTCCTCGAGCGAGAACCGATAGCCGAAGCCGCGCACGGTCTGGATCATGTGGTCGCAGGCATAGGGCTCGAGCGCCTGGCGAAGGCGGCGCACGTTCACGTCCACGGTCCGCCGCCCCGCTTTGACGTTCTTCGGCCAGGCGTGCTGCAACAGCTCCTGGCGGCTGAACGCGCGGCCGTGATGCTCGATGAAGAACTCGATGAGGCGAAACTCCGTCGGCGCGAGCTCGACACAGTCCTCGCTGACGAACAGGCGGTGAGCCACGCGGTCGAGCAGCAGCGGCCCCGCGCGAATCCGGTCCCTGCGCGTAACCGTCGGCGGCCGCCGGAAGCAGGCATTGACGCGGCCGACGAGCTCCTCGGCCGTGAAACGTACTGTCAAACAGTCGTCCGCCCCGTACTCCAGAGCCGCGATCGCGGCGCCGATCGCATCCTCGGCGGCAATCAGAATGATCCGGCTTGCCCGCGTCTCTTGCCCCGCCTTGAGCTGGCCGACCGCCGCCTCGGTAGCCGCCGCATCGGTCCATTGGAGCAGGATCAGGGCCGGCGCGGCGGCGTCGATGCGGCTCGAGGCCGCGGGCAGGTCGTTGGCGAGCATCACGACGTAGCCTGTGTCCTCGAGATACTTGCGCGTCGTCTCCCGCAGGGGCTTGGAGTCGTGAATCAGAAAGATAGTATCGCCCATGAGCGCAAGCTCGGTCCGCCGTTGGGCCTCAGTAGAGCACTGATACTTTGCAGCTTTCTTGCGTTTATGTTACGGAATTGTTACGCACACGAGGGCGCCGCAGCGCCGGCAACGCGAGCGCTAAGCGGATGCGGCTCTGCAACCCGTGAGCGAGTCGACGAAACGCCGGCTCCAAGCGTGAATGTCGTTGGCCTCGAGGTTTTGCAGCATCGACCGGTGGCGTTGGCGTCGTTCCTCGAGCGGCATCTCGATCGCCGTTTGCAGGCCATCGGCGACGCCTCGCCGATCGTAAGGATTGACGAGCACGGCGTCCGAGAGCTCCCGCGCCGCGCCGCACAGCGTTGAAAGCACCGGCACACCCGGATCCTCCGGGTCTTGGCTCGCGACATATTCCTTGGCGACGAGATTCATGCCGTCCCGAATCGGAGTGACCAGGCCCACGGCCGCGAGCCGGAAAATCGACATCAGCAATTCCCGGCTATAGCCGCGGTTGAGATAACGGATCGGCATCCAATCCATTTCGGCATAGCGGCCGTTGATGTTGCCCGCCGCCGATTCCAAGCCGGCGCGGATCGCGTCGTAGGCGCGAACACCGGTGCGCGTCGGCGGCGCGACCTGCAAGTAAACGACTTGACCGCGGACCGACGGATAGTTTTCGAGCAAAGTCTCGTAGCCGCGAAATCGGAGCTCCAGCCCCTTGCTGTAGTCGAGCCGGTCGACACCGATGATGAGCTTTCGCTGCTGCAGGCTCTTGGTGAGGCGAAGAACCTGGCGGTTGTCGAGATTCTCCCGCGCGGCTAGCTGGCACTCCGCGACGTCGATGCCGATCGGAAAGGCCTGCGCCTTGAAGCTGCGTTGGAACACGCTCACGCGGCCGTCGGACGATATGCCTCCCCTGATCTCCGGTTGCATCAAGCAGTCCTGAAACGCCCACAGATCCCGCTCGGTCTGGAAGCCGACGACATCGTAGGAAGCGAGCGCCCGCAGGATGTCCACGTAGCACGGCAGCACCCGAAGCACGTCGAAGCTCGGGAACGGCACGTGGAGAAAAAAGCCGATCGGCTGCGTGACGCCGGCGCGCCGCAGCTCCGTGCCCAGCGGGAAGAGATGGTAATCATGCACCCAGATGATGTCGTCGCGCTCGAGAATCGTGACGAGCTTGCGCGCGAAGAATTCATTGACGCGGCAGTAGGCGCTGTACTGCCTGCGGCTGAAAGAGAAATAACCGAGCAGGAAATGCAGCAGGGGCCAAAGGGAGTTGTTGCTGAAACCGTTGTAATAGCCGTCGTAGTCTTCTTTATTGAGATCGACCGTGACGTACTCGATGCCGCCCGAGACACTGACCTTGGCGTCACCGGGCTCCCGGTCGGTGGTCTTGCCGCTCCAACCGAACCAGACGCCACCGCCGCGGTTGAGCGCCGACAGAATGCCGACCGCGAGCCCCCCTGCTGATTTCCCGCCCTTCGGAGCGGCGACGCGATTCGACACCGCCACCAGGCGGCTCACAACGCCTCTTCCCAGGAGCAACTCAGCCGCATCGCACCCGTGATGATGCCGACCATGCTGTAGGTTTGCGGAAAATTGCCCCAGAGCTCGCCGCTGGAGACATCCAAGTCCTCAGACAGCAGACCGAGCGCCGTGCGCTTGTCGAGCATATTGGCGTAGAGCTCGCGGGCCTCCTCGCGGCGGCCGGCGGCGGCCAGGGCATTGATATACCAAAACGTGCAG
>Ga0299906_10001831_pt1 | contig 18005 bp, 14 predicted proteins | sample RVTome_14_FD_200259 | JGI IMG/M metagenome (GOLD analysis project Ga0299906, IMG submission 200259) | Soil microbial communities from uranium-contaminated site in the Upper Colorado River Basin, Wyoming, United States - RVT145D125 (version 2) ...
AACGTGGTAGGAACCGGGTGAGAGACTACGAGCAAAGGGAGGGGACGATGACGATTGGACACGTGCTTCGGGAGGTAGGCGGCGCGGCCCGGCGGCTCGCGAGGCGTCCGGGCTTCGCCTTGGCCGCGGTCGCCACGCTTGCCGTCGGGATCGGACCGACCACGGCGATCTTGAGCATCGTCGATGGCGTCCTGCTCGAGCCCCTGCCCTACCCGGAGCCGGACCGGCTCGTGCGTATCGTGCAGCAGAACAGCCCCGACTATCGGTGGAACATCTCGGTGGCCGACTTCCTGGCCGTCGAGGAGGAGCAGAGCGTCTTCGAATCGGTGGCGGCCATCCAGGTTGCGGGGGCCGTGCTCACGGGCGAGGGCACGCCTGAGCGCATCACGGTCGGACGCGTGAGCGCGGATTGGTTGCGGGTTCTCGGCGTGCAGCCCGAGCAAGGACGTACCTTCCTGCCCGGCGAAGATCGTCCGGGTGCCGAGCCCGTCGTGATTCTCGGCTCGGCGCTTCGGGACCGGGTGTTGGGCCCGGGCACGGACGCCCTCGGGCAGGTCGTGACGCTGGACGGCACGCCCCACACCGTGATCGGAGTGCTGGCTCCCAGACACGCCACCCTCGCCGGCACGACCGCGGACGCCTGGCCCATCCTGGCGCTGAACACTCCCCCCCGCAGGGGCCCCTTCTTCCTCGCCGGCATCGCGAGGCTGCGGGCGGACCGGTCCATCGAGGAGGCACGCTCGGAGCTCGACGCGATCAGCACCAGGATCTTCCCCATCTGGGCCGGCACGGGCTTTCGGGACGAGCAGGCGCGCCTCACTCCTTATCCGCTCAAGGAGCTGATCGTGGGGAACGTGGGTAACGGGCTGTGGCTGATGATGGCCGGCGTGGCAGGCGTCCTGCTCATCGCGGTCTCCAACGTGGGCGGCTTGTTCCTGGTGCGCGCGGCCGGGCGCGAGGGCGAGATGGCGCTCCGGGCCTCGCTCGGCGCGACGCGCGCGCGACTCTCGCTGCAGCTGACGGTCGAGGGCCTCGTGATCGCGGTGCTCGGAGGCGTTGCGGGCACGCTCCTCGCATGGCTCGGCCTCCGGGGCTTCCTCGCCACCAATCCGACGCTCCCGAGGCTCGGAGAGGTCGGACTCGACGCCTCCGTGCTTCTCGTCATCGCCTCGGTGACGCTCGGCTCCGGGATTCTGTTCGGACTCGCCCCCCTGGGGCGGATCGTGTCCTCGGGCGGTCTGGCCAACCCCAGCCGGGAGCGCGCCTCGGCGGGTCACCCGCGCCGCTCGAGCCGGGTTCGCGCGGCGGTCGTGACCGCACAGTTCGCCGTCGCCTTCAGCCTCACCGCCGGCGCCGCCCTCCTGGTCGGAAGCTTCCTCCGACTCCAGCGCATTGATCCCGGCTACGATTCCGAGGGTGTCGTTGCAATGCTGATCTCGCTCCCCGAGAGGGGATACGAAGAAGTCGACGACGCGCAGACCTTCTGGAGCGAGGCGCTGCAACGGATCTCCGAACTGCCGGGCGTCGCAGTCGCCGGTGTCGGCGGCGCGCTCCCGCCGGCAGGCCCCGGCTCGGCTGGCACGAACAACTTCGATCTCCTCGACCAGCCGGTCGGGGATGGGGAGAGCGAGCCTTACGCGCTCTGGAACTGGACGAGCCCGGGCTACTTACGGGCACTCGACGTTCCGCTCCTGCAGGGGCGGTCCTTCGACGAGGGCGATCGCGCCGGCCCACCGGTGGTTCTGGTGAGTGATTCCTGGGCGCGCCGATTCTATCCGGACCGCGAGGCGATTGGAGCCCAACTGTACTCGGGAGGCGATCGCAGCGTGGCGATGACGGTGATCGGAGTGGTGGGGGACGTCAAATACCTCGGCCTGGACGCGGTCGATGACGAGGCCGTCTACGAGCCGCATTGGCAGGTACCTATGCGCACCGGCTGGATGGTCGTGCGGGCGCGGACCGCGCTCGACGGGGGCCTGATGGATGGAGTGAGGAGCGAGATCGCCCGGCTCGATCCCGACATACCGCTTGCGAGCGTGCAGACGATGGCGGAGCGCACGTCGGAGTCGCTGGCACGTCCACGTCAGTGGACCCTCCTCCTCGGCCTCTTCGCGGCGCTCGGTCTGGCACTGGCGTGCGTGGGTGTGTACGGGGTTCTGTCGTACTACGTCAGCACACAGCGGAGGGAGATCGGCGTGCGGGTTTCACTCGGTGCCGAGCCGGGAGCGGTTCGCCGACTCGTGATGGCGAGGGGCATGACGCTGGCCATGCTTGGAATCACGATCGGTATGGGCGTGTCGCTCCTCTCGGCGCATTGGCTGCGCGCCGTCGTGTTCGAGCTGTCACCCCGCGATCCGACCACGCTCGCGCTGGTCGCGCTCGGAATGACCGCGGTGGCGCTCGTCGCGTGCGCGTTCCCCGCGATACGCGCCACGCGCATCGATCCGGCTTCGACGCTCAAGGGTGAATGACCTAGCTCCGGCAACCTTCACGCGGTCCGCCGCGGAAGCGCGCGGGGGCGGGACGAGCTTGACGAGGAACTCCCCATGACCTCATCTGGGAGACCCGCGAGCGATGACCAGCTCCGGCGCTGGCGTGCAGACGATGCGCGGATACCGACCGTGGAACCTCATGCCGTGGCTGGCCGGCGTCGCCCTGCTGGCCATCATCGCACCAGCTCGGGCGACCGCCCAAGCACAGGAGATCGGACCAACGCCCGCATCACTGGTCGACTCCGCCCCGGTGTGGGGTGAATCGTTTCTGGCGCCGCTACCCTCGATCCCGGGCTCACCACTCCATGACCCGCCATCCCTGTTGCAGTCGGGCCCGTCGGCGACTCGGGTCATCGTCACGCACGCGGCCGTCGGGACGGGAGCAGGGCTGCTCATCGGGCTGGCGTTGAGCGGCGCCGATGTGTCCGACGACCGCACCGCGGTGGTCGTGATCTGGACGGCCCTGGGCCTGACCGCAGGGCTGGTCGCCGGAGCGATCGCTTGGTTCGTGGAATGAAGCAGACGGCGGGCCGTTGGCTGTTGGCGCTCTCGATGGGAGCCGTCGGCTCGTGCAGCGAGCCCGGACCGCGGGCCGAGGGGCGCGGCGAGGTCGAGTGGGGCGGTGAGCAAGGGCAGTCCTGGGAAGGACCGTGCATCTACTCCAGGCTCACGCGATGGGCCGCCTCCATGCCCCACGAGTTGCGCTTCCAACCGGACACCGGCAATTGGGCCGTCTTGATCTATGCCGACCGCCCGTTCCGGGCCGGCAGGCAGTCTTTGTCGCGGGATCGCACGACGGAGATCGTCGGCCGCGTGGTCGAGGACGCTCCCGTCGCCGTCGCCGAGGGTGAAGAGGACCTCGGCTGGCGGAGCCAGCATGTGCTGGGCTCCATCGAGGGACTCCTGGAGATATCCTCGCGGGACGACGGCATGCTCGTCACGTTCACGGGTCAGAAGGTCCTTCGCGACACGGTTCCCCTGCGCGCGGAGTGTCGATTGCGGACCCTCGTTGCGGATCCATAGCGGATCCATGAAGTCGCCCTGCCATAGCCGTCCTGGTTGCTTCGTCACTGGCGCCGCGGCGTTGTAGCGAAGCCCGGCATGATTCCTGCGACACTTCCAGTCGACTCGACCACCGCAGGCGGGTGGTCCAGCTTCGCTGTTTCCATGAAGTTCAGTGGTGCGCTCCGTTCGGGGGGATTGAGCGCTTAGATTACCACGTCGATCCGCACCTGGATGTGAAGCGTGCATACGAGCGTCGCCCCCCCCGTGGCCCCCCATTTTCCGTTGCTTTCAGCCCTCGGGCCTCCGTGCCGAAGGTCGGTCCGATGAGCGCCGCGCTCGGACGGGTCCGGTCCGGGATACCGCCGTTGGACGAGCGCCTCGGGGGGCTCGAGCGAGGCGGTACCTATCTCGTGGTAGGTGCACCGGGGCCGGAAAAAATGGTCGCCGCGCTGCAATTTCTGCAGGCGGGCGTGTCCCACGGCGAGCGGTCGCTGCTCGTGACCAACGCGGACGCCGAGAGCATTCTCGAGGTGGCGAGCGCGTGGGGCTTCGACATGCGGGAGGCCTGGAAGAGCGGCACGCTGCAGGTCATCGGCTTCAAGGACGACTTCGAGCTCCGCGCGATCCGCTCGATCGTGCCCGAGGAGGTGCTCGAGGAGCTGGAGGGACTGCGAGCGCCGGGCCTGGAGCGCATCGCGGTGGACCCCGGCGGGATGTTCCTGACCGGTGGGGCGAAAACGCTGCTCGGCGCCGCCTTCCTCGCATGGGCGCGCCGCCAGGAGGCGACGGTCCTCACCACGTTCTCCGTGGACGGGGGAGCCACGTCCTTGCCGTCTTCCGCTGATTGGCTCGTCCACGCCACCACCGGCCGGCTCGTGCTCGAGAAGCGCAGCGACGGCCTGCATCAGCTCACGCTGACCAAGGTGGTGCCCGATGCCGCGGAGCGCGAGCAGACGATCACACTCGAGCTCCGGCCGGGCGAGGGGCTCGCGGAGCCGAAGCGGTATCCGTCGCGACGCGGCATCGACCGCGGAAGCATCGAGGAGGACCGCCTGCTGCTCGTCTCCCTCGGCGGCGAGCACGCGGCCGACCTGGAGGCCTGGGCGACGCGGACCTTCCGCGCCCGCGTCGTCTCCGAGCCGTTCGCGGCCGTCGCCGAGGTCCAGTCGGGCGCTCGCTACGGTGGGGTGCTCATCCATGCCCCTCGCGGGCGCGTGCGGGAGGCGATCCAGGCCTGCCGGGCCGTCCGACCACTCTCGCGGGCGGCGATCGTCTTCGCCTCGGACGACGCGGTGCGCTCGACCGACCGAATTCAGATCCTGGAGGCCGGAGCGGACGACTGCCTCAGCGGCGGCCTCGACTTTCGCGAGCTCGGCCTGCGCATCAAGCAGTCGATCGCGATGGGGGCGAAGCCGGTCGTGTCCGAGGCCGACGCGAAGGAAGTCGGCACCGGGCTCATCCCGGACGAGTCCGAGGGAGGACGGGTCCCGCGCCACGTGTTCGTGCGGGAGGTGGAGCGGCGCGCCGCCGACCCCGACCTGACATTCTTCTGCGTGCTCGACGTGACGTCCGCGGTGCTGACGCCGACGGATCTCGAGGAGGCCCTGGCTGAGCAGGTGCGGGCGGACGAAGGCGACATCGTCTCCGGCAATCCGGAGCGCTGCGCCGTGCTCCTCCAGGGCGCCCGCCTGGGACAGCTCGGGCCGTTCCTGAGCCGTCTGCGCTCGCGCCTCGGAGAGCGGGCCGGCGTCATGGCCAGCGGCGCCGTCGACGTTGCCGTCCTGAGCCATCCAGCCGACGCGGATCGGATCACCGCTCTGCTCGGATCGTCCCGTGACGATGCGGGCTGAGCGCCGGGGGAGCGACACCAGGTATTTCCTCCAGTTCGCGGGCACGGCGACGTTGCTCGTAGCCGGGACGCTCGTGCTGGTGCTCTACGTCTTGCCACAGCGGTACGTGCTCAGCTCCGGCTTCCGGGAGGGCAACCTCAGCTTCCCGAACCCGTCGACGCCGTTCGAGCCCTCGAGCGGCACCCGTGTGGCCGCGCTGCCCCCGCTCCCCTCGGAGAGCGATCCGGTGCTCGGTCCGGCCGAGCTCCTGTGGGAGCGCGTGTTGCCACTCCTGCGCGCCGAGCGCTTCGCCGAGGCCTTGCCGCTGTTCGAGGCGTACCTCGCCGACCACCAGGGAGACCTCGGGGCCCGGCGCGAGCACGGCATCACGCTCGCCTCCGCGGGTCGACCCGAGCAGGCGATCGACGTGCTGCGGGCGCTGCTCGAGCACGAGGACGATGCCGCGTTGCACCTCCTGCTCGCGCGTGTGCTCCGCGACCAGCGGCGCCTCGAGGAAGCGTCGGAGCACTACGCGGCCGCCCTGGAGCGGACCGGCCACGACCCGAGGCTCGTGCTGGAGTGGGCGCGGGCGCACGCCTCCGTCGAGCAGCATGCGGCGGCGGGGCGGGTCCTGCGCACCGGTCTCGACCGCGATCCCCGGTCCGTGCCCCTGCGCGTGGAGCTCGCGCGGATCCACTACTATACGGGCCGGCTCGAGGAGGCGGAGCGGATTCTCAGCGAGCTGACCGCCGCCGAGCTGGTCTCCGCCGACGCGGTGACGCTGCTCGCGGACGTCCGACGGGCGCTCGCGCCCCCCGCCGACCCGGACCTCGAGGATCCCGAGCCCGTCGCGCCGCCGACGCTGCTCGAGCTCGCGATCGGAGCGCGCGAGGACGACGACTTCGAGCGGGCGGATTCGCTGTTCCGCGCCGCGCTCGACGAGCGCCCGGAGGACCCGGACCTCTGGCAGGCGTACGCGGACTTCCTCCAGTACGAGATGGAGGACTTCGCCGGCGCCCTTGAGGCGCTCGAGGCGGTGGAGCGGCTGACGCTCGGCGCGGACCCCGCGCTGCAGCACCGGATGGCGCTCCTGGAGATCTGGACCGATCGGCTGGATGCCGCACGTGCGCGGCTGGAGGCGTTGCTCGTGCTGGTGGACGCGCACGCGGCGCGCGCCGCACCGGTTGCGGACACCACGGCGGCGGCCCCCGCGACGGTCACGAAAGCCGACGTGCTCGCGCTGCTCGGTGACCTGGACCGCTGGAGCGGAGCGCGGATCGCCGCGGTGGGCCGGTACGAGGCGGCGCTCGAGGAGGAGCCCGAGCACCCGTCGGCGCGCGAGGGTCTCGACCTCCTGCGTGCCGAGGTCGACCGGCTGATCCTGGAGACCGAGCGACCGCGTCTCGGCGCGATCGCGTCCACGCTCACCGACACCGACGACTTCATGAGGGTCGACCTCGGCGGCGAGTGGGCGGGCGTACGTGAAGACTGGGTCTGGAGCACGCGCGCGGGGAACCGTTGGCTCGAGGGCGTCGATCTCGTTGGGGGCCTCTCGGACGGCCAGGGGCTGTTCGCCGAGTTGGAGGGCGGACGCTGGTGGCGCTGGGGGACGGTCCGGACCGGCACGCACCTCGGCGTGCAGACGGTCCACACGGATCGGACGGACCTCTCGCTCGGTGCGTCCGCGCGGCTCCTCGGCACCTCCGGGCGCCGCACCGAGATCCGCGTCGACCACGAGCCCGCCTACGGGGTCACGAATACGCTCCAGGCGGTTCTCGCCGATGTCCGCCAGGACGAGGCGACGGTGAGCCACGCCCAACCGCTCGGCGAGCGCTGGAGCCTCGCCGCGACGGCGCAGGCGGCATCGCTGGACCACCGTGGCCTGCCGGATGCCGACCGCAACCTCCGTCTTTCGGGCGGGGCGAGCGTGGGCCGCGGAGTGGCGTCGGGTCTCGTGGTCGGGGTCGCCGCGCGGGCCCTGCGCTACATGGACCCGGCACCGGACGCGACGGCCGTCGCCCTCTACTGGGATCCCGAGCTCAGCCTTTCCGTCGGCCCCTACGCGCAGTACACGCGCGCCCTCGGCACCTGGTGGGAGATGAACGCTCGTCTGAACCCCGGCGTGGGTTGGATCGAGGAGCGGGGTGGCGCGCAGGGGACGCAGACGGTGCCCGACCTCTCCGCCACGCTCGGCCTGGCGCGTGAGGGCGCCCGCTACCGGAGCGCGCTGGAGCTCTTCTACGGTCAGGGCCGCTTCAGCGGGTATCGGTCGTTCGGCGCGAGCCTCTCGTTCAGCGTCCGCGGCTCGGGGGGTGGCAGGTGAGCACCGGCCGCCACTCCCTCTGGCGATCTCTGATCGTCGTCTTCGTCTCGGTCGCTCTGGTGATCGCGTTCGTGATCACGGCGCTCCTGGTGGGACCGGGGATCCAGCGGCTCATCGTGCGCGCAGTGGTCGTCAGCCTGATCATCTTCCTGTCGATCCTATTCCTGCGCTACTTCTCGCTCCTCTGGTTCTCCTACCTGGGGCACGCGGAGCGCAACGTGCTCGGCGTGCGCGAGCTCCGCGAGCTGCCGCCCGTCTCCATCATCGTGCCGGCGTACAACGAGGGACGTGTCATGGAGCGGGCGCTGACGAGCCTGATGCGCCTCGACTATCCGGAATACGAGGTGCTCGTGGTCGACGACGGCTCGACCGACGACACGCTGGCGATCGCCTCGCAGTGGGAAGGCCAGCGCGGCCCGGGGCTCTTCCGGGTGATTACGAAGCCGAACGGCGGCAAGGCGACCGCGCTGAACGCGGGCATCGCGCATTCCCGGCATCCCCTGATCATGTCGATGGACGCCGACTCCTACCTGGAGCCCGGGACGCTGCTGGCCGGCGCCCGGCGTTTCGCGAACCCCGCCGTCGGCGCGGTGGCCGGAAACGTCAAGGTGGAGAACCGGGGCAAGCTCATCACGAAGCTGCAGGCGCTCGAGTACATCGAGGGCCTGAACATGCCGCGTCGCGCGCAGGGGTTCGTAGCGGCGGTGAACATCGTGCCCGGACCGGTCGGCCTCTTCCGTCGCGAGGCGCTCGAGGAGGTGGGCGGATACGATACGGACACGTTCGCCGAGGACGCGGATCTCACGCTGAAGCTCATGGCCGCGGGCTGGCGCGTCGAATACGAGGACCAGGCGATCGCGTGGAGCGAGGCGCCCGAGTCGTGGCGCGACCTGAGCCAGCAGCGGTATCGCTGGACGCGCGGCATCCTGCAGGCGTTGCGGAAGCGCAAGGGTCTGTTTCTGCGTCCGTTCCCGGACTTCCCGCTCTGGATCTCCACGATTCAGCTCGCGTTCGAGGCGCTCGTGTGGCCGGCGCTCAACGTGTTCGCGCACCTCTTCTTCGCCATCGTCGCGCTGCTCTTCGGCGCCGGCGAGCTCATTCTTTACTGGATGATTCTCCTCACCCTGCTCGACCTGGTCGCCGCGCTCGTGACGGTGTCGATGGAAGAGGAGTCGCTCTCGCTCGTACCCATGGCGCTGATCTATCGATTCGTCTTCATCCTCTTCCTCGATGTCGTGAAGACGTTCGCGACTGTGGAGGAGCTGTTCCGCCTCGAGATGGGGTGGGGCAAGCTGGAGCGCCTGGAGGCGGCCACATGATCCCGATCCTGTCCTTCCAACCGGACGATCCATGGACGTCGTAGACCTGCTCGTCACCATCGTCGTCGTCACGATCCTCGTCACCATCGTGCTCGCCCTGGTCACCTATGTCGCGTACAAACTGCGGCTCTCCCGCGAGCCGGCGTCACGCGAGGACGATCCGGGGGCGTTGCGCTACTTCGTTCCGTATCCGCCCCCGACGCCCGACGCGGAGCCCGCGGACGCCGGCCTGGAGCGGCTCTCGCGCGACGTCGCGAGCGTAGAAGGTCATGCGTCCGAGGCGTGATCCGGTACCCCGCGCGAAGGACGCGTGGGTATGGCTCGGTGGTATCTTCACGCTCGGGATCCTCGGCGCGGGTGTGGTGGCGGCCGCGCTCGTCCTGTGGGAGAACGTGGACATCCGGCAGCTCACGCCGGCGCTCGCGGCGACACCGTCGGTCCCCCCGATGCCGACGCCACCACCCGTCGCAAAGCACCCGCCCGTCGCGTTCGAGGCCGTGCTCCTCGAGTCGGAGCGTAACGCCGCCTACTTCACGGATTCGACGTACTACCCCGAGGAGCTCGGGCGGTGGAGGTCGTTGATCGAGGGGTCGGGCGGCACGGTCCGCACCGCGACGGGCAGTGTCGACCTGCAGGAGACGTCGCCCGACGAGCTCATGGTCCTGCCCGAGGCGCCCTGCCTGTCGTCCGGTGAGCTGGCGGCGATGGGCGCTCACCTGGCCCGGGGCGGCAGCGTAGTCGCCAACTGGGCGGTGGGCGTGCGGAACGGGTCGTGCGCGTGGCGCGGGTGGTCGACGCTGCTCGAGCTCACGGGAGCGGAAGCGATCCGCGAGCTGCCGACGCGCCCCGCGCTCTACCTGACGGTTCCTGCAGGTGTCCCACTCGCCCCAGGCCTGGACCCGGGCGCGCGCGTCGAGCTGCGGCCCGAGCCGGCGATCGCGCTCCGGCTGCCGGGTGCACGCGTCTACTGGTCGGATTGGGCTCTGAACCCTGCGGGCGATCCCGAGGGTGCGGACGCGGACGCCGCGGTCTCCACCACGGTCACGCCGGAAGGCGGGCGCGTCTCCTGGTTCGGGATCCGGACGCGGCAGGGCGCGACGCCGGCCGACAGTGCGCGGGCGGATCGACTGCTGACGAACGGCATCCTGTGGGCCGCGGGCGTTCCCCTCGCCGCCGCGAGCCCGTGGCCGTCGGCCGCGCAGGCCGCGCTCGTCTTCGCGATCGACGTCGAGGGGCGCGCGGCGTACGTCAACGCCACGGACGTGGCTGCGATGTTCGTGCTGGAGCGCCTGCCGGTGACGTTCTATCCCGTGACCCGGCTCGTCGAGGGAGACGACTCCCTGGCGGCCACGTTGATCGCCGCCGGGGAGGTGGGCTCGCAGACGGTCGATCACGGCCGGCTCGCCGGCCTCACCTACCAGGACCAGGCGACGCGGCTAGGGCGGAGCTGGGGCGACATCGAGGAGTGGACGGGCGTGGGGCCCGCCGGGCTGCGTCCGCCGGAGGAGGCGATCGACGAGCTCACACTGCGCGCGTGGAAGCAGGCCGGCGGCCGGTACGTGCTCGCCAGCAACGAAGCGCGCTCCGCCAGCCCGGAGGTCCACGACACGCGCGCCGGGCCCGTCGTCCTGCTTCCACGCCTGCTCAAGGACGACTACGCGATCATCGTGCGTGACGGAACGATGCGGTCCCGCGGGCTGGCCGCCGCGTTCCTCGGCGGGGCGCGGAAGATACGCGCCATCGGTGGGCTCGCCGTCATCGCCGGACATACGCAGATCATGGTGCGGGGACCGAGGCTGGACGCCGTCCGCGCGGTCGCAGACACGGCGCGCGCTCAGGGCGACTGGTGGATCGCCCGTGCCGACGAGGTTGCGGACTGGTGGCTGGCCCGCTCGGGCGTCGGGCTGGCGTGGGTGCCGGCCGAGCCGCCCACACGCGACGGACTCCGGCTCGCGGGCACGTGGGATCTGCTCGTGACCACCACGTCAGAGATCGAGATCCAGGATCTCTGGATCGATGTCGTGCTGCCGGCGATGACCGACGAGGTGGTTCCGCTCGTCGACGGCGTCTCCGTCGACTTCCTCGAGGAGTCGTGGGGCGTGCGGGTGCGGGTGGGCACGCTCGGACCGGACGAGGCTCGGCGAATCACATTGGCGACGCCGGCACTTTGACCGCCAGGGAAGATGGGTAACGAACGGACAGTGGTGGTGCGCCCGCCGGACTCGCGAGGGGCGACGTGGGTGGCGAAGCTCGTCGCGCTCGCCGTGGCGCTGTCGGGGTGCGCGTCTGCGGGCGGGCCCGCGCCCGCCCTGGTTCCGACCGCCATCGACCGTCCCTTCGTTGCCGGCTACCACGTGTACTGGGCCGGCGAGGCCTGGTCCGGCTACCCGCTCGACATGCTGGACGAGCTCCACCTCTTCGAGATCGAGGTCGGAGAAGAGGGCGGCGTGCTGGACGGCCACGGGTGGCCGACCGGGTGGCAGAGCCTGGTGGCGCGGGCCGTGGACGCCGGCGTCCAGGTCGTGCCGACGGTCTCGATGCACGATGCCGACGCGTTCGAGGCGCTCTTCGCGGACGCCGCCCGGATCGAGCGCCTCGTCGGCACCGTTCTCGACCTCCTCGCGATCGAGCCCCGCCTGTCGGGTGTCCATCTCGACTTCGAGGTCTTCCGACCCGTGGACGCGGCGGCGCGCGACGGATTCACCGCGTTCGTCGCGGAGCTGGCCGCCGAGCTGCGTGCCGGGTTTCCGGGCAGATCGCTGTCGGTATTCGTGTTGGCCTTCGACGACGATGACGTCTACAACGAGCGCGCCCTGGGCCGTCTCGCGGACTATCTGGTGCTCCAGGGCTACGACTACCATGGGCTGGCGAGTCCGAACGCGGGCCCGGTCGGTGCCCTCCGGGGCTGGGGCCGTCTCAACTGGGAGCACGTCGTCGAGCGCTTCGAGTCGTTCGGCGTCCCGCGACGAAAGCTCGTCATGGGCCTGCCGCTGTACGGCTACGAGTGGTCGGTCGCGTCCGACGAGCCCGGGGCGGAGAGCGTCGCGCCCGGCGTGATCGTGCCTTACGCAGCCGGTCCGGATGTGGTCCCCGAGCTTCCGCGCGCCCGGGAACAGGCGGAGCGGCACGGCCTGCTTCGGGACCCCGTCAGCGGATCGCCGTACTACGTCTTCCGCCTTCCGAGCGGCTGGGTGCAGGGCTGGTTCGAGGACGAGGAGAGCCTTGCGGCCAAGATCGAGTTCGTGCGGGCGCGCGGACTCGGTGGGGTCGCCTTCTTCCCGCTCGCGTACGGCACGCCGGAGCTGTTCGAGGCGCTGCGCGATGCGTTAGCAGGTCGCTGAAGAACTAGGGTAGGCCGCGCGACCCATGCCTGCGGCATGGGTGCCCCGGTCTTGCGCGTGTCAGAGCAAGGAACGATGACGAGGCGTCTTCAGCGACCTGCTAGGGCCGGCCCGGTAGGCGTCGGGGTTATCGGGTGGGCCGCGACAGCCTCATGTGGGCCGACTGGGCGCCTCAGAGCTCCCGGATGGCCATGATCGCCCCTTCGTGGACGGCCAAGCGGCGAGACTCCTCCGGGATGGCTCCTGAAACGTCCCAAATGGGGAGGAACGAGGGGCTGGACTCGAAGTAGTCGGACATGCGGAGCTCGCTGGCCAGGCTCAGGGTGACGTTCAGCGTGCTCCCGTCCACCAGATGAAGCTCGACCTTGCGGGGTGATTGGGACGTGGGGACCGCCGACGACAGGATCAGCGTCCCATCCCGTGGCATGACCCAGAGGATCTCCTGGACTCTGAGGCTCAGATGCGGGACGCGGTCCCCCTCCTCCGACCATCGGGCCTCGGTCAGGTTGAGATAGGACTTCTTCATCGCCAGCATATCGATGAGAGGCTGTCCCGGGGAGATGTGGATCGACCCGTCGACGGTCCTTCCGCTGCGAAGGCGGACCAGAACCGGTCGACGCCCGAACTCGAGAGAGTTGGGGGAGGAGAAGCCGTTCTCCCCCGGCGTGTCCGCTTTCGAATCGGCCGGGCCGACAGGCGTATCGGACAGCATCAGAAGAGCCCCGCGACCCAGTTCGACCCGGTGATCCAGGTCGTGGACGCGACCTCCAGCCAGAATCGGGGCCAGAACGAGTTCCAAAGATCCAAGGGAGAGGTGTCCACCACCCCGACCGTCACGAGGACCAGATACCAGACGCCTGCGGCCCAGACGGCTTCGAGGGCGAGCCGGCCGAAGTCGAGCGATCGCTCGCCCGTCTCCGTGTCCTTCGCCACCGCCGCTTCCTCCTTCGGGGTCCGGGTCAACACCTCCACCGTCGTGACGAAGCCTCGAGCATAGAAGGTGATGGCCTTCCGGAGGCGCCGACCTGCTTCATCCGGTCGGTCTCCCTCCATCATGGCCTGAAGCAGCGCGACGGAGTAGAAGGCCACACGCCGGACCATGGCGGGCACCCAGAAGACGGCGCCTGCCAAAGCCCAGACTGCGAGGCAGACGACGATGGTACCCCACGTCAGGGGCTGGACGATCCGGTCGAGGAGGGACGGCTCGTCTGGCTCCTCGTGCCGCTCGAAAATACCGAGGGGTTCGGGCTCGAGCTCGGTGTATCGGAGCCTTGCGGGTAGCTCACTCATGGTGCTCTCCGACGGTTTGAAGGGGGGATGGATCGGGTTGGTGCTCGCGGCCCCACCTCCCGGCGCGCGGCCGGGGCAGGACCATCAGGATCATGACCAGGGCGGTGGCCCAGCTGATCGAACCGCCGAGCCGTTCCACCCATGTGGGACCGAACTCGAGGGTCACTTCTCGCTCCTCGGGGACGACCACCATGAAGTTCGGTGCCGCACGGAAAGGACCGGCAGCGCCGACGGCCTGCCAGTTGGGGAAGAACGACGATCGGACGAGGTGCGGCATGCCGGGGGCGTCCGTCCGGAACCGGATTCGGTCGGGCAACAACTCGACACCGGTCACGTTCCCAGGGCCCTTCCCGGAGTCGAGGCAGCCCCTGGGGGCTCCGTTCGTCAGTACTCCCTCGGACGCGGCCACGGGCCAGGGGGCTCCCTCGCGCCAGCGGACGATCCAGCCCATCGGGTCGGGCAGCTCGTCTTCGTGGGCCGTGGTCAGGCACGTTGTCGCAACGACCATACCGCCGGCACCGATCTCGAACAGGGTGAAGCGTCCGAAGCGGCCGAGGGTCGATACGCCGGGTATCTCGCGCACGGCCGTGCGCGTGAGCTCGGAGACCGCGACGAGGTAACGGGTGCCGAGCGCCCTGAGAATCCCCACGCCTCGCACCGGATCGTACTCGACGCCCTCCGCCACCGGATCCGCGTACAAGCTCTCCAGGGGGGCTTCGGCCAGCAAGACTTCCAGTGAGCCGATCAGGCCGGACAGGGATGCGGACTCTGCCCAGAGACCGTCCAGGCTCGTATGGTCCGTCCAGTAGGGCATGAGCGCGAACGTGTGTGGGCCGCCCCAGTCGTCCGCGTCGCGGCTCGCCTCCCCGTAGACGCGTCCCGGCGGTCTTGCCCGCAGATCGTCGATCAGCGCCTCCAGGTCCGCGGCCCGGGGACTCTCGCGGATTCCCTCCAGGACCCGGACGCTGAATGCTCGGACGTCCGAGATCCCCCGGGCCGTCACCACCAGGGTCCAGGGAGCCAGGCCCAGGACCAGGGCCGCGACCGTCCATGCCTGGGTGCGCCGACCGAGGGCGTGGCCGATGCCCGCCCCGGCGAGGGCGTGGACGGCCAGCATCCACACGGGGATCAGCCGGCCGCGCATGATCAGAGTCTGCGGGACAACCGCCGCCAGAACTCCCACCACGCCCGCGGCGACCAGGAGCCAGGTGGATGGCCTCTTCCGGAGGAGCCAGAGACCCAGGCCAGCGGCCGGGAGCAGGAGGAGGAGCTCGAGGGGCAAGATGTCCTCTCGCCCCGGGACGAACGTCCAGCCTGCTCGCCCCACCAGATCGAGGTTTCTGGCCAGCGGAAGCGTCCAGAACGCGGTCAGTCCGGCACCGATGGCCCAAGAGGTGACGACGCGACGCCGCAATTCCCGCCGGGCCAGCGCTACCATGGATCCCAGCGCTGCGGCCCCGGCGGGCAGGACGTGGCTCAGCATGGCCGCAGCCAGAACCGTCCCGGCCAGGATGCCGGAGCCGCCGCGAACGGTGAGGCCGAGGTAGAGCACGGACAGCACCAGAGCCCAGGCGTAGGAGAACTCTCCGACGAGGGTGGAGAGGAGATTGCCTCCCAGGGCGTAGTAGCTGGTCGTGAGCAGGAAGGCCGAGCCCCCGACCACCAGGCCCGCGACGGTGCCTCGCCCCATCCCACTCCACTTGCCGAAGGCGTAGAGGGCCCAGGGAAGCGCCAGAGGTCCCATGAAGGTGACGACCCTGAGCGCCACGACCGGCTCCATCACCCAACCGAGAAGGGCGGCCACGAGCCCCGGGAGAGGGAAATAAAAGAAGTACGCAGGGAAGCCGGCGAACCAGTCGTGGCTCCAACCCCGGATGTGTCCCTGTGGGATGAGCTCCGTCCGGAGGAGCTCGACGGGCAGGAGATGGCCCGGAAGATCCGTGTCCGAGGGGATGGTCGGTCGGAAGGCCAGGTCGGGTCCTACCAGACCGAGCAAGAGCAGCGAACAGGTCAGCGGGACCAGGGCGAGGAAAGGAGGACCCCCGGATGCTCTGCCGATCAGGCTTCGATCATCCGGCGCTACGAAAGGCGACCATGATCTCCTCAGCGAACCCACGGTGCGACCACACTCCCAGGCCTGCCTCTCCGAGGGAGTGTCCGTGGGAGGGGCAAGGTACGAAGGCGAAGGCCCACCAGCTCGGCGACACTCCGGAGAACGTTGCCCGGTCCGACCCGGCTGGGACGGGTGGGAACGGCTACGACCGGGACCTGTGCGATTCGTCCCCGCCGAGTGTGGACGTAAACCAGCACTTCCGAGTCCCACATCCATCCCTTGCTCCGGACCAGGGGGAGGATCTGCCGCAGCACCTCCGCCCGGAACAGCTTGCACCCCGCCTGATGATCCGAGACACCGGTCCGGAAGAGACCCTGCAGGACGAGCTTCAGGAAGCGGCTCATGACCCGGCGGTGAAGAGGCCGACGGCTCACGGTCTCGTCCTTCATCGCCACCGCCGCGTCAGCGCCTCCTTGCAGTCGACCCAGGAGAGCTCCCAACGTGTCTTCCGGAATCTCCAGATCGGCATCCAGGAACCCCACGTAACGGCCCTTGGCCTGCGAGAGACAGCGTGTGAGGATCCGGCCCTTCCCCGGAAGCTCGTCCCTGACAACGCGGACGTGGGCCAGACCCAGATCCCGGACGATCTCTCCGGTGCCATCCGTGGACCCGGAGTCTCCTACGATGAGCTCGTAGTCCAGGCCCAGCCCATCGAGGTAGGAGGCCACCCGGGGCACCGTGCGTCCAATGACGGACGCTTCGTTCCTGGCGGGAAGCACCACGGAGAGGGTGGGAAGGGAGGGCACGGCTCTAGTCCCGGTTCTCCGAGCCCTCGCTCTGGTCTCCGTCGCCTTCCGGAAGGAGAGCGCTCCCGATGCCGGCGCCGTCCAGGCCGAAGCCGATACGGCTGACGCCCGCGGCGTCGGCAAATACGAGGTTGGCCGCTTCACCGCGGGTGAGGCCCAGGACTGCTCGGGGGACTCCGGCGGCGTCGGCGAAGACCAGGCTGGTGGTCTCATCGGGGAGGAGGCCGAAAGCGGCCCGCCGCTGTCCCTGGGCGTTGATGAGGGACATGCCGGGGAAGCCTCCCTCCAGCACGGACAGGCTGAGTCGTTGGCGACCTCGCTCGTCCAGCATGCCGAGGCGAACGTTTCCGCCTTCGTCCACCGTCCACTGGCCCCTCGGAAGCCCGTCGACGTCGACGAGCACCAGGGATCGGGTCCGGATCTCGCCGGCCACGCGACCCTGCCCGTTGGAGGACACGAGCTCCGGCCGGATCAGGATGGCGGTCAGCATACCCAGAGCTGCCAGAAGGGCCAGACCCATCATGCGGACCCGGGACCGGAGCTTGTTCGCGTCCTTCTCGAGGTGGTTCATGCGGGACCGAAAGCGCGCTTCGATCTCCCGCATCGTGGATTCGTTGGCGATGTTGTGATCGTCGTTCATGCTCGCCTCTCCGTCAGGGGCCTGTGATCGATGGGACGCCGGCCTGGTATTCCTCTTCAACCACCAGGAAGTACGAATGGGCTGCCCGGCGAAGGAGATCGGGTGTCAGAGTGGTCGGAACCTCCTCGAACTCCGCCAGGGACCGGACCTGGAGCAGCAGATCTCGAGGGTGACAGCCCCGAGGGGACAAGCCGTGGGCGTCGTAGTACTCGTCGAAGAGCAGGTCGCAGGCCGCCGGGTCGTACTCCACCCCTTCCTCCCGACAATTGATGCGCATGATCTCCTCGAACGCCGCGCGATCGGGGCTCCGTACCTCGACCTTGAACTGGATTCGGCGGAGGAAGGCCTCGTCCACCAGGTCCTTCGGGTTCAGGTTCGTCGCGAAGATGAGCATGCAGTCGAACGGCACCGGGAACTTGATTCCCGAATGGAGCGACAGGTTGTCGAAGTTCTTCTCGAGGGGGACGATCCAGCGATTCAGAAGCTCCGCGGGCCGCATGCGCTGGCGTCCGAAGTCGTCCACGATGAGCACTCCACCGCTCGCCTTGAGCTGGAAGGGTGCCTGGTAGACCTTCGAGAAGGGGTCGTACTGGAGATCCAACTGGTCCATCGTGAGCTCTCCGCCCACGGCCACAGTGGGTCTCCGCACTCTGTGGAAGCGCCGGTCGTATCTGGGACCCTTCTTGAGGAGACCCTCCCCGGAGCGCTCCACGTCCGTGTCGTCCACCGGTCGATGGTAGACTGGATCGTAGAGGACCATGACGTCTCCCCCCACCAGCACCGCGTTGGGCAGGTAGACCTCGGCGGCAACCAGGCCGCCCATGCGCTCGGCGATGGCCGTCTTTCCGTTTCCCGGAGCGCCGTACAGGAAGATCGAGGTGCCCGAGTTGAGGGCGGGACCGAGCGC
>Ga0299906_10001832_pt1 | contig 18004 bp, 22 predicted proteins | sample RVTome_14_FD_200259 | JGI IMG/M metagenome (GOLD analysis project Ga0299906, IMG submission 200259) | Soil microbial communities from uranium-contaminated site in the Upper Colorado River Basin, Wyoming, United States - RVT145D125 (version 2) ...
AAGACGATTGGGAGGAACTATCGGCAGAAAATATAGACAAACTGGTTTAATTGTAATTAGTCAAAAAATATCTTAGTATCGCGAAGTTAATATCTAAATATCGATATTAAGATATTGGGAAATTAAAGATATTACACTGATTTTATGAATCCACTCCGCCAATCAATCCTTAAAACTCTTTCTTTTTTTGCCGCGCAAGAGCAGGCGGTTACCTTGCTGGAACTTTATCGCGCTTTGGCGCGAATAGAAAAGGATCAAAAAGCCCCTACGGTTTCCGAATTGTACGCGGAACTGGTTTTAATGCCGGATAGGGTGGTAAACAAAAACGGTTTGTACACGCTTGTGGGCCGCGAAGAAAATTTTAATAACAGGCATAACCGCTATATCGCAAGCCTAAAGCTTTTAAAAAAAGCCAAACGATTTGCCCGCGGCTTGCGGCATATGCCTTTCGTCCGTTCGGTTGCAGTTTCCGGTTCGGTAGTACAGCTTGCGGCAAGCGACAAATCGGACATTGATATTTTTATTATTACGGCAAAAAACAGAATTTTTTTAACCCGTTTTGTTGTGTCGGCGTACTTTCAATTATTCGGCGGACGTCGTCACGGCGAAAAAATTAACCGCAGGTTCTGCTTAAACCATTATGTTGCCGGACCAAGCGAGCTTCCTTCGGACCATAACTTATATACAGCAATGCTTTACACTAATTTTTTACCCGTTTGCGGCAAACAGGTTTTGCACGCATTTATAAGTAAAAATATATCTTGGATTAAAGAGTTTTTACTCTGTCCGTCAATTCCGGAAACCCTTTATTTTAAAAATAATGCTTACATAAGCCCTATGCAAATCGTTTTAGAAATGCTTTTGTATCCATTTGCAGGTTTGGCCGAAAAGTTTGCCAGCTATCTTCAACGCCTCCGCATAAAAGTAAGTCCGACAGTTCTGGTATCGGAAAGTGAACTATCTTTTCACCCCGCAAGTAAAGGGCAGCGTATATTGGCACGTTACGAGCAAATTTCGCAAAATTTTAACGCTTGACAAAAAACTAAAAACTAATATAATTAAGTATTGGAAAAGTCAAAAAACAAAAGTTTTTTGTCTTTTTTTGACAATTAACTATTAATAAAATTAATTGTCGTCCCGACCGTAGTGGAGGGATCTAAGCTCGTTCGAGCTAATATAGAATTCTCGACTAAGGCTTCGGAATGGCACAATTAGGTATGAATATAAGACCACTAGGCAACAGAATTTTAGTGGAACAATCCACCGAAGAAGAGGTTACAGCCTCCGGTATCGTGCTTCCAGACACGGCCGAAAAAGAAAAGAAAGCCCAAGGCAAGATCGTGGCGGTCGGCAACGGTCCAGCAATTATGTCTTTGGGTTTAAAGATTGGGGACACGGTTGTATTTGGTAAATATGCCGGGGAGGAAATAGAAGTTGGCACAGGTACCAACAAGAAGGAATATAAAATTCTCCATATCGGATCGGTAAAGGATGAATCCGATGTTTTAGCAACTATAGAATAACATTAACCACGAATGCACAAATAATACTAATTACACCAATTCAATTTTAATTCGTGACATTTGTGAAATTCGTGTATTAGTGGATAACAATTATGGCAAAATTAATTAAATTTACAGAAGAAGCGCGGGCATCAATTAAGACGGGTGTGGACAAACTTGCCCATGCCGTGCGCGTTACCATGGGTCCCAAGGGCCGATCGGTAATTTTAGACCGGGGTTTTGGCAGTCCGGTTATTACTAACGATGGTGTAACCGTTGCCAAAGATATAGAATTGGAAGATAAATTCGAAAACGTGGGGGCATCGCTTGTTAAAGAAGCGGCTTCTAAAACCAACGATGTGGCAGGGGACGGTACCACAACGGCAACCGTGCTAACCGCGGCGATTATCGATGAAGGTATAAAAAATATCGTTGCCGGAAATGATCCGGTGGCTATTCGACATGGTATCGAAAAAGCCGTAAAGCTGGTTATAGAAGAGTTAAAGCGTATGTCTAAGCCGATTAAATCGCGCGAAGAAATCGCCCAAGTCGCGACTATTTCTTCGCTGGATCTTTCGGTTGGCTCCTTAATTTCCGAAGTAATGGAAGAAGTCGGCCACGACGGCGTGGTAACGGTGGAAGAAGGCCAAACTTTGGGCTTGGAAAAGGAAGTAGTAAAAGGTATGCGGTTTGATAAGGGCTATGTTTCTGCCTATATGGTAACTAATTCCGACCGGATGGAAGCAGAATTGGCAGACCCCTACATTTTAATTACCGACAAGAAAATTTCTACAATCCAGGATATTTTACCGCTTTTGGAAAAAGTCGTGCAAAGCGGCAAGAAAGAAATAGTAATTATTGCCGATGATGTGGACGGCGAAGCCTTGGCCACGTTTATTGTAAACAAACTGCGCGGTACGTTTACGGTGTTGGCGGTTAAAGCTCCGGGTTTTGGCGATCGCAGAAAAGAAATGCTGCAAGATATTGCCGCGCTAACCGGCGCCCAGGTAATTTCGGAAGAGCTGGGATTAAAGTTGGAAAACGCCCAAATAGAAAATTTGGGCCGCGCCCGCAAAGTTATTGCCGACAAGGAAAATACCACGGTTGTGGACGGTATGGGTGCCAAAGAGCAGATAGAAGCGCGTATTTCACAAATTAGAAAAGAACTGGAACAGGCAACTTCGGATTTTGACAAAGAAAAGCTGCAGGAGCGCCTGGCAAAGCTTTCCGGCGGGGTTGCCGTAATTAAAGTCGGTGCGGCAACCGAAACGGAAATGAAAGAACGCAAGTATAAGATTGAAGACGCCCTAAACGCGACCAAAGCAGCCGTAGAAGAGGGTATTGTCCCGGGTGGCGGCAGTGCGCTGCTAAAAACCATAGCATCCTTAGAAAGCCTAACAGTTACTGACGGCGAAAAAATCGGGCTTAATATAATTAAGCGAGCAATAGAAGCGCCTTTCCGGCAAATTGCCGCTAACGCCGGCAAGACCGATGTTTCGGATATCTTGCGCCAGGTTATAGAGGGCGGCAAAGACGCCGGTTACGATTTTGCCACCATGGAAGTAAAAAATATGGTAGCGGCGGGAATTATCGATCCGCTTAAAGTTGTGCGCACGGCTTTGGAAAACGCGGCCTCGATCGCGGCTACTTTCCTAACTACCGAAGCGGTTGTAGTAGATAAGCCGGAAAAGAGAGAAGCGGGCGGCGGCGGAATGCCGGGCGGCATGGGTGGAATGGATATGATGTAAGCGCAAAGCGTAAAGCGAAAAGTGTAAAACTCTAAAAAGAGAATAGTAGCGCGCCGATTTATCGGCAATCAAAAAGAAGCCGCCTCCTCGAGCAAGTCGAGTGGCGGCTTTTTGGTACTGTGGGAGTTTCGGTCAACTGAAGTGAACCCCATGTCGCCGAAACACCGCTTGGATCTGATTGATAATTGCGACAACCTCCTCGTTTAAAACGAGGCTGTGGTTGTTCAGAAGAGAGTGGGAATTTTGTCTTAGTCTTTGCTGTTTAGCCAAAGCAGTACCAAACTCGTTTAGCAATGCACTTATTTCTTTATCTTCCCTCCATCTTGCATTCATTGCGGTAAAAGAGATCATCTTATAAGCTTCTCCCAAAGTCATACTAATTCCTCCTTTTCTCTGCGAAATCGAATAATAGCATATTTTTGAACCCTTGACAAGTATGGTATAATAGTGTATAGTTATAATTCTCGCGAATAAAAAAATCACAAGGAGAAGAGTAATGTATGCTAAAGTCGTTACAAGTGGCAGCCATGTGGGACGCTGCTTAGGAAACACGCTTAGCAGGATAAACGACAACACTTTTCAGGTTGTCGGCGCAATTATCCTGCTTGCGGCCATGGTCTATCTCTTGTTTTTTTTGGTGATAGGCGACCTCTTTCGTGGCGACCCTTTGCACTACCTGAGGATCGCTTGGAGCAGCTTTTTCTAAGGTTCTCCAAAAAGAGTTTCTAGCGGGCTTGCGCTTCGGTGCGGCCCGCTTTTCTATTCATCTAAATTCTACATTTAGGACGCATAAAATGCCTTTAAATTTATAATTTTTGCTAAATTTAGCCAATTTAACCGAAATAGTTCTTAGGGTCTTGACAAGACTGGTAAAATAGTATATAATATATTTTCAAACTTAATAAAGGCCGCAGAATTAGGGAGCCTATGGGAGGGGCACAAATATATAGCGCCGTTGTGCGCAGGCCCCGTATTTCGCATAGACTCTCTATCCTGCAGCTTTCATTAAAGACATCCCCGCTTGCCGTTTATCAGTCAGGCTTTACCCGACTGGTGATCACGGCTTCGCCGTTATGCGGTTTGGCCAATTTCTTCGTTATTTCCCTGAGGTTGACTTCGACGTAGTTCTACTACGCCTTCGATCAATCCTCGGTAAATGCCTCGAACTTGACTCAAACGGGAAAGTTTTTCGAGAGGACAACAAAATTGTCACCTTATCAGAGACTGGGAATTTTCGTAGTTTCTGATGAGGAGGATTTTATAGATTGGTTTTGGGGGAGAGCGGATTTATTCGCAACTCTCTCATAACAGCAATGCGGAGATTATATCTCGTCGCAGCCGCATTGCTGAAAAGTTTGTTGGCGACGATTACAGCTAGGCGGGAGTGGTGGTGGTCACGGTGGTTTTTCATAATCTCCTAGAACCCACCACCACTCCCAATTTTCTTCTTCCCTGCAGAACATCTTTGAGCGATTATCATCGAGCATATCTCAAAGTTGTCTAACAGGGTTCATAGCAGTGAGCGGAATACTAAACCCTGTCATCCTGAACTCGATTCAGGATCTACTAATGGATCGGATAAAATCACTCCATTGATAGATTCCGGATCAAGCCTGCCTGCCGGCAAGGCAGGTCCGGAATGACAAGAAAATCCCGACTACTGCTGTGAAGGAGGTTAGAGATGAACGCGAAGCAAACCGTGGATTCCATGAGTCTTATTGGATTTTTGGCGCTTGTGGGTGGCGGGCTGACAGGGAGCATACCCATTTGCCTTTTGGGACTTGGAATTATTCTCTCGGGGGTTGCTTGGGCAATCGCTTCCATCGCCGACAAGAAGTGAAGGAGGAACATCTAATGTGGGATCACATTCTTTCAATGGGCCGTGGATTCGCAGCGGCGTCGCTTGCGATCGCTGCGATTCTACTCGGATACCTCGTGTACGTTGAGGGGTATAGACCGGCACAGTTGCCCGAGCACTTAAAGAATGCTCGGGAACTAGTCGGGGCCATTCGCGCAATCGACTAGCGTACCCAACCGGGGCAAGGGACTGCAAACCTTGCCGCCGGTTTTTTCTTTGGCATTCCTCACCTACACTTCCTACCTCGCGGGCGCAGAGGGGAACAAACAGATCCCTTGGTTATACGCGTAACGACACCAAAAACGCTTGTTTGCATTTTTATAAATCTATGCTATTATATCGAAAGTCATTAGTTCTTAATTATTGTTTAGAATTTGTTATTTGGAGCTTGTGATTTATTTAGAAATTAGTAATTAGACATTAGAAATTTTCAGGATATGGGTGTCCCTAAAAAGCATAAAACCAGCAGTAAAACCCGCTCCCGCCGTTCTCATCACGCGCTTGCAGCTACCAAAGTTTCCACCTGCGCCAATTGCGGTAACGCGGTAATGCCACACCAAGTTTGTAAAAATTGCGGATACTACCGCGGCAGACAGGTGGTAACGCCGAAAGTAGACTCAAAGAAATCTAAACGATAGGACTGGATTTTAAAAATCCGTCGCAGTATTTTTTTTCGTCTTTAGTATTTTAATAAATTACGAGCTTTAGCTTTGAAATAAAAATAGAACTTTTTTAGCTCTTTCCAACGGTATGGCCAATAGACATTTAAGCAGGACTGTTGCAATGCAAACGCTTTACGAGTGGGATTTTCATAATAAGAAAGTGGATCTTGCGCAATTGACCGCCGATAATATAAAAAATTTCGCGCCGGGTTTAGACGACGGTTCTTTTGCCGCAACCTTAACTTTAGGGGTTAGTAAAAATTTGGAAAAATTGGATAAGATTATAACCGAAACCGCGCCCGAATGGCCCATTGCCCAAACTACTATTGTGGACCGCAACATTTTACGTTTGGGCATTTTGGAGTTGATGTTTTTGCGCGATGTCCCGCCGAAAGTGGCAATTAACGAAGCAGTGGAACTGGGCAAAGTGTTTGGTGGCGATTCTTCCGGTAAATTTGTTAATGGCGTACTGGGCACTTTGTATAAAAAAATGGTGGAAGCGGGAGAAATAAAAGAAACGACTGATTCGCTGACGAGTCAGACGAGTTAATAAAGTTATAAAGTTGAAAGTTTATAAAGTAACTTTAAGAACTTTACAAACTTTTAACTAGAGTAATGGCTAATTTAGACCTTGGTACAAAAATAATTCCGTTAAGCGATCCGCGCCATAGCCGGCACGGGCATTATCTTCGCGCGCAAAAAGAAAAAACGCACCGCCATTGGCGGAGCAGGCTTGCATACAGCGGAATGCTGGTTTTAGTGGGCACTTTGTTTATGGGGTTAGCCGTTGTCGCCGATATTTTTGGCACCGCGGAAGAAACCTACCAAACCCGGTCGGCAGTCGCGGCTGTAAGGTCGCGTTCTTTTGACCAGTTTGGAATACTACCTGTCGCATCGGCCGACCCGAAAGTAGACGAGGTAGAAGCGTACTTGGCGGAAAAAAATTCACCGCTGGTTAACTACGCCGGGGAAATTGCCCGAATGGAAAATTGGAAACTAATATTGGGTATTGCCCATGCCGAAAGCAATCTTTGCAAAAAAACGGATAAAAATAATTGCTGGGGCATTGGCCCGGGCGGACCGTGGGCATACAACGATATTTCCGAAAGTCTGCATTACGTAAATTACCTTATAGAAAAGTATGACGGCCTTGGCATGTCTCGGCCGGAAACCATGGTGCACACTTATGTCGGCTATTACAATCCTAATTGGATTACGGCGGTAAACGACGTGTTTTACGAATTGCAAGCGCGAGGCTTGTAGTTTATAAAGTTAATCAGGTTCATAAAGTTCTTAAAGATAGTCAGCTTTATAAACTTTACAAACTTTAAAAACTTTTCACTATGCTATATTTGGGTGCCGATCATAACGGCTTTAAGTTAAAAGAACAGATAAAAAAATATTTGCAGGGTAAGGGCGTCGAGTTTTTTGACTGCGGCGCTTTTGCGTTAAACAAGGCGGACGATTACGTGGATTTTGCCGTGTTGGTGGCAAAAAAAATTAATCCGCAAAAAGATTTGGGACTGCTTTTGTGCGGGTCGGGCCACGGAATGGTAATTGCTGCCAATAAAATTTCCGGCATTAGAGCGATAATGCCTATTTCTGCCAAATCGGCAAGCGACGGCAGACGCGATGACCACGCGAATATTCTGGTTATTGCCGCGTGGGAATTCGGCTTTGCACAAGCGAAAAAAATTATAGCTAGCTTTTTAAAAACCAAAAAAGGAAATGCCCCACGGTACCTAAGAAGGTTAAAAAAAGTTAAAAAATTGGAAAAATGAAAATCCAAATTATCCCCTCCATTTTAGAGCCGGACAGAGAATCGTTTTTAAAACGCTACCGCGCGCTTTCGCCTTACGTTAAGCTGGTACAATTAGATGTTTTAGACGGAAGCTTTTTACCACTGCAAAACTTTCACAACCCGGAGCTTATAGATGAACTTAATCCAAAATTGGATTTTGAAGTCCATTTAATGATAGAACCGGCAATTGATAAGTTAAAGCAATGGAATTACTCTTGGGTTAAGCGAATTTATTTCCACGCCGAATCCACTTCCGCCCCAAACGCGATAATCGATGTCATTAAAAGTTTCGACAAAGAGGTTGGTATTGCAATAAATCCGGAAACAGATATTAAGAAAATTGAAGAGCATATTAATCTTATTGACGGGACGTTAGTAATGACCGTGCATCCGGGGAAGAATGGTCAGGAATTTTTACACCATGCATTGGATAAAGTTAAGGAATTGCGCAATGCTTATCCTAAGCTGGATATAGAAGTAGATGGGGGAGTAAACGATAAAACCGCGGAAGCTTGCGTTAAAGCCGGGGCAAATTTGTTAATCGTCGGCAGTTACTTAAAAAATTCCAGTATAGAGGAAGACTTAAAAATAATAGAGAATGTTGTGAATAATAACGATTGACGTAATTTTTGTATGGGTTTAAGATAAAGCCAAGGAAACAATCGGCAATGAAAATTTATAATAAAATTTGGTTGGGCGCAACGCCCATTTTTTTATTATTGGCCGGTTTGTTTCCGCTGCCGGCAGCTGGCCAAATGGCAGATCATCTGGTTATATCTCAAATACAGATTACCGGTGGTGCCGGCAAGGCTAATTACGATTTTGTGGAAATTCACAATCCAACAAGCGCACCGGTGGACTTGCAAGGGTATCGTTTAGTAAAGCGGACAAAAGAGGGAGCAACAGACAACTTAATTAAATCCTTTACGGAAAGTTTTATTATCCCGCCCTTGGGATATTTTTTATGGGCTAATAGCGATTATTTGGAAATTTCTTTGGCCGCGGATATTGTAACGTCGGCTTCGATTGCCGCCGACAATGCAGTCGCGTTGCGCAATGGGCCAAACGATACCGGCACTGTAATTGATGCTGTTGGCTGGGGTGCGGCAGCCAACAGCTTAATTGAGGGAGCGGTTTTTGCAGAATCGCCGGGAGAAGGACAAGTTATCTTGCGTAAAAATAATTCGACGGATACAGATAATAATTCCGACGATTTTATATTAGCCGCGCCAAATCCCAGAAATTCCGGCACTGTCCAGACGCCCGTACAAAATCCCCAGCCAGAACAACAGCCGGAAGGGGATATTACGGAAAACGATCCGCAAGCAGAACCTACCTTGCCGGATTCGCCGGCTTCCCCTGCCGACTCGACTCCCGATTACGCAAAGTTTGCAAACTCGATTATCATTAGTGAAATTGTGCCTAATCCGGAAGGCCCAGACCAGGGAAACGAATGGGTGGAATTTTATAATCCCGGCTTGCTGACAATCGATTTTTCCGGATGGCTAATTGATGATAGCGGGGATGTACTTGCTAAAAACGCGCATAAAATATCTGCAGGAAGCGAGATTTCTGCAAGTGGATATATTGTTATAACCTTGTCCAAAGGAACGCCGGCTTTAAACAATTCCGGCGGCGATTGCTTGCAGCTTTATTCTCCCGATAAAGTATTTAGGAAGAAGGTCTGTTACGAAGAAAGTTTTTCCGAAGGCCAAAGTTATGCTTTGCGTCCAAACGGCGTGTACGCTATAACGGAAGAAATAACAAAATCCGGCCCCAATAGTTTTGCCGCAAGCGAATCAACCTCAAGTACCTCCGGTATAAATGCCAATATCGTAATTAACGAAGTTTATCCCAATCCCGAAGAGGAACAAGACGAAGAATTTATCGAGTTACGCAATATAGGAATCGACGAAGTAGATCTTACGGGTTGGGAAATTGCCGATAGAAGCCGCAAGTATATAATTACCCGGGACGATTTTTCGGAAACCGAAATCGGGCCGAATGGATTTTTTGTTCTACCCCGGACTATTACCCGTATTGCCTTAAATAATACCGGCGGAGAAAAAGTTACGTTGTTTAATCCGCAAGGGCAAGAACACGATGCGGCGGAGTACGAGGAATCTGCCCTAAAAGGCTTGTCGTATAGTCGCAATAAAGATGGCGATTACGAATGGAGTCTGGCCGTGACAGTAGGTCGAGAGAATATTGTAGATAGGGAGTCAACGACGGAAAATTTAGAGGAAGATGCGGAGGAAGACGTGGAGATTAGTGAAGAAGTGGAGACATATCCGCTTGCCGAACTTCGTAACCTACCGGAAGGAACTAGGGTTGCAACAGAAGGGTTGGTCTCTGCCGTGCCGGGAACTTTCGGCGAGCGAGTAATGTATCTTGCCGGAAGCGGCATTCGCGTCGTATTTATTTCCGGTGTAACTGTACCAAAATTTACAATAGGCGCAAGAGTTTTATTAACGGGTACGCTAACAAGCAGTCGGGGCGAACTACAGTTGGCGGTAAGCGCAACCGACAATATTGATTTTGAAAATTTTGGGGAAGTACCCGAACCCCATGCCATAAAAACCGGCGAAGTGGGGGAAGATACGGAAGGATTTTTGGTAAAGATTGCCGGAATAATTACGCGGAGCGCAGGCAGTACATTCTACATTGATGACGGATCGGGCGAGGCAAGAATTTTAGTCTTAGATTCAACGGGTATTAAAAAACCGGAAACTAAAAAAGGCAGCAGCGCCGTGATTACCGGTATTGTTACGCAGTTCGGCGAGGTCTATCGCGTAACCCCGCGTATGCAGTCGGATATCGAGGCGGGTGGCGTGTTAGGCGCGGGTTTGCCTATTACCGGGACAGGAGTTGCAGAAGTAATACTAGTAATAGCTCTGGTGCTTATTTTGGGCAAAAAATTGCTAAATTTAGAGAAATTTAGAAAGTATTTGCTCTGATTTTATGCATAGGTTATAATGTTTGAGCGTTACTATTTTATTGTTTTATGAACCCGGTATATCAACTTCGATAATCCTTCGGATTGATATTATTGGGCATAAAATGCAAGAAGCATTAAACTAAGATATTAGACAAACTTGGTGTTTATCGTTAGATAAACAATCGAGGTTGTATTACCGGGTATGAATAAATCGGAGTTAATTGTAGTCTTGGCGGAACGCCTTGGCACCGGCAAACAAGAAGCAGAAAAAATGCTTCATACATTAGTGGAGGTTATTACCGATACTATTAAGACGGGCGGGGAAGTTACAATAACCGGGTTCGGCACTTTTTCCGTACACGAACGCAAGGGCAGGATGGGCGTGAATCCGCGCAACCTTTCAGAAAAAATAGAAATTCCGCCGGTAAAGACCCCTAAATTTAAAGCCGGCAAATCGTTAAAGGAAGCGGTAAGGCAGCCATAAGAATTTTAAATGAGATGCCCCGAAAAAATCGGGGTTTTTTGTTTGGCTTATTTCATAGTATAATAGATTTATCGTCAGCCAGCGGGGGTGTCGTATACCGGTAGCCGCCTCCTCGGCGGCCTGCCGAAGAGGCAGGTACGTCCCGCACCTTTATCGTCGGGGCATAGTGTAATGGTAGCACGAGTCCTTTGGGAGGATTTAGTCAGAGTTCGAGTCTCTGTGCCCCGAAAAGGTGCGGGATAGACTGGGTTCGATTCCCAGCACCCCGACCAAGTTGGAGATTGTGAATTTTATCTCGGAGATTGCATAGTTTAGAATGACGGAATATGTTTTAGCTAGTTTGTAATTTAGTTTAAATGTTACTAAAATTAATAATTATAATTTTATGAGCCAAGAACGATACACTCCCGAAGAAGCAATGGAGGAGGCTTCACGGATAAAACAAAAAGTTGGGTCCGGCGAAGCAAAGACATTTAGTCAAGCAGAAGATCTGGTTGAGAAAGAAAAAACGCCGTCTGTAGAAGGCATAATGAAATACGCCGATGACTTGAGAGCAAAAGTCGAAGCCGCAAAATTGCAGAGAGAGAAAGATGTTGAAAAAAAACTTAATGAGAGAGACGTCATGATCGCAGAGGCGAAGAGAAACGAAGGGTTACTAATAACGGCCCAAGAAACGTTTGAATATTTTACTGCAATGCAAGAATTGGGCGAGCTTACAGACACCTCTGATGTTAAAAAACTTAATGAAATTGGAACCTTGGTTGTCGAGCTTGAAAAACAGCGGTCGGAGATTGACAAGAAAATTGGGGTGATAGAAAGCAGACCGGAAATCCTTGATAAACTGCATGACGCTGCTAAGAAAGAAGACGTGAGCAGAACAATAGGGAAAGAAGAAAAAGAAGCACGCGAACGTCTTGATCCACAAATTGAACAATTAAATAATTCTCTTAAAGAACTCGCAGAACGTAAAGAAAAGTTGGGGCGACAATATAAAGAGCAGGAACAAATATTTTCTAGGACTTGGGAAAAAATAGACAAATCTTTTGAACAAGCAAAAAATATACTTGGAGAGAAATCAAAATTTGGGTCTAAATTGGACGCCATTTTAAGACGTGCTTACAACAAACCGCCAGAGGAGATACAACAGTGGCTTTCCGAGGCGAGAAAATCACTAGGAATGCTCAAAGGTAAAGAGAAAGCCGCCATAGACTACATTCTTTCCAGTACTCAAGAATTTGGCGAATATGGAAAAGCTCGCGATCAGTTAGCTACAACGGATCAACAATTTGAAGCAAAAGATGAAGAGAAGGGTCTTGCGGAGAAATTCAAAAGTATTATTTTGAGCGCTTGGGAGACACAAAATAAAATTAACGAGCTTACTGGCAAGGATAGTGATAGTTTACCATTTGAATTAGCCTGGAATTTTGCAGCGCATGAACAGGGAAATAGACTCCAGAAAGAGATCAGTCAGAATATTAAGGAACTGGCAGGTGGTACAGATTTGATTTACACGAATCCAAAAGCAGTAAGGGAGCGGGAATAAAACAAAGACAGTTGTCTTTAAAGCAGAGGGTTTTATTGGCTTTTTAAGACTATGCCATTTTTGCTATACTAAGTTTAACATTATGGACACGCGCAACTTTTCGGAAAAAAAAGAAATTCCGCCGGTAAAGACTCCTAAATTTAACGGCGGTGGCCAGCACCCCGAAAAAGAATTAATTTTAACAATATGCTGCAAAATCAAAAAACAAAAACCTTAGTAACAATCCTGCTTATAGTTTCGGCAATTGGGATTGCGGACGCATCTTATTTAACTTACGAGCACTATAACCAGGGAATCGTACCTTGTAGCATAGGCGGCTGCGAAACGGTGCTGACAAGCGATTACGCTACGTTAGGAGATTTTCCAATTTCTTTATTTGGGATTATTTTTTACGCGCTTGTGTTTACCTTAAGTTTGCTCATCTTAAAAAAGGGGATACAAGCTCGGCTAATTTATACTATTATTGGCCTTACTACCGCTGCCTTTGCTGCCTCTTTAGGTCTTATTTATTTACAGCTATTCGTTATCGAATCGATTTGTTTGTACTGTATGCTCTCCGCCGGTTCAAGTATAACGTTGTTCATAGTAGGTTTACTTTTGAGAAAAGAATATAAAAATCAAGAAAATATCCCAATATCCTAATATCCCAATATCTATTAATATAGATATTAGTAGATATTCGCTTCGCGATATAAAGATATTTATAAGGTAATTTTAGGTTAATTTAAGTAAATATGTACGGACGACCAAAATTTCTAGGAGCAATATTAAGGTTTAGCATGGGATGGGTTTTTTTCTATGCCGGAATTACTAAAATTTTAGATTCCAGCTGGAGCTCAAAAGGTTTTTTGGAAAACGCGGAAAGTTTCCAAGCTTTGTTTTCCTGGCTTGCCAACCCACACAACCTGCTTTGGGTTGATTTCTTAAACAAATGGGGGGTTGCGGCATTGGGTGTTGCCTTAATGTTAGGCGTTTTTACAAACATCGCCGCGAGTTTTGGCATTTTAGTAATGCTGCTTTATTATTTGCCCGGGTTAAATTTCCCGTTTGTCGGAGAACATTCGTTGTTAATTGACGAGCACATTATTTACACTTTAGCCCTGCTGCTAGTTATGCGTATTCGCGCTGGTAAAGATTACAGTATTACTTCCTTGTTTAGGAGGAGAACTGTGGTTTGAAGATATTTTTTATTTACAAAGAACTTTTTAAACGTAATCGCTGGTGGATTTTTTTTATTGTGGGGCTTGCCGCGATTTGGGTGGCTGCCGGATATTTTACGGCAATTACTTTTCCAGATTCTGTCCCGGCGTTTGTTGAGTTTTTTGGGCAAACATTGGACGAAGCCTTGGGCGGCGTAGAACCCGCGCCAACTTGGGAATTTGCCCTAGCTCTATTACTGCAAAACGGCACAGCGGCAGGCTTGGATTTATTATTAGGAATAGTGTTTGGGATCGTACCATTACTTTCGGTTGTAATTAATTTTTTTGCTTTGGGTTTCTTGGCGGGACCGGTATTTAACGCGAATCCGGACATTACAACCATAAGCCCGGGGTTGTTTATAGCAGCCATTGCGCCCCACGGAATTTTTGAGCTGCCAGCTCTTCTATTTGCCGCCGCGTTTGGGTTCCGTATTGGCTGGGACTGGCTGTTGCCGGCATCGAGCGGCCGTCGCAAACAAACGCTAAAAGAATCTTTTCGCGACGTTTTAATTGCCTTGCCGTTTATTGCGGTGTTGCTAGTAATCGCCGCACTTATCGAAGCGTTTGTGACATTCAATTTAGTAAATTGAAAAAAAGATATTAACAGATATTTGGATATTAGTAGATATTAATTGGTCGCTATTTATTTCTACAAGTTTTCAATATTTTAATATCTTTAATATCTGTTTATATCGTCTGTGAATTTTTATGAACTTCTTCGATCATATAGTTAAAATAGTACGTAAAATTCCAAATGGCAAAGTTGCCACTTACGGCCAAATCGCGGTACTAGCTGGCAACCCGCGGGCTGCACGGACTGTTGGTTGGGCGCTGCACCAGCTAGAACATGAGGATTTACGAGTAACACCCTGGCATAGGGTTGTAAACCGGCAGGGCCGTATATCAACGACCTGCGAAGAACACACGGCGGCAGAACAAGCCGCCCTCTTGAAAAAAGAAGGAATTCGGGTACAATACAAAGACGGAAATTACTATATTGAACTTTCCAAATATCTTTGGAAAGATCAATAAATTTCTAATTCCTAATTTCTAATCAAATCCCAATTTCATAATTACCAAAGAATTACAGCATAGATACCATGGATTTAGTAGAATTACAAAAAGAGCACCTTAAGATATTACAGGAAAAAGGCTGGGGCACAACCTTGGAAGAGATGAACATTCCGGAAAAATATATGTTAATTCAGACAGAAATTTCGGAAGCTTACGATGGATTTATAAAAAATAATTTTACTGGAAGGCACGGCTTCAATGAAGAAATCTCCGACGCATTATTAAGAACCTTGCATCTTATGGCGGCATTTAACCTGATTCCCAAGGTTAGCCCAGGCGCTGTATTACCTGCTACCATTCATGAACAGATTGCATATTTGCATAAAGTTGTATCCGAAAGTTATGAGGAATACCGGCACAACAATTTAGAGAAAAGTAAACAATGTCTTCAAGATTTCCTGAGCGGGTTATTTAAGTTAAGCGAGAAGTATAATTTTTCATTGTTTGAAGAAGCAGAGAAGAAATTGGTAATAAATAGGGAAAGAATTTGGCCAAAAAATGGAATGAACGAACAAAGGGCCGATTAACTTGCTGTCATTGCCCGGGCGAGTGTCGTATAATGGTAACTGCCTCTCCAGCATTCTGCCGATGAGGCGGATACACCAGCTTTCTCCGCCTTCGCAAAAAAACGCGGGATTCGTATAATGGTAGTACGCCACCCTTCCAAGGTGGAGACGCCAGTTCGATTCTGGTATCCCGCTCCAGAAAATAATCATTAAAATAATTTATATGAAAAAGAATTGGATAACTTGGCTCGTGATAGCAATCGTGGTTGTGGGCGCGATATTATTAATGCGCGGCACGGGTGGCGGGGGAGACGTAGAAGGATCGCAAGCCCCGCCCGTAACAGATCAAGACTGGATAAAAGGTAATACTACTTCCACGGTTACCTTAATCGAATATAGCGATTTCCAATGCCCGGCATGCGGCGCTTATTATCCTATCCTCAAGCAAGTTTTTGAAGAATACGGCGACCGCATACAGTTTGTCTATCGGCATTTTCCGCTGCGTAACATCCATCCCAATGCCGAGCCGGCAGCACGGGCGGCGGAGGCGGCAGGCAAGCAAGGTAAATTTTGGGAAATGCACGATATGATTTTCGAAAATCAAACCACTTGGTCGGGATTTGCATCGGTAATTTCCACGTTCGAAGGCTACGCCCAAGAACTTGGGTTAGATATAGAGCAGTTTCGACAGGATTTAACCGATGGTGCGATTGCAGACCAGGTGCAGGGAGACTACAACGGCGGCCTTGATGCCGGGGTCAATTCTACTCCTACTTTTTACTTAAACGGGCAAAAATTGGATAATCCGAGAGGCTTGGAGCCTTTTAAACAGGTAATAGAAGAAGCTTTGGCAGGGAATTAATTTTACCAACTACCAATTTTTGTTCGTATTGCAAAACCCCCCGACCCAGGTCGGGGGGTTTTGTCGATTAAAGCAAGGGTTGCAATTTAATTTTCGTTGCATTACAATAGCAAAGTTGTTGCCCGCGACCGCACGCGCGCAAAACATTCACCATTCGGTGTTTCTTCTTTCTAGGAGGATGAATGAATTGTGTCCTTGTTGATATCGTTGAGCGTGAATTGCTACCAGCGGCGCTCTCGAATTTCGCACCTCACACGAGCGGGTTTTTCAGGGAGGTTTGCGGCGAAACTTTGCCGAAGGATTTGCGGTTGAGGATAGCGCCACTTGTCGAGAGTCATTTTCTAAGGAAAGGACCTGTCGAAGAAACTGGTCACGTTATTTTTGACCAGTGGAGGATAACAACGCACGCTGCTCAAATTCAGACCCGTCTTCAATTCGCGTTGACGACAAGTCCCCAGATGGGCAGAGAGCTGTTTGGTTTCTGTGGTGCCTATTTTTACGGCTTAAGCAAGCGTGAAGTTTCTCTCCTTCGGTGGTATCGCAAAGGTGAAGGGTGCTGTGGCGCTTTGGAAAGGGAAACCAGGAATTTCCTCCACGACCTTTGGCAACGGGGTTGCGACAAGGCGCGAGCGATTTTAATCGAAAATGGATCACCGCAATCATTGTGCGTGATTCAGTGCTCACCCGCCGGATCAGAGGTTAAGTTCCAGAATTGGACATACTTTGACCCAAGGCTCGGCTTAGTCCATTCCGCCGAGCCGTCGAGGCTCTAGTTCCGGCAGGACGCTAAAAAGCCACTCCGATCTCGGTCGGAGTGGCTTCACTTTTTATCCGCCTCCACCGAAAACTCCAGATGTAAGTCTGAAGATGAAGGCGGTAGGAATGTCGCACGATGTACAGCTTTGCAGGGGTTGCTTCGGCGGATTCCGCTCGAACAGCTAGGCGCATAACCCGCCATAGTCCGCCCTGGGCGGACGAAGGCGGGTATGAGAAGGTACTATGGGCGTAAGCCCATAGAGCTTCATATTTTAAGATTTACTTTACGGAACGCTTAAAATCTGTCCGGGACGAAGCGTGTCGGGGGATTCCAGTTGCGGGTTTGATCGCAACAGTTCGGTTACCGATATGTTTAGCTTCTGGGCTATACTTACAAAAGTGTCACCCGATTCCACTACGTATATTTTATTTTTTAGATTATCAAAAAATTGTTGCGTGCGGGTAATTTCGTTAATTGGCAGTTTTATTTCCCGGCCGGGTTCTAAAAAGTATGGCTCGGAAAGTTCATTTAGTGAAACTACCAATTCCCAATTTACGGAAAAGCGCTCGCTAATAGAAAATAAAGTATCGCCGGACTTTACCTCGTATTGGTAATGGTCGGTTGGCGGGGCAATTATCGTCTGGGTGCCTAAAATGTCGGTGGTTCCGGGTAATTGCCCGGCTTGATCGTTATCGAACCGACGTATAAAAAGTACTAACGCGGCTATTAAAAAAGCCACGCCGAGGTATTTAGCAATTGTGCCGTTCGATGACGAACTGCGTTTAGGTGAAGTTTGGGCGAGCAAGTGAGGTCCTAATCTTACACGAGTTTTTCTCAACATTATCTTTGTTTTGGTTTGCCTTTTTGGCCGATTTTTAAATGCTTCTTTTAAAAATTATACCACAAGAAGCGGATTAGTAAAAATGCTATACTTATTGTTGAGGATAACATAACTCAAAAATTACAAAATAAAGCAGTACAAATTGAAGCCGCTTGATTAATAAAGCAAAGTATTTTATAAGGCAGAAATTTTAGTGAAATTTATAGAATTGTACGACGTATTTCACCCC
>Ga0299906_10001833_pt1 | contig 17998 bp, 19 predicted proteins | sample RVTome_14_FD_200259 | JGI IMG/M metagenome (GOLD analysis project Ga0299906, IMG submission 200259) | Soil microbial communities from uranium-contaminated site in the Upper Colorado River Basin, Wyoming, United States - RVT145D125 (version 2) ...
GGTGTACATGGATTTCCCCATCAACCCCTCGGGCATCGCCCAACGAGTATCGGAAGGTGGCGTCTGCGCGGCCCAGCAACAGCGCTTCTGGGACTACCATGACCTGGCATTTCGTAAGCAGACCGGCCTCAACGCAGGCTCACCACTGGCCTTGGCGGAAGAGCTTGGACTGGATGGCGAGCAGTTCAAAGCCTGCCTGGATGATCCGGCCACCGCCGAGACGGTGGCGCGCTCGAAAGTCGAGGGCGAGCGGATAGGCGTGGATGCCACCCCCACTTTCTACGTCAACGGCCGCCGAGCAGTGCTGGAAGACTTGGTAGGTGGGCTGCGGGCGGCGATCGAGGCGGCACTGGCCAGCGAGGCTGGAGGCGGCGGCAATCGCGGCGGCTGAGTCCGCGAGTGCGGGCGGCGTACTTCACGAGGACCACGACGGATGCACATTCAGCAAGCCATTGCCCGGGTTCTGGACCACCACGATCTCAGCGCCGAGGACATGGAAAGTGTCATGCGCAGCATCATGACCGGCGGCGCCACCGACGCCCAGATCGGGGGCTTCCTGGTCGGTATGCGCATGAAGGGCGAGACCTCCCAGGAGCTGGCCGCGGCCGCGCAGGTGATGCGCGAGATGGCCACCGGCGTCGAGGTGGTCGGTGACAACGCCATCGACACCTGCGGCACCGGCGGCGACGCCGCTGGCCTGTTCAACATCTCCACCGCCAGCGCCCTGGTGGCCGCCGCCGCCGGAGCCAAGGTGGCCAAGCACGGCAACCGCTCGGTCTCCAGCAAGTCCGGCAGTGCCGACGTGCTGGAGGCCGCCGGCGTGCGCCTGGACCTGAAGGCCGAGCAGGTCGCCACCTGCATCGAGCGGGTCGGCGTCGGCTTCCTGTTCGCGCCCGGGCACCACGCCGCCATGCGCCACGCCATCGGCCCCCGGCGCGAGCTCGCGTCGCGCACGCTGTTCAATTTACTCGGACCGCTCACCAATCCCGCCGGCGTGCGCCGGCAGCTCCTCGGCGTGTTCAGTCCGCTGTGGTTGGAGTCGGTGGCCGAGGTGCTGAAGCTGCTCGGCTCCGAGCACGTGATGGTGGTGCACTCGGAGGACGGCCTGGACGAGATCAGCGTGGCGGCGCCTACCCGGGTTGCCGAGCTCAAGCGCGGCGAGATCCTGAGCTACCAGGTCGCGCCCGAGGATTTCGGTATTCCCCGCGGGGATCTCACGGACCTCAAGGTGCAGGATGCCGGCGAAAGCCTGGCGCTGATCCGCCGAGTGCTGGACGACGAGCCCGGTGCCGCGCGGGACATCGTCCGCCTCAACGCCGGCGCGGCGGTCTACGTCGCCGGCGTTGCCCCGAGCTTTGCCGACGGGGTGCGCAAGGCCACCGCCGCCATCGCCAACGGCGCCGCCCGCGCGCGGCTGGCCGCGCTGGTGGATTTCACCCAAGGTCGCTAGACTCCGCGGCCTCGATTTCGGGAGTCGCCAAGCACCGCCCCGATCGCCCGGTCAGCACCCGAGCGGCGAGCAGGTGGGGCGCGAGCTCGGCTGCGGCGGCGCCGTTTGCGCCTGGCACGAGAGCTGAGCCAGGCGTGAGCGCAGCCTTGGCGACAAAAACCAGAGCTTCCAGGCAGTGAGCAGCGGCATGGCCGAAGTTCCCGACCTCCTGCAGCGGATCCTGCGGCGCAAGGCCGAAGAGGTCGCCGAGCGCACCGGCCGCGAAAGCCTGCGGGCCCTGCGCCAGCGGCTGTCCGCGGCCAGCGCCCCGCGCGGCTTTCTGGCGGCGCTGCAGCGGCGGGTCGACTCCGGTGCGGCTGCCGTCATCGCCGAGGCCAAGCGGGCATCACCCAGCAAGGGGCTGTTGCGCCAGCCCTACGATCCAGCCGAGATCGCCACGAGCTATGCCCGCCACGGCGCCAGCTGCTTGTCGGTGCTGACCGATCGCGATTACTTCCAAGGCGACGACGGCCACTTGGTTGCCGCCCGGGAGGCGAGCGGCCTGCCGGTGCTGCGCAAGGACTTCGTCATCGACCCCTACCAGGTTTACGAGGCCCGGGCCTTGGGGGCCGATTGCGTGCTGCTGATCGTCGCCGCCTTGGCAGATCCTCTGTTGGCAGAGCTGGCGGCGCTGGCCGCAAATCTGGGCATGGACGTGCTGGTGGAGGTGCACGACGAGGGCGAGCTGGAGCGGGCCCTGGCCATCGGCCCGCCGCTGCTCGGTATCAACAACCGCGACCTGCGCAACTTCCAGGTCCGCCTGGAAACCACCTCGAGGCTGTGCCAGCTAGTCCCGGCGAGCTCGCTGGTGGTCACTGAAAGCGGCATCCACGATCCCGAGGACGTGGCGCTGATGCGTCGCAACGGGGTCCACGCTTTTCTGGTGGGTGAGACCTGCATGCGCGCCGCGGATCCAGGGGCACGGCTGACTGAGCTTTTCGGTGAGGGAGTGCGGTGATGAAAGCGCGGGTGAAGCTGCTGGAGGGCGTCAGCATGGTCGCCGAGGCGGGCAGCGGGCATGCGGTGGTTCTGGATGGCGCCCCGGAGATCGGCGGCCGCAATCTCGGCTTTCGCCCCATGGAGATGCTGCTCATGGGGCTGGCCGGCTGCAGCGCCCTGGACGTGATCAACATCCTCGCCAAGGCGCGGCAGAAACTGACCGACCTCTCGGTCGAAGTCGAGGCCGAGCGTGCGCCCACCGAGCCCAAGGTGTTCACCAAGATCCAGGTGCACTTCGTGGTCAGCGGCAAAGGCTTGAGCGAGAGCCACGTGCGTCGCGCCGTGGAGCTCTCGGCAGAAAAGTACTGCTCCGCCTCGATCATGCTCGGCAAGACCGCCGAGATCAGCCACGACTTCGAGATCGTGGAGACTGGCTCCCATTGATCCTCGTCCGGGAGGTGTGCACCGAGTGTCCAAGCTGAAGCCCATTCCCAGGCTGAAGTTGCACGGCTTCAACAACCTCACCAAATCGCTCAGCTTCAACATTTACGACGTTTGCTACACCGAGACCCCGGCCCAGCGCCGGGAGTACATCGAGTACATCGACGAGGCCTACAACGCCGAGCGGCTGACCCAGATCCTCAGCAACGTCTCCGACATCGTCGGCGCCACGATATTGAACGTGTCGCGTCAGGACTACGAGCCCCAGGGCGCCAGCGTCACCATGCTGATCGCCGAGGCGCCGCTGGAAGCGTTGCCGGGAGGGGTGAGCAGCGGGAGTCCGGGAGCGGTTTCGGAAACAGTGCTGGCCCATCTGGACAAGAGCCACATCACCGTCCACACCTACCCGGAAAGCCATCCCGAGGCCGAGATCAGCACCTTCAGGGCGGACATCGACGTCTCCACCTGCGGGGTGATCTCCCCCTTGCGGGCACTGAATCACCTGATCCACAGCTTCGAATCGGACATCGTCATCACCGACTACCGGGTGCGCGGCTTCACCCGCGACATCAAGGGTCGCAAGCATTTCATCGACCACAAGATCAACTCGATCCAGAACTTCCTGTCCAAAGAGGCTCGCGACCGCTACCGGACCATCGACGTCAACGTCTACCAGGAACACATCTTCCACACCAAGATGATCCGCAGCCGCTTCGACCTGGACGACTATCTGTTCGGGATCGACAAGGACCAGCTGCCGCCGCGCCAGCAGCAAGAGATCGAGCAGCGACTGCGCCGGGAGATGGCCGAGATCTTCTACAGCCAGAATCTGAGCCGCGGCGTGGAGGTCTGAGCCGGCGGCCCAGGGGAATGACTCACACCCAATAGGTGGTACTGGTCATCAGCTTGGCAGAGGCCTTCATGGCCAGCCGGGCGGGCAGCGGTAGCTGGACTCCGCCCGCCTCCTCGGCGTGGGCGGCGTGACGGGCCTCGTCGTTTTTCATCTGCTCGACGATGGCCCGGCTGCGCCGATCCTTGGCCGGCAGCCGCTGCAGATGGCTGCGCAGATGAGAGACCACCTGGCGCTCGGTCTCGGCCACGAAGCCGAGCGACCAGCGATCGCCGGCGAGTCCGGCCAGGGCGCCGATGGTGAAGGAGCCGGCATAGAACACCGGATTCAATACGCTGGTGTGGCTGCCGAGCTCCTCGATACGGTGCTGACACCAGGCCAGGTGATCGTTCTCCTCCTGGGCGGCGCGCTCCATCTGGGCGCGAATGCCGGTGAGACGCGCGGTCAGTGCCTGGCCCTGATAGAGCGCCTGGGCGCAGATCTCCCCACAGTGGTTCACGCGCATCAGGCGGGCGGCGCGGTGGCGCTCGTGCGGATCCAGCTCCGACTCATGCAGGTGCTCCGCCGGGTTGTCGCTTTCGCTGGGGCTGGGAGGCGCGAACAGGGTGCGCAAGCCCTGGTCCAGCTGCTCGATCAGGCGGTCGATGAAGGTGAGGTTTCGGCTCATGGCTAGCTCGGGCTCGGTGGTTGAGCAGCGATGATAAAGCCCCCGGCCGTAGGCAAAAAGTGGGCGGCAGCGGCCGGTTGCAGGGTCCTGGGGGCTCCTGTATCATCCGCCGCCTTCCGTGGACCGACGTCGACTCGGAGTCAATAGGCATGAAGACCTTCAGCGCCAAGCCCGCCGAGGTCCAGCGTGAATGGCACCTCATCGATGCCAGCGGCAAGACGCTGGGGCGGCTCGCCTCGGAGATCGCCCGCCGGCTGCGCGGCAAGCACAAGCCGATCTACACCCCCCACGTGGACACCGGCGACTACATCATAGTGATCAATGCCTCCAAGATCCGCGTCAGTGGCCGCAAGGCCAGCGACAAGGTCTATTATCAGCACTCGGGCTACATCGGCGGCATGAAGTCCGCGAGCTTCCAGGAGTTGATCGCCAAGAAGCCCGACAAGGTCCTGCGCCTCGCCGTCGCCGGCATGTTGCCCAAGAACCCGCTGGGGCGGGCCATGGCCAAAAAGCTCAAGATCTTCCGTGGCGCCGACCATCGACATGAGGCCCAGCAGCCGAAGGTCCTGGAGCTCTGAGCCCTTTTTACCGTCATCGTCTGAGAGTCCAGCATGGCTGCAAGCAACTATTTCGGTACCGGTCGCCGCAAGTCTTCCACCGCCCGCGTGTTCCTGCGCCCGGGCAGCGGCCGGATGAGCATCAACGGCAAGACCCTCGATGAATACTTCGGGCGCGAGACTGGCCGCATGATCGTGCGCCAGCCGCTGGAGCTGCTCGACGTCGGCAACCGCTTCGACCTGCACATCACGGTCAAAGGTGGTGGCATTAGTGGCCAGGCGGGCGCCATCCGACACGGCATCACCCGGGCGCTGATGGCTTACGACGAGACGGTGCGTCCGCAGCTGCGGCGCGCCGGTTTCGTGACCCGCGACGCCCGCGAGGTGGAGCGCAAGAAGGTCGGCCTGCGCAAGGCCCGCCGCGCTACCCAGTACTCGAAGCGCTGATCGCGAGCCACTGGGGGATCGTCTAATGGCAGGACAGCGGACTCTGACTCCGCTAATCTAGGTTCGAATCCTAGTCCCCCAGCCATTACGTTTCCGACAGCTACGACAAAGCCTCGGCCAAGTGGTCGGGGCTTTTGCGTTTTCGCAGTCGGCTGCGGAGCCGATCGCGCCCCGAGCGTCGCTGCTGTGCGTCGAGCTGGTTGCGCCCCAATGGGTCCGCGCCGGACCCGCGGAACGCGCTTTGCTTTAGATTGGTTGCGCCGCCCCTAGGCAGGATGCCAGCAGGGCCCGCGACCGCAACGACAGCAACGCAGGGACGCCGGATGTCGCAGGATAGTTTTCGCGCCGCTCGCTCGGCGCTGCATGCACTCGCCATCATGGCTGCCCTCCAGGGCCGCGCCCTGGATCGCGAGCACTTGTTTCGTGAGCTGGACCCGCGCGCCGCGCCCGAGGATGTGCTGCGTGCTGCCCGACGCTGCGGGCTGCGGGGGCGCTGGGTCGAGCGCGGCTGGAAGCGCCAGCCAGGTCTGCCGCTACCGGCTGTGATTCGCCATCGCGACGGCGGCTACGGGGTACTGGCCAAGCGCAGCCCCGAAGGCGCGCTGGTGTATGCCCCGGAGGCGACCGAGCCGCGGCTGCTGGGGCCGGAGGAATACGCCCGCGACTACGGTGAGGGGATCTTGCTGCTGCGCCGGCGCGGCGAAGACGGGGCACGGCTGCGCTCCGGCCTTGGCTGGCTGCTGCCGGCGCTGGCGCGGCACCGGGGCATCTACCGCGACGTGCTGCTGGCGACCCTCGCCCTGCAAGGCCTCGCCCTGGCGCTGCCGCTCGCATTCCAGGCGGTCATCGACAAAGTGCTGGCCCACCGGGGCTTGGCGACCCTGGACCTGGTCGGCGCGGCGCTGGTGGCCGCCATGCTCTTCGAGGTCCTATTGGGCGGACTTCGGGGCTACCTCCTGGCCCACTCCGGCTGCCGGGTGGATGCGCTGTTGGCCGCTGGGCTCTTTCGCCGCCTCTTGGCGCTGCCGCTGGCCTACTTCCGCGCACGGCCGGCGGGCGACAGCGTCGCCCGCTTGCGCGAGCTGGAAAGCCTGCGCGCCCTGATCACCGGTGCGGCGCTCACGGTGCTGACCGAGCTGCCTTTTGTTCTGGTGTTTCTGGGGGCGCTGTTTCTTTACAGCCCGCTGATCGCCGGCGTGGTGGCGGCGACCCTGCCTGGATACCTGCTGGCCGCCCTGCTGCTCACGCCGCTGCTGCGGCGGCAGCTGGACGAGCGCATGCGTCGCGGTGCCGACAGCCACGCCTTTCTGGTGGAGGCGGTGGACGGCATCGAGACGGTCAAGAGCTTGTCCGTCGAGCCGCGCTTCCAGCGCCGCTGGGAGGAGCTCACCGCCCACGGCCTGCGCGCCACCTTCGCCGCCAGCCAGCTACAGAACGCAGGGGCCCAGGTGAGCATGCTGCTCGGCCGCGCCACGACCGTGGCTATCCTCTGGCTGGGTGCTCGACTGGCCATGTCCGGCGAGCTCAGCATCGGTCAGCTGGTGGCTTGCAACATGTTGGCGGCCCGGGTCACCGGGCCCGTGCAACGGCTGGCCCAGGTCTGGCACGAGGTGCAGCAGGCCGTGGTGTCGCTGCGCCGCTTGGACGATGTGCTGACCACGCCCCCCGAGCCGCGGCCGGCGGCGGGCGCACTATGCCCGCCTCGGCTGGCCGGCGCCTTGGCCCTGGAAGGCTTGCGCTTCCGCTATCGTCCCGACCGGCCACCGGTACTGGACGGCGTGAGCTTTCGCATCGACCCCGGCGAGATGGTAGCGCTGGTGGGTCCCTCCGGTACCGGCAAGACCACCGTCGGCCGTCTGCTGTTGTCGTTGCACCAGCCTGAGGCCGGCAGGCTGGTGCTGGACGGCTTCGATCTGCGCCAGCTAGACCCGCTATGGCTACGGCGCCACATCGGCTGGGTCCCCCAGGATGCGCCGCTGTTCGACGCCAGCGTGCGCGACAACATCGCCGGCTTCGACCCGACGCTGCCGGCGGAGGCCATCGTGCGCGCGGCCCGCCTGGCCGGTGCCCATGAGCTCATCCTCACCCTCTGCCAGGGCTACGACACCCGGGTGGGCGAGCACGGCGCCGCGCTCTCCGGAGGCCAGCGGCAGCGCATCGCCCTCGCCCGGGCGCTGGTGCGCTCGCCGCGCATCCTGATCTTGGACGAAGTCTCCAGCGCCCTGGATGCGGAGGCGGAGTGTGCTCTGCGCGGGCAGCTCGGAAAACTGCGCCAGGGACGTACCGTACTGCTGGTGACCCATCGCCTGGACCTGGCCGCGCTGGCGGACCGGGTGGTGGTGCTCGCCGCCGGCCGAGTCGCCGAGCAAGGCAGGCCGGCGGACCTCATCGCCGGCGGCGGCGAGTATGCCCGCCTGCACCGGCTTCAGCAGGGAGACGGGGCGTCGCTTCAGTCCCTGGGAGGTGCCGCATGAGGCCGCGCCTGCCGGTTCCGGTGCCGGTGGAGTCCAAGCTGGCGGAGTTCCTGCCAGGGCTGCTGGAGATCGAGCAGCGACCGCCGGCCAGCCTCGGCCGAGCCGTGCTCTGGGCCCTGCTGGCACTGCTGCTGACGCTGGCTAGTGGTGCCTGGTGGGGGCGAGTAGACGTGGTAGCCGTGGCCCCGGGGGAGATGGTGCCGGTGGCTGGGGTGCACCCAGTCCAACCGGCGGAAACCGGGGTAGTGCGGGCGGTGCTGGTGAGCGAAGGCGCCCAGGTCGCTGCCGGCGATCCTCTGCTGGAGCTGGACCCGACCCTGGGCGACGCCGATCTGACGCAGGTGGACCTGGCCTTGAAGCAGGCCCGGGCGGTGGCCGCCCGGCTGCGCACAGCGCTCCGGGCGGCCGACGACCCGACGCTGGCTCCGGGTCGGGCGGCAGAGGGGGCCGACACCCAGACGCGGCTGTTGGCCGACGAGGCTGCCGAGCAGGCCAGCCGACTGGCGGCGCTGGATCGGGAGCAGGCGGCTCAGCTCGGCGCGCTGCGGGCCCACCAGCGCGAGCTGGCCAGGTTGGAGGCCACGCTGCCGCTGGTGAGCGAGGAGGCGGAGGCGCTACGGCGGCTGGTGGATCAGGGTTTGCAGCCCAGGGTTGCCTGGCTGCGGGCGGAACGGCCACGGGTGGAGCTCAGCGAGGCGCTGGCCGCCGAGCGGCATCGGGGCGAGGCCCTGGTGGCGCGGCTGCAGCGACTGGAGGCGGAGCGCGAAGCCCTCGGCGCCGGCTACCGGCGAAGTCTGCTGGAGCGGCTGCTGGCAGCCGAGGCCGAGCTCGACCGGCTGGAGCAGATCCGGCTCAAGGCCGACCGCCGGCTTAGCTGGCTCGTCTTGCGGTCGCCGGTCGCCGGTACCGTGCACCAGCTGGCGATACGGGGGCCCGGCGCAGTACTGAGCGCCGGCGAGCCGGTGGCGGTGATCGTGCCGGTGGACGCCCCGCTCGAGGTGGAAGCCTGGCTCGCCCAGGCCGATGTGGCTCGGGTGCAGGTAGGGCAGCCCGTCGCCGTGAAGGTCGATGCTTATCCTTTTACCGACCACGGCACGCTGGCGGGCGAGCTGCGCCAGCTCGGGGCCAGCGCGGTCGAGCACCCGACCCTGGGCGCCGTCTACCCGCTGCGGATCACCCTGGCGCCCGGCCCCTTCGAGCTGCGCCCGGGCATGGGAGTGCGCGGCGAGATCCACCTGGGGACCCGGCGCTTGGCCGACTACCTGCTCGGTCCCTTGCTGGAGATCGGCGGGGAGGCATTCCGGGAGCCTTGATCGGGGCGCCGGAGAGGCGTCTCGGGCCGCCGGCAGGCCGGTCATTCCAGCCACAGGATGAGCTCCCAATGCTCGCGGCTCACCGGCATCACCGAGAGCCGATTGCCGCGCCGAAGAAGGGGAAGGTCGGCCAGCTTGGGGTCCGCCTTCAGCTCCTCCAGGGTGATGGTCCGCGGCAGCCGGCGCAGCAAGCGCACGTCCACCGCGTACCACCGTGGCTGGGACGGGCTGCTTTTCGGATCGTAGTACTTGGAATCCGGATCGAGGGCGCTCGGGTCGGGGTAGGCCTCCCGGACGATCTCCATGATCCCGACGATTCCCGGCTGAGCACAGCTCGAATGGTAGAAGAAGGTCAGATCCCCCCGCTTCATCTGGTCGCGGATCATGTTGCGTGCCTGATAGTTGCGAATGCCATCCCAGACCTCGGCGGCGTCGGGGCGCGCTGCCAGGTCCTCGATGCCGAACACCGACGGCTCCGATTTCATCAGCCAGTAGCCCATGTCGATCTCCGCCAGCCAATTGCAGGTGCGCTCACACCGGATGCGCCGTGGAAACGTGATAGATGCGGGCCTCCGTGGCCACCGCGTCCAGAGGCACGTCCCAGGGTCGGCGCTCCAGGTGCGACACCCGCTGCAGCTCGTAGGCTGCCCCGATCAGCAGCGGCCGTTGCAGGTGCGGCCGGCGCCGAACGAAGCTGAAGGTCTGGTCGTAGAAGCCGCCACCCATGCCGAGTCGGGTGCCACGCTCGTCGAAGGCTACCAGCGGCATCAGCACCAGCTGCAAGGCGATGGTGTCGCACCAGTCGTCGGCATCGACCAGTGGCTCCGGAATGCCGAAGCGATTGGGCCGCAGCGGCGAGCCATCGCTATAGCGGGCGAAGGCCAAGCGCCGATCGATGCCGATCACCGGCAGATAGACCTGCTTGCCCGCCGCCCAGGCACGTTGCATCAAGGGTTGCGGGTCCATCTCGCCGTCCGCCGCCCAGTAAGCGGCGAGGCGCTCGGCGCGTTGGAAGGCGTGGGTTAGGGACAGGCGCTCGGCCAGGCGCTCGGCCGCGTAACTTCGCGCCTCGGCGCTGAGGAGCCGGCGGGCGACTCGGATCTGGCGCCTCAGACTCGCGAGCTCGCTCACGCTCAGGCTGTGAAACCGTCGAGGAAAGTATTCTCCGCGAATGCCGTCTCGAGCTTTCGCCCTTGAACCGTACGGTTCAGGTGGGAGCTACGGGAGTACCTTAGGCTTTCCGCACTAGGCGGACATGCTCACCAGTACCCTCGACACACTCCCGGGGAAGTGCATTAGGGTCAAGGGGTGTTCCCAACCCGATAACGCACACCGCAGAGAATACGACCATCACTATACTGCCGATTCGTTGCCGATGTTAAGCGCGCTTTCGATGCGATCCGCGAGCGTGGCCATGCGCCGATCGAGCTCCTGCCCGGTGGTCTGGCGACGCAGCAACAGCAGCTCGTGGGCGAGGTTGAGGGCGGCCATGATGGCCAGGCGGTCGCTGCTCAGCACCCGCGCGGCGCCGCGCGCTTCACGCATCTTGTCGGTCAACAGTCGAGCGGAGGCCACCAGGTCTTCACGCTCCTCCTCCGGGCAGGCAATGCGGTAGGACTTGTCGAGGATGTGCACGTCCACGCCCACGGTGTGCTCGTTCATACACCCTGCTCCAAAGCCTTCAACCGCGACACCATCGCCTCAACCTTGGTGCGCGCCTGCTCGCTGTGCTCGATCAGGCGGGCGCGCTCGGCGATCAGCTGCTCCTGCTGTGCGCGCAGCGAGCGGTTCTCCTTGCGCAGGCGGCTCATGACGGCCAGCATGGTTTCCACCTGCGCTTCCAAGCGCGCCAGCTGGCGCTCAGTCTCGCCCTGTAGGCTGCTGTTTTCCATGGCGGCACTATAGGTTCGGCCCGGAAGCGGGTCAATTACGCGGCTTGGGACCCTGCCCGGCCGATGCTAGGATAACCGAGCTGCGGCCCCGCTACCCGAAGCGCACCATGCCCGAGACCGAGCTGAGCATCGACGCGGTGGTCCTCCAGGGCAGCACCCATGGCGGCAAGCCTCGTCGCCTGGCCGACAATCCCGGCACCGCGAGCCGCAGAGGGCTCGCGGCGTTGCAGCTGCAGCGCCACCGCGGGCAGAGTGGGATCTCGAGTCCCCAGGAGCGCATGCCACCTGGCGCCGGGTCCACCCTGGGCCAGGGACCGACCGGCGGTGATCGCCGCCGGCTGATCGGCAGTGCTTGCGGGGCAGGACTGGAGAGGTTCTGAGCAACTATGGCCGAGCGGCGTGAATACCCTGACTTCCACGCGCTTGCCGAGGCGCTGTCGCGCAGCGGCAGTAGCGGTAGCCCTGCCGAAGTGCACGGCGCTCTCTGCGGCATGCTCTCGGTGCGTCCGGTAGCCCGCGAGGTCTGGCTGCGCCAGGTGCTCGGTGGCGACGGCGCACCGACCGCGCTGCTGCCCCAGGAAGATCTGGACGTGCTGCTGGAGCAGCTGTACGCGGCGACATTGGTGCAGCTCGGCGACACCGACCTTGGGCTGGAGCTCCTGTTGCCGGACGAAGAGGAGGCGCTGGGGGAGCGCACCGCGGCCCTCGCCAAGTGGTGCGAAGGCTTTCTCTTTGGCCTCGGCCTGGTGGGGGTCGAGGATACCCGTCTGGGCGACGGCGAGCTGCGGGAGTTCGTCCAGGACGTCTCCGAGATCTCCCGGGTGACGCTGGATGCCGGCCACTCGGATGAGCAGGAGGAGGCTTACAGCGAGCTGGTGGAATACGTCCGCATGGGGGTGCTGCTGGCGAGCACCGAGCTCGGTGCTGGCGCCGGGCGCGGGCGGCTGCATTAGGGAGCGCCGACGGAGTGAGCATGAGAGCCGAGGAACACGCCGAGCGTCGCCGCCGGTTGATCGAGGCCATGGGAGAGGGCAGCGTAGCGGTGGTGCCGGCCGCCCGCGAGCGTTTGCGCAACCGCGACGTACACTACCCGTTTCGCCAAGACAACGACTTTCATTACCTCACCGGCTTTCCCGAGCCCGAGGCCGTCGCCGTCCTGGTACCGGGGCGTGCCGAGGGTGAATTCATCCTGTTCTGCCGCGAGCGCGATCCCTTGATGGAGATCTGGAACGGGCGTCGGGCCGGTCCGGAGGGCGCCCGTGAGCGCTACGGCGCCGATGATGCCCACGTGATCGGGGAGATCGACGAGCTGTTGCCGGCGCTGCTGGAGAACCGCCAGCGGCTGTACTATGCGGTGGGAGCCGACGCCGATTTCGACGCCCGGATGATGGGCTGGCTGAACAGCGTTCGCGGCCGCGCCCGGGCCGGCGTCACGGCACCCCGGGAGATCGTCGGGGTAGACCACCTGCTACATGAGATGCGACTGTTCAAGTCGCCGGCGGAGCTCGAGCTGATGCACCGGGCGGGGCGCATCTCGGCGGAGGCCCACTGCCGGGCGATGGCGCTTACCCGCCCCGGCATGCGCGAGTACGAGATCGAAGCCGAGCTGCTGGCGGTGTTTCGCCGCCACGGCTGTGTCACCGCCTACGCGCCCATCGTCGGTGGCGGCGCCAACGGCTGCATACTTCATTACACCGAGAACGACGCCGTCTTGAATGACGGCGAGCTGCTACTGATCGATGCCGGCGCCGAGCTCGCCTGCTACGCCGCCGACATCACCCGCACCTTCCCGGTGAATGGCCGCTTCAGCGGCGAGCAGCGTGCCATCTACCAACTGGTGCTGGCGGCGCAGCAGGCCAGCATCGAGGCGGTGGTCCCCGGCGGCTCTTGGCAGGCCCCCCACGAGGCCAGCGTGCAGGTGCTGACCCGAGGTTTGGTGGACCTGGGCTTGCTGCAGGGCGACGTGGACGGGCTGATCGAGGAAGAAAAGTACCGGCGCTTCTACATGCATCGCACCGGGCACTGGCTGGGGATGGATGTGCACGACGTGGGCGACTACCGCGAGCTGGGGCAGTGGCGGCTCCTGCAGCCGGGCATGGTCACCACGGTGGAGCCGGGCCTGTACATCGCCGCCGGCAGTGAAGGTGTGGACCAGCGCTGGTGGAACATCGGCGTGCGCATCGAAGACGACGTGGCAGTCACCGCCGAGGGGCACCAGGTGCTCACCGACGAGGTCCCCAAGACCGTGGCCGAGATCGAGGCACTGATGGCCGACGCCCGACGGGCGGGCTGAGCGGCGGCGGTGCAGGACGGCTACGACGTGCTGTTGATCGGCGGCGGGCTGGTCGGCGCCAGCTTGGGCTGCGCCCTCGCCGGCAGCGGCCTGCGCCTAGGCCTGGTGGAGCCCGCCAGGCTTTCCGGCGCTCGGCCGGGTGGCTATGACGACCGGGTGATCGCGCTCTCTGCCGGCAGCCAGCGGGTGTTTGGCACCACCGGAGTCTGGTCGGCCATTGCCCCCCAGGCGGCAGCGATCCGCGCCGTCCACATCTCGGAGCGAGGCCGCTTCGGCGTAGCCACCCTCGAGGCCGCCGAGCAGGGCGTCCCTGCCCTCGGCTATGTCGCCCCCGCCCGTGCCATCGGTCAGGCGCTGGTGGAGCGCCTGAGCGGTGTTGCCGAGGTGACGCTGTTGAGTCCAGCGCGCTTCACCGGGCTGCAGGCAGCAGGCGACCGGGCGCTAGTGAGCCTCGACACCGGCAGCGGCCGGCGGGACGTGACGGCGCGGCTGGTGGTGGCGGCGGACGGCGCGGAGTCGCCGGTACGCGCAGCCCTGGGAGTACCGGCGCTGCGCTGGGGCTATGGCCAAAGCGCCGTGATCGCCAACGTCAGCACCGAGCGGCCGCATCGTCACGTGGCCTACGAGCGTTTCACGGACAGCGGGCCTTTGGCCATGTTGCCGATGACCGAGGGCCGCTCGGCCCTGGTGCTCACGGTCCGCGACGGTGACGCCGACCGACTGATGGGGATGGACGACGCGAGCTTCGCCGCCACCGTGGAACAGCGCTTCGGCGGTCGGCTGGGACGCCTGCTGCGGGTCGGGCGGCGCGAGGTCCATCCGCTGGCCCTGGTGAAAGCCCGGGCCCATTTCCGCTCCCGGGTCGCGCTGATCGGCAATGCCGCCCATACCTTGCACCCCGTGGCTGGTCAGGGCTTCAACTTGGGGCTGCGGGACGTGGCGGCACTGGCGGAAGTGATCGTGGATGCCGCCCGGGCCGGCGAAGACCTGGGCGCCGATCAGACTCTCGCCCGTTATGCCCGCTGGCGGGCCGGCGACCAGTGGCGGACCGTCGGCTTCACCGATCTGCTGGTGCGGCTGTTCGGCAATCCGCTGCTGCCGGTGCGCGCCGCCCGTGGTCTGGGACTGCTTGCCTTCCAGGCGCTGCCGCCCGCCAAGCGCCTGCTGGCCCGCCACGCCATGGGTCTCACCGGGCCGCTGCCGCGGCTGGCGCGGGGCCTGGCCCTGTGAGCCGGGAGCCACGGCCAGATTTCGATCTGGCGGTGGTGGGCGGCGGCCTGGTCGGTCCAACGCTGGCAGCCCTGTGCGCTCAGTCGGGCTTGCGGGTGGCGTTGCTGGAGCGCGAGCGGCCGCCGCAATGGCGTCCCCAGAGCGAGCCGGCATTGCGGACTTCTGCGCTGACCCTGGCCAGCCGCAACGTGCTCTCGTGGGCGCGGGTCTGGGACGGGATCACCAGCCGCCGCATCGCACCCTTCAGGCGCATGCAGGTCTGGGATGCCAGCGGCTGTGGTGCCATCAGCTTCGACAGTGCCGATCTGGGGGAGGCCCAGCTCGGCTGGATCGCGGAGAATCCCGTGGTCCAGGCCAGTCTCTACCAGCGCCTGTCGGTGCTGGCCAGTGTCGAGCTGGTTCCCGGCGCCGAGCTTTCCGAATTCGAGCGCCGCCCCGGGGAGGTACGGCTGCGCCTGGCCGATGGCCGCCGCCTGTCCTGCCGATTGCTGGTGGGCGCCGACGGGGGCAATTCGCTGGTGCGCCGCGATGCCGGCATCGCGGCCGCCGGTTGGAGCTACGAGCAGCGGGCCGTCGTCGCCACCGTCGCCACCGAGCAGCCGCATGCCGATACCGCCTGGCAACGGTTCCTGCCGACCGGTCCTCTGGCATTTCTGCCCCTGTACGACGGCCGCTGCTCCATCGTCTGGTCGACCACTCTGGAGGAGGCCGAGCGCCTCTTGGAGCTGACCCCGGAGGCATTCGGCGCCGCCCTCACCGAAGCCCTGGGGACGCGCCTGGGCCAGGTGACCCTGAGCTCCGAGCGTGCGGCTTTTCCCCTGGCGCTGCAGCACGCCCAGCGCTATGTGGATGCCCGGATCGCGCTGATCGGTGACGCCGCCCACACGGTGCATCCTCTGGCCGGTCAGGGCGTCAATCTGGGCATCCTCGACGCTGCCTGCCTGGCGGAGGTGCTGGCCGCGGCCACCAACCGCGGGCTCGATCCCGGCGGCTTAGGCGCGCTGCGCCGTTACGAGCGCTGGCGCAAGGGCCACAACCTGCTGATGCTGGGAGTGCTGGACGCTCTGCAGCGCCTGTTCGGCACGCCGCTGCCGCCGATCGCCCTGCTGCGGGGCATCGGCCTGCGGTTGACCGACCGGGTCGGGCCGCTAAAGCGCCTGCTGGCCCGTCGGGCCATGGGGCTGGAGGGCGACCTGCCGCGCTCCGCCCGGGCCGCGCCGCAGCCGCTGCTCGCAGGTGTACCAGGCGAGGGGCAGCCGGCGGGTGGCGCCTGACGCATTCGGCAGCGGCGCGAAGCTTGGCCCGGAACTACCCAGCGAGCAGTGAGGCGAGGACCAGCATGGCGACCAATGCGACTATCTCCGACCAGTGCCGGCGGAGCCCCGCGGCCACTTGCGGGTGCCGGAGCATCGCCGCCGGTGGCGCCGCCACGGCCGGGACCAGCCTGCGGCGGGCGGCGGCGCTGGCCTCGGCGGCCCTGCTGCTGGCGGCCCCTGGGGTCCATGCGGCAGACGAGCTGCGCACCACCGCGGCGGACCAGCAGACGGTGTCGCTCACCGTCTACAACGGCGACCTGGCGCTGGTGCGCGACGCCCGCCGCCTGCGGCTGGCCGCCGGCGAGCTACGCTTGGCTTTCGCCGACGTCAGTGCCCAAATCCGCCCGGAGACGGCGCGGCTCTACGGTGGCGCCCGGGTGCTGGAGCAAAGCTTCGACTTCGATCTGCTGACGCCGGAAACGCTGCTGGAGAAGTATGTGGGCCGCGAGGTCGGCTTGGTTCGCAGCCACCCGACCACCGGTGACGAACGGGTCGAGCGCGGCACGCTGCTGAGCGTGGCCGGTGGCAGCCCGGTGTTCCGCTTCGGCGACCGGATCGAGACCGCTGGCCCCAACCTGCCGTGGCGCTTCGTGTTCCAGGACGTGCCCGCAGACCTGCGCGAGCGGCCAACCTTGACCATGCTGCTGCACTCTGCCGAGGCGGCGGACACCGACCTGGAGCTGGCCTATCTCACCGGCGGTCTGTCCTGGCAAGCGGACTACGTGGCCACCCTGGCGGAGGGCGGCGAGCAGATGGACCTGGCCGGCTGGGTCACGCTCACCAATGCCAGCGGGGCCAGCTATCGCGACGCCCAGGTTCAGCTGTTGGCCGGCGAGGTCAACTTGGTGCGGCAGGTGGGCCCGGAGCGGATGCGCGCCATGGCCATGGCGGAGCCCGCCGTTGCCGACGTCGCTCGGGAGTCGCTTTTCGAGTACCACCTCTACACCCTGGCAAGGCCCACCACGGTGCTGGATCGCCAGACCAAGCAGGTGGCGTTGCTGCAGGCCGAGAACATCGGACTGGAGCGCGAGTATCGGGTCGATGCCAGTGGTCCCTTCCACGGAGACTACGGCGACGAGCGGCGGCTGCCGGTGCTGACCGTGCTGGCGTTCCACAACGAGGCCCCGGCTCTGGGCGAGCCGCTGCCCGCCGGGGTGCTGCGCTTCTACCAACGCGATTCGGCGGGACGTGCCCAGTTCATCGGCGAGAGCGCGATCGGGCACACCGCGGAGGGAGAGCGGGTTGAAGCGGCGCTGGGGGCCGCCTTCGACCTGAGCGCCGACGCCCGCCAGACCGACTACCGTCGTGGTTACGGCGAGGAGCACGAAAGCGCCTGGGAGGTTGAGCTGCGTAGCGCCAAGGACGTGCCGGTGACGGTGGCAATCACGGCGAGCTTTCCCGGGGAGTGGCTGGTGGTGGACGAGAGCGCGCCGCACGCGCGGGTCAGCGCCGGCAGCGCCCGCTGGCGGCTGCAGGTGCCGGCGAAGGGCAAGGCCACCTTGAGCTACCGGGTGCGCCTGCGTTGATGGCGGCTGCCGCCCTCCGGCCCCGCAATGGGCCGGAGTCGTCGGGCGCAGCCAGGTGACCGATTCGCAGACCCCCAAGATGTAACGCATCCCCCTCGGCGCCACCTGTTTGCCCGGACGCGGTCGCCGCCCAGCACGCAAGCGGCGTCCTGCTGGCGGAACTGTGCAGCCGCTCGCGAGGCCGGCTACGAGCGATCCCCTATCGCGCATCTGCCCGGAGCGTGGCACGATGGTGTAAAGAACGAGTAACAGGGGGAGCGCGCCTTCGGTCCGCCGCAAGAGACGGACACGGGCTCTTTCCATGTCCATTCCAGCGATCCCAGCAGCGTTCCGCTCGAGTGATGTGGTGTCGGTGAGCCCGATCCCAGCACGCGCTCGGCGAGCTCGTCGTGGTTTGCTGCCCCTGCTGTTGGTGGTGCTCTGCTTGGCGCCACTGCGCTCGCTCGTCGCCGACGAGCAGCCAGTGGTGATCGTCAACCCTGATGTGCCGGTGGAAACTCTCGGGGCCAACGCCCTGCGGGCGATCTTCGGCATGCGCCTGCGGGCTTGGGCCGATGGCAGCTC
>Ga0299906_10001834_pt1 | contig 17997 bp, 13 predicted proteins | sample RVTome_14_FD_200259 | JGI IMG/M metagenome (GOLD analysis project Ga0299906, IMG submission 200259) | Soil microbial communities from uranium-contaminated site in the Upper Colorado River Basin, Wyoming, United States - RVT145D125 (version 2) ...
CACGGGATGGCGCAGCAGCTGTTTCACCTTCGCCAGCGGCAGGCCGCGGAACTGGTTCCACTCGGTCAGGATGACCACCGCGTCGGCGCCCTGCAGCGCCTGCTCGGCGCTGTCGCACCAGGTCAGGCCAGACAGCAGCTTCTTGGCCTCGCCCATGCCCTCCGGATCGTAAGCGCGAATCCTGGCGCCCGCCTGCTGCAGCGCCGGCACGATCACCAGTGAGGGCGCCTCGCGCATGTCGTCGGTGTTCTGCTTGAAGGTGAGGCCGAGCACCGCCAGCGTCTTGCCTTCGACGCCGCCGCAGTGACGGATCACCTTCTCGGCCATGCGCAGCTTGCGGTCCTCGTTGGCCTTGGCGACGGTCTCGACGATGCGCACCGGCGTTCCGGCCTCCTCGGCCGTGCGCACGAAGGCGAGCGTGTCCTTGGGGAAGCAGGAGCCGCCGTAGCCCGGTCCGGGGTGCAGGAACTTGCGGCCGATGCGGCCGTCCAGCCCGATGCCCCTGGCCACGTCGTGCACGTCCGCGCCGACCGCCTCGCAGAGGTCGGCCACTTCGTTGATGAAGGTGATCTTGGTGGCGAGGAAGGCATTGCCGGCGTACTTGATCAGCTCGGCCGTCTCGATGCCGGTCATCAGGATCGGCGTCTCGATCAGGTAGAGCGGGCGGTAGAGCCGGCGCATGGTCTCGCGCGCTTTCTCGCTCTCCGTGCCAATGACGACGCGGTCGGGCTTCATGAAGTCCTCGATCGCCGAGCCCTCGCGCAGGAACTCGGGATTGGAGACCACGTCGAAGCCCGCGCCGGGCCGCAGGTCCGGCCGCGTCTCGGCAACGATGCGGGCCACCGCGCGGCCGGTGCCGACCGGCACGGTCGACTTGGTGACCACCACCGCGTAGCCGGTCAGCGCCTGGGCGATCTCGCGCGCGGCGGCGTAGACGTAGCTGAGGTCGGCATGGCCGTCGCCGCGGCGCGACGGCGTGCCCACGGCGATGAACACTGCCTCGGCGCCGTCGACCGCGCCCTTCAGGTCCGTGGTGAAGGACAGGCGCTGCGCCCGCATGTTGTTGGTGACGAGCTGCTCGAGCCCCGGCTCGAAGATCGGGACCTCGCCGCGCTTCAGGCGCGCGATCTTCTCGGCGTCCTTGTCGACGCAGACGACCTCGGTGCCGAACTCGGAGAAGCAGGCGCCGGACACCAGACCGACGTAGCCCGTGCCGATCATCGCGATCTTCATGGCGGGTCAGCTCTTGCCGTAGCGCCGCAGGATGTCCAGCGTCTCGGCCCTGAGGTCGTCGCGGGCGAGCGCGAAGGCGATGTTGGCCTCGAGGAAGCCCGCCTTCGAGCCGCAGTCGAAGCGCGTGCCCTGAAAGCGCAGACCGTGGAAGGGAATGCGCCCGATGGTGCGGGCCATGGCGTCGGTCAACTGGATCTCGCCGCCGGCGCCCTGTTCCTGCCGGTCGAGCTCGCGGAACACCTCCGGGTGCAGGATGTAGCGGCCGATGATGGACAGCGTCGAAGGCGCCTTGTCCGGCGCCGGCTTCTCCACCAGGCCCTTGGCCTCGGCCAGGCGCCCGTCGTCGCTCACCACGTCCAGCACGCCGTAGCGGTCGGTCTGCTCGCGCGGCACGTCCATCACAGCGACCAGGTTGCCGCCGACCTCGGCATAGGCATCCAGCATCTGCGACAGGCAGGGCCGCTCGGAGAGCACCAGGTCGTCGGCCAGCAGCACGGCGCAGGGCTCCTCGCCCACCAGGTTGCGGGCGCACCAGACGGCGTGGCCCAGGCCCAGCGGCTCCATCTGCCGCGTGTAGGCGATGTGGCCGGGCTTCGGCATGATCGCCTCGACCAGGGCCAGCTCCCGCTTCTTGCCGCGCGCCTGCAGGGTGTCGGCCAGCTCGTAGGAATGATCGAAGTGGTCCTCGATCGCGCTCTTGCCGCGGCCGGTGACGAAGATCAGCTCCTCGATGCCGGCCTCGCGCGCCTCGTCCACCGCGTATTGGATCAGCGGCTTGTCGACCACCGGCAGCATCTCCTTCGGCAGCGCCTTGGTGGCGGGAAGGAAGCGGGTGCCGAGGCCGCCCACGGGGAAGATGGCCTTGCGTACACGACGGCGCATGACAAAGGGGGTCCTTGCGGGAGGGCGAGCCGTCCTATGCCACAGGGTCCCGCAGCGGGCAAGGAACGCGGGGTCGCTGCATCGCTCACGCGGCAGCGCCGCGTTCCGCCTCGCCGATCAGCTCCGCGGCCAGCCCGGCCGCGTCCTGCCCATACTCGCGCGCCGCCTCCCGCAAGGTCATGAAGGGCGCCATGGCGCAGCCCGGACAGGCCATCTTGCGCCGGTTGAAGAGCAAAATGCTGGCCGGCCAGCGCGCCAGCACCTCGCTCACCGTCAGGCCCAGGATGATCTCTTCCATGCGCAGCTCCGCTCGTACCGGCAACCCTGAGCGATGCTGCGGCAAGTAACCGACGGCCGATTTGCGCTGACGCAAATGAACGCGATGCGCGCTCAGGCCTCTTCGGCGATCGCCACCAGACGGTGCGGCTGCAGGATCACCAGGTGGCTGGAACGCCGCGCCGCGATGATGCCCTGCTGCTCCCAGGCAGAGAGCGTGCGGCTCACCGTGTGCAGCGTCGTGGCGGTCAGCTCGGCCAGATCCTGCCGGCTCATCGCGAAGGGGATCTCGACGCCCTGCTCGCCGCGCCGGCCGCCCTGGCGCACCAGGCGCAGCAGCGTGCCGGCGAGGCGGCGCTCGACCCGCTGGGTCGCCACCTCCTGCAGGCGCTGCTGCAGCTCCTCCAGACGGCTGCCGACGACGCGGACCGCGTTCATCGCCAGCGCCGGGTACTCGGCGAAGTGCTCCGACAGACGCGGCGCGCTCCAGGCGAGCAGTAGGGAATCCTCCACCGCAACGGGGGTCGCCGGGTAAGGAATGCCGCGCAGCACGGCCACCGTGCCCAGCATGTCCCCCGCACCCATGTAGCGCAGCACGACGTTTTGGCCGTCTGGCGTGGCCTGGTCGAGACGGATGCGGCCCCAGCCGACGATGTGCCCATGGGTCGCGGCATCGCCCTGCCGGAAGGGGCTGTCGTTCCGGTTGAGGCGCACCTCCAGGGCCGAACCCGCGATCCTCGCGAGGCTTTCGGAAGGCAATCCCTGGAATAGGGGCACGCGCTGCAGCACGCTGACCCGCGCGGAGCTGTCCATCATCGCCTGCCTGCCATCGGCCTCCGACTATCTTCGCCGGATTTGAGCTTACGCAAATTGCCGCCGCCTGGGCGGACCAGATTGAAGGGACCGGCAAGCGGCCGGCTGGAGTTGGAGAAGGACCACCGACATGACCACCCATCGCTCCCTGATGACCGCGGCCAGCGCGCTGGCATTGAGCGCCGCGCTGGCGATCCAGCCGGGCTTCGCTGCCGATCCCTACCCGGAGGAGGAACTGGCGGCCCTGGCCTCGATCGTGCGCGACCCGACCGACCTGCCGGGGCCGCTCGAGCGGCGCGAGCCGGCGACGGTGCGGGTCGAGCTGGAGACGATCGAGCGGGAAGCCAAGCTCGCCGACGGCACGGTGTTCCGCTACTGGACCTTCAACGGCCAGGTGCCGGGCCCCTTCGTCCGCGTTCGCGCCGGCGACACCGTCGAGGTCACGCTGAAGAACCGCGAGGACAGCTTCATGCTGCACTCGGTCGACTTCCACGCGGTGACCGGTCCGGGCGGCGGCGCCGTCGCCACGCAGACCGCACCCGGCGAGCAGACGGGGTTCACCTTCAAGGCCTTGAACCCCGGCCTCTACGTCTATCACTGCGCGACGCACATGGTGGCCGACCACATCCAGGCGGGCATGTACGGCCTGATCCTGGTCGAGCCGCCCGAAGGGCTGGCGCCGGTCGATCGCGAGATCTACGTCATGCAGGGCGAGATCTACACGGAGGACGCCTTCGGAACCCCGGGACTGGTCTATTCCGACTACCAGAAGCTGCTGAACGAGACGCCGGAATACTACGTCTTCAACGGCGCCGCGCACGCGCTGATGGGCGATCAGGCGATCTATGCGGAGACCGGCGAGACGCTGCGCATCTTCTTCGGCGTCGGCGGGCCGAACAAGGCATCGAGCTTCCACGTGATCGGCGAGATCCTGGACCGCGCCTATCACGAGGGCTCGCTGACCAGCGCTCCCGCCACCGACGTGCAGACCGTGACCGTGGCGCCGGGCGGCGCGACCGTGGCCGAACTCTCCTTCGAGGTTCCGGGCCGCTACATCATCGTCGACCATGCCCTCTCGCGCATGGAGCGGGGCCTGGCCGCGGCCATCGAGGTGATGGGCGAGCCCAACCCCGAGGTGTTCGACACCGGCGATGCGGTGCTGAACGCCGCCGGGCACTGAGCCGAGCGGCGAAGCCCCGGCCATGTGCCCTGTCACCGAAGGCCTGGCCCGGACCGGAAGCCGCCTTTTCCAGCGCGGCTTCCGGCCCTTCTTTCTGGCGGCGGCCGCGCATTCCCTGCTGGTCGTGGGCTTCTGGTCCCTGGTGCTTCAGGGCGCGATCGGCTGGCAAGCCAGGCTGGATCCGCTCACCTGGCACGCGCACGAGATGCTGTTCGGCGCGGTCGGTGCGGCCATCGCGGGCTTCCTCTTGACCGCGGTGCCGAACTGGACCGGGCGACTGCCCGTGCAGGGACCGCGCCTGGCCCTGCTCTTCGCGCTCTGGCTGGTTCCCCGCCTGCTTTGGCCAATGCCCGGCGCACTCGCGCCGAGCCTGGCCGCCGGCGCCGAATTCCTCTTCTGGGCGGTGCTGCTCGGCACGATCGCGCGCGAGATCCTGCTGTCCGACAATCGCCGCAACCTCCCGGTCGTCGGAGCGCTCGCGCTGGTCCTGGCCGCGGAAACGGTGTTCGTGGCGGCTGCGCTGCTCGACAGAGCCGAGATTATGCGCGCGGCGAATCTGTCGATGCTGGCGCTGGCTACCCTTCTGGTCAGCCTGATCGGCGGCCGCATCGTGCCCAGCTTCACGCGCAACTGGCTGACGCGTCGAGGGAGCGCCGCGCTGCCCGGCGGCAGCGTCCTGCTCGATGCCGCAGCCCTGGGCCTGAGCGCCCTGGGATTGGCGCTCTGGCTGGCCCAGGCCGCCGCCTTCGCCGGACCGATCCTGCTCGCGGCGGCCGCTGCGCAGCTGCTGCGCCTGCTGCTGTGGCGCGGCTGGCGAACCCTGCCCGAACCGCTGGTGGCGATCCTGCACCTCGCCTATCTCTGGATCCCGGCCGGGCTGGGGTTGCTGGGCGCCGCGCAGCTATGGCCGCAGGCGGTTTTCGAGTCGGCCGCCGTGCACGCCTTGGGCGGCGGGGCGCTCGCCACCATGGTGATCGCGGTGACGACGCGGGCGACGCTGGGGCACAGCGGCCAGGCGCTGCATGCGGATCGGATGACGGTGGCGCTCTATGCGGCAGTGCTGCTGGCCGCGACGCTGCGTGTCGTCGCTGGCCTTTGGCCGGAGGGCGTAACCTTGCCGGGCGCCGAACTTTCGGCCATGCAGCTGCTTGCTGCAGCAGCCCTGCTATGGGTCGCAGGTCAGGCAGGCTTCCTCTGGCGCTATGCTCCCCTGCTGCTCGGCCTTGGTGCAGCGACGCACTAGGCGCGGAGACTGCGATCCTCGAGCGCGAGCCGCACAGCTTCCGCCAGCTGGCGGCGGTTGAACGGCTTGCGCAGCAGCCGCTCGCCCGGCTCCTCCTCCAGGTCGGCGCCGGCATAGCCGGACATCAGGAGCGTCCGCAGCGCCGGGCGCAGACGGCGGGCCTGGCGGCAGAGCTCCTGCCCGCTGAGCCCGCCCGGCATGATGTTGTCGGTCAGCAGCAGGTCGAAGGCCGCGTCCTGCTGCAGCAGCGCCAGCGCCGCCGTGCCCTGCTCGACCGCGGTGACCGCGTAACCCAGCTGCTGCAGCTGGCCGGCGACGAACTCGCGCACCAGCGGCTCGTCCTCGACCAGCAGGATGCGCTCCCGGCCGCGATCGGCCTGCGGCGGTTCGGCAACCGCGCCCACCGCCGCCTGCGGCTCCAACGCCACCGGCAGGTAGAGATGCACCACGGTGCCCCGACCCGGCTCGCTCTCGATGCGCACGCTGCCGCCCGACTGTGCCGCGAAACCGTAGACCATGGAGAGGCCGAGGCCGCTGCCCTGCCCCACCTCCTTGGTGGTGAAGAAGGGCTCGAAGGCGCGGCCCAGCACCTCCGGGATCATGCCGGCGCCGTCGTCGATGACGCGGATCGCCAGCTGCCGAGGCGCCTTCGCCCGGCCGCGCCCGCGCGGTCCGGCGACGCGCGACAGCTCGGTCTCCAGCACGATGCGGCCGCCCCGGGGCAGCGCATCGCGCGCGTTCAGCACCAGGTTGATGAGCGCAGTCTCCAGCTGCGAGCGGTCGACCAGCGCCGGCGGCAGGTCCGGCTGCAGCCGCGTTTCGATCTCGATGGCTGCCGCCATGGTCCGGCGCAGCAGCCGCGCCACGTCCTCGATCAGCGCATTCACCTGCACCAGGCTCGGCTGCAGCGACTGCCGCCGGGCGAAGGCCAGGAGCTGCCGGGTCAGGTTGGCGCCCCGCTCGGCGGTGTCGGCGACGATCTGGGCCAGACGGCGGTTGGCGTCGTTCAGCGTCGGATCGTTCGCCAGCGACTCGGCGTTGCCCAGCACGACGGTGAGCAGGTTGTTGAAGTCGTGCGCGATGCCGCCGGTGAGCTGGCCCACCGCCTCAAGTCGCTGCGAATGGCGCAGCTCTTCCGCGGCGCGCCGCTGCTCGGTCACGTCCAGCGCCACGCTCATCAGCGCCTCGACGCCGGCGAAGGTGATCGGCTCGGCGGTCACCACGGCAAGGAACGGCATGCCGTCGCGGCGGCGGAAGCAGACCTCCAGGCCCGCCACACGGCCGCGCGCGTCGAGCTCCTCGTAGAAGCGCTCGCGGTCCACCTCGGTCCAGAAATGGTCGCCGCTGCGCAGGTCGGTGACGCCCGGCGCATGGCCGAAACCGAGCTTGGCCGCCTCGTTGGCGAAAAGCACCTCGCCGTCCGCGCCGCGCGTGATCACCACCGGCACCGGTAGGTTCTCGACGATGAAGCGCAGCTGCTCGCCCTGCTCCACCACCTGGCGTTCGGCCGCCCGCTGCTCGGTCAGGTCCACGGCCACCACCGCCAAGCTGGGCGGGCTGCCGGCCGCGCCGGCAAGCTCGCTGAGACTGATCGAGAGCGGGATGGCGCTGCCGTCCTGCCGCCGCCAGGTGACCTCCAGCGGGCGGGTGCCCTCGCGCGCCAGTTGGCGCTGCAGGAAGGGCAGCAGGGGAAAGCCGGCTTCCTCCGGCAGCAGCGGCACCGGACGGCCGATCACCTCGCCGGCGCGCCAGCCAAAGACGCGCTCGGCTGCCCGGTTCCAGAACGAGACCTCGCCTAGCGCATCGAGCACGAAGACCGGCAGGGCCAGCGACTGGAACAGCTCGCCCAGCGCATCCCGGGCGCGGCGCAACTCGTCCTCGATCGCCTTGGTGGCGGTGACGTCGCGCACGACGCCGAGCGTGCCGAGGTAGCGGCCGCCTTCGTCGACGATCTGCTCGGCCGCCTCATAGCAGTGGCGCAACGCGCCGTTCTTGGTGAAGACGCGGAACTCGATCTCGTAGGGTTCGCCGCGCGCAAAGGCGCCCTCGGTGGTGCTGGCGTAGCGCTGCCGATCCTCGGGATGCAGCGTGCCGTAGACCTTGGCATTCTCGCCGCGCAGCGCGAAGTACTCGGCGACGGTCATCTCGTGGATGCGGGCCAGCTCCTCCGAGCAGTGCACGCAGCGCCCCGAGGTCTCGTCCCAGATCCAGTGGCCGACCGCGCCGAGCCGTTCCGAACGGCGCATGATCAGGCCGCGCAGGTGCGCGCCGGAAAGGTCGGCAAGATTCGTGCCCACAGGCAAAACAATTTGCCCGGGCGCGAAATATGCACTGCGCCTTGATCGCTCTTCGTCGGCCACGCCGCCGGACCCCCAAGTCACACGGCCGTCAGTGCACTATAGAAGGCTTCGCCGCGGCGGGTCGCTGCGGACCGTTCGCCGCTGGAACGCGGCGTTCCAGAATTGGAATGCCGCTCAGCCCGCGCCGTGCAGCAGCAGGTCCTTGGCTTCGTTCAGTTCCGCGGCCAGCCAGTCGGAGCCGCCGTGATCGGGATGCAGCTTTTGCATCAGGCGGCGGTGCGCCTGCTTGATCTCCTCGGCCGAGGCGCCCGGCGCCAGCCCCAGCACGGCATAGGCCTGCTCGCGCGTCATCGGCGGCCGGGTGCCGGGCGGCTCGGCGCCGGGCGGCGGGCTCTGCCGCCAGTCCGGGTAGCGGCGGTCGAGCCAGGCCTCCAGCAGCGCCAGCGACTGTGCCTCCCCCGCCAGTTCGCCGCGCAGGGCCAGCAACTCGGCCGGCATCAGATCCGCCAGCCGCCGCCCGGCGAAGCGGCCCCGCTGCACCTCGCCCTCGGCCTCGCCGCTGGCGTGGTCCAGCGTCATCGAAAGCCAGGGGGTGCGCACGCCCGATTGCTGGCCATAACGGCGGCCCTGCGCCGCCGCGCGGCCGCGCGCCAGCAGGCGCGGCGCCCGGCGCCAGAGCAGCAGCGCCGCCATCGGCACCAGGGCGGCGACGGCATAGAGGCGGAAGATCAGCAGCCAGACCGCGCCCATGATCGCCAGCACGACGATCGCAAGGCGCAGGCCGCCCAGAACCTGGCTCGGCTGCGCGCGGCTGAACCACCAGACGATCAGCACCACCCCGGCGACGATGGCCAGGACCAGCAGGAGGGCCGGCATCAGCGCACCTGCCGGGTCAAGAGCGCCACCGGCCCGCGCTTTCCCTCGCCATAGGCAAGCAGTGCCGGCCGGCCGCCGGCGGCAAAGGCCGCTACCGCGCCCAGCAGGCTCTTCAGCTCCTCGGCACTGTTCGCGTCGAAGCGGCAGCAGGCGCCGCCGGTGAGCTTGGCGACCTGCTCGAAGGCCTGGCGCACGCGCGCATTGCCGCCCTCGTGAAAGAGGAAGCAGGGCACGCCCAACAGGCCGAGATCGCCCGCGGCATCGCCGACGTCGTCCAGGCTTTCCTCCAAGGCATCGCCGATGAAGACCAGCGCCGAGACGCGCTGCCGGCGGGTTTCCTTGGCGGCGTGGCGGAGCACGCGCTCGAGCTGGGTGTGGCCGGCAAGGCAGGTGACCCCGGTCATGCGCCGCAGGAGCTCGCTGGCCTGGCGGGTCCAGGGGCTGGCCTTGCACTCGCGGAAGCCGCGGTAATAGACGAGCTGCACCTCCAGCCCGCCCAGCGCGGCAGCCGCGGTGAACATCTCCGCCTGCAGGTGGCTGGCGCGGTCCCAGGTCGGCTGGCGGCTGGCGGTGGCGTCGAGCGCGAAGATGAGCCGCCCACCGCCGCCGGCCGGCGCCTGGCGCAGCCGCTCGACGAAGGCCGCCACCTCGCCGGAGCTGGAGGTCGTCGCGGGCGTCTTGCCCGGCTCGGGCACCAGGTCCTTTTTCCCTTTCATCGCTGGGAAAGATAGGGGCGCCTTGGTCCCTTGGCGAGCGCGCAGGGTTCGGCCAAGGCCGCGAAGATCCCACCGTCGACTTTGCTGCGGTTTTCTGGTACATAAGGGGTACACTGCGAAGGATTGTGGGCCGCGCTCCAGGGGAGCGGCGGCCCTTTCTTTTTTGGATTGCGTTCTGCCCGCCCGGCCTCCGCTGCGGCGGGCTTTTTCATGCCCGGAGACCAGCCTCATGGCGGTGATCACGATTCCTCCCAGCGCCTTCGCTTCGTCCACGCCCACCCCCACCACCGCCCTCGACCGTCTGCGGCAGAACGCCAAGGCGATGCGCGGCCTCGAGACCGCGATCGAGAACCTCTCGCTGGCAGTGACCGGCGAGGTCGCCAGCGCGAAGGCGAGCAAGGCGCTGACGAAGGCGCGCGCCGGGTTGCTCAGCGGCGCGGCGACGCTGGAGCTGGAGCCGGACCTCGCCCAGGTGCTGGACGAGGCCGCGCTACTGCAGACCCGCGGCCAGGCCTCGGTCGAACGGACCGCCGCGATCGGCAGCCTGGTGGCCACGATCAAGCAGACGAGCACGCTGCCATTGCTCTTCGCGCAGAAGGCCGCGCTCGGCCGCGCGCTGGTCGGCCGCGCGGTGCGCGTCGGGCTGCTCGGCCCCGCGCAGCAGCGGACCTGGGAAGAGGTGGCGACCTCGAGCGCGCTCTACGAGGACACGCGCCGCAAGCTCGCCGCCACCGGCGCGCCGGGCGAGGCCCTGGCGCTGGTCGAGGAAGCCAAGGCCGCAGGCGGCCTGGTCGAGCACGACAGCGTCTCCCTCGACGCGCTTGCGGCCGCGCGCCAGCCGATCGAGACGCACCGCCACCGAGCGCGCCTGGCCTGGAAGGAGGCCGACGACCTCGCCGCCTTCGCGCGGGGCGAGCTGCCGGAGCCGCTCGGCGAGGACTCCTTCCGCGTCCTACACGGCGAGCGCGGAGCCATCGGCGCCTATGCGCGCTACCGGGCCGCGCGCGGCGAGGCCGAGGCCTTGACGCTGATCCGCGGCAAGGACAGCGAGACGATCGCGGCAGCGCAGGCGAGCTGGCAGGGCGACCCCGCGGACTTCGTGCGCGCGCTGGCGAAAGACAGCGCCGAGCGCCGGCGCGATCCCGCCGGCTACACGCTGGCCGCCGTACCGGGCCTGGCGCAGGCCTACGCGGAGACGCCCGAGCCCGAACGCGGCCCGCTGCTCTGGTCGACGCAGGAAAGCCTCGGCTTCGCTGAGGGCGAGCGTAGCCCCTGGACCGCCGCGCAGGAGCGCGCGCTCGCCGACGCCTGGGACGCGCTCCCCGCCGGCCACGGCGGGCGGAACGAGAGGCTAGGCTTCTTCGAGAAGCATGTGCTGAGCCTGCCGCCGGCGCGGCGCCAAGCCGCCATCTCCCGCCTCGTGCGCCAAGGCATCGTCGACGGCACCGAAGCGGCGCTGACGCGCCTCGTCAAGCACCTCGACAGCGGCCGGCGCAATCCCGCCCGAGCCCAGGCCTCGACCCTCACCTCACCCGGCGCGCAGTATGCCGACAGCGGCATGGTCGTCAGCGATGCGCCTATATCCACCCAGCTTACGGAAGCCCAGGACACCAAAGATCAACCTACTGAAAAGACCACAAAAAATCCTTCGGAAGACAAGCCACTACCCCATGTACAAAAGGAGATCGATGCACTCCATCTGGACCAACTAACCGCCGAGCGTCTCGCGGCAGTGCCAGCAACCATCGCTGGACTCAATGCTCTCACCTACGACAACGCGTCCAACCGAGTTTCAGGCGAGGTGCCGAGCGATGAGGCCCGGCGCGATGTACTGCGGTCGCTCTACACCGAATGGCGCGATGGCAAGAAGAGCATCGACAGCGTCCTGCCAGAGTCCACTATCTCAGCCATTCGCAATCTCTACGGATCCTATTACGTTCTCGATCCGGCACTCCCAAACGAGAAAGGCCTTCGCGAACAGGCTTTTGCTCAGATCGTCGGGAATGTAGAGCTCGCGCCGATCCTCAATGATTGGGAGAACAGCAGCGACGAGCAAAAACTCAGAGCTTTCACCATCGCCGCAGACATCGTCCGCTCTGTCTACCAGCTCGGAGAGTTTACGATCAGAACCGCGGACCTCTCAGGGAAGGGCAGCAGCGCTTCCTGGCGGCCCAATCCATCCGGAGAAGGCGCACCCGAGCTTCTCATCGACCTTTCGCAGGAGCTGTATGTGGAGACGGACCAAACTCCGTACTTCCTCCTGGACATGCTGATTCATGAACTTGGCCACGCATACCAAGAAAAACTGATCGATGATTTCGTGGAGGGGAAAATAGAACCGAACGATACGCTCTACAATCAGGTCGAACTCTTCGTTCTGAGTCAAGCCTTCTACAACAAAGTTACTGATCCGCTTCGGAAGACTCCCCGATACTTTCACGACCCCAGGGAAGGACACGCAGAAGCTATGAAGGAAGTGTGGAAAAGGTACTATCAAACACTCTAATTCACGGGACAATCAAACTGCCATTCGTCGCCGGGCCCCGGCAGACGGGTATCGAACATGACCAAAAGGGCAGAGACTTCCTGCCTCGGTGTGTCCCCCTCCTTGAACACCGTGGCCCAGCGCTTGCCCACCATCAGTCGATCAGCGCAGAGACCCTCCTGAATCAGAAATGAACGGATGGCGCTGCACCGGCGGTGTGCCAAAGCCGCATCTTCTATTGCTCCACCGAGTTCTCCGTCAGCTTGCAAACAGGTAGGGAAGATTGCGTATGCCGACGAAGGCAAGATTGCGTCAGCATAGAGTTTCAAGATCGATCTCCCGTTCGCTGAGAGATCGCCTTGATCGCGCGCGAAAAACACACGATCGGGAAAGAAGATGACGAAGTTCCGGTCGTAAACAGCGTCGTCCGCGGATTGCCAGCGTGGGAAAGGGTTTTCTCGGAAGGAGAACTCCGGTCGAGCGTAGGTCCTGCTATTCCTACCGGTAGCGACCGCAGTTACTAGGATACTGCGTTGAGCTTCTTCTCCTTCTTCGCTCGTGCTTGGATCGGCGAATCTCTCTGCTATGGCCGTGTGTACGACCCCAAATTCCCGATAGACGGCGAGAATCCGGTCGCAACGGCCCGCAGCAAGCACTTGCGCACCGTTACCCCCAAGCTCCCTTTCCTCGGCGAACGACCAACCACAAGACAAGCTGACATCATGATTCGGCAGCTGCCGCAGTCGTTGAGCCTGCACTCCGGCGAGGTACCACCCGTTTCTGTCAAGTACGGCGCTGCCATGATCGAAGAAGATTCGATTGGGAATCCGCACGACCTCAGGATCGAAATGGCCTGCCGGCCAGAGGTGCAATGGCGAGCGCCCGTAAACCCAGCCGTTGGTGCTCTCCTGCCAAAGGGGCTCGGGCGGCGCCGAGGTCGAAGTGCCGTGCTGCGCCTCGGCGCAGGCAGCCAATAGGAGGCAAAGGGCGAAGGCAAAGCGCATCGACGATAGTTCTACTACCAATTATAGCAAAACTATGACGCCGCTCGCGCCATCGTGCGGCCCTTGTCGCCACCAGCACGCCGGGCGAGGCCCTGGCGCTGCTGCCAAGACAACGCTCAAGCCACTCTGGCCGCCAGCCCCGGGATCGCGATGGTCTCCAGCAGCGCGCGGACTTCCTCGCGCGCGGCGACGTGGCTCATCGAGAGCGCGGTGCCGCTCTCGCGCAGGTCGAGGAGCGTCAGGCCCTGCACGAAGAGCTCGCGGAAGATGACGCGCTCGCCGAAGCCCGGCGCCAGGCGGAAGCCGATGCGCCGCGCCAGGTCGCCCAGGAGCCTGCCCACGTCGCGCTTGTTGCGCGCCTGGGTGTGCGAGAGGCGGTTGCGCATGACGATCCAGTCGATCGGCCTGGCGCCGGTCTTGGCGCGCGCCAGGCGCTGCTCCCAGACCAGCTGGCTGTAGATGCTGGGGCCCAGGATCTTCTTGCCGTCGCGCGTCACGCGCGCCAACAGGTCGAGGTCGACGAAGGAGTCGTTCAAGGGCGTGATCAGCGTATCGGCGCGGGTGTGCGCCAGGCGCGAGAGGTGGGTGTCGCTGCCCGGCGTGTCGCAGACGATGAAGTCCTTGGCCTGGTGGCGGGCGAAGGCCGCCTCGACCATCGCCCGCTCCGCCGCCTCGGCCTCGCGGCGCGAATCGGCCTCCGAGCGATGCAGGCTCTCGTGGTCGGGCATCGGCAGGCGCAGGCCGCGCTCGGCGACGTAGGCGCGGCGGTTCTCCATGTAGCGGGTCAGCGTGCCCTGCCGCGCATCGAGGTCGAAGGAGGCGACGCTCTTGCCCTGGCGCAGTAAGGCCACGATCAGGTGCAGCGCCGTCGTCGACTTGCCGGACCCGCCCTTCTCGTTGCCGAGCACGATGACGTGCGGGCGGGAGCTCACTGTACCGCCTCCGGCCGCACCCAGACCGCCGTGTCGTGGAAGACGGCGCCGCCGCGCGGCGCCCCGGCCTCGGCGGAGATCAGCGTGTTGACGCCGCGGCCCTCAATGAAATCGCGGTTTGGCCAGATCGATTCGATGACGCAGACCTTGGGCTGCACGCCGTCGAAGGGCCGCAGGTGGATCAGGATCGAGCCCTGCTCGTTGCCGACCCTGACGGTGTCGCCCTCGGCCACGCCAAGCGCGGCGCAGTCGGCCGGGTGCAGCATCAGGGTCGGCCGGCCTTCGCGCGCGCGGCTGCCCGGCGTCTCGGTGAAGGAGGTGTTGAGGTAGGTGCGCGCCGGCGCCGCCACCAGGCGGAACGGCCGCTCGGTCGCGGCCTCGTCGTTCGAAGCCCAGTAGCCCGGCAGCTTCGGCAGGTCGATCGGGCAGGTGTTGACGCCCATGCGGCCGCCGAAGGCCAGCATGCGCGGCCAGTCGGGCTTGAAGCGGAAGCGGCCGCCCTCCTGCGGGAAGCCGTGGATGAAGTGCGCCTGCTCGAAGGGCTCGGAACAGTCGAGCCAGCCGTTCTGCCAGACCTCCTCGGCCGGCGGATGGCCCGAGGCGCGGAAGGTCTCGGCGACGATCTCCCAGGCGGTCATCTCGAAGCCGGGGTGCTCGGCGCCCAGGCGCTTCGCCAGGCCACAGATGACGTCGTGGTTGGAGCGGCATTCGCCGGGCGGCTCGATCACCCTCTTGGTCACCTGCAGGAAGGTGTGGCCCGAGGCCGTGTAGTAGTCGTCATGCTCCAGGAAGGTGGTGGCCGGCAGGATCACGTCGGCGTAGGCGGCCGTGTCGGTGAAAAACTGCTCGTGCACGCAGGTGAAGAGGTCCAGGCGCTGCAGGCCCTCTATGCACTTCGCGCTCTCCGGGCAGACCACGGCGGGGTTGGTGTTCTGAATCAGCAGTGCCGTCACCGGCGGTCCTTCGCCCAGGTCGCGCCTGTCGCCGGTCACGACCGGACCGAAGCGCGACTGGTCCAGCATGCGCACCTTGGGATCGCGCCGGTCCAGCCCTTCGATCAGCGTCTTGTCGAGGTGGTAGATCGCGCCGTTGCCCCAGAGCGCGCCGCCGCCCTCGACCTCCCAGGCGCCGGTCACCGCCGGCAGGCAGGAGACCGCGTGCAGGTTGGTCGAGCCGTTGCGCGAGCGCGCGAAACCGTAGCCGACGCGGATGTAGCTCTTCTTCGTCGCGCCGTAGAGCCGCGCGAAGGCCTCGATCTCAGCCGCCGGCACGCCGCTCACCGCCTCGGCCCAGGCCGGCGTGGTCGCCCGGAAGTGCGCCTCGACCTCGGGCGACCAGTCGGTCATCCGCTCAAGATAAGCGCGGTCGGCCAAGCCCTCGCGCAGCAGCACGTGGATTGCCGCCGCCGCGACCGCGCCGTCCGTGCCGGGGCGCACCATCAGATGCAGGTCGGCCTGCTCGGCCGTGCCGGTGCGATAGGGATCGACCACCACCAGCTGCGCGCCGTTCTCCTTCTTGGCGCGCGCGATGTGGGTCATCACGTTGACCTGGGTGTTGACCGGGTTGCCGCCCCAGACCACGACCAGCTCGGTTTTCGCAATCTCGCGCGCGTCGACGCCGGCCTTCTTGCCGACGCCGGCGAGCCAGCCGGACTCCGCCAGCGTGGTGCAGATCGTCGACCATTGGCCCGAGTAGCGCTTCACGTGGCGCAGGCGCTCGATGCCGTCGCGCTGCACGTGCCCCATGGTGCCGGCGTAGAAGTAGGGCCAGACCGTCTCCGATCCATAACGCTGCTCGGCCTTGAGGAAGGCCTCGGCGACCAGGTCGAGCGCGTCCTCCCAGGCGATCTCGCGGAAAGAGTCGCGCTGGCCGCCCTTGGCGCCGACGCGTTGCAGCGGCTGCAGCAGGCGATCCGGGTGGTGCACCCGCTCGGCGTAGCGCGCGACCTTGGCGCAGATCACGCCGGCGGTGTAGGGATTGGCCCGGTTGCCGCGCACCTTGCCGATGCGGGTAGCCGACAGCTGCTCCACCTCGAGCGCACAGGTCGAGGGACAGTCGTGCGGGCAGGTGGTGCGAGCCCAGCGGCTCTGGCCGGCGTCGAGCGGCATGGCGGCAATCTAGCGACGCGGCAGAGACCGGGCAACGCGCAGGGCTGCGCTGCAACTGGCCCTCTTGCCTTGAGGCTGCCCGCTGCCGGAGGATCGCGCCGCGACGGCCCAGCGGCGGCAGGCCGTCGCACCACAACAATCGCTTGGGACCCTGCATGCTGGCCGCACCGCTTGCCTTCCCGGCGGAAAAACCGCCGCACATCACCCGCACCATCGACGAGCCGCTGTTCGACCCGGCGCGCCACCTGGCGCCGACCCGGCCGGAACGCGACTGGACGCTGGAGGAGTTCGGCTACGACGCCGCCACGCGCGCCCGCACCGCCTCGCCGGTCGCCATCACCTCGCCGTTCCGCGTGCTCTCCGAGGAGGGTGCGGCCGCCCTGCAGGGCGTGCTGCGCGCGCTGAAGGCCGACCGGCACATCGCCACCGGCCGGCGCCTCTCGGTGTTCCTCACCGGCGGCGTCTACCGCTCGCGCTTCCTGCGCGACCTGGTGAACGCGCCCGAGCTGGTGGAGCACTTCTCGCGGATCGCCGGCACCGAGCTGGCGCCGCACTCGATCCCGCACTTCCAGGCCTACGTGAACTACGCGCCCGACGATCCGACCAAGGCGGTCGACACCTGGCACGTCGACTCGCTGGGCTACGACGCGGTCATGATGGTGAGCGACCCGACGAAGCTGAAGGGCGGCCGCTTCCAGTTCTTCCGCGGCACCTTCCAGGAAGCCATGGCGCTGGTCGGCGCCAGCGACGAGCAGGAGCTGACCAACGGCTGGGCGCAGGACCTGCCCGAAGACCGGATCGAGTCGGTGGCCTTCCCCGGCGCCGGCTGGGCCGCCTTCATGCAGGGCGATTTCATCTTCCACCGGGCGGCCAAGCTGGAGGAGCCGGGCGAGCGCATCACCCTGGTGCCGGGCTACATGGCCCGCGACCTCCGCTATCCCGACCGGGTGAAGAGCCGCGGCATGCAGGGCTGGCGCGACAAGCACCTGATGACCGAGGTGACGCGCTACGCGGCCTGGCTCGGCCGCGAGAAGCTGGCCCGCCTGATCGAGGAGCTGCGCTTCCAGGACGCCGACGACCGCCGCGGCCTGGCCGAGAAGCTGGAGGCGGCGGTGGCCGACGTGCTGCGCATCGCGCAGGAGATGCGCGAGGGCGCGGCCAAGCAGGGGAAGGAGTAGTGGCTTAGAGCCTGTGGCCCATCCTTCGAGACGCGGTGCTGACGCACCGCTCCTCAGGATGAGGTTCATCGGTTTGTCAGCAATCCCACGGACCTCATCCTGAGGAGCCCTGCGCAGCAGGGCGTCTCGAAGGATGGGCCAGGGGCGCTACCGCCTCGCCAGCAGCGCCTGCGCCTCGTCCACCAGCACCCGCACCAGCTCGGCTGCCGGCAGCGCGCGATTGAGTGCGGCTGCCTGGCCGTAGAGCAGGAACTGGAAGTCGTCGTCGCCGGCCTGCTCGCTACTTTCCACCAGCGGCAGGCTGTAGCCGTACATGGTGGGAAAGTCCGGCAGGCGACCGGCGCCGGCCATGGCCTCGACGTAGCGGTTCTTCAGCGTGCGCGCCGGCCGGCCGGAGAAGGCCTTGGAGAGGCGCGTGTCCTCGTCGCTGGCCTCGGCCAGCGCGCGCCGGTGCCGCTCGCTGACGCCGGATTCGGGACAGGAGAGGAAGGCGGTGCCCAGCTGCACGCCGCTGGCTCCCAGCATGAAGGCCGCGGCGATGCCGCGGCCGTCGGCGATGCCGCCGGCGGCGATCACCGGCCGATCGATTGCGTCGACCACCTGCGGCACCAGCGCCAGCGTGCCGACGCCGACATCCTCGGCGTCGACCGCGAAGCTGCCGCGATGGCCGCCCGCCTCCCAGCCCTGCGCGATCACCGCGTCGACGCCCCGCGCAGCCAGCCTGACGGCTTCGCGCACCGTGGTGGCGGTGGAGAGGATCGCCGCGCCGGT